>Ga0209833_1003028_pt1 | contig 9688 bp, 9 predicted proteins | sample COGITO_mtgs_1105_3_FD_184797 | JGI IMG/M metagenome (GOLD analysis project Ga0209833, IMG submission 184797) | Pelagic marine microbial communities from North Sea - COGITO_mtgs_110506 (SPAdes) (version 2) | ecosystem: Environmental > Aquatic > Marine > Epipelagic ... | reverse complement strand
GGGCCCTTTTATTGCGTTTAACTGCGCCGCGATGCCTGAAAATCTAATTGAAGACATGCTCTTTGGTCATGAGAAGGGCTCATTTACAGGCGCCACCAAAGTTCAGCCCGGACTCTTTGAACAGGCCCAGGGCGGCACCATATTCTTAGATGAAATCGGTGAGATGTCATTCCACCTCCAGGCTAAGCTGCTGCGCATTCTACAAGAGCGTTCAGTGGTGCGAATCGGCGGCCAAAAATCCATAGACTTAGATGTGAGAGTGATTGCCGCCACCAACCGCAATTTAAAAAATGCCATTGTCGAGCGCAGTTTCCGCGAAGATCTTTATTTTCGCCTAAGCGCCTTCAAATTAACCATTCCGCCACTGCGCGATCGCCCCTTGGATATTCTGCCTCTTGTTGAGCAGTTTATGAGCCAACAAATCGTGGAAGGCCAGCCTGCGAGGATGACTGCCGAAGCCCAGCAATTAATGGTTACCTACAGATGGCCTGGCAATGTACGTGAATTACAAAATGTCGTGATCAGAGCCATGGTGCTCTGTAATCAGGGCCCCATTGACAGCCAACATCTTATCTTTGACGACATGCCAATTGCCGATGAGTTTGAACAGCAGCGCGCTGTGGTTCAGGCCAATGGATATTTTACTCGCCAACCAGATCGGATTGATGCCGATCCCTATTACGGCAATTCGGCCCCGATGCAAAATGAGCCACTTAATCAGGCAGTCAAGAACAGTGAGTGCCAGAGCATTATGGCAGCGCTGCAAGCATCACGCAGTCGTGATCAGGCTGCTGAACGACTGGGTATTAGCCCTAGAACATTGCGTCACAAGTTACAGAAGCTGCGCGAGCAGGGCGTTTCTGTCACACGCGCTTACGCCCGATAGAGCGGCAGGAGACTAGATCATGATAAACCCAACCAATGCAGGCAATATCGAATCCGTACTGAGCCAAATTCGCCAGTATCAGGGCCAGGCCGCAGCGGGCGTCAACCTATCCCCAGAGGCGACAGGTGATGTTAAAGCTACAGGCACTGCCGGTTTTGCAGACAGTATTAAAGGCGCGTTGCAGGAAGTAAATGCCACGCAGCAAACCGCAAAAACACAGCGTACAGCCTACGAGCGAGGTGAAGATATTCCCCTCACCGACGTAGTTATGAGTATGCAGAAGTCATCGTTAGCCTTTGAAGCAACGCTTCAGATAAGAAACAAAGTACTCAAGGCCTACGAAGAAATTATGAACATGCCAGTTTAAGAACTGAACAGAGAATAGAATTATGGCAACTACAGTCGCAAACCCAAATGATCTGAATGTCCCGGCAAATACTGAAGGCAATGCTCAGGTACCCGCGCCAATTGCAGGGTCGGCCCGAGGGCAAGCTATGCCAGCAGCGCCTGAGGCTTCGGCATCAACAACCTCCATGCCTAGCATTCGTCAGGTACTGGATCAGCCCGCGGTGCGTAAATCCATGCCGGCAATTATTGCTCTGCTCACGATTGCAGTCTTTATTATTGCCTATTCATGGGTTCAGGAGCCGGCTTACCGAGTGGTTTATCCCGGACTTTCTGAAGCAGATCGCCAAGCGGCATTTGAAGCGCTTTCCAGCGCCGATTACAGCGCTAAAATTGATCCGCAAACCGGCGAGCTAAAAGTGCCAGATACCCGATATCACGAAGCTAGAATCTTTCTTGCTTCACGAGGCCTGCCTCAGGGCGGCAATGTTGGCGGTATGGATTCATTGAGTGAAGACGCCTCCATGACCAGCAGCCAGTTTATGGAACAGGTGCGTTACGTCTCGGCAATGGAGCAAGAGTTGGGACGCAGCATTAGTCAGATTTCTACTATCCAGTCGGCACGCGTGCACCTAGCTTCACCCAAGCAGAGCGTATTTGTCCGTGACCGTACCCCAGCGAAAGCCTCGGTGGTTGTGTCGCCTTTTCCAGGCCGAAGAGTGTCGGCCTCTCAGGTAGAAGCCATTACCCACATGGTTTCCTCTAGTATTCCCTATCTCGCCGCAGAAGATGTTGTAGTGGTAGATCAGCGCGGTAAGCTATTAACCGACGCCAACAACTTTGCTTCCATGCAGCTGAACTCCGTTCAAATGGAGCATCAGCAACGTCTCGAAGACAGCTACCGCAGTCGTATTGATGCCCTGCTTACGCCTGTTGTGGGTACTGGTAATGTGCGCGCTGAAGTTGATGTACAGATGGACTTTACCGAAATTGAATCCACCTACGAAGAGTACGACGGCAACGACAATGGCCCCAGAGCGCGCTCTGAAATACTGGCCATTGAAAAGGGCTCCAGCCAAGATGCGCGGGGCGTTCCAGGTGCTACTTCAAATACAGCGCCCCTAGATCCGGTGGCCATTGTTGATGGTCAGTTAGTGTCGGAAGCGCCAGGTGCAGCTGAAGCTGCAAACATGAGTACATTGAGCAGCAAAACCACACGCAACTATGAAATGGATCGTGCCGTACGCCATGTTAAACGACAGGGTGGCATTCTCGATCGCATTTCCGTCGCTGTGGTCATCAATCAGCCTGTTAACACGTCGACCATTGGGGACGAGGGTCAAGAGCTCGACGGTACCGCCGTAGCCGAGGGCTTCTCGGAATTAGAAATTGAACGCTTTACCGACCTCGTTAAAGGCGTTATTGGTTATGACGAGCAACGCGGTGACGTAGTGACCATTATTGCGGCCAAGTTCGAAAAGCCAAAGGTCATAGAAGCTCAGTATGCCTGGTACGAAAATGCCCAGCTGATGAGCGCCCTACAGAGCCTCGCAGCCGCGCTTATCTTTATCGCCTTACTGGTTATTGTTGTAAGACCTATTATCAGGGCTTACTTGCCCGATACAGAGATCCTTGCAGAAGATGGTACAGATAGCGCCAAAGATGGTGAGCTAACTCAGGCTGAATTGAACATGATTGAACTTGGAGACGGCGAATCCCTTGAGGACATTAAAGCCAAGCTCAAGCCGAAGAAATCAACCATATCCGCTGATATGCTGGATACGGCCAACACATACGATGACAAGGTTGCGCTAGTGCGATTGCTAGTAGCTGAAGACTCCGGTCGAGTGGCCAACGTACTCAAGAAAATGATTCGACCTGTATAAGACAGGCGAGGAGACAATAAAATGGCAGATGCAAAAGCAAAAGCGCAGGATCCGGCACTAGAAAAAGAAGAGGTGCCGATCTCTGAAGCGCTACAGAAAGAACTGGATGAAATGACTACTACCCAGCGCGCCGCAGTAATAACGCTGCTGCTCGGAGAACAGCAGGCAGCAGATATTATTCGCTACCTCAATCCCCGTGAAGTTCAGTCGCTGGGTGGCGCGATGGTCGGTGTAGCCGATCTGTCCCAGGAAGCGGTAAATATTGTACTGGACGACTTTGTCGCCACCATTAAAAACCAGACCAACCTTGGTTTGGGTACCACCGACTATGTAGAGAATGTGTTTAAGCGCGCGCTGGGCGAGGATAAAGCCGCCACCGTACTGGGTAGAATTATGCCTGGCTCATCGAGCAAAGGTCTCGAGATACTACGCTGGATGGATGCCCGTTCAATTGGCGAAATGATCCGCGAAGAGCATCCACAGGTCGTGGCGATTATTCTCTCGGTACTGGAATACGATGTAGCTGCCGACGTACTTAACTTCCTGCCCAAGGAAAATCGTCCAGAAATCATGCAGCGCGTGGCAAGTCTGGAAACAGTTCAGCCCTCAGCCATGGAAGAACTTGAAGGCATTATGACGCAGCAGTTCTCGAGCAGCTCATCAGCCAAGTCTTCAAGCTTTGGCGGTGTCTCCACGGCAGCGAAAATTATGAACTTTACCAAGGTCGATTTGGAAACCTCAATCATGAGTGGCGTAACCAACCTCGATGAGGGGCTGGCCATGAAAATTCAGGACAGCATGTTTACATTCGATAACCTGTCTGGTGTCGACAATCGCAGCGTGCAGGTACTAATGCGTAATATTGAGCAAGATATGCTGATGACCGCCCTTAAGGGTGCCGATGAAGTGGTTAAGGACAAGTTCCTCGACAACATGTCCCAGCGTGCCAAGATCATGTTCCTCGACGATATGGAAGCCAAGGGCCCAATCCGTATTACCGATGTGGAAGATGCACAAAAATCTATTATGCGACTTGCCCGCAAGCTATCTGATTCAGGTGATCTAGTACTTGCAGGACGAGGAGATGACTTTGTCTGATCAATCGCCCTCGGTGAGCTGGCGTCTCAATGACCTGCTAAAAGCCGGCAAGAAAGCCAAAGCCTTTGCCGCGGCATCCTGGCAGCCACCAGAGCAAGAACCCGAGAGCCAAAAATTTGCCCATTGGCAGCCTCTGGTTGTCAATCTTGCATCCGAGAGCCCCACCGAGGTAGAGCCCCTTCCTGAAGAGGAACTGCAAGACTCTGAAGAAGTAGAGGCACAGCAATTACAGGAAGCGGCCGAGCTTGAAAAGGCTCAGGTTGAAGAACAGGCCATGGTTCTTGAAGCCGTAGCAGAGCAGGCCAAGCGAGACTCTTATGAAGAGGGTTATCAGCGTGGGATAGAGCAGGGCACAGCAGATAGCGAAGCAAAATGGGCCCAGGCCCGAGAGGCTTTTGTCGAACTGACCCAGTCTATCCGCACCGCGCAAGATGATATGACCGAATTCTATGGGCCCCTAAAAAAGCTCGCCCTCCACCTAGCCGAACAGCTGGTTCGTGGCGAGTTAACACTGTCATCTGCAGCCATAGAGCGCCTGACGAAAGAGGCCTTAAAAGACGTCGAGCAGCAGGGCGAAGGGCCAATTATTATTCGTCTACATCCCGTCGACCTGGAAAAATTTAGCGCCCACCTCGGTGGCGAACTGGATGGCCTCGACTTACGGGTCGACCATGATTTATCTCAGGGCAGCGTCAAAGTGAGTATTGATGACAGTGCGATTGAAGACCTAATGGAGCATCGTCTCGAACATCTATCAGAGCAGTTGCTCGGCTATGCATCAGGCAAGCGCGAGGCTAAAGGCAGTTCACAATTTGACAGTAACTTTGCGAACCCTGTGGTTGAAAAGGCGATTGAAATAAATGACCCCATTACTGATGGTCAAGACTTTTTAGATGAAACGGTCTTAGATGAAACGGTCATAGATGAGGCTGTTGTTGAAGAGCGCCCTATTGAGGGGGCCGCTTTCGACGAAGCTGCTGATGATTCTGCTCTTGACGAACAACCCCTTGATGAACAAACCTCTAACGAAATACCAATAGATGAAGCCCCGCTAGATGAAAATCCCCTAGATGGCGACATGGAAGACCCCAATGCTTGATTTTGCTAGCCAGGTTGACGAGGTCGTTTCCAAACTGCGCTCCCCAGAGGTTTCCACCAGTGGCAAGCTCGTACGAGTTGTTGGTTTAACCCTCGAAGCCAAAGGTATTATTGCCCCCTTAGGCGCTCACTGTCAGGTCGAAAATATTGACCAAGGCACCTTTATCGATGCCGAAGTGGTTGGCTTTCACGACGATCTACTCTATTTAATGCCCTACACCGAACCCGGCGGCATAGGCCCCGGTGCCCGCGTGTGGGTGCGCTCCAATCATTCCAAAGCCTCATTAGGTCGCGGCTTACTGGGTCGTGTTATCGATGGCCTAGGTCAGCCTATCGACGGCAAGGGGCCCATAGATTACACCGACCAGCTGAGTCTTGAAGGCCTAGCCATTAACCCCATGGAGCGGGGGCCGATCAACAAAATGCTCGATACCGGTATCAAGGCGATCAACACCTGCCTGACCATTGGTCAGGGCCAGCGAATGGGTCTGGTTGCCGGCTCCGGTGTGGGTAAAAGTGTGCTGCTGGGTATGTTGACCCGCAACACGGAAGCAGACGTGGTGGTAATCGGACTTATCGGCGAGCGTGGTCGTGAAGTGCAGGAATTTATCCATCAAATACTGGGTGACAAAGGCTTAGCCAAAGCTGTAGTCATTGCCGCCCCCGCAAATGTTTCACCAGTGCTTAGACTAAAAGCCACAAACCTGACCCACCTAATTGCCGAGTATTTTCGAGATCGTGGGCAGAATGTATTAATGCTCTGCGACAGCCTCACCCGCGTGGCCCATGCCCAGCGAGAAATCGGCCTGGCCATTGGCGAGCCACCCACCGCCAAAGGTTACCCGCCCTCAGTGTTCGCATTATTGCCACGACTAATCGAGAGAGCTGGGGTAGGGCGCAATGGTTTTGGCTCTATCACGGCAATGTATACCGTATTGGCCGAAGGCGATGATCGATCAGATCCGATTGTTGATATTGCCCGGGCCTCACTGGATGGACAGGTCATGTTATCCCGTCAATTAGCAGATGCTGCCCATTATCCAGCGATAGATTTGGCCGGTTCAATTTCTCGTGTCATGAATAATCTAGTCCCCACCACCCTACTAAAGTCAGCCAACCGCTTTCGACGTCTATGGACACTCTACCAACAGAATCAGGACCTGATTCAGGTAGGCGCCTATGAAGCGGGCACCAACCCTGATCTGGACGAGGCAATTCGTCTGAGGCCAGCCATGGAAGCATTGTTACAGCAGGGCAGCGACGCCTCAGTAAATCTTGAGCACAGTCAAAAAATGATGGTGCAACTTACCGGACAGCTAGATCAAGCCTAAAAAATTAAAAGCGTCAGAGGATCATAACCATGAACGGAACCCCAGTATGGGAAGTGTTGGCCTCCAAGGCCCAACGAGAAGTGAGAAAGGCCCAGCAGAAGCTTGCTGAGGCCCAGCTACGTCGAGAGCAGGCTGTAGAGCGCGAGGAAAAGCTGGATGAACTGCTCATCGAATATAGCGACCGACTTGCCAGTATTCAGAAGCGTGCCCACAGCACAGAAGAGGCGGGTAACTACCGCAACTTTATTGTTCAGCTGCAGACTATTAAGAGTCGTTCCACCGTCGAGTTCCAGAACATAGAAAGGGCCTGCACAGAGGCGCGACGAGAAATGCTACTGGCAGATCAGGAGCGATTAAAGGTAGAGCATCTGGTTAAACGCGCCAAAGAACAGCGCCAGCAAGAGCGTGAACAAAGAGATAGTCGCGAAGCTGAAACCCAGAGCATGATTCAATTCAATCTCCGAGCAAGGCTACAGCGATAAGTTAAAAAGGCTACAGCGGTAAGTTCAAAAGCCTAAAGCGATAAGCCCAAATCGCCTCAGCCTCAAATCCCCGGGCGTTTAAACCCTCTTGGCATGTGTCTTGCAATAACACTAATAACAGGTCCAACAAAGACCTAACGTATTAGCCAATTAATGGGACATAAATTGCCAATGGGCCAACTTAACAGCGTAATCCTCAGCAACAAGCCAGCCACAGCCCCAGGCTCTACGGTGCCTTCCGGCCTGTCAGCGCCAGCAGCCGACGGTCAGCCAGGCAAAGACGTTCCAGCCTTTGCCGGTATTCTAAAGTCCAAGTTGGCCGATAATGTGGCGGCACAAAGCGGCAATGTATTGCCGCAACAGCCAGAACCCAAAAAAATACCAGAGCAGGCCAAAAACACCGATGCAGCCAACCTTCTATTAGAGAGTCGTTTATTACAGAGCGGCTTAAAGGTAATTGTCGGCGGAGCAGCACCATCGGATGCTGGAGTTGACGATTTTGCCAGAACCCAGGGCATAGACCCTCAGGCATTAGCGTCACTGATGACTGACAGTAAAAAAACCCCGCCAATGGAGATAGAACTAGATCCTCAGGCATTAGCATCACTGATGACTGACAGTAAAAAACCCTCTCCCCAGGCTGACAGCACAGCAGCCAAACCCCCCCCAATGGAGATAGAACTAGACCCTCTCGCCACTTGGTTGTCGGATAGCTCGATCACTCAGCTTATAGGGGCGGCTCCAATAGTTGCGTCACCGGTAAGGCAAACCATTGAAGCCTATTTACAGACACCCACTAAATTCTCTCCGGTGGACAAGCAAGCCAAAGATTTGGTCGATAAAATGACATTCACTCTGCCTACCACCAAGGCGATGGCAGAGCCCTTTAGTGGCGTAAATACCAATCCACAGCAGCAGCCAGTCATTAAATTAGAGAATATTAATTTAGCCGTAAAAGATGGAATAAAAGATCCATTAAAAGCTACCCACTTAAAGTCTAATGACAGTAAAATTGCACCACTAGCAATAGCCCCTGTAACCACAGCTACGGTGCCTGTTGCATTGGCGCCCGTCGCAGCTCCGGCCGTGATCAGTGAGTCAGGCTACATCACTTCACCGCCCACTTTCGACGATAGATCTGAGTACTCAGCGTCAGATACACTACCAGAGAAGCTTGAGCAGCAAACCCTGCGCAGGCAAGAATAACAGGCAGATATGTCTCGCCGATTAGCTGAGGCACTCGGCCAGCGTTTAACTGCGCAGATTAGTCGCGGTGCCTGGCGTGTTGAAATGGACCTACACCCAAAATCTTTAGGTCGAATTGAGATACAATTAGAAATGAAAAATGGCGAATTAGAAGCCAATTTTACCGCCGCAAATGCGGCCACTCGAGAACTAATACAAGAGAGTATGCCAAGATTAAGAGCCGCGTTTGAAGAACATGGCATGGAATCTGCTTATATAGGTTTAGGGCTAGAAAATCAGGGCCAATCTGACGGAAAGCCGACAGGTCAAAATAGCCCCAATGAAGCCAAAACAACGTCTGATAGCGAAGAGCCACAGCTCAATGCACGGACTTCAAGACTGGATGATGATGGTTTGGATCTACTGGTTTAACAGCGGACCCAGACTTAACAAATTAAAGAGATAGAGGATTAAGTAATGCCTGACGAAATTTTAGATGACGAAGCACAAGCAAAGAGCCCTGTATTGAAGATTATTTTGATAGTAGTGGGTATTTTGTTATTGGTCGCGATTACTGTAGGTGGCACATTATTTGCCTCAGGTTTCTTTGCCCCAGCCACAGAGCAGGATCCAGAAGCTGCGATTGCAGCCCTAGAAGCCGCTGCGGATGAAGAGGCGGCAGCGGCAGCTGCAGCTGCAGCCGGACCCAGCAAAGTTCAACTCGACAGTCCCGAGTTGTCAAAATTCCAGCAGTCTTACTACCAGCTTGAAAAAGAGTTAGTGGTTAATATTGCCAACTCAAGAAAAGTGATGCAGGCCTCTATTGCGATCATGACCCATTATGATGAGCGCGTGGTCGACAACGTTGAGAAGCATACCTTTCCACTTCGCAATGCGATGCTAACGGTTATGTCACAACAAACCGATGCAAGCATTACTAGCCCTGATTTCCGTAAAAATCTTTCTGAAGAACTAAAAATTGTAATGAACGCAAAGCTTGAAGAGCTAGAAGATTTTGGTGGCATTGAAGCAGTGTACCTTACCGAATTTGTGGTTCAGTAGACGGGCCTATTAAGTAGGCCCTCTATTAATTGATTAATTGATTAATTGAGTAGAACAATGGTAGAAACAACAAGTTTATTATCCCCCGAAGAGCTAGACGCTTTAGCTGCCGGTGTCCAGGATGGTTCGATTGAAACAGATACCGGACTAAATATCGAAGCGCGGGTTTTAAAGCATGATCTGACCAACGAAGATTCTTCATTGGGTGTGAATGTTAGCGCCGTGGATATGATCAACGAGCGTTTCGTACGTCAGTTTAGACTGGGACTTTTAGAGGTTTTAAGGACCACGCCAAAGGTTAATATGGCCAAAGTG
>Ga0209833_1003027_pt1 | contig 9688 bp, 10 predicted proteins | sample COGITO_mtgs_1105_3_FD_184797 | JGI IMG/M metagenome (GOLD analysis project Ga0209833, IMG submission 184797) | Pelagic marine microbial communities from North Sea - COGITO_mtgs_110506 (SPAdes) (version 2) | ecosystem: Environmental > Aquatic > Marine > Epipelagic ... | reverse complement strand
AACACGTCGCAGGACAAGTTTTAAAATTATTAGTCAAAAATGATATAAAAATTAAAGGGGCAAGCGTCCTTGTTTTAGGCATTACATTTAAAGAAAATTGCCCAGACGTTAGAAATACCAAAGTAATTGATGTCATTTCACATCTAAAGACTTATGGAATGCATCTCACGATCTATGATCCTTGGGCAAATCCGTCGGAAGTAAAATCTGAATACCAGATTGATACCATTAAAGAAACACCAAAGGCGACTTTCGATGCCATTGTTCTCACCGTTGCTCATAATGAATTTATTAAAATGGATCTGAAGCCATTAATGAAAAAGAACACGGTTGTGTATGACGTAAAAGGCGTCTTAGGAATAAAAGCCGACGCAAAATTATAATATATGTTTTCAAATTTAAAATCTAAAACAGTCTTAGTCACCGGTGGTGCAGGGTTTATAGGTTCTAATTTGTGTGAGGCCTTACTGAAATTGGGCGCCAAGGTTCGTTGTATGGATAATCTATCAATAGGATTTACTCAAAACATTCAAGCGTTTATAGTGCATAAAAACTTTCGTTTTATAGAAGCGGATATTCGAGATTTAGATGCGTGTCAGCACGCGTGTCAGGAAGTCGATTTTGTGCTGCATCAAGCTGCATTGGGGTCTGTGCCGCGTTCTATCAAAGATCCAATTACCACCAACGCGGTCAATGTGGATGGTTTTCTTAATATGTTAGTCGCATCAGAGATCAAAAAGTGAAACGATTTGTGTATGCTGCCAGTAGTTCGACCTATGGAGATTCAAAACAACTTCCTAAAATTGAAGCGGTGATAGGCGCACCCTTATCGCCCTATGCGATTACGAAGTATGTCAACGAATTATATGCAACGATTTTTAAAGATAGTTTTGATTTAGACACTGTTGGCTTGCGGTATTTTAATGTTTTTGGAAGAAAACAGGATCCAAATGGCGCCTATGCGGCGGTCATCCCCAAATTTGTAATTCAACTCATAAATCATGAATCTCCAGTGATAAACGGAGATGGCTCGTATTCTCGTGATTTTACGTATATTGATAATGTTATAGTAATGAATCTTTTAGCGTTGTCAACGGATAATAAGTTGGCGTTAAACCAAATATATAACACAGCTGTGGGTGATCGGACGACTTTAGTCCAACTTGTGCATAGTTTAAAAAAATATTTAGCTAAATTTGACCCAACAATTGCTAACGTTCAAGTGATCCATGGCCCGGAACGGTTCGGAGACATTCCCCACTCCCAGGCATCAGTTGATAAAGCAGTCAAATTATTAAATTACAAACCAACCCATGCCTTCGAAAGTGGTCTTAAAAATGCCGTTGAATGGTACTGGGAACAGTTTAAGAATTAACCAAAAATGAGTGTAAACACAATTTGTTGTATTGGAGCAGGCTATGTAGGAGGACCAACAATGTCCGTTATTGCCCAAAAAAATCCATCTATAAAAGTGATTGTAGTGGATATGAATCAGGCTCGTATTGATGCTTGGAACGATGAAGATTTAAACAAGCTTCCTATTTTTGAACCTGGATTAGATGCCGTAGTTGGAGAAGCACGGGGACGAAATTTATTTTTTTCAACCGATATAGAAGGCGCGATTCATGAAGCAGATATGATTTTCATCTCTGTGAACACCCCAACAAAAACCTATGGCGCAGGAAAAGGCATGGCTTCAGATTTACAATATGTAGAACTTTGTGCGCGTCAAATTGCCAAAATTGCAACTTCCGATAAAATCGTCGTTGAAAAATCAACTCTCCCTGTTAAAACAGCCGAGGCGATTAAGGACATCTTAGAAAATACAGGGACCGGTGTGAATTTTGAAATTTTATCAAACCCAGAATTTTTAGCCGAAGGAACCGCCATTCAAGATTTAGAAGCCCCCGACCGTGTTTTAATTGGAGGCGATCAAACAGAGCGAGGCCTTAAAGCGATGCAGACCTTAATAGATATCTATGCCACTTGGATTCCGAGAGACCAAATTATTACCACTAATTTATGGTCTTCCGAACTTTCAAAATTGACGGCGAATGCTTTTTTAGCACAACGCGTGTCTTCGATTAATGCCTTAACAGAACTCTGTGAGTCTACCGGCGCTAATATTGACGATGTGGCCAAAGCGATTGGAACGGATTCAAGAATTGGCCCTAAATTTTTAAAAGCCTCTGTAGGATTTGGAGGGTCTTGTTTTCAAAAAGACATCTTAAATTTAGTATACATATGTAAGTCTTTAGGCTTAGACGAAGCTGCCAATTATTGGGAGCAAGTCATTATTATGAATAACCATCAACGCAGTCGTTTTGCGAGTCAAATCGTTAAAGCATTATATGGAACGGTGGCTGGAAAGAAAATTGGATTTTTGGGTTGGGCCTTTAAAAAAGACACCAACGATTCCAGAGAATCTGCAGCGATTTATATCGCAGATAAACTTATTGAAGAGCATGCCTCTATTCAAGTTTATGATCCTAAGGTGACGGCTGTTCAAATGCAATCCGATTTGAATGCATTGGACACCAGACCAGAATCAGAAAACAATAAATTTTTAGAAGTTCATGCCAATCCGTATGAAGCCTTAGAAGGGACGCATGCACTCGCAGTGATTACCGAATGGGATGAATTTAAAGCCTACGATTGGCAAAAAATATATGATAACATGCTTAAACCAGCCTTTGTTTTTGATGGGCGAAATATCCTAGATCAAGCGGCACTTGAATCGATTGGTTTTATTTATAAAGCCGTTGGAAGATAACATGCTTCAAAAAAAAAAATATTAGTTACAGGAGCGGCAGGTTTTATTGGATTTCATCTTTGTGAACGCCTTATAAAAGCAGGACATTCAGTAGTTGGATTAGATAATATTAACGAGTATTACGATGTCAATCTAAAATATGATCGTCTTAAAGTATTAGGGATTTCGCGTTCAAAAGCGCAACGTTTTGATTCCGTAGTAAATAGTGAAAATTTTGGTAACAGGTTTCAGTTCATCCGTTTAAACCTTGAAGATCGACAGGCGTTACAGGAACTGTTTAAATTCTATCAATTTGACAGTGTTTGTAACTTAGCAGCTCAGGGAGGTGTTCGAAATTCCAATGCAAACCCAGAGGCTTATATCGATAGTAATATTTCTGGCTTTCTTAATGTTTTAGAATGTTGTAGAGAGTTCAAAATTAAGCGTTTAGTCTATGCAAGTAGCTCGAGTGTATATGGAAACAGCAACGCAGTTCCTTTTGTAGAATCTGACGCTGTAGATCAACCCATCAGCCTGTATGCGGCGACCAAAAGGGCCAATGAATTAATGGCGCATTCCTATAGCCACCTATACAATATCGAAACAATAGGCTTACGATTTTTTACAGTGTATGGTCCCTGGGGACGACCAGATATGGCTTTGTTTTTATTCACGAAGGCGATTTTAAATGATCAACCAATTAAGGTTTTTAATAACGGCAACTTATCACGTGATTTCACCTACATCGATGACATTATTGATGGCGTTGAAGCCACACTTTTAAAGCCTTCTAAAAATAAACAGCTCTATAAAATATATAATATTGGGCGTAGTCAACCGGTTCAATTATTAGATTTCATTAAAGCGATCGAAAAAATCGCCGACAAAACCGCTAAGAAGCTGATGTTGCCCATGCAGCCAGGAGATGTAAATCAAACCTGGGCAAATGTAGAGCTATTTAAAACCGATTATGAGTATCAGCCATCAACCTCTGTTGAAACAGGGGTAGCTAATTTTGTAAGTTGGTATCTGGCGTGTTATAACTAGAAATTTAGCAGTTTATAAGCAATTTACAATTCACTTAATTATCACTAAATTTTTTTAATTGTCTTTTAAAAAGAAAGCACTTAGTGGAGTCTTTTGGTCTTCCATTCAGTCGTTTGGGACACAAGCGTTTTCATTTGTAATCTCTATAATCCTTGCTAGGCTATTACTGCCTGCAGAGTTTGGGCTGATAGCGATGTTAGCGGTCTTTATGGGTATAGGAAATACATTGTTAAATGCTGGTTTAGGTGAATCATTGATTCGCACAAAAGACCCAACGGAAGAAGATTATTCTACGGTTTTTTTTTCAATTTAATAGGCAGTTTGATTGTTTATGCAATTATTTATTTTTCAGCTCCTTGGATTGCAAATTTTTACAAACAACCGCTTCTAATTGATATTGTAAGATGGTATTCAATTGTGATCGTCATTAATGCTTTTTCAATGATTCAAATCACATGCTCATTTATTAGCCAATGGCAATTTTGAAAAACTTTTAGAAGAAGCCAAAGCAATTTACGATTTTGTGATCGTAGATTTAGCGCCCACGATTTTGGTAACGGATTCGTTATTGGTGTCGCATCTTGCTGATGCTACCATTTGTGCGGTCCGAGCCAATCATACAGATAAAAAAATAATTCCATTCTCTGTTAATTTATATAAAACAAATCGACTTAAAAATATGGTTTATGTGATTAATGGGATTGATACAAATAAGGGAAGTACCTACAGTTATAATTATGGGTATAATTATGGGTATGACTATGGCTATAAGGAAAGTTAATTAAAACTAAGAGGCTGTCAGCGCTTTTAACTCTTTGATGGTGTTTGATGGGGCTTCGCTTTTAAACACATAACTTCCAGCAACTAGTACATCGGCGCCGGCGTCTTTAAGTGCTTTGGCATTCGCTGAGGTCACACCACCATCAATCTCTATCAGAGTAGAGGCTCCTTTTGACTTAATAAGTGCTTTAAGTTGTTTTATTTTTTCATAGGTATTCTCAATAAAGCTTTGACCTCCAAAACCTGGATTCACACTCATAATACATACCAAGTCAATGTCCTTAATTGTATCTTCCAAAACATTGATATTGGTGTGAGGATTCAAGGCCACACCAGCTTTCATACCTTCGGCTTTAATGGCCTGTAGTGTTCGATGTAAATGGGTACAAGCTTCATAATGAACCGTTAAAACATCACTACCGAGCTCCGCAAAGGTTTTGATATAGCGGTCAGGATCGACAATCATTAAATGTACATCAATTGTTTTTTTAGCATGTTGGCTAATCGCTTTTAAAACCGGCATTCCAAACGAAATATTAGGCACAAATACCCCGTCCATAATATCAATATGAAACCAGTCGGCTTCACTAGAATTTACCATTTCAATATCTTTTTGAAGGTTAGCGAAATCTGCAGCTAAGATCGATGGTGCAATTTTGGTTGTGCTCATGTGTTCTGTATTATGATTACAAAAATAAGATAAAAAATAAACCCCTACCAATTGGCAGGGGTTTTGTTTTTTTAACCTAAATAAGTTTTTAAAATTTTACTTCTCGACGTGTGTTTCAAGCGTCGAATGGCTTTCTCTTTTATTTGACGTACACGTTCACGAGTCAGATCAAACGTTTCTCCAATTTCTTCTAAGGTCATTGGGTGTTGATTGCCCAATCCAAAATACAAACGAATTACATCTGCTTCTCTAGGGGTGAGGGTTTCCAAGGCACGTTCAATTTCCGTACGCAACGATTCGTGTAATAAATCTTTATCTGGATTTGGAGATTCTCCACTGCGCAATACATCGTATAAATTAGAATCTTCTCCTTCTACCAACGGGGCATCCATAGAGACGTGACGTCCAGAATTTTTCATAGATTCCTTCACGTCATTAATCGTCATGTCTAATTCCTTCGCAATTTCTTCGGCACTTGGAGGACGCTCATGAGATTGCTCTAAAAACGCATACGTTTTATTTATTTTATTGATGGATCCAATTTTATTTAATGGCAACCGAACAATACGCGATTGTTCTGCTAAGGCTTGTAAGATAGATTGACGAATCCACCATACAGCATAGGAGATAAATTTAAAACCTCTGGTTTCATCAAAACGCTGAGCGGCTTTAATGAGGCCTAAATTTCCTTCATTAATTAAGTCAGGAAGGGTCAATCCTTGGTTTTGGTACTGTTTTGCAACAGATACTACAAAACGTAAGTTCGCTTTTGTGAGTTTTTCCAAAGCAATCTGATCACCTGCTTTAATACGTTGTGCTAATTCAACTTCTTCATCGGCTGTAATTAAATCAACTTTTCCAATTTCTTGAAGGTATTTATCTAGGGAAGCAGTTTCTCTATTGGTAACCTGCTTGGTAATTTTTAGCTGTCTCATTTAAAAGGTTTTATTTTTAAAATGGTTAGTTGGTTGTATCATTAGGTTATACGAGCATTTGATACTAAATGTTACAAAAAAAAACCGTTTTTAAATTTAAAAACGGTTTTTTTAATTTGATTAAGTTAAAACTTAATGTGTATTAACGTCTGTTATCGCGTCCGCGATTATCACGTCCACCAGAACGTTTATCATCTCTTGGGGGTCTTGCGACATACCCTTCAGGTTTTTCTAACAAGGCTTTACGCGATACTTTTTCTTTACGAGTTCTTGGATCTTGTCCAAAATACTTCACATCAAATACATCGCCCATATTAACCACATCAGAGACATTCTCAGTACGTTCCCATGCCAATTCACTTACGTGAAGTAACACTTCGTTTCCTGGGGCATCCATATATTCTACGACTGCTCCAAAGTCAAGCATCTTAATGACTTTAACTTGGTAAGTGTTTCCTACAGTTGGCTTAAACATCAAAGAATCAATTTTAGTTAAAACGGCATCAATACCATCTTGATCGGTTCCTAAAATTTCAACAATACCTTCTTCAGTAACAGGATCTTCATTGATTACAATAGTAGTTCCTGTTGTTTTTTGAAGTTCTTGAATCACTTTTCCACCAGGTCCAATAAGGGCTCCAATGAATTCATTTGGAATCACTCTTGTGACCATTTTTGGAGAGTGTGGTTTCACATCTTCCGCAGGAGTAGCAATTGTTTCTGTTATTTTGTCAAGAATATGCAATCTTCCTGCACGTGCTTGTTTCAAAGCATTCACAAGAATCTCATAAGATAATCCTTTGATTTTAATGTCCATCTGACAAGCCGTAATTCCTTCGGAAGTCCCCGTTACTTTAAAATCCATATCTCCTAAGTGATCTTCATCTCCTAAAATATCAGATAATACAGCATAACGGTCGCCGTCAGAAATTAATCCCATTGCAATCCCAGATACGGGTCTTTTAATTTGAACCCCTGCATCCATCAAGGCCATTGTACCTGCACAAACAGTTGCCATTGATGACGATCCATTTGATTCTAAGACTTCAGAAACGACACGAACGGTATAAGGACAATCCGCTGGGATCATTCCTTTTAAGCCTCTTTGTGCTAAGTTTCCATGTCCTACTTCACGACGCGAAGTTCCTCTTAAAGGCCTTGCTTCGCCCGTACAGAAAGGAGGGAAGTTGTAGTGTAAGTAAAAATTCTCTTCACCTTCATAAGAAGGCATGTCGATTTTATTTGAATCTCTTGAAGTTCCAAGGGTAACAGTTGCTAAGGCTTGCGTTTCTCCACGAGTAAAGATTGAAGATCCGTGAGTTGACGGTAAGTAATCGATTTCACACCAAATTGGTCTGATTTCGTCTGTCTTTCGTCCATCCAAACGAACGCCTTCACTTAAGGTTAATTCGCGAACGGCTTCTTTTTCGGCTTTACTGTAGTATCCGCTCACTAAGTGACCAAATTCTTCATTTTCTTCTTCGGTAAAAGAGGCTTTTACCTCTTCTTTTACGTCGGAAAATGCAGCGCTACGTTCCGCTTTTGAAGTTCCTTTTTTGGCAATGGCATAACATTTGTCATACGCCATATCATGAACACGTTTTTCTAAGTCTTCATTGACTTCTGCAGTCTCATATTCACGAACTTCTTTTTTTCCAAATGCTTCAGCAAGACGAACCTGCGCTGCCACTTGAATTTTAATCGCTTCGTGTGCAAACTTAATAGCGTCTGCCATATCTTCTTCAGAAACTTCGTCCATTTCACCTTCGACCATCATCACAGAATCAGCAGAAGCTCCGATCATCATTTCGAGATCAGAATCTACTAGTTGTGCACGGCTAGGGTTAATAACGAATTCACCATTAACTCGAGCAACACGTACTTCAGAAATTGGGCATTCGAAAGGGAAATCACTTAATTGAATGGCTGCGGATGCGGCTAAACCTGCAAGTGCATCTGGCATTACGTCTTCATCATGAGACATTAATTGAATCATGACTTGAGTTTCTGCGTGATAATCTTTAGGAAATAATGGACGTAAGACACGATCCACTAAACGCATTGTTAAAACTTCACCGTCACTTGGGCGTGCTTCTCTTTTGAAGAATCCACCTGGATAGCGACCTGATGCCGCAAATTTCTCGCGGTAATCTACGGTTAAAGGTAGAAAGTTTACATCCGATTGTTTGTAGTTTGAAACCACAGTACATAACAACATGGCTTTTCCCATTTGTACGACTACGGATCCATGGGCCTGCTTTGCGAGCTTACCCGTTTCGATGGAGATTTCTCTGCCATCACCAAGGTCTATGACCTCTTTAAATACTTTTGGTATCATAATTTTTTGTTCTAATTAAACATTGGTGTTGTGTTGTTGTCGTTGTGTGGTGTGACCAATGAAAAACTCTAATTAGCTTCTTCTATTATTTATGAACTGTAAAAGTTTTAAAACTTAAAAAAACCACGCTTTGTGCGTGGTTTGTACTATTATTTTCTTAATCCTAATTCTTTAACGATTGCACGATATCTTAAGATGTCAGACTTCATTAGATAATCTAATAATGAGCGACGTTTTCCAACGAGTTTAACCAAAGAGCGTTCCGTATTATAATCTTTACGATTTAATTTTAAATGCTCAGTTAAATGGTTGATTCTTTCTGTAAATAATGCAATTTGTCCTTCAGAAGATCCCGTGTCTTTGGCATCTTTTCCGTGTTTTTTAAAGAGTTTTTCTTTAGCTTCTTTTGTTAAGTACATTCCAATATTATTTAAATAATTTTTATGCGATTTATTACGTCGTTCGTAATTAGTTGGCAAATATAGTGATTTTAGTAATCCAAAGGGTTTAGTTTTCTATTTTATTTTGAAAGAGGATTTTCTAAAATTTTAAAATTAATCAAAAAAAAATCGCCTAAAAATTACTTTTTAGACGATCTCTTTTTTTTTGATGTTATCGCATGTTATTGTAACGCATTAGCAGTTACCGTAATGTTTAAAGTAATGATAGTATCAAATTCTACTGGAGTACCACTAATCATTCCAGAAAAGGTTGCAGAAATTACATTGGCTTCTAGTAATTCGTCAGCAATCGCATTTAATTGAGCGGATTCACTCACAGGAAATACAGTATTATTGGTGTCAGCTTCTTGAAGGTTGATGTCTTCAAGTGCAATGCTAGTTTCGCCAAAACGCATTGAAGCATCTGATATTGTTGCACCTTCAACGCCTGAAAAATCGTCGATTTCAAACTTTAAACTGTTGATGGTTATTTTTTTAATTAAATCTTTATAGTCTTGAATCATAGGATTCATTTCAATATTGATTGTTGTGGACTCAGACCAACTTTGAGGAGTGCTAGATTCTTCGGAAACATTCACTCTAACAGTCTCTGTAAAGCTTTGAGTGATATTAACATCTGCTAATTCTTCTAATTTGTCACACGAGATGACTACTACCATTGTAAAAATCAGTACACAAATTTTTGTAATAATTTTCATAATTTTT
>Ga0209833_1003018_pt1 | contig 9719 bp, 4 predicted proteins | sample COGITO_mtgs_1105_3_FD_184797 | JGI IMG/M metagenome (GOLD analysis project Ga0209833, IMG submission 184797) | Pelagic marine microbial communities from North Sea - COGITO_mtgs_110506 (SPAdes) (version 2) | ecosystem: Environmental > Aquatic > Marine > Epipelagic ... | reverse complement strand
AATGCGTAAAGAATATAATCTAAATATTGTATTTCGGCTATGGGTCTTAAACCACGCATAGCCATTCCGATACCTTGACCTAAAATAGTGGCTTCTCTAATTCCTGTATCAGATACTCGTAATTCTCCAAACTTTTCTTGTAAGCCTTCTAAACCTTGATTGACATCTCCAATATGTCCTGCATCTTCACCAAAAACTAATGCTTCAGGATAATTTGAAAATAGAGCTTCAAAATTATCTCTAAGGATTACACGTCCATCTACTTCTTCAGCATCTGAATTATAAGTTGGTTGGACTTCGGCTTGATTAGTAGCTTTTCTATTTGACTGACTGTGTAAGTATGAGCTGTATTTTGGTTGTATTGTATTGATGTAGTTGTTAATCCAATTTTGCAATTCAGTCTTTCCATTAGACTGTTCAGAAACTACATAACGCAAAGCTTTTCTTGTCACAGAAAGTATATCCTTTCTTAATGGCTCATCAATAGAAGCTAAATCATTTTTGAGTTTTGTAATGAATACACCATTAGTACTAGTTTTTGCAACACGTTCTAATAGTAAAATAGCTTCATTTTTTTCAGCTTTTAATGGATTTATAAAAGCAGACCAAGCTGCTTTTTTACCATCTCTAACAGCTTTTTTTATGTTTTTTTCGATGACTACTAATTCTTCATCAGACGCAATATTGTTTTCAATCATCCATTTACGCATCTGTGCATTACAATCATATTCTGCTTCCCATGCAAGTCTATCAGCATCTTTGTAGCGCTCATGAGAACCAGATGTCGAGTGCCCTTGTGGTTGTGTTAATTCTTGTACATGAATCATTACTGGTACATGCTCTTTACGTGCTACTTGTGCAGCACGTTGATAGGTGTCGATTAATTCAGCATAATTCCAACCATTGACACGGAAGATTTCGTAACCCTTATTATCTTCATCTCGTTGAAATCCTTTTAAGATTTCAGAGATATTTTCTTTAGTTGTTTGGTGTTTTGCATGAACTGAAATGCCATACTCGTCATCCCAAATACTAATAATCATTGGTACTTGTAAAACTCCAGCAGCATTTATAGTTTCAAAAAAAAGACCTTCACTTGTACTAGCATTTCCAATAGTTCCCCAGGCAATTTCGCTACCCTTTTTTGAGAAATTAGTAGTGTCAATGCCATTTACATTTCTGTAAATTTTCGAGGCTTGTGCCAGTCCCAAAAGTCTAGGCATTTGTCCAGCAGTAGGAGAGATATCGGCACTTGAGTTTTTTTGTTCAGTTAGGTTTTTCCAATTTCCTTGCTCGTCTAAACTGTGAGTTGCAAAGTGACCTCCCATTTGACGACCAGCTGACATTGGTTCTTCTTTTAAATCTGTATTGGCATACAATCCTGCGAAAAATTGTTCGATAGTTAATTCCCCAATAGCCATCATAAAGGTTTGGTCACGGTAATATCCGCTTCTAAAATCACCATTTTGGAATGATTTTGCCCATGCTATTTGCGGCACTTCTTTCCCATCACCAAAAATCCCAAACTTAGCCTTACCTGTCAATACTTCTCGTCGTCCAAGCAAGCTACATTCTCTACTAGTAACTACAGTTTTATAGTCATTTAAAACTTCAGTTTTAAAATCTTCAAATGTAATCTCTGTTTTTGTATCAGTATTGGACTTCATCAGCTCTAAGAATTTAGTCTTGCAAAAGTAGTCATTATTGAAATATTTTGCAATGTAAAAAAGCGTTATAAATTTGAATAATTCTTAATAAAACGTGTATAATTTGAAGAATATGTAAAAAAAATTAAAATATTAACACTTCAATAAGAATATGTTAATACCATTTACGTCTAAATAAACCCAGTAAAACTTGTGGGTCTACAGTAAACATAAAGCGTATTTTTTGGTCATAATTGGGCTGACCAACTTCCCAACCATTATTAGAATATAGTGGAAAGAAAATTTCGAAATAATCCTCAACTAGATTTAGTCTTATTCCGGAATCATATACAAAATTTGCGCTGCTAAATTTATTTTTCAGAAAGCCAATATCTCCGTAAAATTGAATGTAACGCCATAATGAGGTACTAAAGTTTGCTGTAGCCATCCATTGGTTTGCAAAAGCTGTATCTAATTTAGATTTAAAACCACCTTCAGCTATAATTATTTGCTGACTAAATATACCTGCGTCTTCTGAGCGCCCCAAGTAGTTGAAATCAAACAAATAATCTGTTGGTCTATCTAATGCAAAACTAAAGAAATTAGAATCTGGATCTGTTTTATTACTTAAGAATGTCCCAGCAAACAATCTTAAATTAAAATTTCTATTATTTTTTGTGAGTTTACGAAACTCATAATTTAAAGCAAACTTGCTAAAATTACTTGAAACCTGAAAATCTGCAAAAAATCTTGAAAAATTTATTATTCCAGGGCTAGACTTCACATACCTGAGATTTAGCACACCATAATCAGGCTCTTCGTCGATATCACTTATTACAGCATTTGGACCAATACTCCTTGCAATATCTACATAACGCAAGCTTAGTGAATGCCTCTTATCTGACCTTAAATCATTTTTATCTCTGAATATAAAAGATATATTTGGGCGTAATCGTCTAAAAAAAGCGTCTTGTGCAAAAGAGCGATAGCTAGCACTTATTCCATAAGTAATATTAAATAAATTGCTGTCTTCTAAATTATGAGTATAGAATACGGTCCCGGAACCTGTTAGAGACTTAGAGTTCAAAGCATATTGTGGTGAAAATCGATAGTTAAGACGCTTTCTTAATATAGTTTTGTTATACACTTTTGTACCCAATGTCAAACCATCATATATATTCTCGAACTGTACGAGAGGCATAAAAAACACTTGATTATAATATGGATCCTCGATATCTTTAAATAATCTAAATTGTAACGGTTTTGACCAAAATGAAGAACCTTTTGTAGACCTGTAGTTATCTCTTTGATTAAACTCTGGTATTACATTGTCATAATCTAATACCAATCTATCTGCTCCATCTTTTGGTATAGAAAGCGTTTTTGATTTACTAATACTATCAATCCATATTTTATTAACTACAGAATCGTTTTTTAAACTAAATAGTGAAATTGGTGCAGAATTGTTTCGTTTATTTTTTATGGTTAATATAATAGAATCTTCAGTAGTTTTAACTCTAGATATCTTGTAGTCTATTTTCTTTCGAGTATTCAAATAATCAGAAAAAAACCAATCAATATTTTTATTAGTTTTAGATTTTAGGAAAGCTTCGAAATTTTTAGGTGAAGCTTCTTTAAGTGAGTTTTCTTCTAAATATACTTTAATTAAATCTCTTAAATCAATATCCTCCGTATAATCATCAAGATAGTTTAATCCAATACCTGCCTTGTATCTACCCGCAATATTTGCATTGAATTTAGTGAGTGAATCTTTTGAGGTTGTAATGGGTTGGTCATTATTTTTCCTAGCGGCTTCCATGGAATATAAATAATACTGAAAATTATAATCTAAATCTGAGATATGGAAAGAACGAACACCCCAAATTTTAGATAAAGTCCCTAATAACTTACTGTCTGGATAATAATCCTCAATATATTTCATTAAAAAATAGATACTTAAAGCATCGTTTAGCCAATGTTCTTTCCTAGGGTTTGTGATGTGAATATTTTCAATGTATTTATTTAGAGCTGTTTTTAATAGTTTTAACTCGTACTGAAAATCGTCCTTAAATGGACGAAAAAAACTTGGTAGTTGATTTAAACCATAAAGAGGGTTTTTATTATACTCTATTTGACTTATAAGTAATTTTTTATGAGGATATTGACCAAGGTTTTCTGATAAAAAATTAGTCACTCTATCAGCTATTATAGCTCTGGATTGAGGTGATACTCGCTTTTCTTCTATGTCTGTAATGACTGTAAAATCATCAGTAGTCACTTTATTAAAGGTTGTATTTTTATTTAAAGATAAATAAGTATGAACCCTGTCTTGGCCTTCTAGTTTTATGGTTGTAGTTTCTGAATTGCTATTTATAATCTTACTATCTAGTTCAGTAGTAATATAATAATTGCTAGGGTAGGTAAGCTGAATTGAAATATCAGACTTTGGTACATATAAATCATTTAAGTTCTTGTTACTGTAGTATTGCCATTTACCATCATAAACAGCAGGAGTAATATACCAATCCTTTAATTCAAAATTACCATCTTCAGTAAATCCATAATCTGTAAAGATTGCATCTGGTAAAACGATGGTATATTTTAGTTTAAGTTGAAAAGAAGTATTAGGTTTCAGGGGATTTTTTAAATTGACTTTTAATATATCAATCTGATTTTTTAAATGCCTACTTTCGAGTAAATTATTGTCTTTATCTATAACGCTTTCAATGGTTGTAAAACTACGTTGCTTGTCTTTAGCTAAATGAAACTTAGTACTGAATTCCTCTTCGAAACGTTTTGCTAATGCTGTAGATTTTGTAGAATAACTATTATTCCAGTTACTAAGATATACTTCTTTTAAAGTGTCATCAGAAGTATTTTTATAAATAACAGTCTGAGATATCGTAATTGATTTATTGTCAGGATTAACAGTACCAATAATATTAATAACATTTTGAGCATAACTCGAAAATGAAATTAGGCAAACACTTAAGAATATGAGGGCTTTTTTAATCAAATTACAATTAGAAATTAGGACTTAACTCGGACTCTTTGTAGAAGTTATTCAAAATTTCAACAGCTTCATCTGCTGTATCTACAACATGAATTAAATCCAAATCTTTTGGACTGATATTTCCTTCTGTTAGAAGCGTATTCTTAATCCAATCTACAAGACCGCCCCAGAATTTGGTTCCAACTAAGATAATAGGGAACGTATCAATTTTATGTGTTTGTATAAGTGTAATAGCTTCAAATAATTCATCCAATGTCCCAAAACCACCTGGCATAACAACAAAACCTTGAGAGTATTTTACAAACATAACCTTACGGACAAAGAAATAATCAAAATCAAGACTCTTATCATTGTCAATATATGGGTTGTCATGTTGTTCAAAAGGTAATTCGATATTTAAACCTACAGAAGTACCACCTGCTATGTGCGCACCTTTATTCCCAGCTTCCATTATACCTGGACCACCACCGGTAATAACACCATAACCACTATCTACAATCTTCTCTGCAACTTCAACAGCCAATTTATAATACTTGTGCTCAGGTTTAATTCTTGCAGAACCAAATATAGATACACAAGGCCCAATTTTACTAAGCTTTTCATAACCGTTTACAAACTCTCCCATGATTTTGAAAATTGCCCAAGAGTCATTAGTTTTTATTTCGTTCCAACCTTTGTATTGTCTTTCTTTTCTCATTATTAAAATTTGTAATTATTCGCTGTATTATGACAGCTAATTATATGTATTCATTTAATTCTTTCTTCAAAAATTTTGCCGTGTAGCTCTTTTTGTCTTTAATAATTTGTTCTGGTGTACCCTTTGCTACAACTTCTCCGCCACCTTTTCCACCTTCGTATCCAATATCTATGATGTAGTCAACGGTTTTTACGACATCTAAATTGTGCTCAATAATTAAAACTGTGTTACCTTTATTGGCTAATTTATTCAATACTTTCATTAGCACATTAATATCTTCAAAATGAAGTCCGGATGTTGGCTCATCAAGAATGTAAAATGTATTTCCAGTATCACGTTTACTCAATTCAGTGGCTAATTTAATACGCTGTGCTTCGCCACCAGAAAGCGTTGTACTTTGTTGGCCCAATGTAATATATCCTAATCCAACATCTGCTATAGTTTTTAGTTTTCTGTAAATTTTTGGAATATGTTCAAAAAAGCCTACAGCTTCTTCAATTGTCATATTTAAAACATCGCTTATAGATTTTCCTTTATATCTGATTTCTAGCGTCTCACGATTAAAGCGTTTACCTTGACAAGTTTCACATTCGACATATACATCAGGTAAAAAGTTCATTTCAATAACTCTTAAACCACCACCTTTACATGTTTCACAACGTCCACCAGCAACATTAAAACTAAAACGACCGGGTTTATAACCACGAATCATAGCTTCTGGTATCATGGCAAATAACTTTCTGATTTCGTCAAAGGTTTTGGTATAGGTTGCAGGATTGCTTCGTGGTGTTCTACCAATTGGTGATTGGTTAATGTCAATGACCTTATCGATATGTTCTAAACCGTTGATACTTTTATATGGCATGGGTTTTTTTACACCATTAAAGTAATGTGCATTCAAAATTGGGTAAAGTGTTTCATTAATTAATGTCGATTTCCCACTACCTGAAACGCCAGTGACACCAATCATTTGACCTAACGGAAATTCAACAGAGACATCCTTCAAATTATTCCCAGTACAACCTTTGAGAACTATTTTTTTACCATTACCTTTTCGGCGTTTTTTTGGTATGGCTATTTCTTTCTGACCATTAAGATAATCTGCTGTGAGTGTTTTATGTTTTAGTAATTCTTTTGGAGTACCTTCACTAATAATTTCACCTCCGTGTTTTCCTGCAAAAGGTCCAATATCTATGACATGGTCTGCACGCTCAATCATATCTTTGTCGTGTTCTACAACGATAACCGAGTTACCAACATCTCTGAGTGATTCCAAAGAGTTAATTAATTTTTCATTATCGCGTTGATGTAATCCTATACTAGGTTCATCTAAAATGTAAAGAACACCTACTAATTGAGAACCAATCTGAGTAGCCAATCGGATACGTTGCGCTTCACCACCTGATAATGATTTTGAACTTCGGTTTAAGGATAAATAGGTGAGTCCTACATCTAAAAGAAATTGAATCCGTGCTTGTATTTCTTTAATGATTTCCTCTGAGATTTTTTTTTGCTTGTTTGAAAGCCTATCTAATAAGTTTTCTGACCATTTGCCAAGTTCAACGATATCCATATTCACTAGGTCTGCGATACTTTTTCCATCAACTTTAAAGTACAATGATTCTTTTCTCAGTCTCGAGCCTTCGCATGTTGGACACTTCACTTTATCCATATATTCTTTTGCCCAACGGACAAGAGAATTTGAGTTAGATTTATACTGGCTTTCAATAAAATTCGCAACACCTTCAAAATCGATATTATAATCTCTAGCTACACCTAATAGCTTACTTTCAATTGTAAATTTATCTTTACCGCCATGAAGAATAACTTGCTTAGCCACTTCAGGGATGTCTTTCCAAGCATAAGATAATTTAAAATCGTAACGTTGCGCAATTGTGTCAAACTGTTTGAAAATCCAACTTTTCTTTTGAGGTCCATGTGGTGCTAATGCACCATTTTTAATAGAAAGCGTTTCGTCAGGAACTAATTTTTTATCATTTACTACATATAATTCTCCAATACCATTGCATTTAGGGCATGCGCCTTTTGGCGAGTTGAAAGAAAAATTATTAGGCTCTGGATTTGGATAGGAGATTCCAGACGATGGACACATTAAATTTCTGCTAAAGTACCTAGGTTCGTTTGTATCTTGGTCTATGACAATAAGTACATCATCACCATGGTACATCGCTGTATTTATGGATTCCATCAAACGTTTCTTGTTATCACTAGTTTCATCGATTTTTAATCTATCGATTACAATTTCAATATCGTGTGTTTTGTATCGGTCTAGTTTCATGCCTTTTTCAAGGTCAACGATTTCTCCATCTGTACGCACTTTTACAAATCCTTGCTTAGCAATTTGTTCAAAAAGCTCACGGTAATGTCCTTTTCGTGAGCGAATCACTGGCGCAAGAATATTAATACGTTTGTTTTTAAAAGATTCTAGAATTAAATCTTTAATCTGCTCGTCACTGTAGCTTACCATTTTATCGCCTGTTTCATAACTGAAAGCATCAGCAGCTCTAGCAAATAAAAGGCGAAGAAAATCATAAATCTCGGTAATTGTTCCGACAGTAGACCTTGGCGACTTACTTGTTGTCTTTTGTTCAATGGCAATTACTGGTGAAAGTCCATCGATTTTATCGACATCTGGACGTTCTAAGCTTCCAAGGAATTGACGTGCATAAGCCGAAAATGTTTCAATGTAACGGCGTTGGCCTTCAGCATAAATTGTATCAAATGCTAATGAAGATTTCCCACTTCCAGAGAGACCAGTAATAACGACTAGTTTTTCTCTCGGAATCGTAACGTCAATATTCTTGAGGTTATGAACGCGAGCACCTTTTACTTCAATAGAATCATCGTATGTTGTCATAAATTAGTTCAGCTGAGTGATAAACTGGCAAAGTTGCAAAGGTACAATTTTTAGTTGTTAATTTGATGTGAAGGTTTGCTTGAGAATTGTTATAATTTTTAAGCTGAAGACTCTAATATCCAAAAAAAAGAGATGCCAACTGATACATTTTTTTATAAATTAACTATTGTTCGTTATAGGTTAATTGTTGTGAAGCAGAAAATAAATTCTAGTAAAAATTTAGATGAGCATGAAAAGATAGATTTTCAGCAATAAATCACACGATGCTATGGGAGTTTTAAAGTGTTTAAGTTGATGAGTCAACAATTTAGAGGACAGTCTTCAAAATAAATGATATTATTAAAAACAAAAACACCTAAGCATTTAACTTTGGCGTTTTTTTCAAGTAACTCTTAGTTTATTCTATTATAAGCTTCCTAGTAATTGTTTTATCACCATCGTTTACTTTCATGATATAAATACCAGCACTAACATTGTTTAAAGCTATTTGCTTGTCAAATCTTGAAGTAGCATCATAATTATTATTAAATACTAATTTTCCTGATATATCATATATATATACATTTATTTCTTTACCGGAGTTAGAGTTGAATTGTAAACTAAAATCTCCTTTATTTGGGTTAGGAAATAAGGCAAATTCTTTAAATTCAAAGTTGTCATCACTTAATGCAGTTGCAGTCTCCGAACATAATACTATTTTTACTTCGTTTACTGTACCACTATCATCATCAGCATTATCTATAAATACAATATTCCATTCTCCTTGTGGGTTTATTCCATTAAAATTGCTAAGCGGATTGGATGCCGGACTGTAAGTTCCAATGGTTGGTGTTGCACAGTTAATCGTAGATTCATCATCTTTAAAAGTAACATTTATATCTTCAAATCTAGAGGTGTTACAATTTCTCTCCCAGATATTAGAAAAAATATTACTACTGACCGTATTAGGCTCTTGAACTTGGATAACTAAATCACCTGTCCAACTGTGCGTAACATTTGTATATATCCTTAGATCTTCTACAGTTGTGTTTTCTGTTACGTTAATTGGTATGAAAACATTATTACTTCCGTCAGGAATTGATGTTGAAATAGGGCCAGTTGTATAAGTTCTACAATCTGTTTCAACTAAGAAATCAATTGCAAAAAAAGCTTTATTGATACTAAAGAAAGGAGCATTTACTTGATCGGTAGGTCGAACCATTATTCTACAATAGGGTGCTGGTGTATTTGGTACAATAATATCTTGTGAACCATCATTTGGTATATTTGTTAATAACGTAGTGTATGTTATTCCAGAATCTGTAGATAACATTATATCAACATTTGCTGCGCCAGTCATTAAGTTTGTATTATTTACATCCCAAGTGATTGTTTCTGTGCTACCGTTATTCCAAATAATACCTGAAGTAGATTGTGATGTTACATTAAAAGGCCCTCTGTTAGCTAGCCATGTTACTCTCATATCATCATGGTTATTATTTCCGC
>Ga0209833_1002988_pt1 | contig 9780 bp, 9 predicted proteins | sample COGITO_mtgs_1105_3_FD_184797 | JGI IMG/M metagenome (GOLD analysis project Ga0209833, IMG submission 184797) | Pelagic marine microbial communities from North Sea - COGITO_mtgs_110506 (SPAdes) (version 2) | ecosystem: Environmental > Aquatic > Marine > Epipelagic ... | reverse complement strand
GTTGCGCCGATGGTAGTGGGGCGATAGGCCCTGTGAGAGTAGGTCGTTGCCAGGTCTATGCCCGGCTTCATCGTAACCGATGAGGCCGGGCTTTTTTTGTGCCCGCTTCTCGGGCACGAAGCACAATGATTGCCGCTACAGCTCAATAGGCTCACCTTCACCGTCTCATGCTTCCGCACACTAGTACCGTATTTTGCTGCCGCAGAGAGCAGCTCAACGATATTGGTTTTTGGGTGGTTGCGATTTAGAGAAATATTGCAGACAAGTATGCACCAAAAAGGCGTTTAATTAGTTGTAGGATGGGTTAAAAAAAGCCCTAATAAGATATCACTGAAATCAATTGAAAATGCAGCTCGGACTTGCTGTATTTGTAGAGTGTTTCATCATCTATTTTCCGTGATAAAATAACTCAGAGACAAGATATACAGCACAAGATATACAGCCATACCATACTATCATGAAAATAACTGCTTACCATTCATCCCCGTTCCCTATTATCAAAAAATCAAAGGTGGTCCATACTGGTTTTACTTTGCTCGAAATGGTCATCGTCCTTGGAATCATTGCGATGATTATGGGAGGGACGATTTTTGTCATGAAAAACATTTCAGACAGTGGAGCGATTACCGTGGTAGATGGCGATTTTGCCTCCATTGATAACGCCTTGCAGGCATACAGAAATAATGCAGGGAATTTCCCTTCAGGTCAGCAAGGTTTGATGGCATTGGTGGAAAAACCAAGTTCTGCACCTCGTCCACGTAGGTGGATTCAAATTATGGACCAGCTGCCAAAGGATCCTTGGGGTAAGGAGTATGCTTATAAATACCCCGGCTCTCAGAATCGGTCCCGTCCCGAACTGATTTGTTATGGCAAAGATGGTTTAGAGGGCACTGAGGATGACATGTCCAGTCAGGATCCACGCTAATATGCAGCTAGGTCAAAGGCATGCAAAAAACAGACAGGTGGCCGGGTTCACCTTGCTGGAAATTGTCTTTGTATTGTCGATGATTGCGATTTTGGTAACGTGGTTGACCGTTAGCTTATCGACGGTCGAGTCGGAACAAAAGCTGCGCGAGGCAGCCAGCCGGATTGAGTTGCTTGCAAAACGAGGGTTAAGCATTGCTGTTATGCAGCAGCGTCCTTACCAGCTTACGATCACTGCTAGTTCTGTGTCCATAGCCCCTCGATATGCGCTTGGGCCAGATGAGGCAGTTTACATGGAAAATGAACAGGATGGAGCGGGGGGTGAGAGCGAGAGCTTTGATGATATTACGGCGAGTGAGGCAATCGATGCCGATGTTTCTTATGAAATAAAACGTTGGCAATCTGATGATTGGGTAGCGCTCGAAGGGGATAAACGAATCGTAATCACACTCAACCCTATTGGTTTGATCGAGCCGTTCATGATCCGTTGCACTATGGGAGAAAGTTGGATTATGCATGAACTTCATCCGCTTACAGCAGGTGTCCGCGATGAAGAAATGAGTATCGAAAAGGAATGAAGATTAAATCCTCAAGTCCCAATGCAGAACTAGGCATGGCTAAAGCCAAGCCTAGTCGCGGTTTTGTACTGCTTGAGATTGTTATAGCTCTGGGTCTTTTTGCTGCGGTTGCAGTTTCCCTCGTCAAGGCATTGCACATGACCAGTCAAACGGCAGCGATGATTCAAGATGGCATGCGTGTTGATAGAGTTTTGCGCAGTGCAATGACAGAGGCCTTGAGTAATCCATATCTTAAAGAAGGGACTCAGAAAGTTGATATTGCTGAGCTGACCGGTGATGATAAGTCATTTTTTTCAGGTGAGCTGGAGACGATTGTCGAAGCTCTAGAGCTAGAGAATGAAGATGGTCAGTTGTTACAAAACATGTATCGGGTGGAGGTGATTTTTTATTGGCGCAGTAGTGATGGCGAATGGCAAGAGCAAGGAGCAGAGACATGGAGGTATGGAAACCTCTATCGCCCCTGAAGACGATTGAATCGATGAATAGGCAAACAAATCACCACCAGAAACGACGCAACAGGGGTTTTACCTTGTTGGAGATTGTCATTGCGCTTGGGTTAATGGGGATGTTGGTAGGCATGATCTTTCGTGTGGCCAGGACGTCGGTTCAATTGAGTCAAATGGTGGTGGAGACGCAAACGGTCACGATGGAAAAAAACGCGTTCTTTAATTTACTTAAACATCATTTTGAAAACATGCCTGGAAACGCAATAATCAGCTTGGTAAGCAAGGACTCTCGGAATGGAGATGTCACACGTTCTTTATTTACGCTGACCTTTCAAAATGTGCCGATGTCCTTTGACTGGGGTGATACGCCAATAACTGCGGAGGCCATTGAAATGGCTACCGTGGAACAACGTGATGGCTTTGTTGATGTCATCTTAAGGTTTTATGATGAGAAAATCCTGGCGGATTCAGATGCAAGGGCTAACGATGATCTTGAGCCTTTCGCTGAAATCACCTTGATTGAGGATTTGTGGATGTGTGATTGTGAAGTGGTTGATGCTAATTCCATGGAGCAATTTACAGAGTGGGATAATGACGGCAAGTTACCGCTACAGGTGAAGTTTTATTGCCGATTTGAGCCCAGCTCGGATATTGTGCTGCAGACGTTCTGGGTAGTTCCCAAGGTGAATCCTGAAGTTTTTTTTCGTCAGGTGATGCAGCAAAATGAAGGGCAATCTGGTATTAAGCTTAATAATACCACAAATCCTGAGTTGCCACCAACGGGTGGAACAGTGCAACCGAGATCGACGGGAGAAAAGCAGTGATCACGATATGAAGACTCGATGCAGACATAGAGCTTTTCAATGTGCTTCTAATGAGAGGTGCAGCGGGCATCGCTGCCTAGTAAGCAAGGGGAGTGCGCTGGTGGCGGTGTTTTGGATTATGGCGGTGCTCTCTTTGGCTGTCTTTGCGGCGGTGAGAGTGGTTTATCATGATGCGGATGCATCAGTCTCACAGATCCATGGTTTTGATGCGATGCTTGCTGCTGAGCGGGGGGTTTCAGTAGCGGTGAATCCGGCGACCAAGCGTACTGATCCAATATTGAGTTGGAGCGACGCGGCACAGGGTATTTCCTACCGTGCCCGCATTGAATCAGAGGCGTCTAGATTCAACATTAATGTCATTTTAATGCGCAAAGATAAGCAGCTGCTGACAAATATTTTTACCGATTGGGGAATGGAACTACTTGATGCGCAAATGCTGGTCGACAATCTGATTGATTGGGTCGACCCTGGTGATTTAACCGAGTTGAATGGTGCTGAGATTGACTGGTATGACGGGCAAGGTCGTCCAAATCATCCCTTTAACCGACCTTTTTACAGTCTCGATGAAATGCGTTTGGTCAAGGATATGGATTTTCTTGAGGAAGTGAACCCGCGCTGGGAAGACTGGTTTACGATATGGAGTAATGGCAAACTCGACATCCATGAGGCAAAGGCGGAATTGATAGCAGCCGCTGCCGAGGTTTCCATTGATGATGCTAGAAATATCGTTGAATATGTTCTGGGCCCTGATCGGGAAAAGGATACAGAGGACGATCAGCGTTTTCAGAATTTGACTGAGGTGCTTAGTTTGATAGGACTCTCTGAGTTGCAGCAGCAAATAGTTACTCCAAGATTGACAGTGAAAGACACAACGACCCGTATCATCAGTGATGGTAGGGCTGGTTCAGTGAAGCGCAGGCTAACGCTGATTCTCAAAAGTCGTGTAGGTCAGCCTGTCATATTAGACCGCAAGGAAGAGATTTTGCCTTAATATAATAACAACTCGTTTAAGCAAATAAGTCACGACATCACATGAGTAACAAAAAAAACAGGCATTTATTAATTCCAGGTTCAGATGGCTGGGAGATATGGGAGGGTAGTGCTGAAGGCTCATTTCAGAGGTTTCTCGAAAATGGGCCGCTGTTGGCTTCGGAGATTGAGAGCGTGCCTTCAGCTGGTCTTATAATGGGGTTTCCTGTGCGCCAAGCACTCGCTGTTCCGTTTAAGGTTCAGACTGACGACGAGGCAATGTTTGAAGATCTGGCAACGATGCATTTAGAAAAGTCTGGTATCCGACCTGAGGAAGATGCCGGTAGATTGACTGATTGTTTTTTAGCGGGTCAACAGGATGGTCAGACCATCTTGCTTGCTGTTGTTTTATCTGCGCCAGAGGTGAGCAACCTGCCACTTCGAGCTCCGAGTGCTTTTGATATTTCAGCACGCTTATTTCCTATGGCTGAAAATGCAATTACGCTGTGGCGAGAGCTAGGGCGGTGGGTATTTGCAATTAGTAGCCATGGTCAACTTACTTATTTCCAAGCATTGTCTGGTGACCGGCTGAGTGGGGATACGATTCGCGATGTGTTTCTTGCGCTCACGCAGTTGGGCTTGCAGGGGGTAAATCTTGAATTGCAGCAGGCGGTAGTCTGGAGATCGGGGTCTAAGTCCGATCCGACGAATGATGAAATAAAGGCATTCGGTGATCAGCTTGGTGCTCAGGTTTCTGTAGAGCCTAAACCGAATCCTGTGGTGCCAGAGTCTCTCAGTAAGATTATTCCTGCTGATGCACGCAGTGAGAAACGTTCCCATGAAAAAAGGCAAAAGCGAAATATGCTGATCGCGGCTATCTTGATTCTTTATGTGGGGCTTGCTGGCTATTTTGGCTACCAATATGCAGAGCTGAATACTGCGCTCAATAAGCAGGATTACAAGATGAAGGAGGTGAAGGTCCAACATGGAGAGATCGCGCTTTTCAATGCCGACTGGCAACAGTTGGCTCCTGTGGTAGACAGTCAGCGCTGGCCTCTGCAGTTATTGTATCGGACGGCAACGATCATTTCGCCATCACAAGATTTACGCTTCAAGGTTTTTGAGGCTAGTCGTGAGCGTATCGTCATACGTGGCGAATCATCAGACCTAAAGATTACGAGCAGCTATGCTGAAAAAATCCGAAGGGCGCTGAAGGATTACGACTGGTCGCTTCCCCCTGCTGAGGACGACCGCAAAACGAATCGCTGGATGTTTTCTTATGAAGGTAATCTGAAAGGGGATATGTAAATATGAATTCACGTGAAAAAACTTTGATTTTTGTCCTCTTTGGTGTGGCGTTTCTCATTATCAATATTTTTTTATTCACCTCCTATCAGACGGTGATGCAAAAAAAACGCAGCCAGCTTGATATTGGTGCTGAAAAACTCAAGCTGATGGAGTCAGATCTGGCCACATGGGAATCGAAGGTAGATGATGTCGAGTGGCTTATGAACAATCAGCCGGTAGAGGGGGTGCATGGTAATATCGGCGCAGAGCTAGCGGCATTCACCGAGAAGGCGGCCAACCAACATGGTGTGAGCTTATCGAAGCGGCCTAGCCCGCAGCGAGCTGATTCAGAGGAAGTAGGGGCATACCGTAGCGCTCGCGCGAAGGTCGTCGCCAACGCAATGGATGCTCAACTCTACAAGTGGCTTGCTGATTTACAGGACCCTGCGCTCAATAGGTCGATTACATTTCTGCGAATCAGTCCGCAACGTGATGATCCGACTCGGGTCGATTGTGAACTTGAAGTTACGCAATGGTTTCGTCCAGAAATTGAGGAAGAGCCTGTGGTCGCTGAGTGAGCGCAGAGCTTATAATTTTTTAAAAAAAGATATTCAGATTAAATAAACAATTTGCTGCCAATCCGGCGTTATCTCGTTTATACAGCAAGCAGTTATTTTATGCGTAACACATCATCAATCTTATATCGTATGGCGGTCCTTGTGGGCTTTCTTGTGATCGATGTGACATTCGCTACTCCACCGCGTAAACCAAGCGCATCTCAGTTTGGCATTTTAGTGTCACGCTCGCCTTTCACCATAAGGGCCGCATCAGGTTCCAAAGTGTCATCGCCTCTTGAAAAAGAATGGATGCTAGGAAGTATTCGTCCGAATGCAGGTGGGAAAGGCTGGTCCGTGACCTTGATCAATAAAAAGAACCGCAAACAACGGGTTCGTTTTTTACCCGGTTTTTCAGCAGATGGTTTTCAGTTGCTTGAGGTGAGTCAGGATACATCCAACCCTAAAGCATCTAAAGTGCAGGTTCGCCAAGGAACACAAACAGCATGGATTTCTTATGATGAAGACCTTATCAAGGTGCGCTCGACAACGGCTCAACGTCCGACATCAGGCAGGTACGCCAAGCCTTTGTCCAAAGGAACTGGTGTCACTAGACCTGCTCCAGCGAAACGGACCGTCACTCCAGCAGCCACAAGTAAAGGAGGTGTTGTTCGTCCGAGGTTTATTACGCCTAAAACGTCACAGCGTTAACTTCCTATTTCCAAACGAATGCCATTCATGAAAATCATCCTGTCCATTACTGCATGCATTGCCCTCTTGGTGACTGTGCATGCACAAGTTGCGGATAAAGACGCTGTGCAGGCAGATCAGGCAAAAGTGGTAAATCCAGCGCCCCCCAAACTGCCAGCGCAGGCTGTGGCGCCTAAGCCGGCTGAGGCTCGGGAAATCACACCTAGATTTATACCCAACGATGTGCCAAGAATGGAGGCAAACAGCGGTGCTAACGCTGTGGCGGCCAAGAGTGGAGAAATTATTGATGGTAGTAATTGGGACGATCAAGATGTGGCCGATGAGTACAGTAAATACACAGGTCAGCGTGTGCTTCTGAGCTCAGCAACCCAAGACCTAGAAATCAGATTTTTTCAGAGAGGGCCTCTTACTAATCGCGAGGCCGCTAGCCTGCTTGTTAAAGTGTTGGACATGGAGGGATACGTGTTTGTCCCGAGCGGGGCGAATGAGGTGAAATTGTTGCCAAAAGCACAAGGCAGCGGGGCTAATGGGCCCGCAGAACTTGAGGGGATCATTGATGATGTTGCTGATATTCCTAAGGGGGATGATTATATTTCTTTTTTCATGAAGTTGAATTTCATCAAGCCTGAGGAGGCGGTGCGAACATTCACTCAGAGTATTCATGGACTCGGGCCAGGTGCGAAAATAGCACCCGTACCAAACGCATCTGCAGTTTTGATTACCGGTAAAGCTGCCTTTGTGCGCAAACTCATCAATCAACAAAAATATATCGATGTGCCTACAGGTAATGTGGCTACCACATGGGTGTCACTGAAGTATGCTGACTCTGAGGAACTGGCAACCACGCTCAATGAGATCATGAACACGCAACAACAAAGGGATACCACTGCGGGGGTGACCAAAGTTGGTAATGCTAGTGGTGGTATTAAACCCAAGGTTCCTGGCGCTGCATCTCCTGCCGCTAATGCTGAGTCATCAGCTGCAGGTGAAGAAATACCAGTGCAAATAGTTGCGGATCCACGTTTGAATAAAATTTTCATCATGGGCAGGCCAGTGGATATCGTTTTTGTTGAAGGGCTGGTGCGTGCGTTTGATGCCCCGCCAAATCGCAATTCTTTCTTTAAGCGTAAGCTACGCTTTATTATCGCTAGTGATTTTCTGCAGGTTGCGGCAGATGCATTGGAGGCGCACAATGGTACCACTTCTGATTCTGCCAGGCGGAAGGGTAATAGCAACTCTGGCCAGCAGCGCAATCAGTCCACGAGGCCATCAAACAGTGGAGATCGGGGGAATTCACGCAGTAGTAATACCGAATCCGTTGAGGAGTTCAATGTAAGTGATGTTCCTGAGTCGATCGTCGTTGGCAAAACCTTTATCGTCGCCGATAATTTGGCAAATAGTATTCTCGTTCAAGGGACGCCTGAGAGTGTGCGCATTATCTCCGAGTTAGTTGATAAGCTCGATGGACGCCCACAGCAGGTGATGATTTCGACCGTATTTGGCGAAGCCTCGCTAGGCAATGGTACCGATATTGGGGTCAGTCTTGGAGCTATCGCGAGAGGTGGAGACCGTGACGCGGCTGGATCTACTGGTGGTGGCGGAGCGCTTCCCACGTTTGCTGATTTGCTAACGAATGCAGGTTTGAATACCGCTGTGGTCGATGACTTCGCCAGAGGCTTGAATGTATATGGCCGGATTAATGATTTCACGGGTGTGATAAGAGCGCTTGAAAGCAGTTCTGATTTTAAAGTGCTATCAAGGCCTACTGTTTACACGGCGAACAATCGTAAAGCGGTTATCTCCTCAGGAAGCAGCATTGCAGTGCCGACCAATCAGTTTAATAGTGGCACGACAGGTCAAAGTACGAATATTGAATACCGAGATGTGTTACTGCGCTTTGAAGTGGTGCCTCTGATCAACTCTGATGATGAGGTGACATTACGAATCTCCCTGATCAATGATACGGTCGGTGAGGATCAAACCATCGGGGACCTAACTGTGCCTACCATTGGCACGGAAACCATCACAACAACAGTGACGGTGAAGAACAACACTACGGTAGTCATCGGTGGCTTAGTTACCGAGGTAGAGCGCAACTCAAAGAGTGGTGTTCCTGTGTTGAGTAGAATTCCAGGAATTGGAAGGCTCTTTGGCAGAACTAGGAAGAGTGTCGAGCGTCGCGAGCTTTTGGTCTTTATCCAGCCCAAAATTGTTGGTGGAACAAATAGCCAATACGATGTTCAGCAAGATATGGAGCGCCGGTATGAGGTCGCTCCTGCAGCCCGTGAGTTTGCCGATGGGCTCCTACCTGAAAAGCCGAGTGACTCGGGGGTTTCTTCAAAGCCGAAAACCCCAAAAAAGTCGATACCCTCTGCCTCTGAGCGTCCGGATTTAAACTATCCAACAAGAAGGTAGAATTGCTCAATTTTGTCGCCTAAACGGCTTTACTAATTTGCTGTAGCTGGAAGGACATTTCAGCTGACTTATCAGAGTGATCAATCCCTTCCCCAGAGTATGAATCGTGTAGTTGTCATTAATGTTGTTGGTCTGACTCGAGGCTTGATTGGTGATCATACACCAAACATCAAAGCATTCGCCGAGGCAGGTCAACTCAGCTCTTTTGCTCCCGAGTTTCCAGCAGTTACATGCTCTGCCCAGTCTTCTTATTTGACGGGTCAGCGAGTTGAAGGGCACGGTATTGTGGGCAATGGTTGGTATGACCGAGAGTCTGCCGAAGTCAGATTTTGGAAGCAGAGTAACCATTTGGTTCATGGGGAAAAAATATGGGATCAGCTCAAGCAGGGTAATCCAGATGCTGAATGTGCCAATATGTTTTGGTGGTATAATATGTATTCGCAAGCCGATTGGACAGCAACTCCACGTCCGATGTATCCTGCCGATGGTAGAAAGGTATTCGATATCCACACCCAGCCGATGAATTTGCGGGAACGGCTTAAAGCTGATCTGGGCGATTTTCCTTTTCCTTCCTTCTGGGGGCCTGCGGGAGGCATTCAATCATCTCAATGGATTGCAGAATCAGCCAAGTGGATTGAAACAAGCGAAAATCCGACTCTTAATCTCGTTTACCTGCCGCACCTTGATTATTGCTTGCAGAAGTATGGACCCAATGCGCCAGAGATAGCACCCGAGCTGGCTGCCATTGATGAGCTTGTCGGAGACTTGCTCAGTTTTTTTGGGGATCGTGGGGTCGAGGTTGTGTTGTTGTCTGAGTATGGAATATCCGAGGTTAATCGTGCAGTCCATTTGAATCGTGAGTTCCGTAAACGGGGTTGGATTCAGGTGAAGGATGAGCTCGGCCGCGAGACGCTAGATTGTGGCGGCTGTCGTGCATTTGCTGTAGCGGATCATCAGGTGGCCCATATCTATATCAATGACGCTTCGATACGTGATCAGGTTATCGAGCTTTTAGAGGGTATTGACGGAGTCGAAGAAGTCCGTGTTCCCAGTGAAATGTGGGGGCGTGGAA
>Ga0209833_1002965_pt1 | contig 9838 bp, 10 predicted proteins | sample COGITO_mtgs_1105_3_FD_184797 | JGI IMG/M metagenome (GOLD analysis project Ga0209833, IMG submission 184797) | Pelagic marine microbial communities from North Sea - COGITO_mtgs_110506 (SPAdes) (version 2) | ecosystem: Environmental > Aquatic > Marine > Epipelagic ... | reverse complement strand
GATGTGCGGGTGGATCTGATGTCGTTGCTATTTGGCGATCTACTCTCGGTAACCAAGAATGATCTCTGGGTGATCTATGGTGTCGCGGGAACGGTTGTAGTTCTGCTGTTGTGGCTGTGGAAGCCGCTGATCAATATTACTGTCCACGAGGAGCTGGCCAGTGTTGAGGGGGTTAAAACCTCCGCAGTGCGCACAGCGCTAATGTTGATAACGGCTCTGGTGATTGCCATTGCTATGAAAATTGTCGGCGTACTGCTGATTACAGCGCTGCTGATTATTCCCGCAGCTACTGCGCGACGAGTGAGCAGCACCCCGGAGCAGATGGCGGTGATGGCAAGCTTGATTGCCATGTTAACTGTTGTGATGGGGTTGGCTATGTCTTGGTATAGCGATACGCCAGCAGGCCCCTCTGTGGTGGTCTGTGGCGCATTGCTCTTCACACTTTCGCTGGTGGTTAAGCCGCGAAGTTAACGGGCAAAAGTGTCTTTAATCGAACGCCAGGTCTGGCGCATAGCAACTTCACCGTGAGGCGCTTTAAAGAACCCATGGTAGTGACCCTTGGGATTGATCAACACCACTTGAGTGCTGTGATCGACAGTGTAGTTGTTGTCACCTAGATCTACCTTGGTGTAGGCAATAGTGAGCTGCGTACTGAGACCCAAAATAGAGTAGGGGTTGCCTGTGACGCCAATGAAGTCTTCGTTGAAGTAGGGCACATAGAGGGCCATTTTCTCAACGGTGTCGCGCTCGGGATCCAGAGACACCATCACGATCTGTAGGTTTTCTTTTTCGCTGTCACCGAGATCTTCGTACATCGCATTGAGCGTTGACAGAGTGGTGGGGCAGATATCCGGACAGTTGGTAAAACCAAAAAACACTATGCTCCAAACACCTTTGAAGTTTTCCAGGGTGAAAGGCTGGCCATTATGATCGATCAAATCGAAGTCGCTAAATATCCTCGGGGTGCTCAGCTCAATCGCACCATTCACCCGCAGATCTTCTGCAGACATGGGCACCGGCTGACGCATCTTCCAGGCAAAGCCAAAGATCACTAAAACGATAAAGCAGAGGATAACCAAGACGGTCAACTTGATACCGGTTTGTTGCTTCATGATACTGTTCTCCAAAAACGCCTGCATCTAAACGAATAGCCAGCGGCGGATAAGTTAAATAATCGGTGTAGTCTCTATAAAGTAGTGATCGAGCAGCATAATCACAAACAACACCATCAAATAGGTAATCGAGTATTTAAAGGTCTTCATGCCCGAGTCATCGTCCTGCCCATAGAGCATTACCAGAGCCCAGTACAAGAAGCCTGCACCTAAGATCAAAGCACCGGCCAGATACAGCAAGCCGAACATGCCAGTCAAAAACGGAAGCACGGTAATCACAATCAACAGCAAAGTATAGAGCACGATATTGATCTTGGTGTACTGCTCGCCGTGGGTTACCGGCAGCATTGGAATCTTGGCTTTGGCGTAATCGTCTTTGCGATGAATGGCTAGGGCCCAAAAATGCGGCGGCGTCCAGGCGTAGATAATCAGTACCAGCAGCAGGGCGTTGTAGTGTATTTCGCCAGTAACAGCAGTCCAACCCAGCAGCGGTGGCGCTGCGCCAGCCAAACCACCAATCACAATATTCTGTGGCGTTGCACGCTTTAGATACATGGTGTACACAAAGGCATAGCCAATCGATGACGCCAGGGTTAGCCAGGCGGTAATCTGGTTGATAAATACCAGCAAGATAACCATGCCGGCGAAGCCGGTCAGAGTGGCAAACAGAATCGCTTCATTGGGCTGAATGCGACCGCGGGCAATAGGGCGGTTGTGAGTGCGGGCCATGGTGTCATCAATCTTGCGATCGACAATATGGTTTACCGCAGCGGCTGAACCGGCACAGAGCGCGATGCCCAGGTTACCCAGAATTAATACGTCCAGAGCGACCATGCCGTCAGTGGCCAAGAGCATGCCGATCAGAGAGGTGAGAATCATTAGCGCAACCACGTTTGGCTTGCACAACTCTAGATAGTCGCGCCAGCTTAAGCCGGTTGTTTCTAATTCAGTTTGTTGCATGTGATTCAGCTCCACAGATTAATCTGTTGTTTAACGGTCTTGTAATTAACGGTCTGGTGAATATTTTAAAAGGTGCTTCATATCTTCTAGCAGCCCCATAACATCGTCGTCTTGGGTGAAGTAGAGAATAACCTCAGCATCGGGCGTGACCACAAAGTAGCGGGTGTCTGCCATATCCCAGTCTGCTGAGGTGTTTTTCAGCAATCGCTTAAACTCATTCAAGCCTGTGGTTTGGATGGTCAAATGAGGGTGGGCAAAACTCAGATCGTCAAATTCCTGCTGTTGCAGTTGCTCAGAATCTGCGAGGTATACACGCTCTGCTCGACGGACTAACTTACCCATCAGTATGTGGACCGAACGGGTGTCTAAAATCACTTGGTTACAGGCAGCATCACAGCTATCACCGCCAGCTACAACAATCTTCCACTTTTGCGCCTTATCAGGATTGGCAGGAAATACGGTGCGGGCATCTACAGAAGGCTTAACCAGTGTACCCTGATTAGTGGTGCCTAAGGTGGCCATCAACTGCTGGCGCTGCTCTTCCGACTTGGGCTGCATCAATGTTCCAGCCACCATCACACCGCCAACCATAATCAACATAATCCAAATCTGGATCTTCATGCCGCGGTTGCGGGGGCCCTGGTTATTCTGCGCGTCACTCATAAAGCTTCACTCTCTTTTTTTGCCATTTTAAATTTGAACCATGCCGCCAGGTTTGAGTTGGCATTAATGGTTAGTAATAACAGTACCAACGCCATCACAAACCACTGTACTGCATAGGCTGTATGCTTTTCAGGCTGTACCGACACTGTCGGCCAACCGGTGGTTAATGCGCCAATTGAGTCGCTATCCAATCGCAGCTGGTAGGCGAAAAACTCATCGGCAAATAATTCTGCGGCGCGCTCTGTGGAAATCCAGCCTACTCGACCAGGCCAACTCTCAACAGCACGAACACCGTCATCTAACTGCAGGCCGCCTCTTAAAATCTTGTAGAGGGACCCGCGCAACTGCACCTGACCTAACACTGACTCTACATCCGGTAGTTCATTGCGGTCTAGGGATGCCTGTACCCAGCCACGGTTGACCAGTATCTTTAACTCGCTGCTGGCTAAGGTTAGGACCTCAAAAATCTCGTAGCCGGGTCTCCCATTGCGGACGCGATTATCCAGTAAAACACGTCGCGATGCATCTAGTTCGCCGACAAATTGAACCTGCCTATACTGCAAATTTTTGCTGGTATCTAGCAGCTCAAAGCCAACCGGCTGGGATTCTTGATTGGACTTAAATTCGGCCAATATCTCGCGCTTTTCTTGAGCGCGATCTAATTGCCAGTAACCCAAACTGATTAACAGTGGCATCATTAACAGCACGAGAAACAATAACTTGGCATTTGGCTGCCAAGAAAAGGTTTCCGCGTTAAGATGTGGGTCAGTGTTCATTTATGTTTAAATTCCACTTTCTATTTTCTATTTTCTTTAATCCGAGACCACTATGCTCAAGACTCTAATGCTTATACTGCTTATCGCCCTGATAGCCAGCCTGTTTGGCGGCTTAAACTTTTTGGTCAAGGATCTTGGGGGCAGCAATAAAAAACGTCTGCTCTATGCCCTGGGCCTGCGTGTCACCCTGGCGGTGATGTTGGTTTGCACCATTATATACGGCGCCTACACAGGACAGATCAAAAGTCAGGCTCCATGGGACAAACAGCTGCACCCAGAGAATGTCGCGCCCTCTGTTGCTCCTGCTGCCCCAGCTGCTCCAATAGTGCCAAAGCCTTAAAGGCTCTTAAACCCTTCTTATTATAATGCTCAGGGCTGTTGATGGCTCAGGGCTGATATATAGCCTACAAACAAAAACGGCCAGGCAAATTGCCTAGCCGTTTTTTTACGTCTAGCAAAATTCTATCTAGTCAAAAACATAGACTACAAAGAACAATATGATCCAAACAACGTCAACAAAGTGCCAGTACCAGGATGCAGCTTCAAAGCCGAACTGATCTTCATTGCTAAAGTGCCCTTTGATTGCGCGAATCAAAGCGATCAATAGCATGACAGTTCCAAGGGTTACGTGAGCCCCGTGAAAGCCAGTAAGCAAAAAGAACGTAGTTCCGTAGATACCAGATTCTAAAGTGAGGCCCATATGCTGGTAGGCATGAACATACTCTTCAACCTGAAGTACCAGGAAGATCATGCCAAGTAATACCGACAGCGCCAACCAACCGATAAACTGCTTACGGTTATTGTTCTTTAGGCCGGTGTGGGCAATATGGACAGTGACACTAGAGGTAATCAGAATAACTGTGTTCCACAGTGGCAACCAACCGAGAAGCTTGGCCCAACCGGGGAAGCTCATGGCCTCATCGGGACCAATAAAGGTAGCGTTAGCGCCGTTGGCTGCTTCGTCAGGTGTAACCATTGGCGGCCAAGCAGTTTCATATCCAGGCCACAGCAGGGCATTGTTCGCTACGGCAGCGTCGGTCGGGGTATCGTCAAATAGGCCGATAGCCGCATCACCACCCAACCAGGAGTTAACAATCACTCGCAAGTAGAAGAGGGCTCCAAAGAAGGCGGCAAAGAACATTACTTCAGAGAAGATAAACCACAGCATACCCAGAACATAAGAGCGCTTGAGCTGATCGTTGGCCAAGCCACGCATATTCTCATCAATAACTAGGCTCCACCACTTGAACATCACCACTGCCATAATGGCTAGGCCGGCGGTGAAGATCATGCTTCCACCACTGACAACCCAGGAGGCGGCACCATAAGCCATTAATCCCATGCCCGTGGCAGTGATAATCGGCAGTTTGCTCTGCTCGGGTACGTAATAACTGCTTTCTGTTGACATCTTTTATCTCCGTGTTGTTATTCCCAAGCGCTTGGGAATTACTATAACTGTGCTATTGGATCTGCCGCTCGATCGGTTATATCGAAAATCGTATAGGAGAGCGTCACACTATTAACGCCCGCCGGCAAATCCGGATCAATAATAAATACAAGCTTAAGGTCTGCCTGGTCGCCTGCTGCCAGAGGTTGATTCTCAAAACAGAAACACTCTGTCTTGTGGAAATAATCCGCCACATTGTTCGGCACCAAACTGGGTATCGCCTGGGAAACCATATCTTGGTCTGTCACGTTATGGGCAAAGTAAGTGATCTCTGTTGGCTCACCCGGATGCACTACAACGCTGTCTTTAGTCGGTTTAAATACCCAGGGCATGGATGCATTGTTTGAGGCCACAAACCTAACCCTGACCTCGCGCGATGTATCAACCCTGACATCAACGGCGGTGTACTCATCACCTGTTTTACCACCGAGACCGGTGATCTCGCAAAACAGGTCATACATTGGCGGTAATACAAAGATTGCAAAAGCAAACATACCGGCCGCACCAAAAAGCGACTTGACCACAACTCTGCGGTTAGAAGCATCCGTTGACATAACCTAGGCCTCCCTATTTAAACTCGGGAGGCTTTTCAAACGTGTGGTAAGGCGCTGGTGATGGAACAGTCCACTCCAGTCCTTCGGCACCTTCCCAAGTCTTTTCTTCAGTAGTTGGCTTACCGTTGCGGATAGTCGCGATCACGTTATACAACAACATAATCTGCGCGCCGCCGTAGATAAAGGCACCAATACTAGAGACCATATTCCAGTCAGCAAACTGCAGGCCGTAATCCGCGTAGCGACGTGGCATACCGGCTAGACCCAAGAAGTGCTGTGGCATAAAGGCAATGTTAAAGCCGATAAAGGCAACCCAGAACTGCACCTGACCCATGGTTTCGTTGTACATCTTTCCACACCACTTTGGCAACCAGTAGTAGATAGCAGCCGTGCCACTAAATACTGCACCTGCAACCATTACGTAGTGGAAGTGAGCAACAACAAAGTAGGTGTCGTGGTACTGCATATCAGCAGCCGCAATCGACAGCATCAAACCAGTGAAACCACCAAAGGTAAACAGAATCACAAAGGCGATACTGAATAGCATGGGCGTTTCAAAGGTCAATGAACCCTTGTACATGGTGGTGATCCAGTTAAACACCTTCACACCTGTTGGCACAGCAATCAGCATAGTGGCGTACATAAAGTACAGCTCACCGGCGATTGGCATACCCACAGTAAACATGTGGTGCGCCCAGACTACGAAAGACAAGAAGGCGATCGCTGCCGTGGCGTAAACCATCGACGAGTAACCAAACAGCGGCTTGCGGCTGAAGGTTGGAATAATCTGCGATACAACACCGAAGGCTGGCAAGATAATGATGTAAACCTCTGGGTGACCAAAGAACCAGAATACATGCTGGAACAATACCGGGTCACCGCCACCAGCAGCATCGAAGAAGCTGGTACCGAAGTTAATATCCATCAACATCATGGTTACTGCGCCGGCAAGAACTGGCATTACAGCAACTAGCAAGAATGCTGTGATTACCCAGGTCCATACAAACAGCGGCATCTTCATGTACGTCATGCCAGGAGCGCGCATGTTCATTACAGTAGCAATAATATTAATCGAGCCCATGATAGATGAGGCACCCATAATATGGATTGCGAAGATAAAGAAGTTAACCGATTCTGGTGCGTAGGTAGTCGACAGTGGCGCATAGAAAGTCCAACCGAAGTTAGGACCGCCGCCTTCCATAAACAACGTTGAAGTCAGGATCGCAAACGCGAAAGGCAGGATCCAAAAACTCAGGTTGTTCATACGTGGAAGAGCCATATCTGGCGCCCCGATCATCAGGGGAATCATCCAGTTAGCCAAGCCAACAAAGGCCGGCATAATCGCGCCGAACACCATGACTAAGCCGTGCATAGTGGTCATCTGGTTAAAAAATTCAGGTCTAATCAACTGCATGCCTGGCTGGAACAACTCTGCGCGAATAACCATCGCGAAAGCGCCGCCCATCAAGAACATTGCAAAGCTAAACCAGAGGTACAGTGTACCGATGTCTTTGTGATTGGTCGTAAATACCCAGCGGCTTATATAAGCGCGCCAGCCATCTGCCAATGTTGCGGGACCGTGTGCCATTTATCTAATCTCCCTTATTTGCTTTGCTTGTAGTTGAGAACATCAATTGGCTGAGTTACATCGCCAACATCATTGCCCCAAGCATTTCGCTGATAGTGAATAACCGCAGCTATATTGACTTCGGAAAGCTGGTCAGCAAATGACTGCATGGCTGAGCCGGGAACACCGTCGATCAATACTGCAATGTGGCCTATTTGAGGTCCCAGGGCGATGGGGCTGCCTTTAATTGCTGGGAATACGCCAGGAATACCGTTGCCGTCAGCCTGGTGACAGCCTGCACAACTCTGCAGGTAGACGCCTTCGCCTTTGGTCATCAGCTCTTCAGCTGTCCACTCTTTACCGATAGTGGAAGCGTACTCGACTGCTTCAGCTTTCTTGTTGGCCAACCATGCGTCGTATTCAGCTTGTTCTTTCACTTCTACAACTACTGGCATAAAGGCGTGACCCTGTCCGCACAGCTCGGTACATTCACCGACATAGGTACCAGGCTTGTCTGTCTTAGCCCAACCAGCGGTGAACAGTCCCGGGACCGCATCCCGCTTAACGCCGAAATCGGGAACCCACCAGGAGTGAATTACGTCGTTGCCGGTTACTAGGAAGCGAATCTTTTTGCCTGCAGGAAGAACCAATGGCTCGGTGACTTCACGAAGATAGTGCTCACCCTTGGGCTCGCGACCATAGACTTCGTCGTCAGAGGTGCGCAGTTCACTCATGAACTTAACGCCTTCGCCGAGGTACTCGTACTGCCATTTCCACTGGTAGCCAGTAACCTTAATCTCGATATCTGGATTGTCTGTATCGTAGACTTTTAATAGTGCTGTAGTCGCTGGGAATGCCATAACGATCAAAATAATCGTCGGAACAATTGTCCACAGCAGCTCTACAACTAAATTTTCATGGAAGTTCTCAGCTACAGCACCACGGGATTTACGGTGTGCATACATCACGTAGAACATAAAACCAAAAACGCCGACACCGATAACGGTACAGACCCAAACCATAATCATATGAATGTCATATGCGGCCTGACTAACTTCGGTAACACCTTGGGGCATATTGAGTTGCCTAGTCGACGTTTCGACGACTGCGCTGCCCAATGCGGGCAATGAAACAACAAGGCTCAACAGACTCAAGAAAAGTGCTTTCGCTCTTTTCAACATCGCTTGTTTCTCCGTGGTAATTGTAAATTTTAAGCCAAAACTTCTTAAATTCACCCGGTTAATCTAACCGAGCGGTTTAAAAGCGGCGGCAGTATAGCAAAGCAAACCTGTTATCACTACTGTAAAACCGCTTGATTTGCCGAGCGTAGGGGTACCGTCTATCCTCAGCATGCTCAGGGCCGGACAACAAAAAATGGCCAATCTATGTGGCGCAGGGCGCATTTTCTGCTAGATTTAGATCATGGTTGCTAAAGCAAGACTTGCAACCTCTAGCGGATATAAACCCTGAAGATGGATATTTCCTCGACAAATAAATAAACAGAGAGTTACCCATGGCTCCACTTTCGGCTCAAAGTAGTGACTTTCTGGTTGCCTACTTAAACGAACGAGTACAACACCTACACGCCTCTATACGGTTGAGAGAGGGTGATGGGACTACTGCTCTGGCATCTTTTATTGAGCGCTATGTGGAGTTGGTGCCAGATCTGATTATTGCCTTTGAAGATTTTCTCAGCGGCGCCGGCGTCAACGGTGCCATTGCTCAGCAGATAGTCACCGCAAAAGAGTTTCTCGATGTCCCGGAGGGCATTATGTCTGCGGAGGAGAGCCTGGAGGCCAATATGTATCAGGCCTATCTGGCACACCGACTCCTCGAGGAGCTTAACGATGTGTTGAGTGCTAACTACAACTGTCCGGTAATCCCGGTCAATATGACCCGATCAAACCTGATTGTGCATCATATTATTGGCGAACCTTTCGCCAACCAGATCGATGGTGCAATCCAACTGCTCAACGACAAACTACTGGCATCCCTTGCCAAAGATAAAGCCCTGAGTGTAAAACTGTTTGAATACAGTAGTGCGCTTGGCAAAGATCCCACAGAGCGTTTTCCCTGTTTGACTGAGTCTTCGAATATTCGCTTGCTGTTTAAAAGTCAGAATTCTCGGGTACGGCTTCACTAGTAGGCAACCTGGTTTTGCAGGTGCTGGCCGATCTAAGGTAGGCAAGGCTCAATATAAAGTGCTTTCGCCTACAACAACCGAGGCCGGTGGTATCCAATACTCTTTGCTACTAAGGATTTGTCTTGGCTGATGCGGCAAGAGCCGGGCGATAACACCCTTATCCACCTCAGCTCTATATCTCAGCCTTTAGAAAACTCTCATCTAAGGTCGATTAATTTATTCGAAGTAGGGACGCAATGTTAGGGGGTAATTTCCGCCAGAAACTCGCCGCCACAGCCAAGACAAATCCTTAGAAGCAAGCACTACCAGAACGCACTGAACATTTGTATTTGAAAGCGGAAATTGCTCCCTGATAGTGCGGCCCGGGCAGAGTGGCACGCACACTAAGAACTAATCAGGATCAACCAACCGAACCGTAGAAACCTTATTCTCCGGCAAATCAGCCGCACTATTAACCCGAGTCTCAAGCTCACGGGGCTCAGAAAAAACCCGCATCTCATCGCGAAACCCGCAGCTAACGCACTCGCGGTAGTCAACACCATCCAGAGAATAAGCCTGAAGCTTGTCCATCTTTGCGCACTTAGGGCAGGTAACACCTGCAATAAATCGTTTTTGG
>Ga0209833_1002963_pt1 | contig 9841 bp, 8 predicted proteins | sample COGITO_mtgs_1105_3_FD_184797 | JGI IMG/M metagenome (GOLD analysis project Ga0209833, IMG submission 184797) | Pelagic marine microbial communities from North Sea - COGITO_mtgs_110506 (SPAdes) (version 2) | ecosystem: Environmental > Aquatic > Marine > Epipelagic ... | reverse complement strand
AAAAGGTCAGCAAAAAGTAAAACACCCCATTGAGTAATTTCACAGGATAACCAAGCCCCCTAGAAAAACCCTCATCAAAACTCATCACTAACAAGGGGCGCCGCAGAAAAAACATCGTCACCACTAAAACCAAGGTGGTCATCAGCATCATTCGCAAATCACTGGCATCAATCGAGCCGACATTACCAAAAAGGAAATTCATGACCCCAACGGTATCCTGCTGATTTCTGGACTGCCACATGATGCCAAAGGCAAAAAATGTCGCCAACACAATCCCCAGTGCAGCGTCCGACTTTAAGCGCGTGCTCATCATCATCAAGCGCACCAAACCGGCCCCCAATAAACCCGCTGTGGCAGCGAATACAAAAATCACCCCCGGGCTGCGCTCCGAGCTGTAGATCAAACCTGCCACCACCCCGGGAAGAACCGCGTGAGAGACCGCGTCACCCATTAAAGCAACTCGCCTCAGAACAACAAAACAACCCAGCAAACCACACCCAGCGCCCAGCAATACTGCCGCCATCATCGCTTTACCACTACCGCTTGCCGGTATGAGGAAATCAACGGTAGAGGCTAAAACTGACATCTCTTGAATCATGCTGATCTTTATAGTTTCGCAGCCCGATCTGCGACCTCACTAAGAATCGTCAGGCGTCCGCCATAGGTCTTTTGCAGCAGCTCACGGGTATAGACATCCTTGACTTCGCCAAAGGCAACAAGCCGCATATTGAGCAGCAGCAGGCGATCAAAGTATTCACCCGCGGATTGCAGATCGTGATGAACCACCAGTACCGTTTTGCCACGCTCACGCATTTCCCGAAGTAGTGTTACAATGGCTGCTTCAGTTGCCGCATCGACCCCAGCAAAGGGCTCATCCATCAAATAGAGATCACTATCTTGAGCCAGCGCCCGAGCTAGAAAAACCCGCTGCTGTTGGCCTCCACTCAGATTGCCAATCTGCCTATTGGAATAGGGCAGCATGCCCACCTTCTCGAGAGCTTCAGAGGCGCGCTTTTTTTCAGCCTTGCCCGGTCTGCGGAATAAACCCAATCCACCATAAGTTCCCATCAGAGCAACATCCATTACTGTAACGGGAAAATCCCAGTCGACACTCTCTCGCTGGGGAACATAGCCAACACGATGCAGATTTTCCCGCAACGGCTTACCGAATACTTTGACCCAGCCACCAGATGAGGGCACAACGCCCATCACCGCTTTAATAAAGGTGGATTTGCCCGCTCCGTTTGGCCCGACAATACCGACCAGGCTGCCAGCAGGCACAGCCACATCAATACCATAAAGTGCAGGTCGCTTATGATAAGTTACCGTAAGGTCGTGGGTTTCCAGTGCTGGTTGTTGTTCGTCACTCATTGCTGTTGCTGTAGCTAATACTATTGTTCTCTCATCAAATTTACCATCTCGCCAGTCCATGTCGCCAGTCCATGTCGCCAGTCCATGTCGCCAGTCCATGTCGCCAATACCACTAAGCAGTGATCACTTCAAGCCGTCCACCAGGGTATTCACATTATGTTTGATCATGCCGATGTAGGTTCCTTTATCATAGGTCTCCCCATGCAGTTTCACCGTATCACCGAGCTCGCCCATCGCATCAGAAAATAACTCGTGCTCACTGACCTGAACACCCGCTTCAGCCGCAACAGCCCTGATGCCCTTCGCGTTCACGCTCGACTCAGGAAAAATAGTCTTCAATGCACGCCGCTGGATGAATTCGACAAGGTCGGACCTATCTTTCAAACCCGATTCCGAATTGGTGGACACACCCTGCAAGCCCTTAACCTCAACCGCAAAAGCTTTGCCAAAATAATGAAAGGCATCATGGCTAGTGACCAGCACTCTCTGCTCTAGCGGAATCTCGCCGATCCTTGCCTGTGCCCAATCATGCAAAGCAAGAAGCTCATGGATCCGCCTCCGATAAGGCATCAACGACAACGCTGAGGCACCGTGCCCAAAGCGTTGGGTCCCCCCAGATATGGGGATCGTAGTAGCCTTGAAATTCTTCTTCTGGTTGCAACAAATCCGCCTTGGCAATGCCGTCTGTGACAGCAAACACGCCACCATGCTTCTTTGCTCTTTTCTCCAAAACATCCTGCATCTTTCCCTCCAAATGATGACCACTATAAAAAATAATATCTGCACCCTGCAGTGCCGCCGTATCTCTAAATGTCACTTGATAGCTGTGCGGGTCCACACCAGGCCCCATCAAACCCTGAACCAAAATACGCTCTCCGCCGATGATCTTGACCATATCGGTCACCATAGTGGTGGTGGTCACGACCCTCAGTTTGCCCTCTTCATTTGCTGAGCTGTGTGACATGCCTTGCTCTTTCTGCAGCATCCAAGACAAGCCACCGGCCAGTGCCCCGATAACCACGATAATGACCACTATCTTTTTTGCCATAAATCCTCTTAAAACAGAAGTCAGAGACCGTCAAGTTAAAATTAGCCGCGGCTAATTTTCTTTTCTGCGCAAAACTAATTTAACACTACAACTCTTGCTGTATTTGTGTAGATTTTTCGCAAGACTCTCACTGAGTAGAACGTAAATGCAATATCATGGATAAAAACGCAGGTGAAAACGATCAAAAACCCAGCAAGGACAATGGGAAAAAGGCCGAGAAAAAGACCGAAAAAACGGGTCAAGATACTGCCAAATCAACATCTGCAAGCTGCGGGGCCTGCGAGGGCTCAGCTCAGAAAAAATTCTTTGTGCCTGTCCTGATTCTTGGTTTCCTTGCCATCCTGCTTGTTGCCATCATGCCCACCCTCGGGGAAATTGGAATGGCTAGTGAGAGCGCCACCACCACTATTGGTAAATGGATCGGCTTTCTCGGCGAATTTCACCCCCTCTTTTTACACCTTCCTATTGGTGCCTTAATGCTCGTCCTACTCATGGAAGTGCTGCGCTTGATCACCTTCGGGAAATACACCCCCAATACCACACTGGGCTTATTTTTCGCCTCGGCCACTGGTGTCTTTGCCGTCGCCTTCGGTTACTGCCTCTACCTGACAGGAGACTTCTCCGGTGAGCTCATTGAGGAACACAAGCGTGATGGCATCATCTTCACCATCCTTCTCATTGCCACTTTCCTTGTTAAGTACACCTCCGATATCGGCCTCATGGGTAAATTTGCCAAACCATCCTACATCGTCGGCCTATTCCTAACGACTGCCATGATGATGAGCGCAGGCCATCACGGTGGGCAAATCACCCACGGCGACCCACTCGACAAAGCGCCATGGAAGCTCGACAAAGAGGCCGCCACGGCAGAAGTGATCGTTGATCCCATCCTCTACACCAACATTGTTCATCCCATTTTGGAGCAAAAGTGCATTACCTGCCACGGTGAGACCAAGCAGAAAAGCGGTCTGCGCATGGACAGCTACGCTGCTCTCATTGATGGTGGTGAGGAGACCGACTGCTTGGTTCCAGGAGATACAAAGAGCAGCGCAATGGTCACCTACATGCACTTGCCTATGGAAGATGACATGCACATGCCTCCCGAAGGCAAAAAGCAGCTCACCCCAGAAGAAATTCAAATCATCGAGTGGTGGGTGAAGATTGGTGCCCCAGAAACAGACACACTCAGTGCCGTGGAAGTTCCTGAGGACATCATCGCAGCCATTGACACCCTCAAAACACCAGAGCAGATCGCTCGCGAAAAAGCAGCTAAGGAAAAAGCCAAGCAAGAGCGCATTGCTTTCATGAAGGCCAAGCGCGCTCGCCTTGCTTCATCCTTAAAGTCGGTCAACGAAAAGTATGCTGGCTCGCTCAACTATATCTCCAAGGACAGCACCGACCTTTCTTTCTCCGCTGTCAGCTACCGTAAGGATTTCAATGATGAAAGCCTCGAGATTCTCAAGGATGCCGCCGCTGACATCACTGAGCTAGACCTCAGTGCTACTGCCATCACCGATGCTGCGGCCTTTAGCCTCGGTGAATTTGCCAGCCTGCAGTCACTCAAGCTCAACCAGACCAGCATCACGGATTCATCCTTACCTGAAATTCAGAAACTCAATCAACTGCAGATTTTAAACCTCCACAGCACAGAGGTCACTGATGCAGGCATCAAGAACCTGGAGCCGATGAGCTCGTTGAAAAAAGTGTATCTGTGGAATACCAAGGTTACCGAGGCAGCCGCCAAGTCACTGGAAAAGACACTCACTGACAAACACCAAGAAGCCCAACAAGGCCTCGAGGAGGAAGATCAAGACAAGGCCACGCCTCAAGTCATCTTGGGAGCCTCAAGCAAACCTGCTGCTGCACCCAAACCTGCTGCACCCAAACCTGCTGCGCCCAAACCTGCTGCTGCGCCCAAACCTGCTGCGCCCAAACCTGCTGCTGCCCCCAAACCTGCTGCTGCCCCCAAACCTGCTGGCAATTAGCAAAACCACCATCGGACTCAACGCCGATGCCCTGCGCTAGGAGCCCTAGAAGCCCTAGCACACATTCCCGCCTTAGCTCGCCTGCTCTTTAGCCGTCTGACAAGTAATACACAGCGAGACCGATGGCTTGGCTTTCAAGCGCTCGATGTTGATTTCCTGTTGGCAATCATCACAGATGCCATAGGTGCCGTGATCAAGCTGGTCCAAAGCGTATTCGATTTTTTCCAACAGCTTGCTCTCTGAGAAACCAAGCTGATGCTCTACCATGTTTTCGGCAATTTTGTCAGCCCTCTCCGTCTCGTCTGCAATAACACCTGAACCTGTCTTCTTACTGTGTCGGTTAACATCGGCCAAGACGTGTTGTTGTTGACCTATAAGGGCTTTTCTCAGTTCTATTTTTTCACTTTCAGTCATTTTTTAATCAATGGTTGATGGGTTATTTTTGTTAGGAAAAATTACAATGTAATACTCCACCATATTGGCGCTGTCTTCAACTACATACTGAGAATATTTTGTAATCATGTTGCCTTTCGTTTTTTTCAGCACTAAAGACATTCATCACATCAACACATGATGTGATCTCTTCATGGAGGCCCGCTACTGACGGGCAGGAAATAGATGGGGAATCCAGTGACGCTCGCATTGAACATGCAGGCCATTCTGGAGCGGTTACGCCACTGTAAGTCATGCCACGAGAGTGACATGACAAGCCAGAATGCCAGCCATGAGGATTAGAGCGATCTCCTGCGTAAAACAGGAACCACTCAACGCCCATGAATAATAATACATCCGCACCTGCTTGTCAGGTGCTCATCCAGATGGGAAGCCTGCTTCTGGCAGCTTCGTTATACGCCCAAGCTGAGTCTCTCGATGAGACTACCGTTCTTGCCACTGCCTACCCCACTGGGAAAAAGGGCATCGGCCCCAGAGTCAACGTTGAGGATGCCACCAATCTCAGAGACGCTGGCATATGGAGCCTCAATGAGGCAGCTCTCACCTCGCCCGGCGTCAACATCTTCTCTAGCGGAGCCAATGGCACTGCTGCTTCCCTGTTCACCCGAGGAACAGAATCAGACCACACAGCTCTCATTGTTGATGGTGTCAAACTCACTGACTCTCGTGTCTTCCCCTTTCCGGCATCTAATATATTATCAGGTACCAGCATTCAGCCAGGAGAACGCATCGAACTACTGCGTGGCCCTCAAAGCGCTCTTTATGGAAGTGACGCTATCGGTGGAGTTTTAAGCCTATCACTTGAAAAAGGAAGTGCCCTCGGCGCTAACAAATCATGGCTTGAAGTTGGATCGTTCGACAGCATCCACGCCGGCATCAGCTTCCAGGGTCAAGAGGGAAAACTATCCTACAACGCATTTAACAGCTACCATCAGACTGCGAACGATCGCGAACGCAACGATCACGAGTCCTTTCACTCAGGCCTCAGGCTCGACTACGCGCTCTCCGGTGCCACTAACATTGGTATGACCTTACGTGTGCTCAATTTTGAAACTGAGATACCTTCATTAGGCATGAGACCCTTTGCTATCAATGAGACTGAAAACACCATTTACTCTATTTTCCTTGAGCACCAACTCAGTGATACATGGTTCAGCAAACTCAGCATCGGGGGCTATGAGAGTCAATTTACCAATATCGGAGGCTTTAAAGACGAGACCGTAGAAACCAACTACCAGAGCTTTCAATGGCATAACCTCTTCACGTGGAACGACCAGCACGAGACGAGTGCTGGCATCAATGTCACTTGGCTCGACACCGCTAACAGTGAAGCGGGCATCAATGATTTCAGCGAACAAAATGAATCCATCTACCTCCAACACCGTTGGCATCAGGACGATCTGTCCGACTTCTTAGTCGGATTTCGGCACGATCATTATGACGAGGGGCAAAACAGTACGACCTTTCGTATCGCGGGTTCTTATGAACCGCGTAGCGGAACTCGACTACACGCATCAACGTCAAGTGGCTTTCGGAGGCCCTCCGTTGTCGATCTCTACGGCTTCGGCGGTTTTGGCGGTAATCTTAACCTCGAGTCAGAGGAATCACTCGGCTGGGATGCTGGTGTGACGTTTGAAATGACCGAGACTTCAACACTGGACATCACCTATTTCCACAATGAAATCGAGAACCTGATCTCATACGGGCCAGCCCCTGATTACACAGCCATCAATATCGATGAAGCCCGCACACGCGGCATCGAAGTAAGCTACCGTGCCGGCTTTCATGACGAACGCATCCAAACACGACTTGCCTACACCTGGCTTGAAGCTGAAAACCTCAGTACAGGCACACGCCTAATACGCCGCCCTACTCATACCCTCAATGCTGACATCAACGCCAAGGTAAGTGATAAGCTAGTCATTGGTGCTGGCATGACTTGGGTTGCTGACCGAGAGGATTATGACTTCTTCGCCGTCGTCGACGCGGAAGACTATTCCACCGCGCGCATCTATGGTCGCTACCAGCTCAGTGACACGGTAAGTATTAACGGACGGATCGAAAACCTGTTTGATCATCAATACTCGGAAATACCAAATTTCCCCGCTCGCGGCATGGGCGCCTTCGCAGGCATCACCATAGAGTGGTAACAGCCCAGATCATTGGCCAACCCCATCACATTACACATGTCCTCAGGCACTGACATCATCAGCCGAACAGCCAACAGAAGACCCGACACCTGTCGCCTTCTGCTTGTTGTTGGTGTCATCATTGGTGTCTTCCTCGGCAGCCACATCATCCGGCATCAAATTCGGCAAAGCGGTGAAACCAGCAACTTAGCCAAGCCGAGCACGGCCTACCAACGCATCGTCGCCCTCTCTCCGAGCATCGTCGAAATCATTTATCTGCTTGGCCTTGAAGAGCAACTTATGGGGGTTGCGCGTTATTCCAACTATCCGGCTGAGGCAAAAAACAAACCGAGTGTCGGAGGTTATATCGACCTCAACTATGAGAAACTTTTAAAACTCCAGCCTGACTGCATCATCCTGCTTAAGGAACAAGCCTCTCTCGCTAAAAAGTTAGCGCAGCTCGGCATTCACACCATTATCGTAAACCATGATCATACCCGCGGCATTATCGAATCTATCAAGATCATCGGTAACGAGCTAGGCAGCCCAGGCAAAGCTACTCAAATAGTCACTGACATCAACACCACGGTGGACCAACAAATATCAGAGCATCAGAACATGCCGGATCAGCCCCGCGTGCTCATCAGTATTAGCCGGGACACCACTGCGGATCATCCTGCTCAGGTGATCATCGCCGGCAGTGCGGGATTCCACCGTGAACTCGTTGAGATGATCGGAGCACATAATGCCTATCAAGGCTCAGTCGCCTTTCCCATGCTGTCACGAGAAAAGCTCATCGAGCTCAACCCAGACGTCATCATTGATCTCGTTAATACCGAGACATGGAACAAGCTCGGCAAGCAACGGCTGCTCTCACAATGGCATAGCTACCAAGAGCTCAAGGCAGTCAGTAACCAACGTGTGATCATCATTCATGGAGATCAGCACTTGATTCCCGGGCCACGTTTCCCCCAGACTCTCGAACACTTCGCCCGCGCCATCCATCCCTAAACCAAGGTGTAAACCAACGTGCCAACCACCGTGCAACCCGACCCCACACCTATTATTCAGGCATCAGACCTTAATCTGCGCATTGGCTCGACCCAGCTACTCGATGACGCCTGCCTTGCCATCAGCACGGGTGAACGACTTGCCATCGTCGGTCCCAATGGCGCGGGGAAAACCACCCTGATCCGCTGTTTGCTCGGCCTGACCCAGCCAGATAGTGGCCGCATTGAAATCAACGGCCGTCCTCTTGCCGAACTCAGCCATACTGAGCTGGCGCGCCAGGTTAGCTACGTTCCCCAGCAACTTGCCGAACGCATCTCATTTACCGCGATGGAGTTCATCAGCATGAGCCGCTACGCCTACGGAGGAGGAAGAGGCGGAGGTGGAGGCGGCCGTGGAGCTGGAGGTGGCCGTGGAGGTGGTTTTAAACAAGCAGATGAGGAAGGCATAGAGGCCACCGAGCAGGCCATCGAGCTCACTGGGATCGGCCACCTACGTCACCAAGCACTCTCCACCATGAGTGGCGGCGAACGTCAAAAAGTTAGCATTGCCGCAGCCCTTGCCCAACAGACCCCCACCCTCATACTCGACGAGCCATCGGCACACCTCGACCCCAAACAACGGGATATCATTCATGACCTGTTGGCCAAAATCACCCGTGAGCAAAACATCAGCCTGATCGTCATTACCCACGACCTCAACTGGGCATCGGCAGACTTTGACCGCATCATCGGCATGAAGGCCGGCCAGACCATGGTCGACGCTCAAGCCGGTGCGTTCATGCAAAAGCAAACCTTGATAGACATCTTTGACGCTGACTGGCTGCTCCACCCCCACCCTGAGTCAGGTCGCCCCATGGTGCTTCCCTGCCCGTCCCTGAAACCATGACCGATCGTACAAAACCCAAACTGCTTATTGCCCTGCTCGGCATTACCCTGCTGTGTGCTGTGGTAACCCCGTGGCTCGGATATCACCTACCGCAGTGGGATGTCATCTTCAGGCCAGATGCAGATGATATGGATGCCATCATCTTCTGGCAAATCCGCGTGCCCCGTGTCCTACTCTCATTACTCGCTGGTGCTGGCCTCTCACTCGGCGGTGTTGTTTTTCAAGCCCTGTTCCGCAACCCCTTAGCCACACCCTTTACCTTAGGGGTGGCAAGTGGCGCATCCCTTGGAGTCACCATCGCCATCGTGAGCGGTATGCACTTCAGCCTGCTGGGACTCTCTGGCACCTCTTTGGCTGCCTTATCGGGTGCTATTCTCTCCATCGCGCTGGTGTATGGAATCGCCCGCGCCTCGGGCAAGCTCTCCCCAACAACGATGCTACTGGGTGGAGTTGCCATTAGCTTTTTCTTTTCGAGCCTGATCCTATTGCTGCAGTATCTCAGTGACGCGGGCAGCTCATTTCGTGTGCTGCACTGGCTCATGGGTGACATCAGCCGCGCCAGCATGGACTCGGTGCTGCAGCTGGCTCCCTTCATCATCAGTGGTGTGCTGATCGTCTCATTGCTGCACCGCGAACTCAATCTGCTATCGATCACAGACGATATGGCAGCCAGCCGAGGGGTTAATGTTGATCGCAGCCGCCATCTGCTCTTTTTTGCCGTCTCGCTGATGGTGGCAGGCATCATCACCGTCTGCGGCCCTATCGGTTTTGTCGGCATCATGGCTCCCCATATCTGCCGGCTCATCATCGGCTCTAATCATCGTTTCCTCATTCCCGCTTCCCTTCTTTTTGGGGCCACCTTCCTCACCATCTGTGATACCCTCGCTCGTAATATCAGCTCAGCAGCGGAAGTGCCCGTGGGCATCATCACCGCCATTCTAGGAGGGCCATTCTTCCTC
>Ga0209833_1002957_pt1 | contig 9852 bp, 7 predicted proteins | sample COGITO_mtgs_1105_3_FD_184797 | JGI IMG/M metagenome (GOLD analysis project Ga0209833, IMG submission 184797) | Pelagic marine microbial communities from North Sea - COGITO_mtgs_110506 (SPAdes) (version 2) | ecosystem: Environmental > Aquatic > Marine > Epipelagic ... | reverse complement strand
TTCATAATGCCGCGAGTATCTTTCGGCAGGCAGGAGCCACCAAAGGCAAAGCCTGGTCTCAGGTAGTAGGGAGACAGATTAAGCTTGGTATCCTTAACAAAAATATTCATTACCTGATGACTGTCTACACCCATCGCTTTACACAGACGCCCCACCTCATTGCCAAAACCAACTTTCAGGCCATGCCATGTGTTGTCGATATATTTAACAAATTCAGCCGCCTCAATACTGGTTTCAATCAACTCACCGGAAAGCCCCTTATAAAGCTCGGCAACAGCTGCTGAACTGCGCTGATCCACAGCGCCAATCACGGTTTTCGGCGGCTCATAGAAATCTTTGATCGCGCTGCTCTCACGCAAAAACTCCGGGTTAAAGCAGACGCCAAAATCTCGACCAGAATACTTCCCAGAGGTCTTTTCCAGAATCGGAATTAAAATATCACGGGTTGTTTTCGGGGGCACAGTGCTGCGGAATATCACCACATGATAATCATCTTTAGCCGCCAGAGCTGAGCCGATCTGCCCTGCAGCCATACGTAAATACTTTAGATCGCACTCACCATTGGGGCCGGTTGGGGTGCCGACACAGACCATAGTTATATCCGATGCCATTACCGCTTGTTGTGAATCGCATATAGCCTCGAGACGACCCACACGGCGTGCGCTATCAAGAAGCTCTGCCAGGCCCTCCTCAACAATTGGCGACTCACCGCGATTTAATATCTCAACTTTGCCTATATCCGGGTCGACACCAATCACTGAATGTCCGCGATGTGAAAAACAGGCTGCAGATACAGCCCCCACATAACCCAGCCCGAGAATACTTATGGTGGGTTTTGCTGCGATCTCTGTAATCTTTGTAGAGTCGAGTTTAAGAGGGTCGAGCTTAAAGCCCTCAAGTTTAAGGCTTAGCCCGCCGTCATTAACCGCCGGAGAAGGACTAATATCCAGTGCTGATTTGGCGGTTATTTCAGGTAGTGATTGCGGTGGCTCGTTAAGGTTTACCCTGATATCTAATCCATTTTTATTTAGCATTGTTACTCCCTGTGGCATGGCAGCCGTCGTTGATAATTCTGAAATGACATCGTTACTGTCATAGATCATCGCAAACTCTGTGCCAACTACTTAAAGGAAGTATTTTTAGTATATTTATTAAGAGGTTATAGAATTTAATTAAACCTTTACATTATATTATTAAGGAAGCCCTATTGAGAATTTTTGCAATATGCATTGCACATCGCCTGAGCAAAATACAAATCACCAATGCTTCTGCTTGCGGTAAATTGTCGAAGGGCTTACCTCTAGCAGCGCTGCTGCCTTGGGGATATTGCCACCACAGCTGGCAATAGCATCTTCAATGGTAATTTTTTCCACCTGCCACAGAGGTTGCACCCCGCCGCTACCTGAAGCCAAAGAGCCATTAGCCTGTCTTAATGAAGAGCCCTCAGCGTCTTTTAATAAAGAGCCCTCAGCGTCCCGCAATGAGGAGGAGCCATCAGCCTGTCTTAATGAAGAGCCCTCAGCGTCCCGTAATAAAGAGCCATCAGCATGCCTTAATGAAGAGCCCTCAGCGTCCCGTAATAAAGAGCCATCAGCATGCCTTAATGACGAACCCTCAAGGGCCGAGCTAAGCATCGCCTTATCAACAATCCGCTGATCCGCAAGCACCACAATACTGTGAACAAGATTCTCCAACTGGCGAACATTGCCCGGCCAGGGATACTGGCGCAGAAATACCCCGGCGTCCTCGCTAAAGCCGTTAAACACTTTTTTCTCTTGTCGAGCAAAGAACTGCAAGAAGTGCTCAGCCATAATCACCACATCATCGCCGCGATCACGCAACGGCGGCAATTGCAGGGGAATAACATTGAGTCGGTAGTAAAGATCCTCACGGAACTGGCCAAGCTCAACCGCGTCGGCAAGGGTGGTAGACGAAGCCGTCAATAACTGGGCAACAAAGGGATAGCTCTGATGGCTGCCAACTGGCGAGAACTCCCGCTCCTGAATAACCCGCAGTAACTTGGCCTGCAGAGACAGGGGCAAGGTAGTGACCTCATCGAGAAACAGCGTACCCTGTCCCGCCGCAGCCATCAGACCCTGATGATCCGCCGTGGCGCCGGTAAAGGCCCCCTTCTTATGACCAAACAGCTGCGACTCAATCAGGTTCTCGTTAAAGTTGGCGCAGTTTATGGCAATAAAAGGTTGCGACTTTCTCGGGCTTTCCAAATGGCAGGCCTTGGCAACCAACTCCTTGCCCGTGCCAGTCTCACCAGAGATAAAGATGGGGATATTGGCTCGCGCCGACTTGGTAATCCGTTCAAACAGACGGTACATCGCTGGATTGGCACTGAGCATACCGTGAAAATCCGTAGTCACCGGGGTGTTTTTTTCAGCGCTAAAACCAAACAGCCCCTGCTCTCTAAGTGCCGCAGAAACCACCATACGCAGTTCATTATTATCCCAGGGCTTGCTGATAAAGCGATCGATAACACGGCGGTTAAAGGCATCGGAGAGTGATTCAAGATCACTGTAGCCACTGAGAATAATCGTCTGGATATCCGGCCAGATAGTTTTTATCTCGCTGAGCATCTGGCTACCCTGCATTCTCGGCATACGCTGATCGGAAATCACTAGATCCGGACGATTCTCTGCGGCAAATTCCAGTGCCTGCTGTGGGCAGCTGTAATCCACCAGATTGACACCCAGTCTTGCCAGGCAGCGTGTAAGCGATGAGAGCACACGCCTCTCATCGTCGACCAGCAGTATAGTAGGTTGACTATTACTCATTTCGGACAGGTCCCTCCTGTTTAATTTTTGACGTTCACAAATAGCGCGATCTGTTACTGCTATTGCTCCTGAACAATCAAAATGCTTCCTGCAAAAATTCTGCAATTATTTTTTATTCTTGGTAATTTTTATTATTCCTCTATTTTTTAGTTGCTCAATGGCAGATTGTCAAATCGACAAAAGCTTGCAAGGGAGCGGTTTAACTCAATCCGGCGATCGGCAACAGAATCCTGAAGGAGGCTCCGCAGCCCTCTTTACTAGTGACACAAATCTCACCGCCATGCATATCAATCGCCCCTTTCACCACATGCAGCCCCAGGCCTGTGCCCTTGCCAATCTCCTTAGTGGTAAAAAATGGATCAAATATTTTTGCCAGGTTTTGCTCGGCAATACCGCAGCCATTATCGCTAATTTCAATCCATACCATCTCCCCGTCCCGACCGGTGGAAACAGTAATTAAACCACGCTCTTTTATCGCCTGGGCGGCATTGACCAGCAGGTTGAGAAACACCTGGCCAACCTTGCCGCCATGACAGACAACCGCGGGAATCTCCGCCAGGTACAACTCTATATCGGCCTTATACTTAAGTTCACTGGAAGCTATATTAATGGTCTTTTGCAGGAGAATATTAATATCCTCAGGACTGGATTGAAGCTCGCTCAGATAGGAGAAATCCGAGAGATCAGCAACAATTTGTTTGACCCTCTGGGCACCTTCAATCGAATCGTCAATTAACTGCGCTATATCCGGTAAAAGATAATCGGGATTAAGCTTATGGGTAAAAATCTTCAAATTATCCAAACTCATCGATGTAGCGCCTGATAAATCGCCATCTCTCCGATCATCAGCGGCTAGCATCTCAAGAGATTGCGCCTGCAGATCAAGCAATTTGCGTAACTCAAGCATGTAGTCACTCAAGCTATCCAGGTTGCTAGCGATAAACCCTACCGGGTTATTGATCTCATGAGCCACACCGGCAGCTAGCTGACCAATCACTGCCATCTTTTCCGACTGCACTAATTGTTGGCGTGTCTCCTGCAATTCAAGTACCTGTTTCTGCAGGTGACGGCTCTGTTCGGCAATCTTCTGATTGCGCAGATAGAGCTCTTGATTTGTCTGGTAGAGCTCGCGGCTTTTCTCTTCGAGAAGTTGCTCAGCCTGTTGCCGAGCCGCGATTTCACGACGCAGTTTATTTTCCAGAAGATGAGTCGAATCAGCCTTATCAATCATCTATAAGGTTTCAACCCTATCAGCAGATTTACGCCTGAGGCTAAACCGCTGGTTAAAATCAACCGGTGGATGAGGTTTTATTGACTCAATAGAAAAATTTTCCTGGTAGTGAATCATCGCAGCAGAAATTAAACCTTCCGCAACATCTGCATGCATAAATGTCGACTTATAGCTAATCTCTAAAATATCTGGATTAATTTCAATACAATCAAATGATGGTGCTATAAACCCTGGAAATGCTTCTTCTACAGTCTTATTAAGCAGAACATCATGACTTTTAAGCAACTCAAATGTATTTTTAGCTTGCGCAACCCAGAATGAATTTAGCGACGATAGCTCAGCAAAAAGATTTACCCCAAGAATCTTTGATAGCTTACTGCTCGGCATATCAAGCAATTCTGCGGCGCGCTCAATCAACTGGAATAGAGTATTGTCCGGGTAATCAGCCACGGGAGAATAGACGCCTCCCACCGGCATTCCGTACTTATCCATTAAGTCAAAGACCAGCTTTTCATTAAACTGTTTCTCTAAACAATCAAAAGCACCAGTAAGAACAAAACCTTTCACTAATTCATCTCCCTTGTAGTGAGTTAACAAAATTCACTCTAAAATCAATTCATAGTCGCATAGATAGGTTAGCACTAAATATCCTATTCTGCATAAAAATAGGATGCTCATCTCTCTTATCAACATTTCTAGAGGTTGTCAGGTACAGTGCTTTCGCATTATTCAAACTTGTACTGCAAGCCGAACTCCACCATTTTCCGCTGATATTCAAGCAGTTCTATCGAGCTATACTGAACTTCCCTGCGCAGAGAAATCTTTCCTTTTAGGGATTTAAATAGCAGCTGCTGGCTATAGACAAACTCGGCCACCAGTCCTTTTCTGCGAATGCCAGAATTAGCTGTTCCTAATTCCTGATGAGATAACCGCGGATTCAAATAGACTCGCCAATAAGCCTGGCTATTGACTTCAATATTGGCACCGCTGCCAAGCCGATAGTTAAAACTGGCTGTAAGTCTGTGATAATCGAGGTCTCGATCACCCTGTCCATTATCACGGGCAAAGTAGCCACTGAGATAAAACAAACTGTCGAGATTATCGTTTAGCGGCTTCCTCAACACAGCGCCATAACCGTTTAATGAATATTCCACCAGGGATGAACTGCTGTCGGGATTATTGTGCAGACCGCTGTAGTAACGGGATTTATGATAGGCAAAAATCCGGAGATTAGCGCCGGATTCCCCCTTGTAGCGAAAACTCGGCTGCAGGCGAAACTCGTTGAAGTCTATAGCCTCAAGTCCAACATCCTGATAATCCTCTGGATAGCTGCGTTGAGTCACTTGATTTAACAGCGACCAGGACTTTTTTTTATCGGCGTAATAAATCAGCTCTGCACTCAAACTCGCTGCATCGAAATTAAAACGACTGTCGATCAAATCACCATCGCTGGTCTCTGCTATCTGACGTTGAGTCTGACTGTAATAGGTATTTCGTTCGCTGCGTATATCCCCAGTCAGCATAAGATTGGCTTTCTTTTCACCAAACTTAAACCGCCCTATCCACCGCAGATGGCCATCAAATCTTGAATTGTCTGCAGCACTGCTACTGTGATTGTAAAAGTCTTTTTGTAAGCCTAGGCGATAACGTAAATTGGCTTTTTTTCTATCGCCCTGCCGATGATTATCACCCTGATAGTTGAGAGTTAATGCTTTGTATTGCGCTGAGCCTTGAATGCCCTCCGGCGAGAAAATTTTGTAGGGATTACTGTCGTAGCCAATACCTGTGGAGACCAGCAGCTGATCGTCTGCAGCAACCCCAATGGCTGCGCTACTGATAAATATTGCCCCAAGGGCGCTCCTTAGTTTAATCACACACCTCCCACTCAGTGAAGAGTTTCTTAAATACTCGCTTGATGGCTCTGCTGAAGAATCTTTAGAGCCTGGTCAAAAAAAACCTGGTCATTGAGTGAGTAATAACCGGGAATTTCCCAGACCAACACTCTCGGCGGCGAGAGCCGAAATGCCTCGCTGGCCAGATAATCTTTTAATGCACCACCATACCCACCACCACTCTTAGCTTTATTATTAACACTGGCACCGACATAGTGGGCGAGAAAACCATCAAAATTAAAGTTTAGGCTGCCTTTGCTATTGCTGGTGCCAACAAGCACTATCTGCGGCTCGGCCAGATCAGCAAATAGATCATCAGTGCCCGCGGCCACTGTCTGGTAAAGTTTAAAGGGCTCTTTCGGATAGGACTGTTTACAGAGTTCCAGTGCCGCTCGCTGTAAACTGCCTTGATTGTGATCCTTACCCACGCCATAACTTTTAAACTTTTTCTTTTCGATACTTGAGTAGACAGTGTCAGCCTTGATTGAATGGGCAGTTAATCTGGCAATGGTGCGCGCGCCGTGGTGATTCCAGTGATGGTCGCGAGCAAAGAACAGCGGTTTTGTTTGCGCCTGCTCAAACAGGCTGCCGAGATTTGGCACTACAATCATCCTGTTGCGCAGCTGTTGCAGATAATTGAGATAGGACTTTCGAGCCCGCGGCACATCGTAATCAATATTTCCCAGGTACTCAGGATGTATTAGCGGCCGCCCCGGAATTGGTACCATAACAAGGGTTGTACCCCTTAGCTGCAGAGCCTGTTGTAAACGCTGCAGATTTTTATAACCAGGCTCTCTCGGCCCATAGGCACGCTTGAAATCCATATTGCGGTACAGCCAGCCTCTATCGCCCTTCTGCAGGACTTTAAAATTCTTAAGGAATGGACTGCGGTAACTTTCAGGCTGGGCGGCGACATCACAGAGTTGGGTATTAGTTGTCGGAGCATTAGTTGCATTAGTTTCTATACTGAACATTGAACTGAGCAGCAGGGAGAGCAAAAAAACCCGGCTTATATTCAGCTTAGCAACAAAACAAGACTGTTGGTTAATATGCATTTATTGCCCTCCCACCCTGTCTGCCCAACGGGTAAAAACACCTTGCTTATCCTCACAAATAAACAGGCTCGACAGCACCGCGGGCTGAAAAATAATACCATCGATAACAGCGATATTTTTGCCATTGGGATCTGTTCGGTCGATCAAGTTAAAAGCTATTTTTAACGGATTGATAAGTCGTGCGATAGATTCACCCTGGGGAATACTGCTAAATACTGGCCGCGCCGACTTGGCGGTCACCAGGTCGAGCTGCGAGAGATTAGAAAAGTTATAAACCGCCAGTACTGCCCGCCGCGAATCCTCGGCACGATAATCTTTTAAAAGTCTTGCCGAGTGATTATCAACCACCAGCGAATAGGCCTGACCTGCTTCCAGGGAGTCTCTCCACAGCAACCCATTGATATTTTTGCGGTACTCCCCCGGGGGCAGATAGATAAACTCTGAGGCGCTGCAATAGGCCTCTGCAGAGAGGCTTTTACCCTTTATATTTAGGGTTATCTTGCTGGCCGATTTGGGCAATAGGCTATCAGGACTATTTTTACGCAGATCAATAATTCTTAAAAAGGCCGATCCCTGTGGCGCAAGATCGTAAAGTGCCGCCTCATTCGCCAAACTTTTAAATGACATAAGGCTGATTAAAAGATGCACTAACAGTGTTAGAAAAACTAGAAAGCGCGGTTGCTGTGGGTTTACCATTTGATCTCCGTATCTTTGTTTTGAAGCTTTTTTACAGTCGTTTATAGATCGATTTGCGAATAAGCCTGGGGATAGGCAACCGGCAGATAGCGCTCGGGAATTTCCCAGACAACCAGCTTTAAATCCTTGGCTGCAGATAAATAATTATTTAAAAAATTGACCATCGGCTCTATTGGCCCCTGCCCCATCACAGCGAGATTTTGCACATCGACAGCCAGCGCCTGCTTTAATGCACCATCGAAATTCCAGCGTCGATCGGCACTAAAACTGGTGCCCAATAACACCACCTGCTGAGGCTTTTCCGCACTGGATATAAAGGCATCAAAGTCATCCCCTGCGGGATAGGTTTGATAGATATCGATATATTCTGCCGCCGGTAAGAGATCGCTAAATAATGGCGCAAGAGGAAGAAAACGCAGTAAATCACCCTGCAGGGAATCTACGCCAACCGCCTCGGTAATAAAGGCTTGTTGATTGAGGCTCAACTGGGATAACTGCCGGTAAAACAGTGCTGCGGTGCGGGAGGCCAATAACTCTGCGCCCCTGGGTGTCCAATGAGTATCAGTTTTAAGATAGAGAGATTCAGGCTGCCCATAGGCGCGCATTTCCTGCAAACCATCTAGCGTAAAAATAGAATTTTTACTCAGGCGATTAATCACCTGGGAATACATCTGTCTATGCAACGAAGTGGGATTGTGACGGCCAGTTTGCGAGGTCAGTAATCGTGCCTTGGAGGGTATCAGCACAACGATTAGTTCTACACCCTGATTGGCCAACTGCTCCGAGGCCTGTTCAATAAAGGTCAAATTAGCCTTTAGGGCCTGCTCTCCATCGGCCGCGACAATAAATTCCTCATCGGAAAACAACCATCCGTTACTGCCAATCAGCAGACCTTTTTTCGCTTCATTAAACATAAGGTATTGCACTGCCATCCACACATTTAGCCCGACCTGCCGCAGTGAAAAACCCCTGTCATAACGCTGTTCAAAATCTCGTGCGAACTTACCGGATAATATTGCCTGCGGATCAAAGGTCCGCTGGGAATCCTCTTCAAGTTTCCCCCAGGTGGCAACCGTTGCCCCAAATACAAGGACTAGAAAAACTATGATTGTCAGTTTTTTATATAACATTCCTGTCATCGAAAGCATCCTTAAAACTGAAAGTAGAGAAAAGCTGAATAACTCTCTGCGGAGAGCTTAAAAATCGCCAGCACAAAGAGCGGCATTAGCAGGGCTGTGTAGGCAAAGGGAAACCCTACGCCGTTTATAGACCTCTGCCTTTGCTGTGTATCCAGCTGTCGGGATTCCAGCTGGCGCCGGTGTATGCCACGACCCAGAATCACTAACCAGGCTAACAGTAGCGCGGTGATTTGCACCGCTGTCACCTGCCCTGCGAAAAGAGCACTGAGCTGTAGGCTTTTAGCATCCAACGAGGGGATCATGGCAGCATAGAAAACCAGCGCCTGACTGAGACTCTCAGCGCGGAAAACAACCCAACCCAAGATAACTAGTAGTAGGCACAGCAACCATCGCAGCGGCGAGAAACGCGAGCCCGAAGTATCCACAGCCAGGGCTTTCTCCACGGCTAATAGACATCCGTGCCAAGCACCCCAGATTAAAAATGTCCAGTTGGCACCATGCCATAAGCCACCCAGCAACATGGTTAAAAACAGGTTGCGGTAAGTGATTATTTGCCCGCGCCGATTGCCGCCCAAAGGAATATAGAGATAATCCCGCAACCAGCTCGAGAGACTGATATGCCAGCGCCGCCAGAACTCGGTAATCGACTGACTGATATAGGGATGGGTAAAGTTTTCCATAAAGCGAAAGCCCATCATCAAGCCCAGACCAATGGCCATATCCGCATAACCGGAGAAGTCAAAATAGAGCTGTGCGGTGTAGGCCAATACCGCCAGCCAGGCATCCAAAAAACTCGGATCCTGCAGTGCAAAACCCTGGTTAACCAAGGGTGCCAAGCTATCGGCAATAATCACCTTTTTAATAAACCCGAGCATAAAGCGCTGAACGCCCTGAGCAAATTTATCAACAGTATGACTGCGCCGGGTAAACTGATTGGCAATATCTTTGTAGCGCAGTACCGGCCCGGCAATCAGCTGCGGGAACAGGGCAATAAAGGCGGCGAAGTCGATAATATTTTCCGTAGCTGGGGTATCACCCCGATAGACATCAATG
>Ga0209833_1002952_pt1 | contig 9874 bp, 5 predicted proteins | sample COGITO_mtgs_1105_3_FD_184797 | JGI IMG/M metagenome (GOLD analysis project Ga0209833, IMG submission 184797) | Pelagic marine microbial communities from North Sea - COGITO_mtgs_110506 (SPAdes) (version 2) | ecosystem: Environmental > Aquatic > Marine > Epipelagic ... | reverse complement strand
AAAACCATGCCCAGAACCTGATCGACCTAGCAGAGCAAGGCTTGCAGCAAACTCGATAGATCCCCTCCCCCAATACGCATGGACGTTGTAACGATGATCATAAAAAGCCACACACCACTCTTTCTCCTCTGCCTGGCGGCAACAGGCTCCCGGTGGCAAAGCAAGCATCTCAATGGCACAAGCTCCCCCTTTTTTGCTACTCAACTGCTAAAAATACGGTCTGTCAGTGCTTCTTACGTTTTTTAAACAAGCCGAGGCGATGGGCTTTGTTGACGGCAGAAGGGGCATTATGCACATGAAGTTCCTCATAGATTTCCTTAATGTAGGAGTCCACGGTTCCGTAGGCAATATTGAGTTGGTCAGCGATTTCCTTTTTGACCAGACCTTCGGCAAGAAGCGAGAGGACCTCCATCTTCCGCTTGCTGAGTGAGAGGGTTTCGGACACGGACTCATCAGATATATTGCGCATGATTAGTTTCGCCACACTGGGATCCAGAGAGGCGCCTCCACCCATGACGGTATGGATGCCCTCGATAATTTGATCCAAGCTGGCACATTTCAACAAATACCCGGCGGCTCCATGTGAAATGGCAGCCAGAATGTCTCTCTCCCGGTTTGAGTTGGTAAGAACAATGATAGGTGTGCTTGGAGAAGATTCCCTGAATTTCGGGATGGCATCAATACCACTCATGCCAAGGAGACGGAGATCCAGCAGGATAACATCAGGGAGACTCATTTGCATACTCGAGAGTGCCTTCTCAGCGGTGCCATACATGGAGGCCAGATGCAGGTCGGAAGTTTTATCGATGGCCAGTTTGATCACGTCCCGGTATTCCGGCTGATCTTCAACGAGCATGATGTTGATTTCATCTGTCATGGGTGTTTCCTGGTTTGTTTTTTCACAGGGAGGGAGAGCAAAATACAGCTGCCACCTTCCGAGGCTGGTGCCGAGCTGACCGTCCCCTTGATGATTTTGGCCCGGCGTTTGAGTGAAGGCGGAGTGCCGCCGGCAAAGCCTTGGCCGTTGTCGGAGACTGTGAGGGTGACGCTCTTGGGGCTGGCAACAAGGTCAGCCGAAAAGTGGGAGGCGTCGGCATGGCGGCTGATGTTGACCAGGCACTCCTTGTAAAAGAGCAGCAGGTCAATTTGGGTCTGTTTGTCGAGTTGAGCAATATGCTCTTCTCCTTCAATGGTGATCTCATAATCAAGCAGCAGGCGCTTGGCCGTGCGATGCATGTCTGCATGCAAGTTGGTATAGAGCGTGTCAGCTTCGAGCAGGTTGGTGCAGTGGCGGATGGCGGTGCCAAGGTCCTTGGTGGAATTGCGAATGTTCTCAAGAATGGGGTCGAGCTCAGCGGGAGAGTCTTTTGTTTTTTGGGCGAGGTCACTTAGGATGCCAATGCTTTGCACCTTGGCCCCGAGTTCATCATGCAGATCCGCGGCGAAACGCTCCTTGATCTCATACATCTGGCGGGTGCGCACCGCGCGCATGATTAGGATGACGATCACAATGCCTGACGCTAATACGATGGTCAGGACACTGATTCTTCTCAGGTTTGCTTTTTGGGCTGCATAGCGTTTGCTTAATGCTGCATTCACCCGTGGAAGCTCACCTTCCAGCTCATGCCGCCGTGCTAGCTCGTTAAGCCATTTTCGGAAAGAAAGAATCTCCCCATAGGCGTTGCGTGTGTCCGTTAAGTTGATGCGCGGACGCCTTTCGTGCACTGGGATGTCTTTGGCCAGAACCGATTTTCCCGCTGCCACATTGGCGCCCTTACTGAGAATCTCGACTTCAGCAAAGCCGATTCTGGGCAGCGTTTCCTTTATCGTTTTGTCCAGCCGGTGCCCCAGGGCGGTGAAGCGAACGTAGCGACAACGGGTTTCGGGGAAGTTCCACATCATGATCGGGGTAACATCAAATAAGGACGCGTGCCTGGTTTCCAAAAGCTTGCGGGCGTCAGAAAAATCGGCGCGGTTAGCGCCCTCAACGAGGAGGTGGCTCGGCATTCCGGTCCCGCCAGGCGAGCCCTGAGGGACGTTGTCGCTCTGCTCAACGGTGTGCAGATGAATACCAGAGATTGGGGTGCTTTTCTCAAGATCAATGGTGAAATTGAGAAGTTTATCGGGTGCAAGGTGATGAGGACTCAGGTAGGCGACACTGGTCTTACCTTGGGCGGTGTTCATCAAGTAGGGCACTGCTCCGTCCGTCAGAAAGGCTGGGTGATAAACATGTGAGTTGTCCGGAATCATTCGAGAGCTGGTGACGGAACAGCGGAGAGCGACGTTTTTTTGACCGCTGAAGACGAGCACTTCCGAGAGCTTAAATGTGAATTTTTGATCAAATGCGCGTGCTGACAAGCGGGTGGCATCGATGCGGATTTGTGAGGCCGATTGACCATTTAGTTCAATGACTACGGGGGAGATGCGTGGGTGGTCATCGGCGGTTGTGGAGAACTCTGCGAGTATCTTTCCATCTTCATCCGTAATCTTAAAACTCTCGGGAAAGCCGTCCGCACGATAGCCCCCCTGTGGAGTGCGGACCAGGCAGGGCACCAGGATGATTTGGTCAATGGCCGTATTCTCTGCAAGCTCGATCTGCACCCACTCCTGGCGATCCGGCGTCGTAAATTCCTCCGAGCGGTAACCAATGGTCCCAATTCCCCCGCGGGGAGCGAAGTGGGACAGACGACTGAGCTCTGATTGAATCTCGCCAGCTCTTTTTTCAAGTGCCGTAAGAGAGAGCTTGTTGATAGCATTATGCAGGCGCGTTGCAGATGTTTGGGCGGAAACCATCCCATACATGAGTGCGATGCTGACCAGAGCGCGAAGGAGACAATACATTTGAGCTATTTATGGGATTTGCCTGGCGAGGGGTAATCGTTTGCGGTGGTATGAAATGGGAACGAGAGAGCTGCCAATGACTGCAAGTTGATTCTCCCATTTATAGGCAGGTTGCGCCACCCCGTGAACACGGGGTGCACGAAGTTCATTTTTTTGGTATGATGATTAACCCTGTTGGATGAGTTTGTTTATCATGCGACTCCATCATAAAACGATGGCGCTCACAGCACGACATAACATAGCCCAAACAACCTAAATAAAAACCTAAATAAAAACCACAATGAAAACTCCACATCATTTTACCCACAGCCTGTTAGCCCTCGGCTTTGGCCTCTTCAGCCTACCACAAGTGCAAGCCACTGATTTCGTATGGGACGGTCCGGCAACAGGCAACTGGAGCACCAACACGAACTGGGATACAGACACCGCACCGGACAACTCTGGCACCATTACCATTGGTAGTGGCAACACGGTGACCTACGATTCAAGCGATTTCTTCCTCTCCAATGCAACGCTTGACCTCGACGGAGAACTAACCAGAGCGGGCACTCTGCGTCTGAGTGGTGGTACTATCAATGTGGGTTCTACTGGGGTGATCTCCGGTGGTTTCAGGGATCTCAATAACGCCACCCTCAACTTCCAAGATGGAGCCCAATTCACTGCCAGCAACTGGGAGCAAAAGGGAACCAACGTCTTTGATTTTGAGTTAAGCAGCACGGGTTTCACCGCGCTAACGCCTACCACCTTCAATAACAGCGGCAGCCCCACTACAACCTACACAGCCGACTTGGCGAGCTACTCAGGTGCCACTCAGGACGTGACCTTGGTGGACTTCACCAATTCCTCCTTGAACAATGCCACCTTCACAGGCGGCGGTCAGTATACTCTCAGCATAGACAATGCCGGCAGCAATGCCGCCCGCCTGTATTATGACGATGCCAACGAAGCCGTGAAACTCAGCATTAACGAGACCGTGACCTGGACGGGTGGAGGTACCAACAATTTGCTGAGCAATGGTGACAACTGGGACGCTGCAGATGGCAAAGGGCCTATCAATTACGATACTCTTCTTATCAACAGCGGTGACACCGTCACCCATAACAACAATCTCCCGTTCAGATCCACCATCGACTTAGTCGGATCCGAGCTTACCACAGATGGGGGTGCCATACGATTGAACGAAGCCACCATCAATGTAGATGCAGCCTCCACCTTGAGCGGCAACTTCTGGGATCTCGATGGTGCGAGCATCGTCTTCGAGGATGGGGCACAGGCCACGATGACCAGCTGGGAACAGAAGGATCTCAACTCCTTTACCTATGAGCTCGGTGCCTATGATTTCACTACCTTGACTCCTACTAACTTTTTCATCGGAAACGGCGGCCTGACAGGAGACATCGCTAATGCCACCTACGTCGCTGATTTCAGCAACTTTGCGAATTGGAGCTTATCTAATCTCGGCAGCAACAGCATTACCCTGATGGATTTTGGCACCGATTTCGCGAGTATGGATAACACGAAGTTCCAAGATGCCACCTTCGACTACCTCAACATGGGGGCTAATATTGAAGATGCAGCGTTTGCATGGGACGATAGCCTTGAAGCCATTATCCTAACCTTCAACATCAACGCTGTGCCCGAGCCTAGCTCCAGCGCCCTGCTCGGACTTGGCGGCCTTGCTCTGATGCTACGCCGCAGACGTTGAGAACTCAGTCGAATAGGTATGTGCTTACAGAGTCTTCGGAGATTGAGTTTCCGAAGGCTTTTTAGTTTGTAGTGTGCATCCCCACCCGGAAGATGAAGCCGCGTGCCTAAAGAGCAGCATGCGGAGCTGCTTTATTTGTCGGGAAAGCGGATCTCTTCCAAGGCGATGGTGTGCTCCACCCGTTGGTTGTGCCTAATGTCCCAGATCTCGGCTACGATGTGGGGCGTGGGTGAGGAGAGATTCAGGGTCAGCAGGCCGAAGTGATTGTCCATGATCGGACCTTCGATCCGGTTTTTGTTAGGCGTGGCAAAGTGCCAGGTCTGGTTGAGCCCGCTGGCGGTGATGTCGTAGAGTGGGTAGCAATCCGGGTGTTGAAGTTTGGACACCTCCGCGTAGTGAATGTCCCCGCTTATGAAAAGAAGGTTGTTAGCCTGTGTTGTTTTGATCAGCTGGATGAAGCGTTCCTGCTCGTGTGGGTAGTTTGCCCAGGCTTCGTAGCCGTTGTATTCGATGCCAAATTGTGTGCCACTGGCAATGATACGGCAGTCGGCGGGCCTGAGAAGTTCTTGCTCGAGCCAGGCCCACTGTTCCTCGCCGAGCAGGGTCTTGCTGGTATCCTTGGTGGGCAAGTAGTCGAGGGGATAGAATGAGTGTTTGTCTTTTCCGCGTTGGCGATTCCTTGGGATCGAGTCTCGAAAACTCCGCCCATCCAAGAGAATGATCTGAACGGTTTTATCCCCGACTTTGTGGTAGATAGAATGGTAAATACCGGCGTGTTGGTAGCGTGGCGAGTCTTTGGGTTCCTCAAAAAATTCGAGGAAGATTTGCTTGGATGCTTCTTTGTGCGGGTATTCGCTGCCCGCGTCATTTCTGCCGTAGTCATGATCGTCCCAAGTGGCGAGAATCTCTGCACGTTCTTTGAGTTTTTGAAAGGATGGCTGCTTGGCTAAGACTTGATACTTCTTCCTGAGAAGATCCATGTCGTTGGTGTCGCCGTAGATGTTGTCGCCCAGGAAAATAAACAGGTCCGGCTGATGCTCGAGGACATGATCAAAAATCGGCAAAGGCCGCTGCGGATTGCCACAGGAGCCGAAGGCGATTTTCAACGAAGCGGGTTGTTGCTTGTCTGCCGATGAGGTGGCGCCCTCTTCTTGTTGGTTTGTTTTGTCACAGCCCGGGCTGAGCAGCGCCAGGCAGAGGAGAAAGAGTGGTGTGTGGTTTTTCATAATCATCGTTACAACGTCCATGTGTATTGGGGGAGGGGATCTATCGAGTTTGCTGCAAGCCTTGCTCTGCTAGTTCGATCAGGTTCCGGGCATGGTTTTGTTTGGCTTGATCCAGATCATCTTCAAAGACAAGCAGCAGTGGCAGCGAGGTGGCAAAGTAGTCGATTTTGGCGGGGGTTGTGAGCTCTTTTTGAGCAAAGGATTTCAAATCCTCAAACAAGATGGCCGCGTCATCGTGCCTTCCAAGTTCAATAAGTGAAAGACCCCGGTAGTAAGAAAGTTCTGAGTGCTCGGTAACGGCCATGGCCTGGAAGTCCCCTGCCTCATGCGTACTGGCCTGGAAGGCGGCGTCGGCCTCAGGGCTACGCCCCAGTGCCTTGAGTGCCATGCCAGTCCAGTAGCTGACGTCAGCCTTGGCCTGGAGCAGGTGGTAGGCTTCTCCAAGGTTCTCAGGCGGGCTCATGGCCTTTCCGAAGTGCTCCAGAGCGAGATGTGCATCGTTTGCCTCGAGTGCGTGTTGGCCCAGTAGTATGTGCGCGGTGGTGTATTGGCGCAGTACTTTTCCCTCACCGCCTTCCCAGGGATGGAAGGACCGCTCTTGCAGGAGTTGTAGGGCTTGTTCCGGGGCACCTGTCTGGTTGTAGAGTTCGGCCAAGGCAATGGATGCATCATCCCGCTGGTTAACGAGGTCCGGATGGGCAAGCAGTGATGCGAGTCGATCCTCTGCGGAGTCCCCCAGCTTGGCCCGGAGTTGATCATACTCGGCAAAGATACGCGCATCGACCGGGTCGATGCTGATCGCTTGTTCATAGGCATTCCTGGCAGCGGGGCCATCACGGCGCACGTTCCAGTATGCGATGCCAAGGTTGCGGCACACGGTGGCAAAGGGGGTGACTTGCTCCCATAATGTGATGGCTTCTTCGTGTCTCTGGAGGTGATAGAAATAATTGCCCAGTCCATAGGCGGCGTTGTCGCCATGACCTTCCTGGCGGAGTGCCCACTCAAGCACGAGCTGGTCGTGCAGACGGGAGGGGAAAAAGTAATCTGGTGCGAGGGCTCTAGCGCGATCTAACATGTCCTCATCGTCTTGCAGCCACGCGAGAGCATAATGGGTGAGCTGTGACCTTTCGAGCGGATTGGGAACTTGCACCGGGCTGACCTCGTTTGCGTGATGAAGTTTCAGGAGGTTGATCGCTTCCTGCCTGAAGCCGGCGTCCGCGAAATCGTAAACGAGGTCGAGTATGGTTTGCGCGTCATTGCGGCTCTTGCTGAGGAAACCGTCGAGGTCCCCTGAAGCGTAGCGTGCCCAGTGGTCAAGTGGATCGTTTGCCAGCAGGGTTTGCAGCACTTCGGCGGCCTGTTCACCGCACCCAAGTTTTTGCAGGGCGAGTGCTTTGATGACGAGCACTTTGTTGTTCTGGCGATTGGTATCGAGGGATGTCTCGCAGTGATCGATGGCGGCCTCATAATCACCCTTGATGCAGTCGAGTGTGGCGAGCTCGTAATAAGCAGCGGCACGCCATTCGCAGTTCCAGGTTGCTTTGTAGAAGGCGGCATAAGCCTCTGTGTGCTGTCCTTTATAGCGTAGGCAAAGGCCCAGATAGTAGTGCCCCTCACCGGTGTAAGGATTCGGGTGACGGTGGGTAAGGCGCTTGATCGCGGTCTGGAAATGGCTCTGCGCTTCTGCCAATAATCCACGCGCTAGTTTCTTGCGTCCGTAGGCGATATTAGTACGTGCGTCATGCGGATCACGGCGGAGAACCTCCTCCCAGTAGAGCTCTGGGTAGCGGGTGGGGTGGCGGTATTGTTCGAGATGTTCTGCGGTCAGGTAGAGTTCCTCAATGTTATCCAGCTCCTCAGGCATGGGTGGCTCGGTGGCCAGCTCGCGCTGCCGCTCAAGGGCATCCACATCGACGGGCTGGTAGGAGACGAGTAGGACCTTGGCGTCGCTTTCCACAGTCAGCAGCAGTGACTGGATTTGATCTCCTTGGTAGGGAAAGTTCTGCTTTTGCCACGGGGTGTCGGGAGAGAGGTCAAAGCGCTCGTCAATGAGGATGCTCTCGCCCTCGCGCAGGATGATGCGGGCGTTGTCATACTTCCGGGAAACCACAGCGCCGAGATCGAGGCTGCCGTCTTCGTCTTCTTCATTGTGTATTAGTCGCACAGCGGCCTCCTTGGTTGCATTCTGCACTGGGCCGATTTTTTGATACGGCCACCAGTACTGGCTGAAGGTTTTGGTCTCGTAGGGAAGCAGGTAGGAGAAGTCCGGCTGGTTATCGGTGTAGACGCCCGCCATCAGCTCGATGTAAGGGCCATTCTCATCCGTCAGTTCACGGTCCCAACTGTGTCCGAAGGCATGGTCTCCCCAGGTCCATTGTTTTTTGCCGGGAGCAATGTGACGGTTGGCGACGTGGATGAAGCCTCCCTGTGCCTCGTGGTCATAGCCGCCAAAAAAATCGAAGCGCGTATCACAGACCATGTAGCTGGTCGGCACTGGGATGTTTTTGTACCAGCTCAGGTCATTGGCACCCTCCCGCACGGCGTAGTCGACACCGTAGTAGTCATTTTTAGCGATAGGAAAGGAGCTTTGCGCCCGCACGGCGTGGTCAGCCACGTAATGCACATCCGGCGGGAAAAAACTCTGGTACTGCTCATGCACCTTGACGGCTACATTTGCCCACCAGAGGAACGTTTGTGTGAAGGGGGTGCGGTTATAGAGGCGGGCCTTGAGTTCCACCAGACAGCTCTCAGGGCGCAGGCGGATGCCGTGCATGCCCTTCATGCGGTTGAGCGGGTCGTGCTCGGAGAGCCAAACAGTGTGGGAGCCATCTTTTTCCTCTGCCAAATGCACATCACAGGGCATGTAGGTGCCCGGTCGATGGTGCTGAGGCCAGTTGAACTCGACTCCTCCGGAAATCCATGGCCCGGCCAGACCGACGAGTGCTGGCTTGATGACATCCTGACGGTAGAAGAAATCGTAGTCGTCATTCAGCTTGTCCTGGCCGAGGAAAATGCGGCCGCCAATTTCCGGTAGCATCACCAGACGTACGAACTCGTTTTCCAGATGCGCGGCCTGGTATGAGACGGGTTCGGGAGGGCTATCCTGATCGACCTTGTCGATAAAAGGCACAGGGTAGACCTTGCCAGACGATCCCTGATAGACGCGTTTTTCAAAGAACACGGGGTTCTTCTCGGGCGCTCCCAGCCCGTAGGTGGGGATGTGCAGGATGTCTATCTTTGAGTTGATTGAAGGCATTACTTGAAGTCTGGGGTGGTGCCTTGCTTGTCCCATTGCAGGTAAGCGAGCGAGATGCACCAGGCCGCTCCGTAGTTGGCCCAGCCCTCGAGGTGGCGGAATTTTTGGCCCGGGGAGAAGGGATACATCTCAGAACCCGGCAGAGTGGCGAGGTTGCCGCGTACGGTTTCCAGGCGGGCGCAGACGTCGTACTTGTAGAGCTTCGGCCAGCCGCGCTCGATTTCAGGGAAGCCTTGCTTGGGGTGTGGGGTGGATGCGGCGAGCATCGGGTTGCGGCCGAAGAGGTGGTCGATGGATGAGATGGCGATGCGTTCGAGTTCGGCCTTGAGCTTCGGGTCATCAACCACCCATGAGGCAGCGAGGGCAATGGCTGGGAGACCGAGCGAATTGCCAGCCTCGTTCATACCGGGGATGGTCCACATATCGTCACTGTACTTGCGGAAGTCCCAGAGGTTGTGGGAGCGGCTGACGGCGACCTCTGCCCACTCGGTGATTTTTTCTTCCAAGCCAGCGGGAGCGCGGTCCGGGTATTTCTGTAGCATCCAGACGAGGTTGGGAATGGTGCGGTGCTCACTGAGGCGGTGGCCTTTGGTCGTGCGTGGGTCGTTCCAGTCGAGGTTTTTGATGATCCACTCGGTTTGCTTGATGGCGGCATCGAGGTAGAGCGTGGCATCATTCCTGCCCTCACGCTTGGCAATCTCGTGCATGATGAGATTGGGCACGATCGAGTGGCCCGGGGCGTGGCGGCCTTTAAAGGGGTGCATGTTGCCGGGGTTGTGCATGCTCTGGGCAAAGGACTCCGTGGTCATGTAAGTTGCCGCGCTCCAGTGTTTGCTGATGTTCAGC
>Ga0209833_1002940_pt1 | contig 9901 bp, 6 predicted proteins | sample COGITO_mtgs_1105_3_FD_184797 | JGI IMG/M metagenome (GOLD analysis project Ga0209833, IMG submission 184797) | Pelagic marine microbial communities from North Sea - COGITO_mtgs_110506 (SPAdes) (version 2) | ecosystem: Environmental > Aquatic > Marine > Epipelagic ... | reverse complement strand
ATTGATAATGGCTTAAGTAAATCAAAAGCATTAGAAGCATTAACAAGTGCCCCCGCTAAAATAATAGGAAGAGATGATGTATTGGGATATCTAAAAAAAGGTTATTTAGCGAATTTTCTAATAACATCTGGGGAAATATTTGATTCTAAAACTATAATTCATGAAAATTGGGTGAAAGGAAATAGAAATATTATAAAATCAATGAATGTTAAAGATATTAGAGGAAAATATAATTTAACTATAAATGAAAAAAATGCCATTTTAAATATTAATGGTGAAATTGACAAACCAAAAGCTAAATTAAACGACTCAACTTTAACCGTTAAAAAACTAACCTACAAAAAAGATTGGATCAATATGACAATTAATGAAGATTCAAATCTGATTAGATTAAGCTTAAGATCAAATTTAGAAAACAATGATTTAGAAGGTAAAATTTATTATTCAAATGGAATTGTTAGTAACATTTCTGCACAGTTTTTTGATAATCAAGAATCTAAATCTAAAGAACTAAACACTAGAAATAACATAGAAAAAAATGTTCTTGCTGTAAAGTACCCTAATATGGCCTATGGATTTGATGAACCCCAAAAAAGTGAAGATATTTTAATTAAAAATGCTACGATTTGGACAAATGAAAATCAAGGTATTTTAAACAATACAGATATACTAATAACAAAAGGAAAAATATCTAAAATTGGTAATAACTTAAAGTATAAAGGTGCTCTAACAATTGATGCTACTGGAAAACACCTAACATCTGGGATAATTGATGAACATTCTCATATTGCAGCCTCAAGTATAAATGAAGGTGGTCATAATTCTTCAGCTGAAGTAACAATTGAAGAAGTTATAGACCCAGAAGATATAAATATATATAGAAATTTAGCTGGAGGAGTTACAACTATTCAGATTTTACATGGATCTGCTAATCCTATTGGTGGAAGATCTGCAATTATTAAACTTAAATGGGGAGAGAGTGCAAATAATTTAATTTTTAAAAATTCACCGAAATTTATAAAGTTTGCTCTTGGAGAAAATGTTAAGCAGTCAAATTGGCAAAGTTATAATAGATTTCCTCAGTCAAGGATGGGTGTAGAACAACTATTTATTGATTATTTTAATAGAGCTAAAGAATATGATAAAATGAAAAAATCAGGAAAAGAATATAGAAAAGATTTAGAATTGGAAGTTTTAGCAGAAATACTTAATAAAGAAATGTTTATTAGTTGCCATTCTTATGTTCAAAGTGAAATCAATATGTTAATGAAAGTAGCAGAAAAATTCAATTTTAAGATAAATACTTTCACTCATATACTTGAAGGCTATAAAGTAGCTGATAAAATGAAAGATCACGGAGTTGGAGCATCAACATTTAGTGATTGGTGGGCATATAAATTCGAAGTAAATGATGCAATTCCTTACAATGCAGCAATATTACATAATGTTGGAGTGACTACAGCAATAAATAGTGATGATGCAGAAATGTCCAGAAGACTGAACCAAGAAGCAGCAAAAACTATAAAATATGGTGGTATGAGTGAAGAAGATGCATGGAAAACAATAACGCTTAATCCTGCAAAACTTTTAAGAATTGATGATAAAGTTGGTAGTATTAAAGTTGGAAAAGATGCTGACGTTGTTCTTTGGAATCAAAATCCTCTTTCTGTTTATGCAATAGCCGAAAAAACTATAATTGATGGCGCTATATACTTCGATAAGGAAAGGGACAAAAAGCTAAGAAAAGAAATTAAAGATGAAAGAGCTTTGCTAATAAATATGATGATGGAACAAAAAAATAAAGGTGGTAAAACACAACCTGTAAAAAGAAAAGTAAAAACATTATTAACCTGTGAATCAATATAAATATGAAAAAAACAGTAGGTATATTATTAGTGCTAATTTTCATATCTAAGGAAATTAATGCACAACAAACTCCCGGAAATGTTCAAAAAGATGCAATTACTTTATTAGGTGGAATTGCTCATATTGGAAATGGCACAATTATAGAAAATAGTGTAATTGTATTAGAAAATGGAATAATAAAAGCATGTGTTGATGCTAATACTTCTAAAATCCCATACAAGGGCAATATTATAGATATAAAAGGACAACATGTTTATCCAGGTTTTATCGCAGCAAACACTTCTTTAGGATTAGTTGAAGTTGATGCAGTTCGAGCAAGTGATGATCAAAAAGAAATTGGAGATAACAACCCAAACATTAATAGTTTAATAGCTTATAATGCTGAATCAAAAGTTGTCGAATCTATGAGACCAAATGGAGTTTTAATTGCTCAGATATCACCTAAAGGAGGTAGAATATCAGGTACTTCTTCAATAGTCCAGCTTGACGCTTGGAACTGGGAAGATGCAGTGGTTAAAGCTAATGATGGTATTCATTTAAACTGGCCGAATAGCTTTTCCAGAGGCAGATGGTGGCTTGGCGAGTCAAGAGGTTATAAACAAAACCCAAAATACAACTCTGATATAGAAAAATTATCAGATTATTTTAAAGAATCTGTAGCTTATCTGAACAGTAATAATGAAATAATAAATTTAGCTTTTGAATCAATGAATGGATTGTTTGATAATAGCCAAACATTGTTTATACATGTCGATGATGAAAAAGGAATTATAGATGCCGTTAATTTTTCTAAAAATTTTAATATAAAAAATACAGTTATAATCGGAGGGTATCAAGCACATTTAATTTCGGATTTTTTGGCAAGAAACAATGTGGCTGTATTAATTCAACACACTCATAGTTTACCAAATTTTGAAGACGAAGATTATAATTCTACATACATAAACCCTAAAAAATTAATTAATGCTGGTGTCCTTGTAGGAATTCATACAGGTGAAGCTTCAAACTTTCAAACTAGAAATTTACCTTTTTATGCGGGACAAGTAGCAGCACAAGGAGTTGATAAAGAAATAGCTTTACAATTGATTACCTCTAATACTGCAAAAATTTTGAAAATCGATAAAACTCTAGGTACATTAGAAGTTGGGAAAAATGCTACATTATTTGTGAGTAAGGGTGATGCTTTAGACATGAAATCAAATCAACTAACTAGTGCTTACATTTCAGGAAGAAAAATAAGTCTTGAAACCCATCAAACTAAACTTTGGAAACGATATTCAAAAAAATATAAGTTATCAAACTAGTAAATGAATAAAAAACTTACAAGTGTCAATAATAAAGAAGTAAAAGGCTTTTATCAACTTACTTTAAAATCAAAGCGTAGAAAAATATCAAATACTTTTCTAATTGAAGGTTTAAGAGAAATCAAACTTGCCATTCAACATAATTGGGAAATTAAACAACTACTTTTTTGTCCACAAATAATTTCTGAAGAAAATTTAAATGAATCGATTGAAAATGAGACAGAAAAAATTGAAGTTTCTCAAGAGATATATGATAAACTTGCCTACAGAAATTCAACAGAAGGTGTAATTGCAATTACAAATTGTAAAAATCATGATTTAAAAAACATAAAATTTAAATCGAATAATCCTTTAATTATTGTGATAGAAGCCACTGAAAAGCCCGGTAACATTGGAGCTATATTAAGAACTGCCGATGCAGCAAATATCGATGCAGTAATTATTGCAAACCCAAAAACAGATCTTTATAATCCAAATGTAATTAGATCAAGTGTAGGCTCTATCTTTACTAATAGTATATATGTTGGAAATACAAAAGAGATAATCTCATTATTGAAAAATAAAAACATTAAAATATTTGCTAGTTCTCTTCAAACAGATGAATTATATCACAATCAAGATTACACTAAGTCTTGCGCTTTAATAATAGGAACTGAAGACAAAGGGATTTCTAAAGATTGGGCAGAAAATTCGTTTAAAAATATAAAAATACCAATGAAGGGAGAAATAGACTCGTTAAACTTATCCAATGCAGCTTCAATATTAATTTATGAAGCTTTACGTCAAAGAAATTTCACTTAAAAATCTTTATAATACTATTGTCTAATAAAATTGTTTGTGGTATTTTTAATACATATGTCACTAACTGAAGTAGAAATAGAAAATAATGCAATAGCTAAAGAATATAAAGAGCTTCTTAAAATTAGCTACCAAACTCTATCAGCTACTGATAAAAAACTCATTAGAAAAGCTTTTGATATTGCCGTTGAAGCTCACAATGGTCAACGAAGAAGATCTGGAGAAGCATATGTCTTTCATCCCATTGCTGTTGCCAAGATAGTCTCATCTGAAATTGGACTTGATGCTACATCAATTGCTGCTGCATTAATTCATGACGTGGTTGAAGATAATGAAAATTATTCCATTAATGACATAGAGCAAATGTTTGGCAAGGTAGTTGCTAAAATTGTTCATGGACTGACTAAAATATCCAAACTTAGTAAAAGTTCTGATGTTTCATTACAAGCTGAAAATTTTAAAAAGATGTTATTAACTCTAAATGATGACATTAGAGTTATTATAATTAAAATTGCAGATAGATTACATAATATGCAAACTATGTATTCTATGAAACCGGATAAACAAATCAAGATTGCTTCTGAAACACTTTATATTTATGCTCCACTAGCGCACAGAATAGGGTTATATAATATTAAAAGTGAATTAGAAGATTTAGGATTAAAATATCTAGAGCCAGATGTTTATAACGATATCTCTAGCAGATTAATTGAAAGTAAAGAAGAACAAGATCATTACATAGAAGAAATTAATAAAACCTTAAGTGGAAAATTAAACTCCGAAAAATTAAAATACCAAATTAAAGGAAGACCAAAATCAATTTATTCTATCAGAAATAAAATGATAAAAAAGGGAGTTTCATTTGATGAAGTGTATGATAGGTTTGCGGTAAGGATTGTTTATAAGTCAAGTTTAAAAAATGAAAAGTTTTTAGCTTGGAAAATTTACTCAATTGTAACTGATTTTTTTACTCCTAATCCAATAAGACTAAGAGATTGGATTTCATCACCAAGGTCGACAGGTTATGAGGCTCTTCACATAACTGTTGTTGGCCCTAAGAATAGATGGGTTGAAGTTCAAATAAGAAGTGAAAGGATGAATGAAATTGCAGAAAAAGGATATGCTGCACATTACAAGTATAAACAAGAAGGAGATAATGAGGGTAGTTTAGACCTTTGGTTAAATAAAATTCAAGACACTTTAATTAATAATAATAACAATGCTGTAGATTTTGTAGAGGAATTTAAACTTAATTTATATTCAGAAGAAATATTTGTATTTACACCAACTGGTGAGTTGAAATCATTACCTAAAAATGCAACATCATTAGACTTTGCTTTTAGCATTCATACAGAAATTGGCCTTAAAACTAGAGGTGTTAAAGTAAATGGAAAATTGGTTCCATTAAATTATAAATTACAAAGTGGAGACAGAGTAGAGATTTTAACGTCTGAAAAAACTAAACCGAATGCAAACTGGCTTGATTATGCTAACACCGCAAGAGCAAAAAACAAAATAAAATCGTCTCTAAACGAGGAAAAGAAAAAATTAGCTGAAGAAGGAAAAGAAATTCTAAGAAGAAAACTTAAACAACTTAAAATTAGTCTGAACGATAGTTCAATAAATGAACTTGTTAGGTTTTTTAAATTAAAAACTAGTTTAGATTTATTTTATCGTGTTGGTATTAATACAATAGATAATCCAATGCTAAAAAAATATGCTAGCTCTAGGAGTAATGTATTAATGAGTTTCTTGAAAAATAGGATAAAAAGAAAACCCAAGGAATTTGATTTAAATAAGCAAGAAATTACTCAGAAGTATGATATGCTCGTTTTTGGAAGTGACGAGGAAAAGCTTGAATACAAGCTATCACAATGCTGTAATCCAATTCAAGGTGATGGAGTATTTGGATTTTTAACAATTAATGACGGAATTAAAGTTCACAAATTTAATTGTCCTAATGCATTAAGCTTACAGTCAAATTATGCATACAGAATAATAAATGCAAAATGGATAGACTCTTCACAACAAGATTTTACCGTAATTATTAACATAAGTGGTATAGATACATTTGGACTAGCTAATAATATTACAAAGGTTATTTCAGATAACATGAATGTAAATATGAAAAAGCTTAATTTTCAAACAAATAGCGGTGTTTTTAGTGGAAGTATTACAATGTTAGTTAAGAGTAATAATTATGCTATGAAAGTTATGGAAAAAATAAAAAAACTTAATGGTGTAGAGAAGGTTAAAAGAATATAATTTTTATAAATTAGCAATATGAGTTCAAAGACACATTCAAAGAATCAAGAGATTGTAAAAAACGCATTTACAAATTTTTTAGAGGACAATGGTCATAGAAAAACGCCTGAAAGATATGCTATTTTACAGGAGATATATAACAGTGATATACATTTTGATATAGAGTCGCTATATATTAAAATGAAGAATAAAAAATATAGGGTGTCAAGAGCTACACTTTACAATACCATTGAATTATTACTAGACTCTTCTTTAGTTCGAAGACACCAATTTGGAAACAATCAAGCTCACTATGAAAAATGTTTTTTTGATAAACAACACGATCATTTAATTATAAGTGATACAGGTGAAGTTATCGAATTCTGTGATCCAAGAATTGAGACTATAAAGAAAACTATTGAAGAAGTTTTTGATGTTGAAATTGAAAATCACTCATTGTATTTCTATGGAAAAAAAAATAAAAAAAATAAAAAAATATGAGTGTCGATTTATTACTAGGTTTACAATGGGGAGATGAAGGTAAAGGTAAAATTGTTGATGTTTTAACCTCTAAATATGATATAATAGCAAGATTTCAAGGTGGCCCAAATGCTGGACATACACTTGTTTTCAATGGACGTAAACACGTATTGCATACTATACCTTCTGGTATTTTTCATGAAGATAAAATAAATTTAGTTGGAAATGGAGTTGTAATCGATCCTGTGATATTCAAAAATGAGTTAGATAAACTAAAAGAAGTTGATGTTGATTATAAAAAATCAATGCTTATTTCAAGAAAAGCGCATTTAATATTACCTACTCACAGAATAATTGATGCTGCAAGTGAAAAAGCCAAAGGCAAAAAGAAGATAGGATCAACCTTAAAAGGAATTGGCCCAACATACATGGACAAAACAGGAAGAAATGGGATTAGAGTTGGTGATTTAGAGTCTAAAAATTGGTTAATTAAATATAGAAACTTGGCTAATAAACATCAAAAGATGGTAAAGTTTTATGATGTAGATATTGAATACAATCTTGAAGAGCTTGAAAAGGAATTTTTTAGTGCAATTGAAGTATTAAAAAGTTTAAACTTTACTGATTCTGAAGAATATATATTTAATGCCCAAAGAAATAGTAAATCGATTTTAGCTGAAGGAGCTCAAGGATCTTTACTAGATATTGATTTTGGTACATATCCTTACGTAACTTCGTCTAACACAACTGCTGCTGGTGCCTGTACAGGCTTAGGAGTAGCTCCAAATGCAATAAAAAAAGTTTATGGAATATTTAAAGCATATACAACTAGAGTTGGGTCTGGACCATTCCCTACAGAACTCTTTGACAATGATGGAGAGACAATGGGTAGAGTTGGAAAAGAGTTTGGTGCAACAACAGGTAGATCTAGAAGATGTGGTTGGTTAGATCTTGTAGCTCTTAAATATGCATGTCAGATCAATGGAGTAACAGAGCTAATGATGATGAAAGCTGACGTCCTCTCTGGTTTCAAAACTATCAAGGTTTGTACATCTTACATGTATAAAGGAAATGAAATAGAACATTTCCCCTATGATATACAGAATGAGAATGTAGAGCCAATTTATAAAGAGTTTAGAGGTTGGGATGAAGATCTGACCCAAAAAGAAAGTTTTGAGATTCTACCAAATACATTGAAGGAATATATTAGCTTTATAGAAAAGGAATTAAATATCCCAATATCTATTGTTTCTGTTGGCCCAGACAGAAAACAAACAATTTTTGTATAATAGATACAATATCAATTTTGAAAAAAAAAGTTAACATATACTTATTCAGTTCATTACTTTTAATTTCATTACCAAATATATTTTGTCAAGAAAATACACGTATTCAAATTGATAGCGCTGGTTTTTTTGAAAAGGATGATAAAAAGTTTACAAAAGCTACAGTTTTAACAAGAGATAATAAAAATAAAGTCAAAATATCTCATGATGGTGTTGATATGTGGTGTAACCAAGCTTTCTTCTATGAAAACAGAAATTACATCGAAGCATATGGAGATGTTGTTCTTAAACAAGGTGATACAATTAATTTAAACTCTCAGTATTTAGAATATGATGGGGATACAAAAATCGCATTTGCTAGTGGTAAAGTAAAACTATCAGAACCTAATTCTGTTTTATTTACTGACTCACTCTATTTTGACAGGAATAAACAAGAAGCATTTTACAATAATTATGGAAGGGTTATTAAAGAAAAACAAGATACAATTGACAGTAAAATTGGCAATTACTTATTAGAAAACAAAAAATATGAATTTAAAATCAATGTATTACTTAAAAACCCAAAATATAAAATAAACACACCCAGACTAGATTTTTATACCGAAAATGGTCATGCTTATTTTTATGGTCCAACAGAAATAAAAAGTAAGGAATCTAACATCTTTTGTGAATTAGGTTATTACAATACCAATAATGACACTGGATACTTCATTAAAGAAGCCAAAGTCGATTTTAACAACACTACGATTCTAGCTGACAGTATATATTTTAATAGAAATTTAAATTTTGCATCTGCAACAAATAATATTAAAATTATAGATACTATTAATGAAAATATAACAAAAGGTAATTATGCAGAAATATTCAAGAATAAAGATTCTATGTTTATAACTAAACGTGCTATAATTGCTTCTAAACAAAATAAAGATTCTCTATATATTCATAGCGATACAATTTTAATAACTGGAAATGAAGAAAATAGGGTAATTAGAGCTTTTAAAAATGCTAGAATATTCAAGCAAGATTTAAGTGGTAGAGCAGATTCAATTCATTATGATAAATCTAAAGGATTAGCTCAATTTATAAATATTAATAAAAAACTAGATTTATCATTCACAAAGTCTAAAAAACCAATATTATTTAATTTTAACAATCAAATCACTGGGGATACTATAATTTTGAAGTTTGAAAAAACCACAAATAAAATTGATTCTTTGATAGTTTTTAATAATGCTTTTATTATCGAAAAAGACACTTTAGGAACAGGCTTTAATCAAATTTCTGGAAAATTATTGCAAGGAAAATTTTATGACAATGAATTAAAAACAATAGATATTATTAAAAATGCAGAATCTATTTACTATTTAAGAAATGATAAAAAAGAATTAGTCACCATTGATAAATCTAAATCTGCCAAATTAAAAATATTTTTTAAGTTAACCGAAATTGAAAAGATCCAAAAAATTAATCAAATAGATGGAAAAACATATCCAGAAGAAGAATTTACTGAAAATATACAATTATTAAAAGGCTTTAATAATCGGCTTAATGAAAAGATCTTATCAATTAATGAGCTTTTTAAACTAGAAAAAGAATAAAAATAAAAAAAGAATTTCACAAATATCAAGCTCAAGTAACCCCGCACCCTCTAGAATTAGAAGTTAAGAAAGCTATTGGTTGTTATATTTTCGATTGTAATAATAAAAAATATTTAGATTTTATAGCCGGAGTTTCTGCTTGTAGTTTAGGGCATTGTCACCCTAAAGTCATTGAAGCAATTAAAAAACAACTCGACGAATATCTACATGTAATGGTATATGGTGAATTTATACTTAAACCTGCTGTTGATTTAACTAAATTATTATCACAACATTTGCCAGTTGAATTAGATTCGACATACTTGACTAATTCTGGTACAGAAGC
>Ga0209833_1002938_pt1 | contig 9904 bp, 12 predicted proteins | sample COGITO_mtgs_1105_3_FD_184797 | JGI IMG/M metagenome (GOLD analysis project Ga0209833, IMG submission 184797) | Pelagic marine microbial communities from North Sea - COGITO_mtgs_110506 (SPAdes) (version 2) | ecosystem: Environmental > Aquatic > Marine > Epipelagic ... | reverse complement strand
CCTGAAATGTAACCTGACAATATTATTAATACCCAGAAACGAAAAAACCCTAGCATCTGCAAGGGTTTAAACGATATTGATTGGCGGAGAAAGAGTCTGCCTAACTATTGTCCACAGCATTCCTGTACTTTACCTATAATCAAGCCCTATATGCCATATAGACTGATGTTAATATACTTCCATTATTATACTGTCCTGTACTATACTGCTACATATTGACTATCAAATGTAACCTGAAATGTAACTTTAGACGTCTCTTAAGGCATTCCCGCCCGTAAGTTATGAGGTTTTCAGAAAGATTTACAAAGCCCCTTAGATCGCAATCTGAGGGCATTTAAAGGGGGTTAGAGTACATGGGCAAGCCACGCAGAACTCAGCGAATAACTCACAATGAAATAAAGCAAATAATCTCAACCAAGAAGGCTGGGCGTTATCCCTGCAAAGATAACCTCTATCTGAATATCACTGCGTCAGGGACAGTCAACTGGTGCATTATTTACGATATAGATGGTAAGCGAAAAAACATGGGGATGGGAGCCTATCATCCTAAGACAAACAATCTTGCTTTAGTTAGAGCCAATTGTGACGCGTATCGTATAAAGATCAAACAAGGCATCGACCCCAAAGTTGAAGAGCAACAAGAACTAGACTTGAAGCTAAAGGCTGAAGCCCATAATAAACAACTCCAAGAAAACACATTTCGAAAGATTGCCTACGACGCTTATGAACAAAAACGTCCGACATGGAACAACCCAAAGCATGCTAAGCAGTGGATTCAAACGCTTGAGACCTATGCATTTCCTTTAATAGGCAACATGCCGATAGCCCAGATTGATACCAATGATATTAGAGCCGTCCTTGACCCCATTTGGAATAAGAAGCCAGAGACAGCAGACCGAGTCAGAGGGCGCATTGAGGCGGTGATGGCCCGTGCCAAAGTTCTAGGCTTGAGATCAGATCAAAACCCAGCAACTTGGAGAGGTCACCTAAAAGAAATATATCCCTCGCCTAGTGAAGTTAAGAATGCCAAAGCACCTAGTGAAAATCGTCACCACCCTGCCCTGCCTTACGATAAAATATGTGACTTCATAAAGGCTCTAACCAAGTCATCAGGCATGGGAGCAAGAGCATTAGAGATATGTATTCTCTGTGCTACGAGAACAACTGAAACTCTCGAAGCAAAATGGAATGAAATTGATCTCAACGAGGGACTTTGGGAAATTCCAGCAAGCAGAATGAAAAGTAAAAAAGCACACAAGATACCTCTATCAGACGAAGCCATAGCATTACTGAGGAAAGTGCATGAGGTTCAAATTAGCGAATATGTATTTCCCAACCTGTCGTCAGGCAACCATCTGTCTCAAGCGGGAATGTCATCAGTACTAAAGAGGCTAAATAAAAAAAGTGGCTGGGTAGATAACCAAGGACGGAAGATTACAGTTCACGGGTTCAGGTCAACCTTTCGTGACTACATAGCAGACAAGACAAATTTTGACGGTGCAATGGCTGAACATGCTCTAGCCCACAAGATTCTTGATCAACAAGTGGCGGCATATCAACGAACTACAATGGTAGAGAAACGACGAGCAATGATGCAGGACTACGCCAACTACGCTTATTCGAATCCAGAAAAGCCTCGTGATAATGTCAGTCAGATAAGAGCCTAATGTTCTTTAACAGCTTCATTCTTGCCCCCTGTCGTATCTTCTTAATTAAAAATTTATCGGATAAAGATTATAAAAATACAATCCGACAATCTGACAAACTACTGCCGCTCCAAAGACATGCGATCTCTTTTGTAATCGAAACACATTGAATGTTCCTTTAATTACTCCTGCGGCAATGAGTATGTAGCCTAGCTGCACAATGCCATAGCCCAAAATTGTAGACCAATAAGCATAACTGGAATTTTGCATAGTAAGCCATATTGAGGCGTAAGTCGGATACAGTAGAGAAAGACCGCTCCACAGAAACTTAGCTCCTTTAATCTCTCCATCTTGTGCGGATAGTGCCACATTCTCTATCAATTTTTTTCGGTATGAAGAGTCGTTATGCGCTTTAAGTGCAAATATGTTAATGGCATGGTTAAAGAGGTTAAATTGAGCTTCCTCTAAATCATTAGAAACATCTAAATCTTTAAGAATTATTGAGGCAATCGTCGTAAATTGATCAAATACTTCGACAGTATCTTTTTGTAAAAACTCATCAGTTGTTGAAATTTTTTCGCAAAGGTCTATAAAAAGCCAAAATGCAATGGGTGGGATATGGCTCATATCTTCTTTATCACCCCTAACTGCTGACTCAAGATGTTCTTTCGAAAAGCGAGCATAGTGATGCTCAATTAGCTCACATATCTGGCCCTTGCCTTTCCTCTTAAAGTCTCTAAAGTTACTCATATAGCATCTTATGTTTAATCCGTATTTTGAAGCATTAGCTCTTGCTGGTCAGGGACAGAAATCCCCTTGCTCTCGCAGTGCTCAAGAATCATCATCTCTACCATATTAGCAATACTTCTGTGATCCTGTATTGCCGCTAATCGCAATGCCTCCTTTAGAAAAGGATCAATACGCAAATTCAATGTGGCTGTTTTATTCGCTACCATTGTTTAAATTCTTACATTGCAAACGTAACGCGTTTGTACCATATTGCTTTGCCAATTAGCAAATATTGAGTACTCAGAATGAATGAGAAAATCTTACGAGCCCTAGTAGAAGCGGGCGCTGTTAAGAAAATTAAAATCACAGCAGAAGGCTCTACTATTTACGTTGAGGCATACACAGGCTCTGAGGTAACTACAGCCAAAACAATCAAAGGTAAGCTAAAGACTTGGAGTACCATTGATTCTGCGGCTAAATGGGTAAGATCACTAGGGATTGGTCAGGTGCAGTTAGATATGGCTAAGTGGCAACCAGAACAAAAGAAACTAAACGTTTAAATGCTCTTTATCTCCAAGCCTATGTTTATACTGATACTTCTATATTTATGTCATTGTTTTTAATACGTTTATTTTGGAGCCTTTTGTATTTTAAAGCTAATTAAGAGCAGTATTCTCGCTGTAGATGCCGAGATTATAGTTATGTCCGCCAATCCTTCCTTGTTAGCTGGTAGCGGGGTTTCAGGGGTCATACACAAGGCGGCTGGCCCAGAGCTTGAAACTCACGTAAAAGCTTTCGGTCCTCTTGATGTTGGACAGGCTATCCTGACTCCCGCATTCAACCTAAAAGCTAAGTATGTGGTGCATACAGTTTGCCCTAGATTTTATGATGGCTTGAGAGGCGAGTCTGAGCAACTAAGGGCGGCGTATTCGAATGCATTGATGGCCTGTGATGCGGTGTCTACAGGAAGCAGTATTGCCTTTGTAGCGATGGGTACGGGAATCTATAAGTGGCCTCCTAACTTAGCGGCAAGTATTGCTATTAAAGAGCTGTCAAAGAGCAAATTTGATGAGATATTTGTTTGCTTTACTGATGACCAAATTCTGCAAGTCTATAAGAGTTTTTCTGTGTAAGTGACACCGATATCTATAAACCAAGTTCCTTCAATTCGGCTTGCAACTCCATTTCTTCATTTTGAACTATTTGACTCCAATCTTTAGAAGATTCATGCAAAGCCAAAAATTCAGTTGGATCTATCATTGGATCAACTTTGCTTATATCTATTCCTTGATTAGAATCGCCAACATCTGACTGCCAGTTGGCCAAACTTAAATAGCCAATTTTCAATACTTCTTTCTGATGATTATCTACGGTATTTTGTAGTGCTTTGATGAGCGCGGTCTTGATAACATCTTTTGGATAAGGGAGTTTATCCTGGTCAGCTACGCAACCTGCAACAGGGCTAGAATGCTGGAGAACTTCTCCGTATTTCTGAACTATCTTTTCAGCTTGTTCAGCCCAGGCTGGCTCACCAGTATCATCTGATTTCGTATTGCCGTCGATATTAATTGATTCTTGAGTCATCAGAAGGTTCTTTCTTGCCTCACATTCTCTTAAAACGATCTTAGAGATTCCTCCAGTCAACATAGCACCTACCAAATTCACCCAGCTTCCATCATAGAAAACCGCTTGTACCAAGAAGTAGATTGCTCCAATAGAGGCCGCTATCCAAACCCACCCGAAGATTCCACCGACCAATTCGAACCACATTGCTTTGTTTATAGGCTTCATAAATTTACCCGACTTTAGTAAAACATTAGATAATAATAACTGAGCGAAGATATTTGAGGGTGTTTTTTTGATCTATACAAACCATCCAAACCATCCAAACCATCCAAACCATCCAAACCAGCTCACTTGCGAAAACAGTGAAATTTGAAGTGGAATAATCGCAACTGTGCTTATAGCCCAAACTACAGGATTGTCACCATCGAATATTGAGGTGAGTGGGATTGATACCAACAATCCAGCCATGAATGGGATAATAAGAAGAAGTACTGCACTTCACACTCCGTTATCAAGACCAAAATAAACAAGGAAAATGTAGTAAAAGATCATTGAAGAAAAAACCAATAAGATCAACCAAAAAACCTCGCGCCTCTCTACTACCGCGCATGCCCGCTTTCCTAGCACTAATCCATCTTTGATTTTCGAATCTAACGATATTAAGTGCACAGAATAAAACTAGTACATTTAAAGACGGCAAGTAAGTCAAAAATATTATCTATCATAACATACGGGCATCCAGCTTTTCTTTACGTTTTCGTTCTGCATCAGCTCTCTTCTGCTTTTCAGCTCGATCCTTATCTATTATTATTTGCTTAGAGACTGCCTCAAATATATCAACATCCACTATCTCCATCTGATATCTAATCAGCAACTCACTGAGAATCAAACTCGTTCGATCTAAATAAAATGGCCCTTTTTCGTCCTTACTTATAAATCCGCCTTTTGATGATATGAACGTATATCGATGGTCCTCTGCATAAACGTCATACGGTTTTCCATTTATTTCTGCCAGACTGGAAGGCTTATCTAACAAAAGGGTTATTTTGATATCGTCTTCCTTTGTACTAAGGAAGGATTTTCCATCTCCCACTAGGTATATGACATCCTCTGATTTCTTCCAATTAGGATCTAGCAGGTTTGTTACACGTTCAAAGCTAGATTCAATAGCTGTCAGTGACGTGTTAATAATATTTAAATCAATGACCTGTGTCCGCTCCCCTTGAACGGAAAGCATAGACGTTTTATCGGCAGAAGCCTTGAGAAGATTCGACGTGTTTTTGCGAACAGTTGCAACTTGGTTGTCAAAGGCTTGAACTGCAGGCTCATGCTGAGACTCTGGAAGCGCCTTGAGCATAGTTTCCTTGTACTTTCTGGGGTATTCATCCTCTAATTCGATTAACCGTTTTGTCTTAATTACTTTCCTATTAATTGCGGATTCTTTTGCGCTAGTCCAAGTCTCTTTCTGATACTCTGAGGCCAGAATGATCGAGCCTTGTATCACCTCAGTAGCTACTTTTATGCCTTCTGGAGTACCTAGTTTTTTGACCTCTTCCCAAAATTCTCTATGAGTTTCTTCATTTAAATAACCATCAGCCGCCATCGTTATTCTGACGATATCTTGAATCTTGGGAGATAAGTCTTGCGAACTCGCGCCGATTGGAACTAACAGTAGTAATATGAGCAAAAGGCGCCGCACTATATTTTCTCCTTTGATTTACGGATTTTTTCTAAACGCTTTCGTTCGATTGCTTCTTGTAAGCGCACTTTATCTCTTTCTGCGGACTCTACCGCCTCTGCCTCGATCTCATCTCGAAGAAGATTAACAATACTTTTTTCGCTATCTTGGAATGCACTATAGTTTTCGAATAGTGAACATTGCCAAGTGTTGCTGGGTTTGGAATACTGATTTCTTTGCTCATTTGACCACTCACTTAATATTAAACTGGTCTTATTTATTTCATAAACCATCTGGTCATCTAAAAAATCTGCTGTCCACCGATAAAATCCCTCATAGTCATAATATTTACTTGTAATTACCAGAGGATAAACACACGCACTTGGTTCTGGCCCACAGATTGACTGGTCACTGTAGTGTTTATCTTTCCAATACCAACGGATTTTAACATTCATTATTGGCTTGTTTAATACGACATCGTAGTAATCCCGAAATCCATCTAATTCCTGACTTTCACAAGACAGGTAGGTATTCTCGATTGAGTCAATTTGGAACCAAGCTGGTGTTATAGATTCACCGCACGCGGCTAAAATAAAAGTAATCACAAGAACGCCTAATCTTTTCATACACTCTCCTTTTGTTTAACTTTAAACGTTTTGAATCTGGCGAATCCTCTAAATTTCACAGATAAGATATTGGCAGAAAAAGAAGAAATAATATTAAAGTCGATAAGAAAGGATATTCTAGACATCTGATTCTAAGGCTCAAAAAAATCACAATATGAGGCGATTGGTTCCCAAAAATATTAGTTGTTTTATGTGAGGTAGGCACGTCTATTTTTCCATTATCCATTCTTTAAAAATGAGCCACAATTTTGAACCGAATGCGAATGCTAAAGGGCCGATGAATAATAGTGATATCATCAACCAAAAAATACCTGAATAGCGCGTATAGGAAAGCCATCTGAAAGTCTTGCTTAGAATGCTTGAATAGGCTTTATATCTTTGTGATGTTGCTTTTCTATATATCTTCTGTTTCTCGTTGACGAGAGGGACCTCCGCAGCAACATATCTACATGCTTGGATTGAAAAATTGCGACACATTTTACGAGCGTCCTCCTTATGATAGAGGCCATACCCATCAAGATTTATCTTATCCAAGCATGTTCTCAGTTTTTGGCTTTCAGCTGCAGAGATAGGGTTGGATCTAGCGCATGACTCCCATTCTCTGGTTTGCATAGCTTCAAGCTGTATTGACCAGGCACGATCGTCTTGTCGTTTCCAGTCGCGAAAATTATCTATTACTTGTGGCAAAGTGATGGCTAGTACTAGAAAACACCAGGTTGCGGTTAATACATAAAATAGCTTCTTTGAGTTTATTTTTTTTGTGCTCATATAAACCTTACCTATTGCTTCAAACTGTGTAAAAGGTTGAAAAAAAATTTCAGCATTATTTCTTTATATAACTTTTATTTCTGTTAACGAATCTTTATCCCGTTAGCTCATCATCAATCTCAATTAATTATGTTAAGTATATTTATATTCGCATAATTTATGTACTTAAGGAAGTGCCAACTTCGAATTAAACACAAGCCCCTTTCTTTGTTTCTCGATTAACCCTGCGATTACTTTTGTTAGTGTTGATTGATTATCATGCTCCTTTTAACACCGCGTCGTTTCGATTACCCTATATACTTTTTACTCATTTATATTATCTCTAATACCTATAAAGAACTTTACGGTGAGGGTATTCATACCGGCACTTAGTTAGTAGATTGATATTCTCTTTGATCTTCTCTTTGATCTTCTCTTTGATCTTCTCTTTGATCTTCTCTTTGATCTTCTCTTTGATCTTCTCCTTGATATAAACATAGCCCCAGATTAATTCGCTGTTCAGATATCTCTAATGCTTCAGCATATCGCTGGTTATGAGGCCGATATTTAGGAATATAAAGTGACATAACCTCAGGTGACACGATGTGTTTAGGTATAAGCAAACAATAATTAAAGGTACTTATAACTCCTGAGTATTCATGAGGCATTTTCTCCTGAGGCTGTTCAGTTAACTGAGGCAATTCCTCTTGGGTAAAGGGATGAATCAGAGGGAAGACAATCTCGCCCTCAGAAGTACTCAGGTAAGGCACCTCGTAGATCAAACCTAGGTCTAATATGACATTGAACGCCTCCCATAATGACTCATACCGCCCATAGAAGGAGGGGTCGGCCGTCAGAGTCCCAGTTTCACTAAAACCAAAGAATTTGAACTGGGCATGTTCTCCAAGCTTTTCAGATTCATAGTCTTTCCATATCTGCCACAGTCCACCTTCCTGATATATATCTGTTAGCCAGTAGTAATCCATCATTAATCTAAATACTTCGATACTTCCTGTTTGCCATAACAGCTTAAGTGGGGGTCTTTCGTTAGCGGCTCCAGTAATAAACGTTTTGGGTAACCACAAGTACTCACCTGTTTCTGATGGCGATATCTCAAATATAGGGTGTTTTCCTTCTCTCACTTTAGTAACAAAGCCTGCATCTATAAGGCACTTCTCGCTGAGATGGGTCTTCCTTACAGATATATCCAAGTATTTCGTTACTGCATTTTTACTCCAACGAGTGATAGGTAGAGTGCCTTTACGCCCACAGCAGAAGATTAGGTAGTGAGCGGCCTCTTGTGGTCCTAGCTGCTCTGTAATAGCCATAATGTGGTCGTAGGCAACAGCAAAGTCACCGCTGTTCTCCCTACTCATCTGGGCTACTCGGCTGAGGTTGGTCATCTAGAGTGGTCAGATCAGGGGCTACTCGTGTCTTTTCTTGGAGGCTTATCATGTAGTCATAAATATCTGATGCCCACCAACCAACAGCCTGTCCACCATGAACAAGTTTATAGCCTTTTGGGAATTTGCCCTGATTCATTAGGTCGTATACATAAGAGCGACTGAAGGGAATAATCTTTGCGACTTCACCCCATCGAAGTAAGCGTGGGATTTCGTTTATATCTTTCATGTTGTGCGCCTTTAAGTGAATAAAAACGCGACGATACACGATGGAATACTATGGCGACTAGCACATGAGTTTAGTCACTTTTGGTCTATTTTTTTCCAAGTTAGGCTAAAGATCAGGTGACACAAAGAAGTGGTTCCATTTTTTAGCAAGAGGTTTTTCACTATCTTTTTTTGCGTATTTTTTTTGGATAGGTGAAACAGTGCGTACATCAGGTTCAGGGAAGTGCTGAACAATCCTGGTTATTGCAATGATTGCTAAAGTTGGAAAGCGGCCCTTACCTTTGGTGCGCATGGTCAGATGACGCTCACTTAGCAAAGTGATTTCTTTTACCAGACACTCCAGTTTGTTTTTGGGTTTCTCTGACCTCAATAACTGAGTTTCTAATGGTTCTCCATGTGATAAATCCCAAAGGCTATGTTTAAAATCTCCAACCCATAACCTTTCGTCTCGGATTGCCTTGTAAAGTTTTTGTGATAATTTAATAACTTTTTCACTGGGATAGAGTTGCTTTAATGCTCCAGCATTCTTGCCGTCCTCTTTGTAGACTTCAGGGATGTGATAGGAAATTATGGCGCCAGCAATGATGTTAAGAACAATCAGCTCCAACTGACGATCGTCAGTAATAAAATCAAGGCCAAGTGGCACTCGCTTTGGAGTGAAAGTCGAGCCATGAGTTTCTTTAAGTAGGCTAAGTATGTACTTTACGCAGTGTCCGAAACGATCATTTAAAATCCTTTCAAAAGCTATCTTCTTAAAGGTTTCTTCTTCAGTTTTTTGGTATGCATAAATTATCCCATTCAAGGTATCTGGGTCTGAAGTACCAGACGCTTGAATAAATAAACCTTCCAATGCTTCATACAATGGAGGGTATTCAAAAGCTAACTCCCATAGCTGACAGTCTTCTGCTAACGTGTATTGGGAATGCGTTTCGTGTTCATCCATAAGAAATCGATAGTTGCATATTGTCCTATAGAGTCTACTGGTACACGCTAGGAGTGCCAAACGAAAGTTTATTTTTTTGAGGCGGGTAGATAGATACTAGAAACGATGTCTTTCGGAGGGGGGGGGCTATATTGCAGATTAGGTTTTGGACGTACCTAGCAACCTCACAAAATGTAACCTGAAATGTAACCTGACAATATTATTAATACCCAGAAACGAAAAAACCCTAGCATCTGCAAGGGTTTAAACGATATTGATTGGCGGAGAAAGAGGGATTCGAACCCTCGATACGCTATTAACGTATACGCCCTTAGCAGGGGCGCGCCTTCAGCCACTCG
>Ga0209833_1002934_pt1 | contig 9909 bp, 6 predicted proteins | sample COGITO_mtgs_1105_3_FD_184797 | JGI IMG/M metagenome (GOLD analysis project Ga0209833, IMG submission 184797) | Pelagic marine microbial communities from North Sea - COGITO_mtgs_110506 (SPAdes) (version 2) | ecosystem: Environmental > Aquatic > Marine > Epipelagic ... | reverse complement strand
TCCAGTAGCCCATGTTCTCTGGCTCTTCTTGTAGCCAGAAGTAGTCAGCGTTTTTATACTTATCTAGTATTTTGTTTACCTGATTGGCAGGGAAAGGTTGTAGTTGCTCAATCCTAATTAAGGCAACATCCTTTCTTTTATCTTTTTCCTTACGCTCGAGTAGGTCATAATAAACCTTACCCGAACAGAGGATCACTTTCTTAACGGACTTGGCAGTCACATTATCGTCTCCAATTACTTCTTGGAAGCTACCAGATGTAAATTCATCCAGCGGAGAAATCGCTTTCGGATGTCTTAACAATGACTTCGGTGACATGACCACAAGTGGCTTTCTAAACTCCCATGTCATTTGTCTTCTCATTGCATGGAAGAAGTTAGACGGGGTAGTGATGTTAGCCACTACCATATTGTATTCGGCACAGAGTTGAAGGTATCTTTCAGGCCTTGCGTTTGAATGTTCTGGACCCTGGCCTTCATAGCCATGTGGCAATAAGAGCACGAGGCCATTCATACGCTGCCACTTTGTTTCAGAACATGAAACAAACTGATCGATCATTACTTGAGCGCCATTGGCAAAGTCGCCAAACTGTGCTTCCCAAATCGTTAGAGCATTTGGATTAGCCATAGCATAACCAAATTCAAAGCCCATTACTCCGAACTCGGATAATAGGGAGTTATAGATTTCAAACTTGTTTGGAATGCCTTCAATGTGATCAAGACTGTTGTGTGCATGGTTAGTGTTCATGTCATGCAGAACGGCATGTCTATGAGAGAATGTACCACGTTGAACATCTTGGCCAGTAAGTCGAACTTTTTTACCATCTATGAGTAAAGAGCCATAGGCCAACAGTTCGCCACCTGCCCAGTTCAACATTTTGTCCTTAAAGAACATGTCTTTTCGCTGCTTGAGTTGCTTTTCTATCTGTTTAAGTGGTTTGAAACCTTCTGGAACAGATGTTAATGCTTTAGCAACTTTTTTTATACTATCAGTCGAAATTCCAGTTTCCGGAGATTTCTCGAAATCTTCTGGTTTAGACCTTCTTAGGGTTCTCCACTCTTCTTCTAAAGGTTGGTAGACGTAAGGTAGAGGCTTTTGCTTCACAAGATTCAAGCGATCTTGTAACAAGGCTCTAAACTCTTTGTCCATGTTTTTGGCTAGTGCTCCTGCAACTTCACCTTTTTCAATGAGTTGCTTGTTGTATACCTCTCTAGGATTGGGGTGCTTTGATATCTTATTGTAGAGCGATGGTTGTGTGAATTTTGGCTCGTCACTTTCATTATGACCATGGCGCCTGTAGCAAACCATATCTACAAAAATGTCTCTATGGAATTTCTGTCTATACTCAACAGCGAATTGTACGCAGAAGATTACTGCCTCTGGATCGTCACCATTTACATGAAGAACTGGAGCATCAATAATTTTAGCTACATCTGTAGAGTAGATACTGGACCTTGCATCATCAAAATCCGTAGTAAATCCAACTTGATTGTTGATTACAAAGTGTATTGTTCCACCGACATTATATCCTTCGAGTTTGCTCATTTGAACAATTTCATACATGATGCCTTGGCCAGCTACTGCGGCATCTCCATGTATTAGGATGGGTAGTATTTTAGACCTATCGCGACTGTATTCTTCATCTCCTTTTGCACGGACAAAGCCTTGCACGACAGGGTTGACGGCCTCTAAGTGAGATGGGTTAGGCGCTAATTTTAGCTCTACCGTTTTTCCGTTTGCGGCCTTGATTTGACTCGAATAACCTAGGTGGTATTTTACGTCACCATCTCCCATAGTCAGGTCTGGTGTCGCACCTCCCTCAAACTCGTTGAAGATTTGCTCATATGTTTTACCCATGATATTAGCTAAAACATTGAGTCTACCTCTATGTGCCATTCCAATCATCACTTCCTCTAAGCCAAGCTCAGCACCTTTATTGATAATGGCATCCAGTGCAGGAATAGTAGTTTCCCCACCTTCAAGAGAGAATCTCTTTTGACCTAAATATTTGGTATGAAGAAAATTTTCAAAGACAACGGCTTCATTCAATTTGAATAGAATCCGCTCACGCTGCTCATGAGAAGGGTTGAAGCTTAATGCATCTTTCTCGATTTTTTCTCTTAGCCAGTTAAGTTTTTCAGGATCACGAACGGACATATACTCGAAGCCAACTGTGCCTTCATAAATGTACTTGAGTGTTTCAATGATCTTTCTGAGGGTTGCTTTGCCAATCCCTATTTCTTCTCCTGAAATAAACTGTGTATCTAAGTCAGCATCTGAGAGGTTGAAGTCTTGTAAGTCTAGAATAGGCTTACGGTCTTTTCTTTCCCTGACAGGGTTTGTGTTTGACCGCAGGTGAGCACGGGTACGATAGGCATGAATCAGGTTTCTAACCTGAACTTCCTTAGCATTTCCTATTCCTCCAGAAGTCGATGTGCTTTTAGCTCCTTGACCGTTGGGAAGCATTGGGAATTGCTCTTGTGCAAACTCGAAGCCTTCAAAGAATTTTTTCCAACCTTCATCAATACTTAGAGGGTCAGACTTAAATTGCTGATAAAGCGCTTCTACAGCTTTCGGGTCAGCATTGCTTAGGTAAGTATAATTGTCCATGGTGATTCTGTTCCTGACAGTTAACACAAATGTAAAGGAATGGTTTAGGCTTTGAAAACCGTATATGCGGTTTTACAAATATATTAGATTGAAGTTTAATTTATGACCAAGCCAATTTTTGGGTCCTAGTCATTAGTTGATTGCAGCTCAATTATTTAGAGCATGTTTTATTAGATTAAAAAAAAAGATTACCTTTGCATTCCTTTTTCAGGACGTGTTCCTGAAAATTTGAGGACGAGATCCTCGTAGAACTAAAAGTTATATGGCTGTTAAAATCAGATTGGCCCGAAGAGGCCGCAAAAAAAGAGCGATGTATGATGTTGTCATCGCTGACGCAAGAGCACCACGTGATGGTCGCTTTATCGAAAAAATTGGAACCTACAATCCAAACACTGACCCTGCATCGATAAATATCGATGATAACAAGGCCTTTGATTGGGTAATGAAGGGTGCACAACCTACAGATACTGTTCGAGCAATGCTCTCTTATAGAGGCGTTATGTTCAGAAAGCATTTACAAGTAGGTGTGGATAAAGGAGCAATCTCTCAAGAAGAGGCTGACAAGAAATTAGCTGCATGGGTTGAAACTAAGGAATCTAAGATTTCTGGTAAGACTGATCAATTGGCAAAATCTAAGGCTGATGCAAGAACTGCAAGGCTAGAAGCTGAAGCTAAAGTAAGCGCTGCAAGAGCTGAGGCAATTGCTGCCAAAAATATTGTTGTGGAAGAGGTAGTTGAAGAAACTGTTGAGGCTGAAGCGCCAGCAGTTGAAGAAGCTGTTGCTGAAGAGGCACCAGGTGCTGAAGCACCAGTAGTAGAAGAAGCACCAGCACCTGTAGAGGAAGTGGTTGCAGAAGCTGCTCCAGAGGTAGTTGAAGCTCCAGCAGAAGAAGTTGCGGAAGCACCAGCTGCTGAAGTTGTAGAAGAAGCGCCTAAAGCTGAGGCTGAAGAAGCTACTGAAGAGAAGAAAGCTTAAGAAAGCAATATCGCCATGACTATTGACGACTGTTATCAACTAGGCTACATTGTCAAAACACATGGTTTGAAGGGTGAAGTTCAGATTTATCTGGATGTAGATGCACCCAGTGATTATAGAAATTTGGAATCAGTTTTTGTTCTTCAGGGACAACAGCTGGTTCCTTTTTTTATTGAGTCCATGAGTAATCTGAACGGTGCTAAGGCGATCGTGGGATTCGAGGATGTGGATACTTTTGAAGCAGCTCAAGCACTGAAGGGAAGTGAATTGTATTTGTCCCTTGATTCCCTTCCTCAACTGTCAGGTAACGAATTTTATCTTCACGAAATTATCGGTTTTGATCTTAAGGATGTAACTACTGATATGATAGTTGGTAAGATCGGTAATGTCATTGAGTCAGGGCCACAGCTGTTATTTTCGGTTCTAGCAGAAGGGGAAAAGGAAATATTAATTCCTTACACAGAGAGTCTTTTAGTTTCCCTCGATCGATCGACAATGACAATTTCTTTAAATGTCCCAGAAGGTTTAATAGATATCTACTTAGAAGAAAATGAGGATTGATATCATTACTTGTTTACCCAAACTATTAGAAAGTCCATTCGGTCATTCAATTCTTCAACGTGCCCAAGATAAAGGTATCGTAGAAGTTGTGGTTCACGACCTGAGAGCATATGCTCTTAATAAGCAGAAACAGCTTGACGATTATGCCTATGGCGGAGGAGCCGGAATGGTGATGCAAATAGAGCCAATTGATAACTGTATTACAGCATTGAAGGCTAAGCGAACGTATGATGAGGTGATCTATATGACGCCTGACGGAGAAACGCTCAACCAGCAAATGGCTAATGAGCTATCATTAAGGGGTAACCTAATAATACTTTGCGGACACTACAAAGGTGTGGATGAGCGTGTACGTGAACTGTTCATTACTCGTGAAATTAGTATTGGAGACTATGTGCTTTCGGGAGGAGAATTAGGTGCAGCTGTCCTTTCGGATGCTATTATTAGATTAATTCCAGGTGTATTGTCTGACGAAACGTCCGCCTTAACAGACTCTTTTCAAGATAATTTGCTAGCACCACCCGTTTATACTAGGCCGGCTGAATATAAGGGAATGACAGTGCCTGAGGTACTACTTTCTGGTCATGAGAAGAAAATTGAGGAGTGGAGATTCCAACAATCTTTGGATAGAACGAAAAGTAGACGCCCAGACCTCTTAGAGGACTAAAATATTTCTGACCGAGTATCAGTTTATAAAAAAGTAATTTCTATATTTGCATTCCAATTTTGGCAACCCCAGATTAAGAACGAAGATTATGAGCGATCTTATCAAATTTATTGAGCAAGAAAGTAACGAGAGAAGGGCTTCTTTTCCTCAATTCGGTGCAGGTGATACGGTTAACGTTCACGTAAAAATTAAAGAAGGAGCAAAAGAAAGAATTCAGCAGTTTCAAGGAACTGTGATTCAAAGAAAAAATTCAGGTTCTAATGGTGAGACTTTCACTGTAAGGAAGATCTCTGGAGGTATTGGTGTGGAAAGAATTTTCCCTTTGCTTTCTCCAAACCTTGACAAAGTAGAGGTATTGAGAAGAGGTAAAGTGAGAAGAGCTAGACTTTACTACCTAAGAGGTCGACAAGGTAAGGCTGCTAGAATCAAAGAGAAGCTTTCTAGATAAAAGCATTAGCTATGAAATTATTAAAGCCCCGACTTGTCGGGGCTTTTTTCATTTTAGACACTTATGTCGCGTCATTTTGTCACTATTTCAAAAAAGGCTCGTTAATTGCAATTAGGTGCAAAACTTGGAAATGGCTACAATCAATTTTCATAAATATCAAGGAACAGGCAATGACTTCGTTATGATAGATAATCGTGAAGAAGGCTTTGACAAATCTGATTTGAAATTGATTGCATCTCTTTGCGATCGAAGATTTGGGATCGGTGCCGATGGTGTGATCTTGATTGAGAATTGTGAGCGTGCTGATTTTGAGATGGTTTATTTCAATCCTGACGGATCTCAATCACTTTGTGGGAATGGAAGTCGATGTGCGGTAATGTTTGCTAATCATTTAGGATTGATCCAAAATGAGACAACATTTCTAGCCATAGACGGAGTGCACAAGGCTTACATTGAGGAGGAAGAGGTTCGTCTCCTCATGCATGATGTGTCGACCTACGAGATGATTGACCAAGATTTTCTGATTGACACGGGCTCACCCCATTATATTAAATATGTGGATAGCACAGATTCAATTGATTCAATAGTGGAGGGTAGAAAAATTAGGTATTCTGATCGCTTTTCTGCCGCTGGCGTAAATGTTAACTTTTTGGAGTTGACTGGCGAAGGTGAATTGAAGATAAGAACCTATGAACGTGGTGTGGAAGATGAGACGTTGTCTTGCGGTACTGGCTGTACTGCCGCTGCACTTTCGCTTGGGCTCAAAACAGGAGTTGAGCAAGTAAAGCTTAATGCCATTGGTGGAGCGTTAAAAGTATCCTTTAAGAAGGATGGAGAGCTTTTCAAAGACATATACCTTATAGGGCCAGCCGAAAGAGTTTTCGCTGGGGAAATTACCCTGTAAGATTATAGGGTCAAGCTTTCTTTATTAGTAGACAAGAAATTAACTTTAGCATATAAAGATTTAATATGAGCATTTTAACGAAGGGGATATCAAAGCTTTTCGGAAGTAAATCAGATAGAGACGTCAAGGAGGTTACTCCAGTTGTCGCTCAAATCAATGAGGTTTATGATACGTTAGCAGATATCAGCGATGACGAATTAAGAGGGAAGACCCAAGAATTTAAAGATCGTATCGCAGATGATCTTAAGGGAATAGACGGTGAAATTGCGGCCCTTCAGCAGCGTATAGCAGACGAGCCAAACCTAGACATTCAGGAAAAGGAAAACATCTTCCAAGCCATTGATAAGCTAGAGGAAACACGAGACGAAGAGCTGGAAGTAGTGCTCAAAGACATTTTGCCTGCAGCCTTTGCCAATATGAAGGAAACCGCACGGAGGTTTAAGGAGAATGGCAAGCTAGTAGTGAAAGCGACTATGATGGATCGTCAATTATCTACAAATGGCGATCATATTCAAATTGATGGTGAGACAGCCACTTGGCACAACGAGTGGGCTGCTGCGGGCAATATCATGAAATGGGAAATGCTCCATTATGATGTTCAATTGATTGGTGGTATAGTGCTTCACAACGGTAAGATTGCTGAGATGGCTACCGGTGAAGGAAAAACTTTAGTGGCTACGCTTCCAGCGTATTTAAATGGGCTAGCAGGTAGAGGCGTTCATGTAATTACTGTAAATGATTACCTCGCAAAACGAGATTCAGAGTGGATGGCACCACTGTTCCAATTTCATGGACTGTCTATTGACTGTGTAGACAAGCACCAACCTAATTCCGAGGAACGAAGAGAAGCTTATCGTGCAGACATTACATACGGCACGAATAACGAGTTTGGTTTCGATTACTTAAGAGACAACATGGCACGCGAGGAGAAAGAACTCGTGCAGCGTAAGCACCATTATGCTATGGTGGATGAGGTTGATTCCGTTTTAATCGATGAGGCGAGAACCCCTTTGATTATTTCTGGACCTATTCCACGTGGAGACGAACACGAATTCTATGAGCTTAAGCCACGAATTCAAAAGTTGGTCGATGCTCAAAGAAAGATTTGTGGCCAATACCTTAACGATGCTAAGCGATTACTGAAAGAAGGTAATGATCAAGAAGGTGGCGTAGCTTTATTCAGAGCTTTCAGAGGTTTACCTAAGTACAAACCTTTGATTAAATTCTTAAGTGAGACAGGCGTAAGAATGACCATGCAGAAGACAGAGAACTTCTATCTGCAGGACAATCAAAAAGCAATGCCTCAGGCAGATGAGCCACTTTATTTCACTATTGATGAAAAGACAAATGCGGTCAACCTCACGGAAAAGGGGACTGACCTCATTACTGGAGAAGGTGAAGATCCTCATTTCTTCATTATGACTGATATTGGTGAGACGGTTGCTAGATTAGAGAAGGATGATGCGCTCACTGATGATGAGAGGCTAAAACAGAAAGATGAGGCGATAAAGGATTACAGTATTAAGGCGCAAAGGATCCATACCGTAAATCAATTACTCAAAGCCTTTACCATGTTCGAGCGTGATACTGAGTATATCGTGGCCGAAAATAAGGTAAAGATTGTTGATGAGCAGACGGGTCGTGTAATGGATGGCAGAAGATATTCCGATGGCCTCCATCAGGCGATTGAAGCAAAAGAGAATGTAAAGGTGGAGGATGCTACTCAAACATATGCGACCATTACCCTCCAGAACTACTTTAGAATGTATCATAAGCTTGCTGGTATGACGGGTACAGCGGAGACAGAAGCGGGTGAGTTCTGGGAAATCTATAAATTGGATACAGTTGTAATTCCTACAAATAGGCCAATCACAAGAGATGATAGACAAGACAAGGTCTACAAAACTGTTCGCGAGAAATTTAATGCGGTTGTAGAAGAAACCGTAGAGTTAACTGAGCAAGGCAGACCCGTTTTGGTAGGTACTACATCTGTTGAGATTTCTGAGTTACTCAGTAGAATGCTCAACCTGAAAAAGATCAAGCATCAAGTGCTTAACGCAAAGCAACACGCAAGTGAGGCTGACGTTGTTGCCGCAGCTGGTAAGCCAGGTACGGTGACCATTGCCACTAACATGGCGGGTCGTGGTACTGATATTAAGCTCCATCCAGACTCGAAAGCTGCTGGTGGTCTTGCGATCATCGGTACGGAACGTCACGAATCAAGACGTGTTGATAGGCAGTTGAGAGGTCGCGCAGGACGACAAGGAGATCCAGGAGCATCTCAGTTCTTTGTTTCTTTAGAGGACAACCTAATGCGTTTATTTGGTTCGGATCGTGTAGCCAAGTTAATGGATAGAATGGGATTGAAAGAGGGCGAAATGATTCAGCACTCAATGATTACCAAGTCTATCGAACGCGCTCAGAAAAAGGTAGAAGAAAATAACTTCGGTACGCGTAAGCGTTTATTGGAATACGATGATATCATGAATCAGCAGAGAACTGTGATTTATGACAGGCGTAGAAATGCACTGAAAGGTGAGCGTCTACAGCTGGATATCATGAATATGCTTTATGATACCTGTGAAGATATCGTCAACAATAGCAAGGGCTCTGAGGACTTTGATGCATTCAAGTTAAGCTGCATTAGTACACTAGGTATTGACTCTAAAATTGATCAGGCAGCATTCAGTGGCACTGAATTCAATACGCTTGTGAATGACCTTTATGATGAGGCTTTTGCTGCTTACAGACATAAGAATGATACAATGGCTGCGAATACCTTGCCATTGCTGAAGCACATTCAAAAGGAACGTGGGGCAACAGTCGAGAATATTCTATTACCATTTACTGATGGTAAGCGTCAGATTGGTGTCCCTGTTAACCTACAGCAGACTATAGACTCAGAGAATGCAGAAATGATCAAGGCCATGGAAAAGGCAATCACCCTAGGGGTAATTGATCAGACTTGGAAAGAGCATTTGAGAGATATGGATGATTTGAAACAGTCGGTCCAAAATGCAGTCTATGAGCAGAAAGATCCACTTTTGATCTACAAGTTCGAGGCTTTTGAGTTGTTTAAAACCTTCCTTTCTAAAGTAAACGAAGAGACAATGTCGTTTCTTTCTAAGGCTAGAATTCCTACAGAGGATCCTAACAGAGTTCAAGAAGCACGTTCTGCAAAACGTCAAGATTATAGCGAGTCAAAAGCAGAGTCTCAAAGCGCTTTGGCTGGCAGACAGGATACTCGTAATAGACCTCCGGTAGAAAAAGTCGCTCCAATTAAGTCTGACAAGGTTTTTGGTAGAAATGATCGTGTATCTGTTCAGTATCCAGACGGAAGTGTCAAAAAAGACGTTAAGTTTAAGACTGTAGAAGCAGACATCGTATCTAATAAGTGTGTAGTAATTGATGAATAGGTTCTTCCTCAATATCGTTTTAGTTTTCCTGATCGTTGGCTTGGGGTTAGTAGGTTGTACAAAATCAACTATTCCTCAAAAAACTGAAGTGGCTGATTTGTCCTTTTCTGAGGATTTATCTCAATATAACCCACAAGTTAAACAGGTAAACCTTGACGAAGGGAAGGAAGCTGAAGTGATTCAAAACGAACCATTAGAGACGCGGTTTGATATTTCAAATCAACTCAATGCCTTGATTGACTCCATGCGAGTGGGCAATGACTCCATCAGAATGACTAATGGTTACACGATACTGGTGTACTCTGGAAATAATGGTACTGAGGCTGGTC
>Ga0209833_1002923_pt1 | contig 9934 bp, 12 predicted proteins | sample COGITO_mtgs_1105_3_FD_184797 | JGI IMG/M metagenome (GOLD analysis project Ga0209833, IMG submission 184797) | Pelagic marine microbial communities from North Sea - COGITO_mtgs_110506 (SPAdes) (version 2) | ecosystem: Environmental > Aquatic > Marine > Epipelagic ... | reverse complement strand
CGACTAGTTCCGTGTCATTATTCTGCTCGAGCGCAGAAATCACGACTCGAAACTCGTCTGCAGAGAACACCGCCGTGTCCAAACGACTGGTGTCGGCCAAACTCACCATGGTGCGAGTGAAGTCAGTGCCATTGCCAGATAAAACATCATTCTCAGAAGCAAATATTGGTCCATCCGCCAAACTAAAGCCATTATTACTGCTAGAATTAGAGCTATTATTACTCGTGTCATTACGTATTGAATCATCTTGGCTAACCCGATTCCGCGACCATTCACGCTGAAATGGCCCCGCGGAGGCACCGTAACCCTCTAAAGAACTCCAATTAACTCCAATGTTCTTTTGATCGGTATTCTCGACTTCGATGAACTTCGTTTCAATCATCACTTGGTCAGTCGCTTTATCGAGTTTTTCAATGATCTCTTGAATCTGGTTCATCCGCGACGGACGCTCAGTAATCACCAGTGCATTACTGCGAACGTCAACTTGCACACGACCACCGGCAGCAGTATCGATCAGCGGAGCGATCGAGTTTTGCAGCTCTTCGGCAGTAGCATAATTCAAAACAAAGACGCGGGTATCCACGGGTTCGGTGGTCAGCTCTTCGATACTCTTAATCCGAATGATATTACGATCTTCAACATACGTGAAACCCAATGGCTCTAAGGCGACCTCAAACACTTGGCGCCAGGTAATGTTGCGAAGCTTAACAGAGGTGCGTCCTTGCAGAGTATCAGGAATCACCACATTTAAATCAAAAAGGTCGGCTACATTACGGAGAATCGTGCGAACTTCCTCGTCTGGGAAATCAACCGAAATGGTCTCCTCTTCAGTCACTTTCACCCCACTAGGGCCGGAGGTTTCCTGACCAGGCAATTCCAGCTCCACCTTGGAATCGCTCGGTAGCGCGGTGGTAGCCACGTCAATGATCTCGGGTGCCTCCACATCCACCATGACACCTGCAGTCGGCGCATCTAGAATCTCTACGACTTCGCCAACACCATCCAACTCCGTATCAAACTCGGCCACCGCAGTTGTCGGCTGCGCCGCAGCTACTTCGCCAACCTTGTCTGCTGCAGTATCTCCGAGGCCGCCCAGCGCGGGTGTATCCACGGAGTCGGATGCCTCAGCTACATCCTCGATGATCACCACATCGGATAGATCAATGTCGCTGAGCGCGGGATCATCTTCAAGCCCCACTTGGGCCCACAGGACGATTGACGCAAGGAGCAATAAAGAGACAAAGTTGTGCTTTTTCATAAGGCAGGAGGGTTGAGTGAATTAGATGGAGTAAAATTTAACGATATAATATGAATGCAATGACGGCGCAAATTACTGAGTGGAATCTTTGGTTACACCAGTAGACCTCGGAGAAGAGGCGTCGAAGGGCAGCGTCAAACTGGCAGCTCCCATTTTTAAGGTGTAGCCGCGGGAATTGACATCTATAAGGGTCACGGTGAATGACCGCCCCGCGACCTGCGGTATTTTTGCGGGAAAACTAGCGCCGGACTTAAGCATGCCGCCGCCTTGGAGTTGAAGATAATGTGTGGTCCCACGAGCGAGCGTGCCGCTCACTTGCTTCGCCAAGTTGAGCCCGATCACTTTAAGAATCGAAGCATCGTCATACACCACGGAAGCGTCGGTAGAGTCGGGCTTCTTTTCGATCACGCGAGGGACGAATTCAACCACCTCTTTAAAGGCATATGGATTATCGAGCGTTTCAATGGTGGCACCAAAGCCTTCATCCACTTGGTTTAAATGAGTCTCCGCTACAGCCAAGACATGCTCACGCATCTGATACGCTAGCACACGGTCCTTACGCCCCGAAAGCTTAATCTCTGGAGTCGCGGCAAATACATAGGCCCCGAAGAATAGCTCGGCAAACAATAACAGAAAGCATGTTTTTTTCATAACGTTTTTTATTTAATTCTTTTCAGCCAGTACAACGACATGCAACTTCGCCGACAGAGTCCCGGGCGCCGCTCCTACGGCCGTCGAAGCATATACCTCAAAATTGGCAATTCGCATAAGAGCGTCCGCCTGCTGGATTTCATACATAAATTCGAGAATTTCTTGAAAGGTTCCATCCACTCTAATCTCGTAAACAATTCCAGAATGCAGTGATAGCTCATTCGGCCCGTCTTTAATCAACGCCGGATCTTCGTCTGTCAACTGACTCACATTCGAAATGATAATATCGAGCTTATCCTCATACGAATAAAAGAAAGCGGTATTGATCGAACGCTCATTTCGATTGAATAAACGCTCATCAATTGAAGCCACATAACTAAGCAAAGACTCCGCATCTTGTTCTAGGTCTTTCGAGTCAATGACGTTGTCGTTGATCGTCCTAAGCCGAGCAATCAGCTCAGTCTCCTGCACCGACAACTCGGGAACCACATCACCACGAACAAAGACGACTGCGACACAAACGATAAACACCAACGCACCGACAACCGCGATGGGGTAGTCTCTCAATTTATCAATGATTACGTTCATTCCTCACCTCCTTTGCTTGGACTTGTACTGGCCGCTGGCGTCAATGAGATCGAAATTCGAAAAGGCGTAATCCCCGTCTTCGCGTTGCGTTGCTGCATACTTTCATCGACAAATACTTCAAACCCATCTGGTTTTAGTGATGGCGAGGCTTGCAACGCTGCTTTAAATTCAGTCAAAACCTTCAATCCGCGGGCATCGCCTGTAATGTTAATTTCATATGACATCTGCGCCTGCGCTTCCGTTTGGTCTGTTCCCTTCTGCTTAATAATCTCATCCGAGAGCATCACGCGCGAAAAGATCAAACCCGTGGGCTTGAGTTGTGTAAGCTCGGCCAGTAACTCATGCGCCGTAAAGGGTGCTCGGAAAAAATCCTGCAACTCCACCACACTCTGAGCAGACTGGCGAAAGCGCTCACTTTCCTTTAAACTTTGATCATTATTCTCTTCCGTATCTTCGATGTTTTGCTCCATGTTAGCAATTGAGCGGTGTAATGTATAAGCTCGGTACTCGCTTTGCAACAGGGTGAATATGGCGATTAACATCAGCGCGATGGCAATGGCGTTAATGGTAAAATCGGTGCGGACGATCTTAATATCAGGCAGTGTCGACTGAATTTTAAAGTCCGGGCGCCAATAGGGTTGTATATCGCGTTGTCTGCTCATTCCGCAACTTCCTCTCTTAAGTGAAATTCTCCCATAAGACTAAATACACCGAGCCACCGAGACCCCAGATTCGCCACCTCAACTTCATCTGCCAGCTTCACATTGAGACTCTCCAACCAGCCCTCAATATTTGGCTGCATAATCTCGACCCCCAAAGAGTCTGATACGGTTTTAGCGATCCAACTTAGGTTTTTCGGCAACACACTCAGGAATACACGATCAATCGTCAGTCCAGTTTGCACTTCATAAAAGCCCGAAGTCGCCTGTAGCTCCTTGATCAAGCGCCGCAACAATTTCGGCCCCATTTCTGCAAAGTCGAAGGTGTTAGAGTAAAACAGTTTTCTAGCGGATGCCTCATCCTTCAGCCCTAACTCGCGCTGGAGGAGAGGATAAATACTATCCAAGCCGAACGGAAAGGGGCGCGCCACTTCGACCTGACCACGATTTAAAATAAACACATTCGCAGTCTGTGATGTGAGCTCCACGTATAGAATTGGCGCATTGAGTTGATTAAACCGCGCATAATCGCACACGCCCCCTAGTGTGGTGGCGGTCGACAGTTCCAAGCGCTCAGGATAAACCCCATACGACAACAACTGATCCTGCACCTCTTGAAATGCCGCCGATGGGCCTCCGCAAAAAACAAGCCGCTTGGAGAGCCCGCTCGCAAAATCAAAGTCTGAGCCATTTCGGGCATCTAAGATCGAAACACTATTCACTGCCGGATCGACATTGAACTCAGACTGGAGCACCTCAGATAGAAAACTTGGATCTTTCGCCTTGGTCGACGTTTCGGCTTCAAAATAGCGAAGAAACCGACCCTTCGGGTAAACGCCACAACGCGAAACAAAATAACTCGCCCCCTTAAAGTCGACGAACTGCTCTAAAAAGGCACGTACGTCTTCAGCACTACAGTCTGCCTCAATCCGGAATTCGGCAACTTCCTCAACCACGATCGGAAGCTTATAGCCCGAAGTCCTCACCGCGAGGATGGAAAACTCGGAGACATCAATAAAGAGACCTTTAGTCTTTGGCTTAAGCATACTGAAGGTAGAAAAAAGAATCAGGGAATATCACTAAGTACAACTCAGCCACCCGTAGAGCCATCGGGCAAGTATAAAAAGCCATTTCATTACCATCAAATCGCTAATTAAAAAGATATTTACAATACGGTAAGCTATTTACTGTATGCTTAAATAACAGACTCCATGAGATCAGCACGTAAATACACGTAGCCAGTGCACGCGAAGCCACCGAGTTAAGGACTGGCATTACCTTAGAAAATGCCACAACGCTTCGATAAAAATCAAAATAGGCAGTCGCCTCAGGCACTTTTTCGTCAACCACGAACAATCACATATGTGCACGCATCGCAGGCATACCAAGAGTCGCAGGATCAGAGCTATGCCCGAAACATTAGTCAGACTGCGCGTGATTCATACACACAAAAGCGGCTCTCTGCAACAGAGAGCCGCTTTGAAAAATAATGACCGAGTGAAATACTCGAACATCGCCCAACCAATTACCAAGCCTTCTTCTTATGGCGATTGGACTTCAAACGCTTACGACGTTTGTGGTTGTTCATCTTGAGACGACGTTTCTTTTTTAGGTTACCCATGGAAATATTTGTGCTGTGTGATTTTAGAAAAGGGCTAAAAAGTCGAATAAATGCACTAGTGTAAAGCGTTTTCTGAGATTTTGAGTAACGCAGAGCTAGGCCTCAGTGGCGTCCGCTTCGGGGAGGGCCAGCTGCATGCGCTGCAGCATGACTCGGAAATGACGCGGGAGATCGGCTCGCAGTGAAACAGCAGCAGCCTCTTCGCTGAATGCCGGCAAGATAACCTCACGCAAATGCAGCGCCAATCCATCCAACACGGGGAACTTGATCCCTGAAGTGCGCTTATTCGGCAGCAACTCACTCAGTAGTGGCGCTTCTGGACCAGCGTAGAGGACATCACCCATCACAGGCAATTCCTGCACCGCCGCATGCGCGCGCACTTGATGCGGGCGTAGGAATGACGTTTTCGCCTCCCACAAGGCCCAGCCTAGGCTCGATTCGGACAATAACGTAAACTCAGTCGTCGACTTCTTCCCCTTTGCGGTGGAAGGAATCATTTTTGGCTTAGTATTATGCGGCAGCAACGGCGCATCTGCAACGACCTCCTTCGCGCCGCCCGCAGCCCTCGCCTTGGTAACAAAGAAAAAGCGATAGCGCAGTTCGGCAGAGCCCACTAGGTTTTTCAGCTCATTCAGGCTATCGCGATTTTTGGCAAACAGCGCCACCCCTGAAATCGCAGGATCGAGGTAATACGCTGAGCCAAACAGGGTCGCTCCGCGCTTCACGAGCTCTGGCTTTTCAGCTTGGAGCTGCTTATTCAGCGCCGCATCCATATCCGGCACACCCGCATCCCAAGGATGCTCACGCATGCCGACCCCAGTCGGCTTCTCGACTGCGATCCAGCCACCTGACTCACCGATGACAGGCATACGAAAGGGAGCATCCGCCAGCATACCTGGAGGAAACCCGATCGAATTCTGCTTACGTGCCTGACTCATAATACTTATTGGCCTAACTATACAAAATGCCCCCGGATCGACAAGCAATCCGAGGGCATATTAGAAAAATAGTAAAAACTACGCAGCGATCAACGCAGCACAACGTGCTTTGTGACGCGCAATCTTGTTGTGGTGGACAAGACCAGCCTTACCAGCCTTATCAAGGGCTGAGATGTATTCCTTTGAAATCGCAACAAGAGCGTCCTTATCTTTCGCTTCAACAGCGGATTGAACCTTCTTGGCAAGTGTCTTGAGACGAGTCTTGACCTGACGGTTACGTAGAGTGCGAGTCTCCGTTTTACGGATGTATTTGAGTGCTGATTTAGTGTTAGCCATGTCTATAAAAAAGTTAAGAGGCGGGAAATTGCGTACTAGAAAAAGAACTGTCAAGTGAGAAAAGAGCAGAAAACGGCTCATGGTTTAATTATAACTGCATGGTAGGATAGAACTGGCCGTCTCGCGCCACACTGAAGTTCAATAACCTCAACTGGCACGACGCAGGGCCCACCGGAGTACCCCAGGGCATAATAACGCTGTCGCGCTACCGATAGAAAGAATTGCCACAGCCCTCCCATCGCGGGTCTCAGCCCTCAAGCCTCAGGTCTCAGGTCTCTTTCTCTCAGCTCTCTTTCAAAAAGGTGTCGACCTCGGCGTGCTGTAAGCCGGATTTTGTCCGCCTCCCGCCGAAGCGTTTGGCTGTGCGTTCATTTATCTACCCCACCGAAGTGAAGTTCCCGCCGAAGCGAGATGCGACATACCCGGAATCATAGACGGGCCGCCAGATTCCCTATTTTGCCTTGCACCGGAATGGGTTTATCTAGCCTCCATTGTTACCTTTGGAGCGGTGAGCTCTTACCTCCCCTTTTCACCCTTACCTCAGGCAAGCCCGAGGCGGTTATTTTCTGTGACACTATCCGTCACGCTCGGTTGCCCTCACGCGCCCCCGCTTTCACAGGGATTCCTGCCCTACGGTGTCCGGACTTTCCTCTCATCCCCGAAGGAACAAGCGAACGCCCACACGCCGAAGTCGACGGGGGCAACTTGCCCTGCCCATCGCGTAAGCGCAAGCGGTAAGTTGCACCCGTTTTCGAGCGAACGTAACACTGCCATAATCCTGTCACGCTGCGGATAGATCGGTCAAAAGAAGTCCGTACGGCACAAACAATTCGAAGTCGCTGATCTTTAGCGTCATCAACTCTGCCTTAGTATTGATTGCCACAGATGCGATCAAGCAATCGGCCGTCGAACCACGTCGCCGACCAGTCGCATTGTAAAGCTCAGCAGCCATTTCAGCGTTTCGACGCTCCAATGCGATAATTCTGGATTCAATCACCCGCAAGGCGCGTGCCCGATCCTTATCGAGCAGCGGCCCTCGCACATACTCGTGCCAGGCGACCGAACAAGTCGATGCCCGGGCTCCTCGTCGTAGCGACGCTTCAATTGCCTGAAACATCTCGTGATGAGGGTCACTCAGGGCAATCAGTGCATTGGTATCCAATAAGAGTTGATACATTAAGACTCATCCCTCCAAAGATCTTTACGTGCTGAATCAGCTTGCTCGATCATAGCGTGCACCGCCTCCGACTGATGCAGCGGTTCTGAGCGAACTTCGTCAAAAACAGATAAGGGCCCAAAGCTTTTACCGTCACGAGAAGCATCCGCATCCAAAGCCAACCGCAAGCCCTCAGCCACATAGTCTTTGATTTTTCGACGCCTTAAAGCGGCACGCGACTTAACCTCACGATACAAATCATCCGGCACTTCCAAAGTCGTTTTCATTCTTTCAATAAAACCAGATTTCTGGGTTTTGTCAATTACGGAGACTTTTCATTTCGAATTTCGTTTTTAGGATCAAGTATAACCTGGTGCGCGAGCGTTAACATCCGCCTGTAATTTTAATCCAGCTCATCGTTCGCCAATAACTTTCAGCATCAATTGACCACCTGAGTCCGTCCCCACCTGAGCGAAATAACCTTTTTGCAACTTTACACAAAAAAGCCCGGAACGCATGACACGCCCCGGGCTTAAAACAAAACGATACTAAACCTGAAAAACTAGATGACTAGAACAGCATTTGTAGGCGCAGGCGGAATGCGCCGATGTCTGTGTCTTCAGCACTATCACCATAATTCTTATTAATTCCGTCTTCGAATTCAGCGTGTTCAAAGCCACCACTCAACTTAAGGTCATTCCCCAAGATGTAATAGTTGAAGCCGATGTAATAAGAGGATACTTCATCGAAGCGGTTCTTGTTACCTGACTTACGCATCGTGTCATCCGCCTCGAGCATGTAGGAACCATCCGCATCCGCATATGTGTAAGACGCGACGATCTCCCACTTGTCGTTGATTTTATAAGAAGGCTGGATCGTCAAACCGAAGACATCGGCATCCTCACCATTAAAGTTGGAGTTTTCGACTGAACCGAACAGACCTTCCGCGCTCAAGTTGAAATCACCAATGCTATAGTTGGCGTGCAAACCATAAGCAACCAGATCGCCCCCCTCAGGGTTACCGCCTTGATCCTTCTTAAGACCTGCATTCATAGAACCGTCTTGCATGTAACCGAGGTCAGCACCCACGAGAAGTTGTCCGTTGTCGGTCTTGTCACTCTTCCATTGCACACGAGCGAAACCGCCGTAGCCATCCTGCTCACCCTTCTTCGCACTACTACCGCTACGATCATTACTTGGCTGAGCCGAAACGACCGCTGCTTTATAAGAGAAGCCAGCACCCAAGTCACCCTTGGCAAACAGACCTGTTTGACGGCCACCAAATGCTAGGCCGTCACCTTCAATAAAGAGCCGATTCGCAATCGAGCGCTCGACTGTCTTAATCTTAGACGAAGAAGTGCTTTCATAGTAACCGAAAGGCACCTTTGTGTAACCAGCTTCAAAGTTCGCAAGCTTATCATACTTCCAGCCAACAACTGCCTTATCCACATCAGCATCACCATCATCATCACCAAAGTTCATGATAAGCTTACCGTACCAGTCTTCACTGAATTTAGCTTCTGCACCGAGATAAATACGGCGGAAAGAGAAACGATCACGATTCTCGAACTCGCTATCATCGTAATCAATGTTATCATACTGCAAGTGCAAACGACCAGTCAGCTTGATGCTTTCAACGGCGTCGCCCTTCACGCCGACAAAAACCGGCTGATCTTCTTTAAGTTCTACAGCAACCGCGGTTGCTTCTGTTTGGGATAAAACACCCTTCTTAACCAAGAGGTCGAGGAGTGCGTCATTCGAGGCTGCGAAGCCAGAAGCTGCGCAGGATATAGCCGCGATCGCGGCCAGTGATGTGATTTTATTTATGTTCATTGTTTGTTTGTTTGTTTGTTTGTGTTTGTTTTGCCGCCAAATAAACGACAACGACACAAATATACACAGACAGTGTTACAGAATTATTGCCGTTATGTTACATACAGGTAAACAAACTCGAAGTTTCAACAAACAATACCGCACCACCACCTCTGCCCGAAAAACAGCGGCGCTAATAATAGAGCACCTGTAAACGACGTCATTTAAAACAAACGACAAATACAGAGTTCTTCTCGGAATTGAGCTGTATAACATTTTACAGTTCGAGAGGCTTAAAAGGTCGCAGATTTTAAAATGCCGAAAGGCGTCATCTCGCCATCCGCGTACCTGCCTAAATAAGCACAGCGATTTTGCTCTGAGCTGTTCTTAAATAGCTGTCGATGTTTTTCCAAAGAAAGGCCCCTTCGATTCGTTTACGCATTTCTTTGGCCTTTGTCTTAATGGCGGAATGCCTAGCTCTTTGACTTTATTACACCAGAGAATGCAGGCGAAACACGCCCCAGTGCGGATATACGTTTATTGATCGATCCAATAACAGTAGGTGAAACAAATCGACGACACTGCCAGACTCCTCACTCCAAGCGACACAATCGCCCGAATGTGAACATTTCCACCATATCACCGCGTTCTTAACCTTGTTGTAACAAAACGGCGACGGATCTGTAACAATCAAGTGGTAACCTGTGGCTAAGCTTAGGTGATCACCACTTGAGCTGAACAAAAAATCTCTAATCAATAATATATATGAAAACGAAAAAAATCCTACAAGCACTCGCGGCATCAGCAGCTATCCTATTCGCCACTCAGGCAACAGCGACTGAAACAATCGTCATCAAAGGCTCCGACACTCTCGGCGCAAAAATGGTGCCGCAAATCGCAGAAGCATTCAAAGCC
>Ga0209833_1002905_pt1 | contig 9971 bp, 8 predicted proteins | sample COGITO_mtgs_1105_3_FD_184797 | JGI IMG/M metagenome (GOLD analysis project Ga0209833, IMG submission 184797) | Pelagic marine microbial communities from North Sea - COGITO_mtgs_110506 (SPAdes) (version 2) | ecosystem: Environmental > Aquatic > Marine > Epipelagic ... | reverse complement strand
TTATCGCCACGAGCAAAGGCAATCACTGGTCGGTGATACTTTTCTTTTATGCGTGACGCCAAGAGTCCCACGACACCCTGATGCCACTCTGGTTGAAACAGACAGAGGGCCGCTGGAACCTCACCCCCGAGTGACAGCGGTATCTGTTCAACAATTTTTAACGCCTCACGCTGCATATCCTGCTCAATTACTTTGCGATCCTGATTGAGTTCATCTAGCTCACGTGCGGTATCCATCGCCTGCAGCGGATCATTGGTCAGCAAACATTGAATGCCCAGTGAAATATCATCCAAGCGGCCAGCGGCATTGAGACGCGGGCCAAGGGCAAACCCCAGATCCGTTGCCACCAGTCGCTGCGGATTTTTCCCAGCAATCGTCAGCAGTGCTTTAATGCCCGGCCGACAGCGACCGGCGCGAATACGCATCAGACCCTGATGCACCAGTGCGCGATTAATCTGATCCAGCGGGACAACATCAGCAACCGTTCCCAGCGCCACTAAATCGAGCCAGGTTGCCATGCTCGGTTCGGCAATAGTATTCTCAGTAAACCATTTGTTGTCGCGCAGTTGCGCGCGCAAAGCGCTGAGGAGATAAAAGGCCACACCGACACCGGCAAGATTTTTACTGACAAACTGGCAACCCGGCTGATTGGGGTTAACTATTGCCGCGGCAGCGGGCAACGCCGCACCCGGCAAGTGATGATCGGTAACAATAACCTGCATCCCCAGCTTATTTGCCTTGTCAACGCCATCGATACTGGAGATACCATTGTCTACCGTGATCAGTAACTGCGGCTCTCTTTCGAGCGCGAGATCAATAATTTCTGGTGTCAGTCCATAACCGTAATCAAAGCGATTCGGCACCAGAAAATCGACATTTTTGAACCCCATGGCGGTTAAGGCCAGAACCATCAATGCTGAGCTAGTGGCACCGTCGGCATCGAAATCACCGACAATTAAGAGGCGTTTTTGCTCAACCAGTGCGTCGACCAAAATGGCCACCGCAGCGTCGATTCCGCGCATCGAAGAAGGAGATGGCAGACAGGAAAGTTGGCGCTCTAGTGCAGATTGCTGAGTGATACCGCGGGCCAGATAAATACGTTTTAACAGTGCATCAAACTGCTCGTCAAAATCGCCGCCTTCGGCATCATAAGCTCGCGCTTCAATTAGCATAGGATTACTTCTGCTCAGACTGCATAAATGGTTTGGCGATCGGTATAGTCAGGCGCTGCGAAGACGAAACGTCAACAGACCCTAGAGAAAACCGGTGTTTTTACCGATATACCAACTGACCCCACCGAGGATAGAGACCACAACCCAGAGCACAGCAAGCAGACGCAAGGGACGAAATGGCTGGCGCTCTGTGGTGTTATAACCGCTGCTGGTGACTGAGCGTACACGCTCTAAATCGGCTTCGGATAATCTGTTTTGCTCATCCATTTTTTTACTCTCTCAGTAAACTATTTTATGGCGCCGGAACGCTGAGAAATTCAGCCACGCGCTGGGGTGACAGATCATCTAGTCTCGGCACAGTGCCCAAACAGGGCTCGTTAATGCATTGCTTAAGTGTATCAATATTTTGCTCTAAGCGCGGCATATGCTCGTCGAGTATATTCGCTACCCAACCGGCAATTTGCAATCCGTCACGGCGGATCGCTTCCATCGTCAGCAGCGCATGATTGAGACAACCGAGACGCATAGCGACTACCACTATTACGGCGCAATTGAGCTCTCGGGCCACATCGGCGAGGGTTTCTCGTGAATTAATCGGCACCCGCCAACCGCCCGCTCCTTCAATCAACACCAGATCGACCGGCATTAGAGAAACACCGCGGCAATAGCCGACCAGGCGCGATGCCGACAGTCGCACACCCGCCTCGGCAGCGGCGATATGGGGCGCAATCGCCGGCTCTAATGCAATTGGATTGATCTGCTGATAGGACAGTTGATGACTTGCTGCGGCCTGCAATTGCAGCGCATCGCTATTGGTCATGCCCTGCTCGGTGAGTTCACATCCTGCAGCGACCGGTTTAATTGCCGCGGTACGTAAACCCTGCTGATTGGCCGCGGCCAAAAACCCGCAGGCGACCACAGTCTTGCCAACATCTGTGTCGGTACCGGTAATAAATAACCACTGTTTTGCCATATTCATCAATCAGCTCTGTTGTTATGCAATCGCGCGCGCGCGAATAATTTCCCAGGTCGCCGGGATGCTGCCGTCGGTCTGTCGATACTGTTCATAGGCAGCATAGAGCGCCTGCAAGTGCTGCTTGCCAGTCAACGTATACTGCTTGCCGGCATTGTTATTGTGAGCGCCAACATTTTTTAATTCCATCAATAGTTCACGCACCGAACTGTGCCGTTGAACTCGATTATCAGTCTGACACTCAACCTGGCTAAAACCGGCTTGCTCCAGCGCAGACTGCCAATCTTCAAGACTGTAAAAGCGATTGACATGCACCTGAGCATCGATCTGCTGCCAGGCAAGCCTTAGCTCAGACAATGTTTGAGGGCCGGGAACCGCAAAATAGAGTTGACCGCCGGGCTTAAGCACCCGCAACAGCTCTCGACACAGCCGTGGTAAATCAGCACACCACTGCAGCGCAAAATTGGAAAAAATCAGTTGCTGAGACTGGTCCTCAAGGGGCAGGTCCTCGGCATCACCACAGAGCCAATGACCCTGTGGATATTGCTGTGCGGCATAGGCAAGCATCGCTGGCGAAAGGTCGACACCGGTCACCTGCGCCGCTGGAAACTGAGTCTGTAACTGACCACAGTGATAGCCCGTACCGCAGCCCAGATCGATCAGCGTGGCGAGCTCTGAGTCTGGCGCCAGCGCAGCGATCAGCTCGCCACCCACCTGATGCTGCAAGACCGCAGCACGATCATATTGATGCGCCGCGCGGCCAAAGGAATCTGCCACTTTGGCTTTATCCAGCGCATAGAGTTGACGCTCTAAAAAGCTTTTTATTCGCGCCACTATAGTCTCTGGCTGAGTCAGATGCGGCAGATGACCTGCACCCTCGATAACGGCGATCTCTATCTTGGCGTTGAGATCGGCGATCTGATCGGCACTGGCAATCGGCACCAAGGCATCGCCCTGACCTAATATGGCGAGAGTCGGACAACGCAGTTGCGCCAATGCATGCTGATTATCAATCTCACCAAGCAGTTGCAACAACTGGCTGCCGCTATGACTGTCGAGAGAGACCTGCAACCCGCGCAGCTGTCGCATTAACTGTCGCTGCTGCTGATCACCCTGCGCTTGCAGACCACTAAAGCGCTTTAAACAGCTGTCGTGATCATCGCGATAGGCATCGATAAAACTGAGGTATTGCTGGTTGTCCAAGGCCGCCGGATTAGCTTCAGTGGCGACAAAACAACTGTTACTGGAAAGGGTGATTAAGCCGGCGACACGCTGCGGATAGCGCGCGGCAAATCCGCAACTGAGCATGCCGCCCAGTGACAATCCAATCAGATAGCAACGTTCCGGCAACCGCTCGGCCATCCACTGATGCAGGTGGCTCTCAGAGTAATCTTGCAGCGCTGGCGACTCAGTAAAGCCCGGTAAATCCAGAGTGATCACATCAGCAAACTGGTTCAACTGCTGTGGTAGTGACTGCCAGATTTGGCTATCCATGCCCCAACCGTGCAACAACACCAGTGGCTGCGTATAAAGGCGCACGCCAGCACAGGGATAATAAGTTAAAGCTGGAGCTGCAACGTGGCTAACCGTCGTAGACCCAGTCACGGATATCAGGGCATTCATCAGATTGCAGCCGCAAGATTAAGGCTATCGAGCGCGGCAATTAATTGATCGACTTGCTCCTCACTGTGATCGGCGGAAAAGGTTATGCGCAATCGACCTGTGCCCACCGGCACCGTCGGCGGACGAATGGCTCCGACCAAAAAGCCGGCGCCACGCAACTGCTGCCCCACCTGCATGACCTTTTCATCACTATTAATTAACACTGGCTGTATCGGCGTATGCGACTCCGCTAACTGCAGACCGATCTGCTTAGCGCCACGGCGAAAGCGAGACACCAGCTGCACCAGCTTGTCGCGCCGCCAGCTTTCTTGACGAACAATTTTGAGACTGGTAAGAGTTGCCGCAGCAATCGCCGGCGGCAGTGCCGTGGTGTAAATATAACTGCGTGAATACTGAATCAGGGTTTCGATTAACGCTTCACTACCGGCGACAAAAGCACCAAAGGTACCAAAGCTTTTGCCCAGAGTGCCGACCAATACAGGCACCTGCTCGACATTCATATTGAGCTGTTCAACCAGGCCAGCGCCCTGCTGACCGAGCACGCCAACGCCGTGGGCATCGTCGACCATCAGCCAGGCATTGTGCTGTGCAGCCAAGGCACTGATCTCGTCTAGCGGTGCCAAATTGCCATCCATGCTGAATACGCCATCGGTGACAATGAGCTTGCGTTCAGCACTCGACTGCTCGAGACGCTGCTCGAGACTGGCTGTATCCACATGTTTGTAGCGCTTAAAATCCGCTTGGGAAAGACGCCCGCCGTCGAGCAATGAAGCGTGATTAAGCTGATCCTGCAAGACCAGATCACGGCGTCCCACCAAGGCATTGATTACGCCGATATTGGCCATATAGCCAGTGGAAAATAGTAGCGCTCGCGGGCGACCGGTAAACTCAGCCAACTGTTCTTCGAGTTCTTGATGAACCACAGAATGGCCGCTTACTAAATGCGATGCGCCACTGCCAGTGCCGAACTGATCGGCAGCCTGCTTGAGGGCCTGACTGATATCCGCGTGGCCGGCGAGGCCGAGATAATCATTGCTACAAAAATTGATTAACGAGTGACCCTCAACTGTGAGAGTCGACGCACAGCCGGAGGCGACATTCAGTCGCGTGCGATAGAGATGATCTTCGCGGCGCTGATGCAACTGCGCCTGAAGTATGGCGTCCATAGAGGTCATTGTACTAACCTGCTAATTAGCTAGCTAACTGGCACGATAAAACTGCGAGTCAGTCTTAGCGTCCAGAATAGTTTGATGTAACTCAGCTTCCTGCTCGTCGCTAGTTTTGTCCGCCTCGTAGGCCTCAGGTTCAATACCCAAACGTTCGAATAGCTGCATATCTGTATTAGCTTTTGGATTTGGGGTGGTGAGCAATTTCTCACAATAGAAGATCGAGTTAGCACCGGCCATAAAGGCCATCGCCTGCATCTGTTCGTTCATCTCTTCGCGGCCAGCAGACAGGCGTACATAGGATTTTGGCATCATCAATCGCGCGACCGCGATAGTGCGGATAAACTCAAAGGGATCGAGATCCTCTTCATTGGCCATCGGTGTTCCCGCCACCTTGACCAGCATATTGATCGGCACGGATTCTGGATGATGCGGCAAGTTGGCCAACTCCATCAGTAACCCAGCGCGGTCTTTCTGCTCTTCACCCATCCCGACAATGCCGCCTGCGCAGACCTTCATGCCTGAGTTGCGCACGTTAGACAGCGTATTGAGACGGTCCTGATAGGTTCTGGTAGTAATTACCTCACCGTAGAACTCTTTCGAGGTATCGAGATTATGGTTGTAATAATCGAGTCCGGCAGCGGCCAGCTTGTCCGACTGTTCTTCGCTGAGCATGCCCAGAGTCATGCAGGTTTCCAACCCCAGCGCCTTGACTTCGCGAATCATATGGGCGACTTTCGGAATATCGCGATCGTGCGGTGAACGCCACGCGGCACCCATACAAAAACGACTGGAACCACTGGCTTTGGCCGCCTTCGCCGCCTCAATCACGGTCTCGATTTCGAGCAGCTTCTCTTTTTCCAAACCGGTGTCGTAGCGGGCACTCTGCGGACAGTATTTACAATCTTCAGGACAGGCGCCGGTTTTAATCGACAGCAGGGTACTCAGCTGCACCTGATTGGGATTAAAGTGGCGGCGATGCATGACCTGGGCATCAAACAGCAGGTCATTAAACGGCTGATTAAACAGTGCCAGTACTTCTGCGCGCGTCCAGTTATTGCGGATTGTATTGTCTTGTGGGGCTGCCATAGCCAAAACTCCATCATTGTCGATCAGATCGGCCAATCATAGAGCGGCAGGTTTCACTGTCAACCTAAATTGTTTTTTGCGGTTAACGGTGAGATTTTTTTGCCTATTGTAATTACAGCTGCTGACTGTCATTTTTGGGGGCATAGATTGCGTATCTACAATCGCGCACCTATAATAACTATAGGTTATCAAAACACAGCAAAGGATTTGCATATGGCGAAGAAAAGTAATATTTCGCTCCTACCTTGGATTACTAAACAAAAGGCTCTTCCTGAAATAAGGCGTATAGCTTCCGAGGAGACTGAAAGCCTAATCATTCTTGATCATGCCCGCGACCGACAACAACAGCGCGAAGTCACTGACCGACAGATACTCAACGTGCTTAAAAATGGTCAAGTGACCGGTAAATTCGAATGGGATACTCAAGAAGAGCGGGGATGGAAGTGCAAACTGTCTCGAATTACCGCAGGTGACCATGTTTCCGTGATCGCAAAACTTGTTGAACGAGGCGGCAACAAATGCCTAATCATTACAGTATGGAATTAACTATGTATCAATACACAAGATGCGGGTTGGACAATGTCTGGCTAAAAAATGGCTTTGAACTCCATAAGTCGGGCCAAGATAGCGGATTGTCGATCCATAACTTGGATGGCCTGCACAGAGCCATTGCCCTGACAATTATTCATAGTCCCCAGCCCATTAGCGGGCAGGAGTTTAGGTTTATTCGGATTGAGCTAGATCTCTCGCAAAAACTCTTAGGCAACCTAATGGATAAGTCAGACCAATCCATTGCCAAGTGGGAGAAGGGCGAGCAGGCCATCCCGCGCTTGGCGGACAAGGCTATTCGCGATCTCTATTTGGAGTCTATAGGTGAAGGGGTTATAGCGGGCCTATTAGGCCAAATGGCGCAATTAGACCGAGAAGTGCATGAACTCAATCTAGAACTGGAAGAAGTCGAAGGTGAGTGGCAGGCTTCAGCTTAACTGAAGCCTAAACTCAGAATATCACCAGATCTGAAATTATTTTTGCTTAAAAATATGCATTGATCTGGCCATACCTTTCTTCGACCATTTATACCAGAGGTTCGGAAACAGACGGAATGTTAAGTAAGCCCGAGCCCAGCCACCGGGCACAATAATCAATGCCGGATTCTTGGCCACTTTATCAATGGCTTCACGGGCAAACTCATCGGCAGGCATGGGCTTGTAAACCGCCCAAAATTTATTCGCCTGCTCTTTGGTGATGCCGGAACCGAGCCGGCCGAATTCACCGCCGGTCAAAATAGGTGTTTGAATGGCGCCGGGACAGAGCGCACTGACCCGCACACCGCGATATTCCGCTTCAATACGCAGCGCCTGAGACAGACCTACCACGGCAAATTTACTGGCACTGTAAGGCACGGCATTGGTGGCCGGCACCAGACCCGCCATAGAGGCGGTATTAACTATATGACCAAAACCCTGCTCAACCATCAGTTTGTAACAGGCCTGCACACCATTGGTGACACCGCGAATATTGACGTCGAGGCTCATATCCCAGTCACTGACCTCCAACTCATGGGTCATACCGCCGACGGCAATACCGGCATTATTGAACAGGTAGTCAAGACGCCCAGTCTTGGCGACAGTCTCATCCACCAGCGCCTGAAAGGCTGGGTAGTCGCAGACATTGAGCTCTCGAGCCCAGGCCTTGCCGCCATCGGCAACAATGCTCGCGGCCAGCTCTTCGGCCAGCGCTATTTGCCGATCGGCCAATACCACTGTGCAGCCGCGGCTGACCAGTTCCAGCGCCATAGTGCGGCCAATACCTGAGGCGCCACCCGTGATAATGGCGGTAGCATCTTTAAAAGCTCTCAGTTGATTACTCATGACTGTACTCGGTATATTTTGACTGGCACACCATTTAACGCCGCATTGCCACTAACCTGATCAATAAGCTGATCGTCGGTGAGATCATTGCAGCTAACGCCTTCCTGCTCGATGGCAATCGCCAGATTGACCCCTGCACGTTTATGCCCCCAACCATGGGGCAAGCTCACCACACCGGGCATCACTTCGTCACTGGCCACGACCTGGGTTTCCACAGAGCCAACGCGCGATTCGATGCGCACCTGTGATTGATCTTCCAAGTTGCGAGCGGCCAAATCATCTGGGTGCATCAGCAACTGCCAGCGCGGTTTGCCCTTCACTAAACGATGAGAGTTATGCATCCAAGAATTATTGCTGCGAATATGACGACGACCAATCAGCAGTAATTCATCGGCTTCTGTCATTGCTTGATCTGCGCCAAGGCGTTGTAGATCTTTGGTTATATAGTCTGCCAGCAAGGTTATTTTGCCGTCACTAGTGCACAGTCGCTCGGGCAAACTGGGCGCTAATATGCCGAGATCCAAACCATGGGGATGCTGCTTAATTTTGTCTAGAGTCAGCTCTAACTCATGGCCTGCGGCAGCACTGTATGGCCCCCGCTGAATACCTATATCGACCAACTTATCAGGAGAAGGTAACGGCTTAATATCGATGCCTTTGTGCGCAGCAATCGCCTGCCCCAGTCCATTAAAGATTTCCCAGTCGTGCAATGCGCCAGCAGCTGGTTCAAACACCGGCTCACTAAAGCGCGCTGTGTTGTGCACCGCCAAGCGATGGAAAGCGATATCATAGTGATCGTGTTCCAAGGCGCTGGTAGGCGGCAAGATAATATCCGCATGCTGGGTGGTTTCATTGATATAAAAATCAAGGCTGACCATAAAGTCTAAGCCACTCAACGCACGATCAATCTGTTGGCCATTGGGCGCAGAAAGCACTGGGTTTCCGGCAATAGACACCAACGCGCGAATCTGCCCTTGACCCTCCGTTAACATCTCCTCAGCCATAACCGTCGCAGGCAACTCACCGGCAAACTCCGGTAGCCCACTGACACGGCTATGGAATGCAGCAAAGTGCCCGGCTCCAGATTCCCCAGGCTTTACAAAACCAAACGCCGGCGACGAGGCCATCATGCCGCCGCGCACATCCAGAGAATGAGTCAGAATATTAATCATATGAATAGCCCACTGGCACAGGGTGCCATAGACCTGCACCGAGACACCCATGCGGCCATAACAAACAGCGCCTTCTATGTTGGCCATATCGCGGGCTAGCTGACGAATCTGCTCGGCGGCAACACCGCTTCGCTGTTCCGCCAACTCAGGCGTAAACGACTCACAGGCACTGCGTACCTCATCGACGCCAACCAGTAAATCGGTCAGGTGTCCGGTATGAACCAGCTTCTCCGCAAATAGAGTGTTGAGCATGGCCATTAATAAAAAGGCATCGGTGCCCGGGCGAATAAACAGATGCTGATCGGCAATCTCAGCGGTTTCCGTGCGACGTGGGTCTATAACCACAAAGCGCCCGCCGCGCTGCTGAATCGCCTTCAGGCGCTTAGGTACATCTGGCACAGTCATAATGCTGCCGTTAGACGCCAGCGGATTGCCGCCAATAATCAGCATGTAATTGGTGTGGTCTATATCGGGCACAGGAATCAGCGACTGATGGCCAAAAAGGCTTAGAGAGGTTAGATGGTGAGGTAACTGGTCAAGACTGGTGGCCGAAAAATGGGTCTTGGTCTGCACCGCTTTGCGCAACACACTAGCGTGGGTCATGCTGCCATAATTGTGTACATTGGGGTTGCCCGCATAAAAGGCCACAGAATCTTGGCCATGCTGCTTTTGCACCGCCGTTAACTTTTCAGCGACAGTGCTAAAGGCTTCCTCCCAGCTGATCTCGACCCAGCTATCACCGTGCTTTTTAACCGGCAGTCGCAGACGATCGGGGTCGCTGTAGATATCTTCCATCGCCGTACCCTTGGGGCAGATATAACCGCGGCTTAGGGGATCGTTTTTATCACCTTTGATGGACAGCACTTGCTCACCCTGAGTTTTGATCTCAAGGCCACAGATAGCTT
>Ga0209833_1002904_pt1 | contig 9977 bp, 7 predicted proteins | sample COGITO_mtgs_1105_3_FD_184797 | JGI IMG/M metagenome (GOLD analysis project Ga0209833, IMG submission 184797) | Pelagic marine microbial communities from North Sea - COGITO_mtgs_110506 (SPAdes) (version 2) | ecosystem: Environmental > Aquatic > Marine > Epipelagic ... | reverse complement strand
CATCAGCCTCGCGAAGTCGCTCTAAACGCTCCTGCTCTTCAGCGAATGCTGCCTTAATCTCTTCCATCACCGTATCCACATCAGCCAGTTCAGCGTCCTCTGTAAAGCAGCCGGTAAGTTCGGTGTCGGGGGTTAAATTGCCCTCTTCAAATAGCGCCCAAATCTCTTTGGCATATTGAGTCTCGAGTAATTCGGGCGCGAACTGCCCGTAGTAGGTGGTCATATTGTTAACATCGCGGGCAAACATTTTTTCGGCATTGTTATTGGCCGCGGCATCGACTGCCTGTGGAAGATCGATAATCACTGGACCGTAATCGTCGACCAGAACATTAAATTCTGAAAGATCGCCATGCACCAATCCAGCGCAGAGCATTCTTAAAACGTACTGCATCACCAGATAGTGGTCTTCTAACGCCTGTTCCTCTGGCATGGCAACATCATTGAGTCTTGGTGCCACATTGCCATCATCATCGGTAACCAGCTCCATCAGCAGCACACCATCAAAGCAGCCGTAGGGTGTCGGAACTCTAACCCCGGCGTCGGCCAGACGATAGAGTGCGTCCACCTCGGCATTCTGCCAGGTCTCTTCCTGCTGTTTGCGGCCAAACCTCGAGCCCTTTTCCATAGCGCGCTGACGGCGGCTATTGCGAACCTTGCGGCCTTCCTGATAGGTGACGGCCTGCTTAAAGCTACGTTTTCTGGCTTCTTTGTAGACCTTGGCGCAGCGAATCTCCGAGCCACAGCGAACCACATAGACAGCCGCCTCCTTACCGCTCATCAGCGGACGGATAACTTCATCGACTACGCCGTCATCAATTAACGGCTGGATTCGTTTTGGTATTTTCATACTGCTTTTATAGCCTGCTGTTCTAACCCGGTTATTAAGCCACAATCTGTTTAAGAAAAAATCGCCAGCAATAAAAAAGCCGCTGATAAAAATCAGCGGCTTATAATGCCCCTCTGGTTCACCCCGCCAATACTCTTAAGTATAAAAAGTTCGGCGGTGGTGTTCGGGCTATTTTGGTTTATCCCCTATATTTTTTTATTATTATAGGTCATACCCCCTCTCATCGTGTTCTGCGAGATCAAGACCTTTTGTTTCGTCTTCTTCGTTGATGCGCAATCCTAACATGCTATCAACCAGTTTGAGTAGTATAAATGTCACTATACCTGTATAGACGAACGTAGAGACAATACCCACAATTTGAACCTGTACCTGGCTGGCCATATTCATACCTTCGTTATAACCCTGACCGCTAAATACGCCGAGAGCATCCGAGGCAAAGATACCGGCGAACAGCGTACCGAGAATACCGCCCACACCGTGAACCGGGAATACATCCAGAGAGTCATCAATTTTCCAGCGCTGCTTGATCGCCTGAGTTGCGTAGTAACAGATAACACCGGCGCTAAGACCGATAATCAGTGCGCCACCGGGACCAACAAAGCCAGAAGCTGGCGTAATAGTACCCAGACCAGCAACCATACCGGTAACAATACCCAGTACAGAAGGCTTACCGTGCTTAACCCATTCCATCGTCATCCACGCCAGTGAGCCGGCAGCGGCAGAGATATGAGTAACCAGCATAGCCATACCAGCATCGCCATTGGCAGCAAGTGCAGAACCGGCGTTAAAGCCGAACCAGCCAACCCACAGCATACCGGCACCAGTAACAGTCATGGTCAGGTTGTGTGGAGGCATTGCCTGCTGAGGGAAGCCTTTGCGGTTGCCCAGTACCAGTGCAGCAACCAGAGCGCCAACACCAGCAGTAATATGTACAACAGTACCACCGGCAAAATCGAGCAGACCCATCTCTGCCAACCAGCCGCCGCCCCATACCCAGTGGGTGATCGGTGCGTAGACTACAACTAACCACAGGCCACTGAACAGTAGCATAGCGCTAAAGCGCATACGCTCAGCGAAAGCACCAACAATCAGTGCTGGAGTAATAATTGCGAAAGTCATCTGGAACATGGCAAAGACAGATTCAGGAATATCGCCAGCCATTGAGTCTTCAAGAACATTGGCGAGGAATGCGTTGTCCAGTCCACCGACAAACCAGTTGGCTGCGCCGCCGTCACCAAAGGCCATGCTGTAACCGACAGCAAACCAAATGATTGAAGCGAGACAGGTCACTGCAAAGCATTGCATCAATACCGAGAGAACATTCTTTGAACGAACCAGGCCGCCGTAAAACAGCGATAGACCCGGAATGGTCATAAACAGAACCAGAGCTGTTGAAGTAAGAATCCACGCAGTGTTTGCGCCATTTAAATCATCGGCAAATGCCGCAGTCGGGATTGTGGCGAAAAGGACTGTAAGAGCCTTAACGGTGAGAGTTTTAAAACGAGACAACATAAATTTCCCCTGTACAGGCACCAAAAAGGTGCTTTTAGTTTGAGTTTGTTCCTGCAAATGCACTATCACTGTGCCTATATGGGTCATTTTGACCTTAAAATTCAGAATCTGCCCAAAATAAAGCAATATTTATGCCATAAAGTCCATGTTGCGCACTAAAGTGATGCAGCGGTGCCAGTTGCAGGGCGGTCTATACTTTGAAAGCGGCAGTTTAAAAACCGCCGGACAGCCAATTGGTCTAAAAAGGATGTGGAGATACAAAGATGGGCAACAATGATGCAGCTGATCGCGAAGAATTAAAGTTAAGGCTCGAAGATCTGCACGCAGATCTTCAGAGTGCCTCAGAAATTACCACCAGTGAAAGAGAGGTGCTGAGCAATATGGTGGTGGGTGTTTTACGCCTCGATGAGACAAAAGAGCCAGAGGAACATCGTCTGCGTGAAATACTTGAAGAGAAGAGTTCAGCTTATGAGGCGCAATACCCCAAGCTGGCTTTTACCATGCGACAGATACTGGATATTCTCTCCCGCATGGGTATTTAGTCGATTGCCTGAGGGTCTAATGGGGGCGCTCTAAGTAGTTACAGTCTAATTGGGGACAATCGCCAGTGTTAGTTTTGAGATGCAGGTCAATTTCCCGCGGTCATCCTCAAGGCGGATTTCCCATACCTGAGAGCGGCGCCCCAGATGAATGGGTTTGGCTGTCCCTGTTACCAGGCCAGATGAAACCGGGCGAAGGTGGGTGGCGCTGACTTCCTGGCCCAGAGCTTTGGCGCTGCTTAAGTCGATAATATGGGCTCCAGCAATGCTGCCAAGACTCTCTGCCAGTACCACATTGGCACCGCCGTGAACCACGCCAAACGGCTGAAAGGTTCGCGCATCCGCGGGCATGGTGCCCTTGATGTAGTCATCGCCAACTTCAGTCACCACAATGCCCAACTGCTCGCAGATGGTGCCCTGATTAATACTGTTATTGATCACGTCTATATTCGGACGGTGGTGCCATATGCCACTCATATTAAAACCTTGGCCATATTAAGCCTTTAAGCGCTTATATTTAACGCGTGTTGGTTGCGCATCGGTTCCCTTGCGGCGAATAAAGTCTTCGTGATATTCGCTGTAACCGCCTTCAAAAAACTGCATTTCACTATCCCCTTCATAGGCGAGAATATGTGTGGCAATTCTATCCAGGAACCAGCGATCGTGGGAGATAACCATCACACAGCCGGGGAAAGAGAGTACCGCTTCTTCGAGGGCGCGCAGGGTTTCGATATCGAGATCGTTTGAGGGTTCATCGAGCAGCAGAACATTGGCTCCCTGCTTTAGGGTGTTGGCCAGATGCAGGCGACCGCGCTCACCACCGGATAATTCACCGACACGTTTTTGCTGGTCTGAGCCTTTAAAGTTAAAGCGTCCGGCATAGGCCCGCGATGAGACTTCGTAGTTGCCGATTTTAAGCATATCGTGGCCGCCAGAAATGGCTTCCCAGACATTATGATTGTCGTCCAGAGAGTCACGACTCTGCTCTACATAGGCAACCTTAACGGTTTCGCCGAGAGTGACGGTACCGCTATCTGGTTGCTCGGTTCCGGCAATCATGCGGAACAGTGTCGACTTGCCGGCACCGTTGCCACCGATAATACCAACCACTGAGCCCTTGGGAATCGATACCGAGAAGTTATCTATAAGTACCTGGTCGCCAAAGCCCTTACAGACTTTGTCGAGAACAATAACCTTGTCGCCCAGGCGTTCACCTGGTGCGATATAAATTTCATTGGTTTCATTGCGTGCTTGAAACTCTTGGGAGTTCAGCTCGTCGAAACGTGCCAGTCGCGCTTTGCTTTTTGCCTGGCGGCCCTTGGTATTTTGACGCACCCACTCGAGTTCCTGCTTTAGTGCACGCTGTCGCGAGGCCTCTTGCTTCGATTCGGTTCTGAGTCGTCGCTCTTTGCCTTCAAGCCAGGTGGAGTAGTTGCCTTCGTAGGGAATACCATGGCCTCTATCCAGTTCGAGAATCCAGCCAGCGACGTTATCCAGGAAGTAACGATCGTGGGTTACCGCAACCACAGTGCCGGAAAATTCTTCGAGAAATTTCTCCAGCCAAAAAACTGATTCTGCATCCAGGTGGTTGGTCGGCTCATCGAGCAGCAGCATATCCGGGCGGGATAGCAACAGTCGACAGAGCGCAACACGGCGGCGTTCACCACCAGAGAGGGAAGTTACATCCGCATCCCAGGGCGGCAGGCGCAGGGCATCTGCCGCGACATCCAGAGAGTGATCGAGATTGTGGGCATCCCAGGCTTCGATAATCGCTTCCAGCTTACCCTGACGTTTGGCCAGTGCATCGAAGTCGGCATCTGGTTCTGCATAGTCGAGATAAACCTGCTCCAGTCCTTTTAGTGCATCAACCGCTTCGCGAACACCATCTTCCACATTGCCGCGCACATCTTTATCCGGATCCAGTTGGGGTTCCTGAGGCAGATAGCCAACATTGAGGTCTGGCATGGGGCGTGCTTCACCCTGAATATCGGTATCCAGCCCGGCCATAATTTTTAGCAGTGTCGACTTGCCCGAGCCATTGAGGCCGAGTACGCCAATTTTTGCGCCAGGGAAAAAAGACAGGGAGATATCTTTGAGGATTTCGCGTTTTGGCGGAACAATTTTGCCCACCCGATTCATTGTGTATACGTATTGTGCCATGGTTGGGATTATCGACTGTTTGCAGTTATTAGAGCTGCGCAGTGTAGCGGAATAACCGGCTATAGAGAATTGTCAGGAGATAAATAGATTAGCTGAAATAGCACCGGCCACATTAACTGTGGCCGGAGTAGATTACATTGGGTTAATGCGCAGCCAGGGCTTCATTAAAAATCCGAGAGGGCTGGTCGGTTTGATCGGGGCTGATAGAGCAGACAGGCAGATACACTCGCCATTTTGCGCACCCATCGGCTGGTGAACATCGCCGGGCTGGCGAAGTAAAAAGTCACCCTCGCGGTAAACCGCTTTCTCATCAGAGAAGCTGCCCTTTAATACCACGGTGTACTCGAGACCCTCATGATCATGCTTGGGGGTTTTGCCGCCAGCACAAATCTTGTGCAGAGCCACTTCAAAATTCTCCTGCCCAGTTTTAAACCGCGCTACATCAACAGAGGAGGAGAGTCGCTTCCAGTTTTTGTTGACTAGGGAGGTGTCGATCAACTTGTTGACACTAAACGGCATATCGCCGTCGAAGTCGGCTGCTTTAGGCGCAGCGTTGTCACCGCTATCTATTTTTTCCATAACCAACGCAAGTGCATCATCTGTCACTTCAACGGGTTCGGCTTGGCTCATAAGTTGCGAGCCAACCTGATCTAGGCGCAATAGTTTTGCTCTACAGCTGGAACAAAAGTGTAGATGTGCAGAGACGCAGATTGAGGCTGCGGTATCCAGTGTGCCTGCTGAAAATTCAATCAGCATATTTTCGTCGGGATGGTGGTTTGTGGAAGTAATCATTCTTGCGCCTCTTTGGAGACAATAAGTTGCATTTTTTGCAGTGCTAGGCGCACGCGTGATTTAACCGTGCCCAGAGGCAGTCCCAGTTCGGCAGAGGCCTCGGCATGGGATTTACCCTCTAGATAGACCTTGCGTAATATTTGATCCTGCTCTTTTGGCAGCTGTGCCAGCGAAGCCTGAACTCGGTCTTCACTGCGTTTTTGTTGCAGCAGCGAGATCGGCGTCTCTTCATCCGGCTCATGCCAAAAGTCTTCGTTTTCCAATGGCAGATGCTGGGTATTGCTCTTGCGGCGCAGCATATCGATTCGACAGTTACGGGCAACAGTGTATATCCAGGTGGTCGCAGAGGCTTTTTCGGCGTTGTAACCGGCAGCTTTGTTCCAGACCTTGATCATCACTTCCTGAACCAGATCATCACCTAACCCGGGAAACCAGCCTTCGTTGCGGCTGGCATGGGCAAAACCTTTTAGCAGCGGGCCGAAATGCTGAAACAGCTGGGCAAAAGCTTTGCGATCGCGGGTTTCACCCACAGATATAAGCAGTTGGCTCCATTGGTCTGAGCGTTTCTCTGATTTATTTAAAGTAGCCACGCGGTTTTCCGTTGGTCGGTTTTGACTTGTGGTGCGTATTTTTGAAGTAATCATAATCTACCGCGTTGGCTCAGAATAGCTTTTTTACGTCTGCCATTTGTTTTTGGATCATTGGATATAGTCTTGGGTAACCACTTCTAAAACCGTCTAAACTCCGTACAATATAAACTCGATAGCTATCAAAAAAATAAAGGTATTTCCCTTGAAAAAAATCCTCTTGCCGTTTGCCATTATCGCCGGTGCAGTTGTGCTCTCCTTGGCTATGGTCTCCCTTAAGCCCGCGCCGGCAAAACTGGAGTCGCCAGAGACCGCAGTTGCTGTTGAAACCCTGGTGCTGGAAAAAACCCAGACCCAGTTAATAGTGCAGTCTCAGGGAACCGTGCAGCCACGTACTCGTACGGCGCTTATCTCAGAGGTCTCCGGTGCGGTATTAAAGGTCTCTCCCGAGTATGTTGTCGGCGGGGTTTTCAAGGCAGGTGATATTTTGATGCAACTGGATCCCACGGACTACCAGGTGGCGTTGCAGCGCGCGGAGGCCAGACTTATCAGTATGGATGCACAGCTGAGTTTTGAGCAGGCGCGTTCCGCCCAGGCTGAAAAAGAGTGGGCCATGACTGGCCGTCCAGCCACAGAGGCACCCCTACTAGCACTGCGCAAGCCCTATCTGGCCGAGGCTCGGGCCAATGTTCTGCAAGCGCAGGCTGAGGTAAAGCAGGCGCAGCAAAAATTGGATAAAACAACCATTCGCGCGCCCTATGCAGGCATGGTGTCTGAAAAGGGTACGGATATAGGTCAGTATGTTTCCCAGGGTTCAAGATTGGGGGAAATTTTTGCTATCGACTATGCGGAAGTCCGTTTGCCAATGACCAAGAGAGATCTCTCAAAGCTGGATATCGCCGCTATGGCCAATGGTCAATCCAGACCTACAGTAACCCTCAGGGCCTCTGTGGGCGGTGCGGAAGTTGAGTGGAAAGCACTGCTGGTTCGTTCCGAAGGCGTAGTCGATCAGCGCAACCGTGCCCAGTACCTGGTAGCCCAAGTGGACGACCCCTACAATATTCAACAGCGCAGTGAAAATCCGCCACTGCTGATGGGCAGTTTTGTTCGCGCCTCAATCGCCGGTAAAAAACTCGACAAAATATTTGCTGTTCCCCGCCATGCGCTTCTCGAGGGAGACAATATAGCGGCGGTGGATGCCGACAACAGGCTGCGACTGAAAAAGGTCGAAAAAGTTTTTGGCGATGACCAGTTTTACTACATTACCAACGGTCTTGAAGAGGGCGTTGAGATTATTGTCAGCGCCGTGGGAATTGCCATTGATGGTATGCGTGTTAAACCTGTAGGTAACCAGTAATGCAAAGCAAGGGTCTTATCAGTTGGTTTACCAACAATCCCGTGGCGGCCAATTTGGTTATGCTACTGATTATTGTCGCCGGTTTTATCTCGGCAATGAGTATCAGTAAGGAAATGTTTCCGCGCTCAGATATTGATCAAATACAGATCAATGTTCCCTACCCTGGTGCAGCGCCAGTGGAAGTTGAAAAAGGCGTTATTCTGCCCATTGAAGCCGCGCTTAAAGGCCTTAAAGGTATCAAGAAAATCAATGCTACCGCCAGTCGCGATTCTGCCAGCCTCAGTCTTGAGATAGAGGCCAATGAAGATATCAATGAAGTGATGGCTCAGGTCGAGAATCGCATCGATAGTATTGTTAACTTTCCTCAGGATCTGGAAAAACCCAATGTCAGCAGAGCCGAAGGATTTAGCTTTGTGATCAACGTCAATGTCTCTGGCGCTATGAATGAGCGGATTAGAAAACAAATGGGCCAGGAGATTCGCGACGAGCTGTTGGATCTGCCAGAGGTCAAGAGAGCAATACTCTGGGGAACGGATGACTATGAAATCGCCATCGAGGTAAAGGAAGACCGACTCAGGGAGCTGAACCTGACATTGGCTGAAGTTGCCCGGGTACTGAGAAATTCATCCATTGACCTGCCGGCGGGAATGATCAGGGCGGAGAATGGCAATGTGCTGGTGCGAACTCAGGGTAAGGCATACCGCGGTGAGGACTTTGCCAACCTTGTGCTGCGCAGTCATCCCGATGGAACCCAGCTGTTGGTCTCTGATATTGCCGATGTTAAAGATGGTTTTGCCGAGACTAACGCCACGGTGCGTTTTGATGGGAACAGGTCTATCTCTGTGGGAATATTTTCCCTAAAGGGTCAAGATATTATTGCCATCAGCGATTCCGTCAAAGAATATATTGTAGAAAAGCGCAGCGAATTGCCCGATGGTCTGAAAATCAATTACGTCTTTGATACCTCTTATAACCTGCGCGGCAGGCTCGATATGATGCTTTCCAACCTGGCTATGGGGTCGGTGTTGGTGGCTATTGTGCTCGGCCTGTTCCTTAATCTGCAGGTTGCCAGATGGGTGATGGTGGGTATTCCTGTTAGTTTCCTCGGTGCGATCTGGTTGATGCCGGTAAATCCCTATCCAGTGACTGTCAATGTCCTGAGTCTGTTCGCCTTTATTATGGTGCTGGGTATTGTGGTAGATGATGCCATTGTTATCGGCGAGAGTATTTTCAGTGAGGCCAAAGGAGAGGCTAAAAAAGCTGAGGAGAAAGCCAAGCAGCTAAACGGCGGTGAAACTCCAGAGGACTTTGCCTATGTGGCGTCAGCCGATACTGTGGTTGCCGGTGCCAAAAGAGTGGCCACCCCATCGACCATTGGTGTGCTGACAACCATGGCTGCCTTTTTACCCATACTATTTATTGGCGGTAATGTCGCTGGATTCCTAGAAGCGATTTCGGTGGTGGTGATTCTCTGTCTGATATTCTCCCTGATTGAGTCTAAGCTGATTTTGCCGGCACATTTGGTGGGCTTGCGCTTTAGCAAACCCAAGCCGTCGAAGTGGGATTTTATCAAGCGCTGGCAAAAGGCTATTGACCAGGCTATGACGCAATTTGTTGAGCAGAAATACCAGCCGTTTTTAGCCAGATGTATGCGGCATCGCTACGTCACTCTGTCATCGTTTGTCGCTGTGCTTATCGTTGCCGGTGCTGCACTGGGCAGTGGTATTGCGCGCTTTGAATTTTTCCCCAATGTGCCGACCGATGATATTCGAGCCACTATTATTATGCAGGACGGTGTCTCCAATGAGAGTCTAATCGGGGCGCTGGAAACCGTCGAGGCCGCCGCTTTCAAAGTCGATAGTGATTACCGCCGCGCTAATCCTCAGACAAAGGGTCTGGTAGAGCATGTGCTGTTCTACACTGAATCCGATATAAATGGTGTATTTATTGTCTCCCTAGTGCGTTCCGAGGAGAGAGCTATGAGTGCACTCGAATTTGAAAAGTTGTGGCGCAGTGAGGTCGGCAACCTGCCCAATGTGCGCAAGCAAAATTACTATGCCAGCACCAATGCTGGCGGCGGGGCTAAGATCAATTTATCCCTTTATGGCGAAGATCCCGATCAACTCAGTCTGGCCAGTGTAGAGCTGCAGGAAAAGCTCGGCGAGTTCAATGGCGTATTTGAT
>Ga0209833_1002884_pt1 | contig 10013 bp, 7 predicted proteins | sample COGITO_mtgs_1105_3_FD_184797 | JGI IMG/M metagenome (GOLD analysis project Ga0209833, IMG submission 184797) | Pelagic marine microbial communities from North Sea - COGITO_mtgs_110506 (SPAdes) (version 2) | ecosystem: Environmental > Aquatic > Marine > Epipelagic ... | reverse complement strand
TTCTATGGTTTTGCCCCTTTTGGTGAATTTACTAGAGATTTAAGCAATAGCTCATATAAAATTATTTTATCGGATGCTTACGGAAATACTATAGATGAAGTTTGGTATACAGACAGTGATCCTTGGCCCGAAAGTGCAGATGGAGATGGGCCGTATTTGCAATTAGTTGATTTAAATTCGGACAATAGTTTGGCGAGTAACTGGATTGCAAGTTCAGAAACACTTTCAACAAAAGATGTTGCGCATTTGCAACAACATATTACAGTGTATCCAAATCCTACTAAAGGGAATATAACTATTAAATTAGATTCCTCAAAAACTGAATCTCTAGAATTTATTGTTTACAATTCTTTGGGGCAAGCTGTAGGGTATTTTGAATTAGACTCAAACAATTTAGAAATTAATTTAAGTTATCTCAGTAGCGGAGTCTACTATTACCATATAAAAAACAAGGGTGAACTAATTTCGCAAAATAAGATTATTAAACGCCAATAGTGCAAAGAAAAAAATTGGTTTATTCTTAAAAACTCATGCATTAAAAAACCACGGAAATCGGTGTTTTTTTTGTTTTAATCAACTATTTTATTTACTTTGAGGGTGCTATGAAACCCCTACAACACCCTATCATATTTCTTGAAGAAAAAATTCACAGAAAAAATAATCAGCTCTTAATTAAGTTTGATTATGATGAGACGTTAATTTCACTTATCCGATCTATTCAAGGAACATCTTGGAGTAAATCTTTAAAGGCTTGGTATATTTTAAATACTAAAGATAACCTAAACATTATTTTAAAGCTATTTGAAAAAATTACAACAATAGACTTCTCCAAAATTGGAAAAAGTGCACCCTTTAAAAGAAATTTAACTGAAGAACAGAAGCAATTGTTAAATCAATTTTATTTGTTTTTAAAAGGAAAAAGATATAGCCAAAGCACGATACAAACCTATACTTTTTTTATTGCAGACTTTATAAATTTTCACACAAAAACACCCTTAGCGGAACTTACAAACAGAGCCGTAGAACTTTTTATTGAAACCGTTTTTATGGAGCGCAACTATTCTGTTAGTTCGCAAAGACAGTTTATAAGCGCCTTAAAGATTTTTACGGTGTTTTGTCCGCAAACAAAGATTCATAATTTGTCTCTAGAACGGCCTAAAAAATCTAGAATGCTTCCTAGTGTATTGTCTCAAGAAGAGGTGTTACGTATTATTCAATACACACAAAATATAAAACATAGGGCTATTTTAACCTTACTATATTCTTGTGGATTGCGAATAGGAGAACTTATTAATTTAAAATTGATAGATTTTCATATAGATAGAAAGCAACTTATTGTAAAAAAAGGAAAAGGTAGAAAAGATAGGTACGTTAGTTTAGCAGATAGTTTTCTTCCACTGTTGTCTAACTATTACCATTCTTATCAACCAACAATCTATTTTGTTGAAGGGCAAAATGGGGGCAAATATAGTGCAGAAAGTATTCGAAGTTTTTTAAGAAAAAGCTGTAAAAAGGCAGGTATAAGAAAGCCTGTAACCCCTCATACATTAAGACATAGTTATGCAACGCATTTGTTAGAAAATGGAGTAGACTTGAGGTATATACAAACTTTATTAGGTCATTCAAAACCAGAAACTACCATGATTTACACCCATGTACAAAGAAAGGATTTGATGGAAATACAAAACCCTTTGGATGTTGCATTACAGAAGTTAAATAAAATAAATAATGACAAACAAAAAGTTGTGTTATCCCGAAATATATAACTATTAACACAAGCTTTTGTTTGAATATAACCAGTTGTAGCCAATTAAAAAATCCAGAACTACATAATGCAATTCTGGATTTATAAAGAGATATACTGATTTTATTTCCAAGCAGAAAACATTTTTTCAACTTCTTTTGGAGTAGTTCCATAGGCTTGTTTTACTTGTGCAGACATAACATCTGGAAAAATATCTTCTTCACCTTGCTCTAGTGCACTCACTACATTTTTTGCCAAATTTTCTGGTTTATCCAATTCAATACCTTCAAATCCTTTTACCATATCCGTTTCAATAGGTCCAGGATAAATACCTGATACTAATACATTGCTATCTTGCAATTCACCTCTAAGACCCTGAATCATACTATGAACAGCTGCTTTAGAAGTACCATATCCGTTTACCATGGGCATACTACCTAAACCAACTACAGAAGAAACAGTTGCTATTGTAGCATTAGGTTTATTTTCAATGTTTGAAAGGACAGCTTGTGTTAAACGAGCTACTCCCAGTACATTTACCTCCATATTTTGGTTTATTGATTCCAACATATTCTCTGATTTATAACCTCCATGCGCCATTACGCCTGCATTATTAATCAGCATTGTTGAATCAGAAGCTACCATTGCAGCATTATCTACAGATGCTTGGTTAGTTACATCTAACTGTACCGGTTCTAAACGGTCACCGTATTTTTCTTTAAGCTCTGTAAGGCTTTCAAGTTTTCTTGCTCCAGCATATACTTTTTTAATGCCTTTATTTAATAGTTCTTCGGTAATAGCTTTACCGATTCCACGATTTGCACCACTTACTAAAGCAATGCTGTCTTTGATTGAAATTTTTTTACTCATTTTTTTATAATTTTTATTTTAAGATGGCTGTTAAAACTTAATAAAAACCAACTTACTTTTATTTCGCAAGCAAATATACAGACTTAATTTTAATATGCAAGTAAGTTTTTAAATAAATTGCAAACTGCAAGTAAGAATAGAAATTTATCTATCTTTGCAATTAGAATCATTAATAATAAATATGCAAAATCAATTCAGGAGTAGCTGCCCTTGTACTTCAGCCTTAGACATAGTTGGAGATAAATGGACTTTGGTTATTATCAAAGACATGATATTATTAAACAAGCGTACTTTTAAGGACTTTTCTGAGAGTGATGAGGCTATTGCTACAAACATATTATCTTCAAGACTAAAAATGCTATTGGAGTACGAGATTATAAGAAAAGAAAAACTCCCAGATAACAAACAAAAGAACATTTATATTTTAACTCAAAAAGGACTTAACCTGACTCCTGTAATTATTGATTTAATGATATGGAGTGATGGTAACCTAAGAGAGAATCATTCTACATTAATATCTACAGTGCAATTAGATTCTGTAAAAAATGATAAGGATGGTTTCATCAGTATGCTCATTGAAAATTACAAAAAGAAAAACTGGCTACAACATAGTGTATAGTGCATACCCTTCGGGATACGCACCATACACAGAACGTTGTAAATAATACCTACTCAAACTATGAAAATCGAAAAAGTAAAAACGAAAGACTCAAAACACTAATTTTGTTATGGTTCTAAAATCATTTACTGTATTCTTATTTTTAAACATATCATTATCAAATAATAACTTAGATTCATTATTAATTGGACTTGAAAATGAGATAAATAAAAAGGAGTTCTATGATATACAAAAAGAAGAAAGAATAAAATTTCTTGTTGAAAAGAGTAAAAAAAAAGGAAGCTTAAAAGAAAGATATAAAATCAACAATGAAATTTATAAAGAATACCTATATTATAATTTCGACAATGCTATAAAGTACATAGAGAATAATATACAACTTGCTTATGAATTAAAAAATGATACTTTTATAAATGAGTCCAAACTCAAATTAGGATTACTTCTTGTCAACACTGGAAGATATAAAGAATCTATCGATATATTAAACGAGATAGTTAGAACTACACTTGCTGAATCATTACTAGATAATTATTATGCTGCTTACAATGAAGGATATTCTGGGCTTGCTTACAGTACAGCTGTTAACAGTAGTAAGTCTAATTACTTGCAATTATATTTGACTTATAGAGATTCTCTCTATTCTAGACTTAATCCAGATTTTGAAAAAGCATTAAGAATAAAAGAAAAAGATTATAGAGATAACCGAAATCTAAAACTGGCTTTAGAAGTTAATAACCAACGATTATCAAAAGTGCATAAAGATTCTAGATTATATTCTTTAATAACCTTTGAAAGGTCTTTAATATATGAATTAGAAGGAGATATTCTTGAGCAAAAAAAACACTTAATAGTATCTGCCATTTCAGATATTAAGGCTTCCGTAAAAGACAATGCTTCCATAGGTACACTAGCCAAAATACTATTTATTGAAGGTGATTTAGATCGTGCTCATCGATATATTAATCTTTCCTATGATGATGCAGAGTTCTACAATTCTAAATTGCGTTTTGTCAATATTTCAAACAGTATGCCTTTGATAAACAAAGCTTATGAAGATAAAACTGCGAAGCAAAAAGAGCGACTTCAAAGATCATTAGTACTCATTAGTCTATTGACTGCTTTTTTATTAATTGCTGTTTACTTCATATATAAACAAGTAAGAAAGATTTCCTTTGCAAGGAATGAATTAAAAATTGCCAATGAAGACTTAAAAAAAATATATAACGAACTTTCTGAAGTCGATAAAGTCAAAGAGCATTATATTGGTTCATTCATAAATCTTTACTCTGAATACATATCAAAATTAGATGTATATAGGAAATTAGTGAGCAAATACGTTAATGCAAATCAGATGAATGCTTTATTAAAGCTTTCTAAATCCAAACAATTAATAGATGAAGAACTAGAAATATTTAATAAAAATTTTGACAGTTCATTTTTACATATATATCCAAGTTTTGCTGATTCCGTAAACAAACTGTTACAGGATGATAAGCAAATTCTTATCGAAGATATTTCTAAACTTAATACCGAATTACGAATTTTGGCTTTAATAAAGTTAGGAATTATAAGTAGTTCAAAAATTGCAAAAATATTGAGGTACTCTGTAAATACAATTTATAATTATCGTGCAGCCATAAAAAACATGGCAAAAGACAAAACATCTTTTGAGGAAATGGTAAAAGCAATACAATAAGATTGAAAACTATTTTTACACCTTACTACCTTTACATTATCAATAAATCTTTTGGTTTTTTGATAATTCTCTTGATTCTGTATCCACTTTTTATTTTATAAAAATAAATTTTAATATATTGATTTTCAATTGTTTGATATTAAAATCAATTCTATAAAATCCACTTTTTTGTATACCTCTATTGCTGAGGAATCAATATCAAAGTAACTTGTGATCTATAACAATTAATAATATATTAAAATGACTACGAGAATTTTAAAATCTGATAAGAGACAAGTTATTTGGTTACTACTGTGTTTGTTTTTTATGTTTCAAAGCTGTAATGACGACGATGAGGCATTTCCAAGGGCTGACTTTACTTTTATAAGTACTGATGGAACAGGTGAAGTAAATTTTACTAATCTTTCTGAAAATGCGGTTAATTATACTTGGGATTTTGGAGATAATACCATTTCTACATTAGTTAACCCTGTACATTTTTATGAAGAAGGAGGACAATATCAAGTAGAGTTAAGAGCCTATAATAGTGCCAATGATTATGATGCAACAACATTAATGGTAAACGTCGAAGATGTTGATGTAGACTTGCCTTCGACAGTGGATTTTTATCTCACCACACCTAATCGTTCTAGTTTATTGGAATTAACCACAGATGGTATTTTGCCAATGACTAACAATAGTAACTCTACCATTACCGTTTCAGATCAAACCACTTATCAAGAAATGGATGGGTTTGGTTTTGCTTTAACTGGTGGAAGTGCCTTTCATTTAAATAGTATGGGGAGCAGTCAAAGAGCTGATTTGTTAAATGAACTTTTTAGTCCAAATGGTATTGGAATAAGTTATTTAAGAGTTAGTGTTGCGGCTTCTGATTTAAACGCAGAACCTTTTTCGTATGATGATCTTCCAGCTGGACAGACCGAAGACCTTAATTTAGATCATTTTTCTATTGCTAAAGATGAGGAAAATCTTATTCCTGTTTTACAAGAAATATTAGCCATCAATCCAGATATTAAAATTTTAGGATCACCTTGGTCTGCGCCATCTTGGATGAAAACGAGCAATAGTACCATTGGTGGTAGCTTAAAACCAGAATACTATTCGGTTTATGCTAATTATTTTGTAAAGTATATTCAGGCGTATCAAGCAGAGGGAATTACTATTGATGCCTTATCTGTACAAAATGAGCCTCATCACGACAGCAATAATCCAAGTATGAGAATGGAAGCAAACGAAATGGCTACCTTTGTAAAAAACGATTTAGGGCCTGCATTTGCTTCAGCTAATATCCAAACTAAAATTATTGTATGGGATCATAATGCAGATAATGTTAATTACCCTATAAGTATTTTTAATGATGTTGCAGCCAATCAATACATAGACGGTTCAGCTTTTCACCTCTATGCAGGTTCAATAAATAATTTAAGTCAAGTGCATAATTCGCACCCTGACAAAAACTTATATTTTACTGAACAATGGGTAAGTTCAACAGGAAATTTTGGAGGTGACCTCGCTTGGCACATCAAGAATTTGATGGTTGGAGCTACTAGAAATTGGTGTAAGAATGTATTACAATGGAATCTTACATCAAACCCTCAACTAGAACCACATACACCAGGCGGATGCACTCAATGCTTAGGAGGCCTAACTATTAACGGAAACTCTGTGGCAAGAAATGTAGGTTATTATATTATTGGGCATTCTTCCAAATTCGTTCCATCTGGTTCAGTCAGAATAGAATCTAATACTCTTTCTGACTTTCCAAATGTTGCTTATAAAACCCCTGAAGGGAAAATTGTAGTTATCGTATTAAATGATTCTGGAGCTGAAAATTCTATAAATATAAATGTACAATCAGAGCCTATAACAGTTACACTACCAGCAGGTGCAGCAGCTACTTTTGTTTGGGATTAGATTAAAGTACTATTTACAACAAAGTATATAAAAAATAGCAGTTAAGAGCGAAACTTAAAGTTTGTTCTTTTCTGCTATCTTTGTTTTTAAACAGAAATTTAGCCAATATAAATCTGCTACTTTTCATATACAAAACCGTTACCTGCAATTACAATACTGACAAATTTAGACAATCAATTATAATTGTTTAAACGGTTCATAGAATAGAAGAATAATGTGTATTATATTTATCAATCCAAAAAAAAAATGAATAAAAAATTTATCATTTCATTAATATTGTCCATAGGCACAATATCAATTACATTATCCCAATCTTTAGAAAGACAATTTGACCAACTATTAAATCAAGAGTTCCCAAGTTCAGGAACTGGAGCATCTGCATTAGTTATCGTTGACGGAGAAATTATTTATCATAAAGCATTTGGGAAGGCTAACTTGGAGTTGAATGTGGATATGTCAACTAATAACATATTTGAAATAGGATCAAATACTAAGCAATTTACGGCTGTAGCAATTATGATGCTTGCCGAACAAGGAAAATTGAACTTAAACGATACTATAACAAAGTATTTTAACGACTACCCAACCCACGGACATACAATAAAACTTCATCATTTGCTATCCCATACATCAGGTTTGGCAAGTTTTACCTCTTCAGACGAATGGTACGAAAATAGAAATAATGAAATGACTCAAGAAGAGTTTATGAATTTATTCAAAAAAACACCAATGTTGTTTGCACCAGGAGAAAAATATTATTACAGCAATACAGGTTATTTCCTCTTAGGAATGATTATTGAAAAAATTTCTGAGAAACCTTATAATGATTACATTGGCGAAAATATTTTCAAGAAGGTCGGTATGAAAAACTCTACTTTTATGAACAAGCATAAGATTATTAAAAATAGAGCAATGGGACACGATAAAATAAAAGATAAATTTATTAAATCAGATGAAATGCTTGACTCTCACGCATATAGTGCAGGAGCCATTTTGTCTACAACCTATGACTTATATCTATGGAACAGAGCGATTGTACAAAATAAACTCATTAGTAAGGAGAGTAAAAAATTAGCATTTACCAATTATGAAACATCAAACGGGAAATATGCTAACTATGGGTATGGCTGGGCGATAAATGAAATAAACGGAACTTCAACTATAGAGCATAGCGGAGGAACATTCGGTTCTTTAAGTAATCTAATTTATCTACCAGAGAATGATGTTTTTGTAGTTTTATTATCCAATTGTGTATGTAGCTCAACTGATTTTATTTCAACAAAAATGGCTGCTATCGCGATTAATAAACCGTATGATAATTCAAAAATCAACAAAACTAAAATTAGTTCAGGTTTTAAAGAAGAATTTGTTGGAACATACAAATTTGATAATGGTTCTACCCGTGTTATAACAAAGGAGAACAACCAATTTTTTAGTCAATTAACTAATAGAGATAAAACGGAGATATACCCATCGGGAAATAACACGTTTTATTATGAAAAAAATCTTATCAAACTAACCTTCAAAATGGATGAAAGTAATAACCCCATTCTTCTGTATAAAAACAGAATTTATGAAATGTTGGGAAAAAAAGTTGAATAAAAAACTGCAGGTAACACCGTATAAAATTAATTGCTTGCTTCTAGCCTACTTACGTAAGTCCTCGCGGACTTTCTATCTGTGATTTATTTGCTAAATTTAGTGCTTAACCCACGCAACTAATTTTATACAAAACCGTTACGCAAGCTTGAAACACAATATTCTAAAATTAATGAAGAATAGAATTAAACATTGGAGAATTGCCTTAACATTAATACTCGTTAGCTTATGCTTGTCGTGTGTTAATTACAAAAAAAATGTCCTAGACGATAATAATGTTATTGAAATTCGAGAGCAAGGAAGTTTTACAGTCGGAGGAGAAGTGATTCAAAGTTCAGGGACTTTCGACCCTGTAGCTCACGGGTTTTTTAATCCAACAAATCAAAACACAGAAGGACAAACACTTCACGGAGACCACGCTACTGTTTTCTATCAAATACCAACCCAGGCAAAGAAATTACCTTTGGTGTTTTGGCACGGTTACGGTCAATCAATGAGAACTTGGCAAACAACGCCAGATGGTAGAGAAGGATTCCAATCTATCTTCTTAAGAAAGAAGTATTCAATTTATTTAGTTGACCAACCAAGACGTGGACAATCTGGGAGAAGCACAAAACCATTGACTCTTAATGCAAACACTGACGACCAACTTTGGTTTGGGATTTTCAGACTTGGAGTAAACAATGAATTTTATCCTAATATTCAATTCTCTAAAGATCCTGAAGCTCTTAATCAATTCTATCGTCAAATAACCCCTGATACTGGCCCTTTGGATATTGAATTGAATATTAAGTCAATATCAACCTTATTTGACAAGGTTGGACCAAGTATATTAGTTACTCATTCTCATAGTGGTGGTCAAGGTTGGCTGACAGCTTTAAGAAATGAAAATATCAAAGCTATCGTAAGTTATGAACCTGGCAGTAACTTCGTTTTCCCAGAAAATGAAATCCCAAATTCTATCCCATACTTTGGAGGAACATTATCCGCAAGAGGCGTTCCATTAGAAACTTTTAAAAAATTGACCGAAATCCCAATAGTCATTTACTATGGAGACTATATACCAAAAGAAAAAGTATTAGATAATCCGGGAAAAGAACAATGGCGAGCAGCTTTGGAAATGGCGAAAAAATGGACAAGAGTTGTAAATAAATACTGTGGTGATGTTACTCTTGTACATTTACCTGAAAAAGATATAACTGGAAATACTCATTTCCCAATGTCAGATTTGAATAACAAAAAAATAGCCGATTTAATGAATCAATGGTTAGAAACTAAAAACTTCAATTAAATGAAAAATACAATTTTATTCTTACTAGTACTAGTCTCTGCATCAGCCTATTCCCAAAATTCTGAATATAAAGTTTCCTCGTATCAGACAGAGGGAAGAAAAGCACCTAATACTCATTATATTGGAGAAGCTTGGTTGAACGCTATTATCCACGATGATGCTGAATTGGGATATAATATTACAAAAGCGACTTTTAAAGCCAACTCAACTTTGGATTGGCATAAACATAGTTCTGCACAAGTTTTAATAATAGTGGATGGAGAAGCATATTATCAGGAAA
>Ga0209833_1002883_pt1 | contig 10013 bp, 9 predicted proteins | sample COGITO_mtgs_1105_3_FD_184797 | JGI IMG/M metagenome (GOLD analysis project Ga0209833, IMG submission 184797) | Pelagic marine microbial communities from North Sea - COGITO_mtgs_110506 (SPAdes) (version 2) | ecosystem: Environmental > Aquatic > Marine > Epipelagic ... | reverse complement strand
AATTATAAAACGAAGTATAACTTTTTGTCGCTTTCGGAATGGTTCTCTTCGGATGAATACCAATGACGCTCTTAATAATAGGAGCCGTAATAGAATTGTGAGCAATAGCATTGTACAACTTTGGAATTTTAGAAGCAATCCTGTTGAATTTTGTTGCTTGAGCAAATGATTTGCTTCGAAAAGAATATCCGTTTTTTTCTTGATATTGATATAAGAACTCAGCCTTTAAAGCAGCAACATCCACATTACTTGGACATTCACTAGCACAAGCTTTACAGCTCAAACACAAGTCAAAGACTTGTTTTAGTTCTTTATGATCAAACTTATTTACTTTCTCTGAATTGGTTAAAAATTCACGTAAAGTATTTGCTCTAGCTCTGGTAGTATCTTTTTCATCTTTGGTTGCACGATAACTCGGACACATAGCACCGCCAGCTGAGGCAGGTTTTCTACAATCGCCAGAACCATTGCATTTCTCGGCAAGTTTTAGAATTCCTTCGTTATCAGAAAAATCTTGAATGGTTTTTATATTGGGTTCATTCCTGTCGATTTCATAACGTAGGCTTTTATCCATCGGAAAAGCATCGATAATTTTTCCTTTGTTGAATACATTGTTAGGGTCGAATGCCTTCTTTACTCTTCTAAGTAATTGGTAGTTTTTTTCACCAATTATCAACGGAATAAACTCAGCACGTACAATTCCGTCTCCATGTTCGCCACTGAATGAACCTCCGTACTTCTTAACCAACTCGGCGGTTTCTGTTGTAATTTTTCGGAACAAATCGACATCCTCAGATTTCTTTAAATTTAGAATCGGACGTAAATGCAATTCACCAGCTCCAGCATGAGCATAATACACCGCTTTCTGCTGATAGGTATCCATAATTTGAGTGAATTCCTCGATGTAATTAGGAAGATCGTTTAAATCGACAGCTGTATCTTCAATACAGGCCACCGCTTTTTTATCACCAATAATATTTCCTAGTAAACCAAGACCTGCTTTTCTAAGATCAAAAACACGTTTGATGTCGCTACCACTTACTTTTGGATGATGATATCCGAAACCATGATTGGTTAAATCTTGAATTAAATCATCAGCTAACTTTTCTGCTTCATTAAGTGTATTTGCACTGACTTCTAACAGTAATATAGCTTCAGGGTCTCCTTTGATAAAGAATCGATTTTTAGATTGTTCTCGATTGCTTTTGGTGCAATCTAAAATGACTTTATCCATCAATTCACAAGCATAGAGATTGTGATTCATGGTTAAAACTGTCGCTTTTAAACTTTCGTTAATGCTTTCAAAATGAGAAGCAACAATGACACTTTCTTTGGGTTGCATATCATCCAACTGCAATTTGATTTCAGTAGAGAAGACCAAAGTCCCTTCACTTCCTGACAGCAATTTTGCTACATTAATGGTTTCGCTTTTTCCACCAAACAATTCAGAATCTAACAATTCATCCACAGGATATCCAGTATTTCTTCGATGAATTGTAGGTTTTGGGAATTGTGATTTTATTTCTTGTTGAACAGTTTCTGAACTTAATTCTGCATATAATGATTTGTATATATTGCCTTCTAAAGAGTTTTCTCGAGTTTTTGCTTTGAATTCATCTGTGCTTAATTCTCCAAATATAACTTTGGATCCATCACTTAATAACCCGTCAATTTGTAGGACTTTATCTCTAGTAACACCATACTTAATGGAAGTACTTCCAGAGGAATTATTTCCAACCATTCCGCCAATCATACATCGATTGGACGTTGAAGTATTTGGGCCGAAGAATAAGTCAAATGGTTTTAAGAATAAATTCAGTTCATCTCTGATAACTCCGGGCTGGACGGTGATTGTTTTTTCGATTTCATCAAAAGCCAATATTTTGGTAAAATGCTTAGAAACGTCTACTACAATTCCATCACCAATACATTGACCAGCCAAAGAGGTTCCAGCGGTTCTTGGAATTAATGTTGTTTGATATTGAGTAGCAAACTTAATGAGTTTTTGAATGTCTTTTATGTCTTTTGGATACGCGACTGCAAGTGGAATTTTACGATAGACAGAGGCATCTGTAGCGTATAAGGTTTTGTGTAAATTGTCATATAATAATTCTCCTGAAAGCTTATTCTGGAGTTTTAAGAGTTCATTTTCATCAATCATGATTATCTACATTTGTACACTTTGATCTTCAGGAAATTGACCAGGAATTTCATTATCATCTTCATCCAGCATTTGACGTAAATCGATTTCAATCCCTCTAGAAATGGTAGAAATTGGCACATCATTTGCCCCGCCTTCAAAAGGATTTTCACCAACTCTAGCCATACGTTCCATAATATGAAATGCCCAAGATACACATGCACAGAAAGGAATTGCTAACCAGATAAAGTAGCTTCCAATGATTGGATGGTCAAGTATAACATGTTGCCCTATCTCTGCAAATTCAGGGATAATACCGAAAGGGAGGAGAGCTACAAAAAGTTTTACCATATAATAAGCGAGACTAGCATACTGTCTTGGATATGGAAAATTCTTAATTCGTTCAGATTTTCCTTGATGGGTAAATAATTCTTCTAATACATTTTCTAATTCTAGAAAAGAAAATTCCCAAATAACCCCTTTCTTTTTTAATTCACCGATATGCTTGGATTGTAAATATAGGATAGCGTTTTGTTTGTTCTTCTTACTTAAGACATATGCTTCTTCTTCTGGAGATAAATACAACATTAAATTATCTTCTAGATTCGATATTTTTTCTGGAATATGAAGCATATTGGTCCATTTTCGATTCGATCTAGATAAGTGAGAAGTCTCCCATGTTTTGCGTTGTCTCATGGCATATCGCAAGGCAGTCATCCAAGCAATATGTCTATAAATTAAAACACGTTTATGTTCTTTCACATCAGCATCATCCATTGGAGTACTGGTATGATCATTATTAACCATGTCTTGAATTTTCATCCCCCAAGTTCTAGACGTATTTACAATAGCTCCCCATATTTTACGAGCTTCCCAAATTCTATCATAAGCGGCATTGTTCTGAAAACCAACCATGAAAGCAACAGCTGTACCAATTAAAGCAACTGGGGTCCAAGGAACATTTAAAAAAGTAAAATCAAGGACTTCATAAAGAAATGTAATAAGACCTGCATATGCTAAAAAGATAAAAGTTTCACCTATTGACCATGTGAACATGTCTTTTATAGAATATCGTTTTTTGGTAAGCATAGTAGTTAGTTATAATTCAAAAATAAGGGTTTTCTCTGTAAAAGTTTCATATTAGAACAGATAATCAAATATTGTTAAAAAGAAGAATCAATATGATATGCTGAATGTGATTTTAATATATTTGTTGGAAACAAACACTAATCTCAAATGAAAAATTTTTTACTAACGTTTTTGTTTTTATCGGTAACATTCTCGATATCAGCACAAAAGGCAGATTTGAACTATTATATCCCTAGTGATGAAAGGTACAATACAAACATTCCAACCCCAAAGAGTGTTATTGGTCATGAAGTAGGAGAGTGGCATGTTACTCACGACAAGCTAGCAGAGTATATGAAGGCTTTAGCAAAATCTTCTGATAGAATTAGTCTGGAAGATAGAGGAAAAACTTTTGAAGGACGCCCTATCCTATTATTGACAATTACATCTCCAGAAAATCACCAACGAATAGAGGCTATCCGAAAGCGTCATATAGACGCAACGAATGATGCTTCTATTGATGTTTCTAACGATCCTATTGTTGTTTACCAAGGGTTTTCAATACATGGTAATGAACCTAGTGGATCGAATGCTTCTTTGGCTGCTGCTTATTATCTAGCTGCATCTACAACTGCTGCTACTGAAGATTTACTAAAGAATACAGTTATTTTATTTGACCCATCTTTTAATCCTGATGGATTACAACGATTTGCGTATTGGGCAAATACAAATAAGAGTAAGAATATCAATCCAGATCCAAACGATAGAGAGTACAATGAAGTTTGGCCAAGAGGAAGAACAAACCACTATTGGTTTGATATGAACAGAGATTGGTTGCCAGTTCAACTACCAGAATCTAGAGCTAGAATCGCTACGTTTCATAAATGGTTGCCTAATATCTTAACTGACCATCATGAAATGGGGTCGAATTCTACATTCTTTTTCCAACCAGGAATTCCAAGTAGAACTCATCCGTTAACTCCTCAGATGAATCAAGATTTAACGAAAGAGATTGGAACATACCACGCCAAAGCATTGGACAAAATAGGATCTCAATATTATACTGAAGAAAGTTTTGATGATTTCTATTATGGGAAAGGTTCAACTTTCCCAGATATTAATGGAAGTATTGGAATTTTATTTGAGCAAGGTAGCTCAAGAGGTCATGCACAAGAAACTACGAATGGACTATTAACTTTTCCGTTTACAATTAGAAATCAATATACCGCTGCAATGTCTACTCTAGCCGCTGCGAAAAGCATGCGTGTTAAGATTTTAAAATATCAACAAGATTTTTATAAGAAAGCAAGATCAGAATCTTCTAAAGCAAAAGCAATTGTATTTGGTGATGAGAAAGATGCTGCTAAGACTTATCATTTGGCTGAAATTATGAAGAGACACAATGTGAAAATTCACGAAGTGAAATCGGATTTTACAGCCAATGGAAAACGATTCAAGAAGGGATATAGTTATGTAGTTCCTATGAATCAAAAGAATCAACGTTTAGTGAAAGCAATGTTTGATGTTAGAAAGCAATTTCAAGATAGTTTGTTCTACGATGTTTCTGCTTGGACATTCAATCACTCTTTTGGAGTTGACTATGTTGAAAACGTGTCTTTAAACAAAGCAGGACCTGAAGTAAAGACTTTACGATTTAAAGAAGGAGGTGTAAGAGCAAAGAGTAATTATGGATACTTAATGCCTTGGAATGAATATTATACGCCTAAAGCATTAAATGCAATTCTTCAAAAAGGAATCCGCGCTAAAGTAGCAATGAAGAATTTTAAAAACGGAGGACTTTCATATGATTACGGGACTATTTTTGTGCCAGTGCAAAACCAGAAGTTAAATGCAGACGAACTCTATCGTTTCTTAAATAAAGTAGCTGACGAATCGCATTTAATGATGACAGGTGTTTCAACAGGCTTAAATGAAGGAACTGATTTGGGAAGTAATAACTTCAGAAATGTTAGAGTACCTAAAGTAGCTATGTTGGTTGGAAACGGAATCACAGTGAGTGATCCAGGTGAAGTATGGCATTTATTCGATCAACGATACGACATGCATGTTACTAAATTAGATATGGGATCTTTTGGTCGAGTTGATTTAAGTAAGTACACTGCTTTGATTGCTCCGAGTAGTTTTGGAATGAGTAAAGGAAATGCTGAAAAAATCAAGGCATGGGTAAGAAGCGGAGGAATCTTAATTGGTTACAGAAGTGCTATCAATTGGTTGAAAAGTAATAAACTAATTAATTTTGAGCTCGAGAAAACGAAGAGAGATACTATTAAAAATGTTTCTTTTGAAGATCGTTCTTTACAATCTGGTGCTCAGGTAATTGGTGGAGCTATTTTTGAAGCTAAGATTGACCGTTCTCATCCGATTAACTTTGGATATAAGAATGATAAAATAGCCTTGTTTAGAAATACAACCTTATTTATCAAAGCAGATAAGAGTAGTTTTAACAATCCGATTCAGTACACTAACAATCCTTTGTTAAGTGGATATATTTCTAAGGAAAACGCGAAATTGATTAAAAATACGGTTCCTTTTAAAGTACAGAGATCGGGTAGAGGTAGAGTCATTATTTTTACTGATAACACAAACTTTAGAGCTTTCTGGTACGGAACTAACAAGTTATTAATGAATGCTGTGTTTTTTGGAGATAAAATGTAACAATAATATTTGCCATATAAAAAATCCTGCTTCGGCGGGATTTTTTTGTAACAAACCTTTTAGGAACTCGTCGAATAAGAGTACTAACCAACAATTAAGCTATGAGTTTTTTACGCGTTTTATTAGCGATTTTATTCCCGCCTCTATCTGTCATTGATAAAGGATGTGGATCTTTTTTTATCATTCTATTGTTAACCCTTTGCGGTTGGATACCAGGTGTAATTGGCGCTTTGGTAATTCTAAATAATCCAAAAAATTAATTTATTGATTAGTTCTTGATAAATATATTTTGAGTAGCATGATATCGCATGCGGTGTTTATTATTTTAGCCATTAGCCATTAGCCATTAGCCATTAGCCATTAGCCATTAGCCATTAGCCATTAGCCATTAGCCATTAGCCATTAGCCATTAGCCATTAGCCATTAGCTAATCTGTTCTCCGTTTTTTATTTCCTTAGAGGCTTGTAGTAAAACTACATTTCCTTCTTCGTCGTGAACACCTAAGACTAAACATTCACTCATAAAGTTTGCTATTTGACGAGGTTTAAAGTTTATAATAGCATTGACTTGCTTATTGAGTAATTCTTCTTTGGTATATAAATCTGTGATTTGAGCACTCGATTTTTTAATTCCTAAATCACCAAAATCGATGTGTAATTGATATGCAGGTTTACGAGCTTTTGGGAAGTCGTTTACTTCAATGATAGTACCTACTCGAATGTCAACTTTTGTAAAATCTTCAAAGGATATTTCTTCTAACATTATTTTCCTAATTTTTTTACTACCCAAAGTGGACCAATTAATAAAAACTGCAAATCTTTCGCAAATGAAGGCTTTTTACCTTCCACATTATGTCCATAAAACTGACCAATCCAAGCAATTACAAAAATAGCCAATGAAGCGTATAGTAGATTTACATTATTCCCCAGCCAGAAATTACCAATGATGGCAAGTAAGATAAAGAATGCCATTTGTAGGAAATACCAAAACCCTAATCTTAGATAGAAAATTGAGATTAGAATTCCAACTACAACAGCCCAGTTCTCTAGTATAGGATTGTATAATTCTAAGGAGCTCTCCAACAATCCTGTTGGAATGCTCATAAAAAGCCCAATAACACTAAAGAATATTAGTGGGACACATATGTAATGAATTAATTGATTGGTGTGATTTTGATGGCTTACTGCATATTCATCAAACCATTCTTGTGCTGTTTTCATGTAAAAAATTTTGGTTCCTAAAGATAGAAATTATTTCCAACCTTCACGAATCAATAAATTTTCAATATGTGCATAATGATGATTGCAGTGCCAAGCGTAAATTCCGATGTTTTCTCTTAATATTACTATGTCTTTACTTTCAGGATGAATAAAGGTTCTTTGCAAATCTTTATCAGACAGACCTTTTAAAAAGTATACCAGTTTGGCGTGTACTGCTTTTAGGTGAGCTAATGATAATGCTATAGGAGCTGTTTTTGTATCAAAGAGTTCTGCCCAAATTTTTTGATCATAAGCTTTAATTATTGGATTCTGTTCAGACATTGCCCATTTAAAACGTATATAACTGTGATGATGACTATCAGAACAATGATGTACTACTTGCCTTACAGTCACCCTTCTTCTCTATACGGGGTATTTAATTGTTGTTCAGAGAGATTCTTTACTAAGTTTTCTAATCGAACGGGAAAGTTTTCTAAAGTATCAATCCATTCTTGCTTTATGTCTTCAGAGATTATTTCTGGGCAAGAAAATTGACCTATTGGATATTGTAAATCAGTCATCTTTTTTTGTTAGTCTAGCTAGCTGTCGTTTTGAACCTCTATTTTCAGGATTTATACTCAAAGCCTTTTTATAATATTCTATGGCTTTTAGAGTATCTTTTTTAATCCTGTATGCATCTCCCATACTATCATATGTGTTTGAGCTTTTAGGATATAAAGTAATATTAATTTTAAAAACTTCGATCGCTCTCTCGTAATCATCTTGTCTCAAATACTGATACCCTAAACGATTTAGGCTTCGCTCTCTAATATTACGATCTAAAGAATCTTTTTCTTTTATTTTGATATATGCGGCTAAGGCTTTGTCATATTCTTTATCCTTAAAATACTCTACAGGTGTCTTTTCTCCTTTCTTTAATTTAGTGAAAGAAAATGTTTCATCATCATGTTCACGCTTAGGAGCTAATTCAATATGCATTTCAGGCTGAGATACAAAAACCAGCTTTTCATTCATTTCTTTTAGGTAAAAAGCACTATCGCTTGCCTTTAGAGGCGTCATGTCTTTTCCACGCCACTTCACTTTTAGTACACTTTCTTCAAAATAAACCTCTAGAGTTTCATTAGAATTGAATAAATATCGACCTTGTACTTCATCTATAAATTCAGGAGAATTCTTAGAATTGCCACAAGAAAAAAGAAAAAGTATACTTAAAAAAGAAAAAATACGTTTCATAGTTAAGGTTTAGTTGTTAAAAGTAAACTTTTGTTTGTAAAAAGAAAAGTCGTTTCATGTATATGAGACGACTTTTTAATTAGTTCTGTTACAGAATTAAGAATCCTTTTTTATTAATTGCTGATACGAAGGAAAAAATAGGAGAGTTGTTTGAAAAAAATAGATCGATACTTATACGTAAAAATAATTTTCTGACGTTTTGAATTTAAGTTCTTAAATGAATGTTTAATCCACCTTCCGCAGATGACACCAACTAATAATTTATCATATTTAAAACTACTTTTTCGATATCTTTTATAGACAGGAGGAACTTCTATCTCGGACCATTTTTGGTATTTTTTTCTCGATAAGCTACCTTGTACTTCTCTTACTTTAATGTAATTACCCATTAAAAGAGCCACACTTGTATTGTTATAAGCTAAAATAGATTTTAAAACCCGGTACCAATAATCGTGAACTTCATTATAGAATACATTCTCTACATAAGAAACTGATTCCATCCATTTCCTTTTTGCAAAAACATTTGTACCCATGTAAAAATCTGGACTCGTAACTGTTTTTAAAGGTTCATCTATTCGATAAGTATCTCTTGTGATAGAAGTTAAATCGGAATAAAAATTAATTATTTTAGGACGTTCCTCTTTACTAGGAAATAATTGTATGCCAATGGAAAGAAAATCTACAGCATGCTTACTTGTAATTTTATCAACTTCCTTAAGTAAATCTGGATGGTATAAATCATCAGCGTCTAAAAAACTAATGATATCTCCTGTTGTTTTAGAAAACCCTAAATTTCTTGTATATCCTGGACCTTGATTTTCTTCTAATTTTATAATTTCTACAACTACAGATTCAAATCGAGTAGGAGTAGTGTTTAAAAATTCTTTTACTTTTTCTAAGCTACCATCGGTGCTACAATCGTCTACAATAATCAGTTCTTTAGGCAATTTTTCTTGTGAAACAATAGAAGCTAGTGTTTCACAGACATACTGAACTTTATTGTAAAGAGGAATAACTATAGAAAAATCCATGTTACTCGGTTTTATCTAGTACACAAGGAAATGCTGCTCCTTTGGCATCATGTAAATTGATGATTTTTTTTGAGGAACCTCTAAAAAAACCTGGACCAAAAGATTGTCCATTGAAGTATAAATTCATTCCAACAATATTGATTTTTTCCTTATCTAAAGTGAACATTTTTTGCTCTGTGTAGCTTTGAACCATATACTCTTGCCAATGGTTTGTGATGGTTTCTTTCCATGTTTCTGGGTCGCAATCATTCTTAAGGAGAATCCCAATTCCACGACCACCACTATTATTTTTCAATACCCAGTTTTCTGTAGACTGAATTAAATAATCTCGGTCTTCTTGATTTTGTATTGTGAAAGAAGGAATTAGGTAGGGCTTTAAAAAAGCATAATCATATTCATCAATATAGCTTGCCATGATTACTTCATTGAATAGCACGGTTAAAATACGTTTGTCGTGAATTAATATGATCGTGCGAACATCATTAATACATCTACCAGAAGTTATAATCGATTTCAAGACATCTTTATCAAAGGTTTTTAATTCTTCTCTATCCATTTCAAGATAAAATTGGTGAGCCTTTTGTTCGTTAGCTATTAGATGTCCATCAATAAGTTCTATTTCATTCGACTTAACATCAACGACTT
>Ga0209833_1002875_pt1 | contig 10034 bp, 8 predicted proteins | sample COGITO_mtgs_1105_3_FD_184797 | JGI IMG/M metagenome (GOLD analysis project Ga0209833, IMG submission 184797) | Pelagic marine microbial communities from North Sea - COGITO_mtgs_110506 (SPAdes) (version 2) | ecosystem: Environmental > Aquatic > Marine > Epipelagic ... | reverse complement strand
TCGAAGCTTACCTCCTAGCTAACAGTTCGCGGGCTCAAATCCTTCTATCCAAGACTGGCGGTGTATTTTTGGTAAACTTGATTCTAGCGTGTCTTCAATTTGTCTTTAGTATTGAAAACAAAATTCATTCCGGATAGGGACTTATAGCGCTTTAAGTATTCTATAAACCCAGGTGCATTTGATTTATCAATGATGGCACTTCCCAGGTAATAAGCTGGAAGTGAGGGGTGTTGATGGTGTGCCTCGTGCAGGTTAAAATTAAACAGAAAATAGTGAGCGAAAAACTTAGGGAATATTATGCTGCGTGTGTAGATAACTTGATCGCTGTAACGAATTGGTCGGACTGGGATATTCCCTGCAATGGGAATATCAATATGCGAGTGTTGACTTAAGATAACGAGGTCGCTTAGTACTAAACTTAAAATATAAGCGGGTAGTACATAGAAAAATAATGTCTTGCTTACTAGGATTATGATTCCAACGTAAAGTAGCAGTAGTACTATCATATTCCATCGTATTATCCTGATATTTTTTGGCTTTAGATGGCGATTCATCTTTTCTAGATTCCAATAATTCCCAAACCTATAGCCAAGCGTGAAAAGCGGTATGTATAGGCGCCATGAGATGTTCACGAGTGCTTTTGTAAAGGGTGAGAATTTAGGGTTTACAGTGCCCTCTGTAGTCGGATCTTTATCTCGAAACCCTGTCCATTTATGGTGCAGATTATGAATTTCTATCCAAGAAGTAAATGGGATTAACGAGAGGAAACCCATGATATGGCCAAATCCTTGATTGGCCCATTTAGATTTAAAAAAACTCTTGTGACCGCATTCATGGAGAAGAATAAAACATTGAAAGAAAAATAAAGCGAGAAGTAGCTGTGAGAGGATGTAAGAGATTGGGGAGTGTAGCGCTGTATGAAACAACACAGCTAGTCCCAATTCGGTAAATGGTACGACTAGCGAAACGAGTGCCTTGATATTTGAGGGGCGCTGCTTATGGATGACTTTTTTCATATGATCTCCGTGCTATGTTTGATGTTATAGAACTCAACGAATTTGAGTCTCATTTCGACTACTTTCTGTTCAATATTTTCAGATGTCCAATTCTTTATTGACACAGGTTCCATTGTACATACTTCCATAACCCCTCCTGATACTGATGTGTAATTATCGAGGTTGTCGTAGTTTTTTGGAATGTAAACGAACAACGGTGATATATCTAACCTTCCGGCCAGGGCAGCCCTATACACTCCACTATTGAATTCAGCGATGCCGTTGATATAGTCATGAACGCCTTCAGATGATCCTGCAAAACTTAGAGGTGATATATCTAACCTTCCGGCCAGGGCAGCCCTATACACTCCACTATTGAATTCAGCGATGCCGTTGATATAGTCATGAACACCTTCAGATGATCCTGCAAAACTTAGAGGTTCATGATGAAGACGTTCTTCAAGCCTCTCAAAAAAGCGGGCTCTTCGTTTCGGATGCTTTTTTTGTGGAACGTAAATGACGCCCATTCCGAAAGCAGTTAGCGTTAAGGGTATGAGTTTAAGGGTTTTTTCGGAGAGTAAAAATGGCACGTTAAGTCCAAGAGCTGTTAACGAGAAGATGTCGAGCAAGGAATTATGGTTAAATGTAATAAATGTGGGCTGCTGAGGTAGCGTATATTTTTGCGGGAGTACAAGACGGAACCCTAAGAATCGGAGAATAAGTTTTGACGAAATTACAGTGAGGACCCTACGGTTGAATGGAACGAGTCCGTCAAAAGAAACAAGACGTAGGGTAGTTGAGACAATCCCGAATATCGCGAGTATCAGAAACGTAACCGTTAATTGGTATACGATTTTCATGATTTACTACAGACTACGGTTTGCATAGATAGATTTAGTTTTTTCTGGAACCAGAGAATTGGGGATAAAAGGAATTGTCCCAAAAAGTATGGGAAAACTATTTTATTCAAGTTCAATCCTTTCCCAAGCGTTCTGAAATAAGTTCCTGTGAAAATGTAAAAGTAGGGCGGGAAGGCTCCATAGGGAAGGTAATGGTCGATCTTGTAATTGTGTTTATGAAGAATATTTACCAGATTTTTTTTATCGTAAAGTGCTGTGTGCTGTGGAGCCTGAATGCCGGGCCATTTGGATTTAAAGAGCTTGAAAGTGAGTGAGTCAAGTCTCGGCACTTCGATGATTAATAGTCCACCGGGTTTTAGCAATGATTTAGCATATTTTAAGGTTTGATTTGGATCGTAGTCGTGCTCGAAGAAGTGCCACATGGTGATAAGGTCAAAGGATTGCTTAGGTAGATCTTGCTCATAGAATAGCCCTTCGTGAAAGTCGATTTTTTCAAAGTCTGGATAATCTAGGTTTTCCTTAAAATCGACACCACTTATCTGGCACTCATACTTTTTGTTGAGATGAAGTAAAAATGTTCCCACGGCACAGCCAACATCTAAAACTCGTGTGTTTTTATCGATTGTCATATAGGATCGTACGAGTTTTTCTTTTTCGCGGTCATGCTTGCTCATGGCGTGTTCATAGAGGGGGGTTAGGATTCCCCAATTCTTCTTTTTGCGGTGAGCGATATATTCGGTATCATAAAACTCTTTGATTCCGCTAATTGAGATCCTCGGATTTTGGTATACTAATTCGCAATTATTACACTTAACGTATTGAAATTCACCATCCTTTCCTGTTAGGTCTTCTTCGCCCTTCAAGAAGAAGGCACTTTCGTTTGAACCGCATTGGTAACAGTTTACAGATTCGAAATCAAAATGATCCGGGTTTACAAAGGCCTTGATGTTCAATATGGGGTCAAATTTTGTCATGCTAAAATGCTGTGTTGGTGAGGATGTATAGAAAAAGAAGGAGGTACCTAGTTTGTTTCTGCGTAGTCAGTAAGGCCGTAATACTAAGAACTAAGAAAATAATCGAGACTTGCGAAACCCCATCAATGAAATAGCATAGGGCATAAGCTGTGATTAATATGGGCAAAGCGGTGATCTTGCTGATGATGTCTTCATCGCGGTATTCTATTAGTATGAAAATCAGAAAAAGACCTAAGATTGCGTAAGCGTCATGGCTGCCAAGTGCTAGCACAGCAAAAGGGTATTTGAGAAGCGGAAGAAGGAGACGGATTTTTCGAAATGGAAAGAGAAAATAATAGCTAATTTCGGATAGAAATAAGAAGGATATGAGCAAAATAGCTTGCAGTCCGTCTTGGAAGGAAATAAGAAGGGTAAATCCTATGTATAGTGCATAGAAATATCGCTTTAAACTTACTGCGGTGGCTGAAAACACATACGACCTGTTGGGTTTGTGTTGATCAATTTTTGAATTGGCAACATCATCATATAACCTGAACAATATAAGGAATGCCAATACTCCGACACTTTCCGCTAAGCGATGACCGTTTAGCGTAAATGAACCGTGTGCAAAACATACGAGTGCATAGGCTAGTGCGGCCCAGTTCAATAGCACAATCCGTTCTTTCATATATGTAAACAGATCAGTCATCAATAAATTTTATGGTTCCAGTATCAGCATCTAATTGGATGAGTTGTCCATCTTTTATGCGGGCGGTCGCACTGGGAACTCCGACGATGGAAGGAATTCCAAACTCTCGTGAAACGATTGCGCCGTGAGAGAGCATACCGCCTCGTTCCACAATCAAACCACTGATTAGAGGAAAAACCACAATCCAACCTGGATCTGTTTGTCTGGTGACCAGGATGTCCCCTTTTTTCAGTTTGTATGCCTCGGATATGGACTCAATGACACGTGCACGTGCAGTCACTTTTCCACCGCAAGCACTCATGCCCTTCATCAGATCATCTTCGCTATGTGAATCCTCTTCATTTTTTGTGCTTACGACCAGACCGTTTACAGTGAAAAACTCGTCAGGAAAAGATTTTTCGCACTCTTGCTGATAGTGCCTTTTACGTAAAGTTATTTGGTCTAGGTTCGCCTGGGGTAAGATTGATGAATATTCTATCAGTTCGGTGATTTCTATGTAGGATAGGTAGAGTAAGTCATTGGAATCCGCAAGTAAATTGCGCTTTTGAAGTTCGCTGCCAATTTTCCTGATGACTTTTTTGAATTGGTAATAGAGTTGTGCTTGCTTTAGTCGGGCGCGTTCCCTAGAACTTATGCCACGCATCGCGTTCCGGATAGAAAGGTCTACGAGTCCGTGAAAGAAAAGGGCTACGGGGAACACGATGCCGTATTTTGTCCAAATTTTCCTAATAAACCGTTGCCTAATTTGCTTTGCTTCGTCTGCGGTGGCAGCGATTTGAAGAGCGGGATCATGTTCATTTATTTCGTCATATTGTTTGAGAAGTTGGATGAACGCTACTGGATTATCACTGAAGTTATCAGCCGTAAACATGAGTTCGCCCGAACATCTGAAACCCCAATTTTTCAGGTAGGAATGGATCAATTCAATCGCTTTGTATTCTTTGGATTTGGATGCATAAAGATTCCAGAAATGGTCAGGCTCCATATCCTGAAAATCAGTATATAATATAACGTCTTTTTTAGTGATTTTCAGGATTTCGTGAATGAGCAAAACGGGCTTGGTACTCACAAGGTTTGGAATAGACTGAATAAGTTGATTATGAATTCCAATAGCTTCCTTTCCATAAAATTTTGAGCAGAGCTTTCCCAAGAGTCCGTGGTGAAGCATGGCAAAAAAATCGGCAAGCGAAGCCTTGTACCAACTATGCATCCGAATTTCGATAAACTCGTGAAACGCCGTTTTTAATTCATCTAATGAAATGGCTTGCTCGGATTTGAAGACATATCCTTGAACGCGATTTTCGAATAGTGCCACTTCACGACCTAATTTCCTGTTGTGTTTAATGACGCTTCGAACAAAAGTAAATTTTTCTATGAATGGTACTTTTTGATCGTTCAGGGATTCGTCTTTATGTCCAACAAAATTATTGAACGATCCTAGTAATTGTTTTGCAAATGGCGAACTGTAAAATATGTTATATATGCTCGACATGTTATAATACATACCGCCTCCAAATACACCAATAACATTTGCGAATGAAGATTCGAGTCGTTGAATACGTTCTTGTGGAATCTGGAATAGTTTCGACAGATTTTTGAAATAGTGGTAGTAAGAATCCCGTGCAATACTGTATAACAATGGACTAATCGCGCTAGGGTAATTTTCGTTTACATTCGTGTTCGACCAATGTACGGTTACTCCTTTGCCCTCTGTAGTTATTGGTCTTGCTTGCAAAACATAAACAATTCCATCCTTAACCGCGAATTCGATATCCAGAGGCACGCCAAAGGAGATTTCGAGACGAACACAGATATCTACTAAAGATTTAAATGCGCCAGAATCAGTGCATTGTACGTGGTGGTCCTTTCGAATATAAGTCTTGGATTCGGGCTCTACATCACCGCTGACCAATTTCTCTCCATGCCCGGTAACATATTCGACCAATAATTCGTTATCAGCCAACGGACTGCGCGTAAAGACTACGCCAGCAAAATCCGGATCAACCATTTCTTGTACGACTACAGCCATACCTTTAAGGTGATGACCAGAGGTGTTTTCATATGCTTTAACACTCTGTGAGCTATACGATTTCCAGCATCTCAGTGTATTTTCATATACGGAGTTTACATCAGGAGCGGAGCGATAAGACTCCAGTTGCCCGGCAAATGAGTTTTGGTCTGAATCTTCCCCAATAGCTGAGCTTCGCACCATAAGTGTAACCGCATTGAGTGATTTTAGTGCATTTTCAAGAGCTTCCTTAAAGTGGGTAATGTTTAACCGCTCCTGCTGAAATGCTTCGAACCAATCTTTATGAATAACGAAGCCATTTGGTACGTTTTCACCGTATTGAATTAATCGAGATAAGCTAGCCGCCTTGTTGCCAAATTCGAACGGGGAGAGAGACTCTTGTAGTGTAATCATACGGTTAAAAGCTCTTTTTTATCCCTGAAATAACTAAGATTACAGTGGTTGTTATGTGTATGAAAAGCAAGGAAAAATACATCCAGATTGCTTCTCCAAATGTTACAAAACCCATAATGGCGTGAATGAAGCTTAAACCTATCGTGGAGTCGGATTTATCTAGCCACCAAAAAAAGTATTTGAACTGTTCATGAGTGCCTCCTGGTGGAATTTTCAGTAACCTTTTGAGAAAAGAATTTGGCAATTCGAAAAAAAGGTAAAAAAACCCAAGCAATGCCCCGTACCAATTAGGCATTTCTATGGGAACTGCTATGAATCGAATAAAAGCTAAAAAGATCAAGGCATTTACAACTGTTAGAAAAAGGAAGCCTCGATAGGTTTTGTTTCGACCGAATAAACGAATGGAAATTGGAATATTGAGCTCTTCTAGTAGGCTATATTTCACAACCACCATATGAAGGGTGTTACTCAGAATCAATGGAACAGCAATGATTAAAATATGCCAGAGAATATCAACGTTCATCTCTTAAGATATTGAGCATTTTTAAAGCTACGTTCAAAACTCGATTCGAGAAATCATATTTCATGATCACTCCGGCGACTTCATAAAAAGATAGTCGCGTTGCGATATAAGTCTCGAGGGAATAGCAAAGTGCCTCGAACCAAGGGTTGTTCTCAGAGAGCTCAGCGACTCGATCACTGTAAAACCCGAGATATCGAACAAGGTCTTCTCTGGTAAAGTCCTGCGGTAGAACGAAGCTTAGAAACTCTACGATATCTCTTGTCGGAAAATCTACAACAGCGAGCTCCAAGTCGTAAAAAACAGGCGTGCCATTCTTCCTAATAGCGATGTTTCGTGAATTGAAATCGTTGTGAATTATAGTTTTTGACAGCTTGATATTCTTTGCAATTCGCGACCAATTTCCTAGATTCATTTGAATACTAAGAAGCATCTCGCGATTGATAATGTGCCCACCTTCCAAAATGGTGATATCCAATAATTTGCGATACAGAGGAATGTAGCGCGAGGCATCAAATTCTTGTACTTCTCGTAAGTGCTCGTTTCTCAGAGAGGAGTGAAACCCCTTCAAGGCGCATAACACAGATGATATATCCGCATCACTCCATGCATTTGGATTATTCTCGCTGTTGACGATACGCAGTTCCGAATAGTCGAGGAACTCCTGCATAAAGAGGTAGATTTCTCGCTTCGTATTAACGAGACTCCCCTCAAATCGTGGTATATACTCGAAACCAATTTCCGCAAGCTTCTGGTAAATTTTTATATCCTTAATATGTGCGTTTTGGTACTCTAGTTGAGTGCCGTATTTCTTAATTAGGTCGGCCAATTCCGTATCAATCGATGAGGCCATTAAATGCAATCCCTTAACGGTTTCTACATCCAAAGCTTTCGACTTGAGTAATAGTTTTTCCGAGTAAACCTCACCATTTTCAAGTTCATGATTTCGCTCAACTGGAATGAAGCCGATCATTTTTTTGCTGGTGCGGTTCGCTATAACCGTCAAGATGCCATTATCTAATGTGTCATTTTCTAAAACTCTAAATGAAAAAAGGTTATTACTGTTCCTTTCACCGGCAACTTCAGATAAGAATTTTGTGGTCAATTCGGATTTTAAAAGCCATTGAACTGGTTTATTGCGCCCTAGTTTTTCATGTGCCTTAGCGAACTCGCCACTAACAATTGCAGCGTAGGTGGAAATCTCTAAGCCCATGGCAAATCCGGCGATCAGCTTAGCGAATCGCTCTACTTTACCTGATCCTAAACACCCCATCATATCCAAGGCTTCTGACTGCATTTTCAAGTTAGTGCCACCTCCAACCGTACCAACCACCAGATTAGATAGGGTAAGCTGAAGTTTTAGTCCACCTTCCACACAATCGAGTTCCAGAAAACCAACTGCAGATTCATGCACACAGCCTATGTCTTGACCTGTTGCTACGAAAAATGCAGCAATGGCGTTGGCTACGTTGATGTTGTAACCTACCATAGATTCTTCCTCTGCGAAAGATTTCGACGGGCCGAAAAATCGCTCCATCTTTTCGGAAGTCGTGCGAAGCACCTTGTTTATGACAGCTTCAGGCAAGAAGCAATTCGCAACCACTCTAATACCTCGTCCATGGGTAATATTATATTGGGATATTTTTTTGTCTGCGGCACCATTCCCCTCAATCACATAGTCGATTGGCGATATGTCGAATTTTTCTTTAAACACATCGACAAGATGCATAATTGCATGCCAAGAACAAGTTGTAGTCATGTTTTGACCCGAAGCATCGCCCGTTGAAAAAACGAGTTTGAGGTGGACATTCTTACCTCGAACGAATCGTTCGATAGTCCGTAAATCTGCATGGTTCGAATATTTTTTGATCAGTTGGGCCACTTTCTCCTCTTCCGTCTTCACGAAAGCTTGAAAAGTATGTGCTTCTTCTTCAGTTTCGAATAAAAATAAAGGGGAACGCACCATTTTTTGCCAAGTAACTTCAGCCTCAAAACCTCCCCCGTGACTAATGGCTTTAGCTCCTCTGTTCATGCTGGCAACGAGTGCACCTTCAAGCGCACCCACGGTTGCATACACTAATTCTTCTTGTGCCTTGTCCTTAAACAACATTGGACCGACCACTCCTAAAGGGATTTCTACAGAGCCGATATACGATTCTATGTTGTTTTGAATTTCGCTCAGTTCCAGCTTGGAATACTTAATGTTCTGGATGGAGATGTCTTGCTGCTCTAAAAAGGCTTGACGCATTTCAATGGCACTTTTTACAACAAGTCCTCTTCCTGGAATTACTGGTAGACGGGAAGGTTCAGTATTTATTTTTCTATGCATTCATTAAATACGTTTATGTAGTTTTTTGAAATGTAAATAGATTGTCTACCAATTTCATCATTGACCAACCTCTCATGAACCTTTGGAAGGTTGTATTGTGGTATACTGGGAAACATGTGATGTTCGCAGTGGTACGCAATGTTTTTAGGAGAGAGTAGGAGTCTAGAAATGAAATTGTGCTTCGTTGTTCGCGTTTGCATATCTAGGGGTTGATGCTCAATACCTGAATGCTCAGCTATTCGTCGCCATCTATTGATGAGTTGCGTCCAAGAGATGAAGGGAACGAACCAGTACTTTAAAAGCAGCATTTCGTGATCGAAATAGATAAACCCACCAAGGAAAATGATGTAGAAGGAAACTCTAGCGAACTTGTATCTCCTGCTGGACTTCGGTTTGCCCGATGCAACTGATTTGCCCGACATCACTCGAAAAGTTTCGAAAACACCAAGCCCGGAAAGTTGCCTCATGACGATTTTAAGAAAGCGATTAATGGGCATTGGGAATTGCCAATTCTTATCCGTTTTAGCAGTATAATCTGGGTCTTCATCCGTATTTAGACATTGATGGTGTTTGAGGTGTTTTACTTTATATGATTTCATGGAAACAATCACCGGCCAAGCGCAGAATACCTCACCAACTATGTCATTGATCCTTTTGTTTTTTGAGATTAAACCGTGAACAGACTCATGCATTAATAATCCTAAAGCGAGATACCTTGCACCAATAAAGACAACGGTGATTATATAGATGCTCCAATGAAAATAAGTTTCACAAAGAAAGGCTGCGATTAATATCATAGCCCATTCTTGAATGACTGAAAAAATCCCTTTCCACGTTTGGATATTAAAAAATGGACGTAGATCAATTCTATCTAAAATGAGATGAATTCTATCGTTGTAGAAGGTTTTTGAATTTACCATAGTGTGTAATTTAGAATTCTAGATTATGTTTCAAGTTAAACGGTAATTTCTTAAAGTGGAATAATTCGATACTACTAATCATCCTAATATGAGGCTAGTTGTTTACTTTGACGAAGAATAAAATCTCACTTACAAACTTTTATTAGTAATGAATCTAGCAGTTTTTAGTAAAACTATATTTTTGATTCAATATTGAGATTTGCATACCGCACTTTTAAATTCATATCTTATAACTGAGGAATTACCTTATACAGCTTTAGACATACAGGTAGTATCAAAGTCTTTGAAAAAACAGGCTCTCTACTCAAGCTACAGCAAGTAATGGG
>Ga0209833_1002868_pt1 | contig 10046 bp, 7 predicted proteins | sample COGITO_mtgs_1105_3_FD_184797 | JGI IMG/M metagenome (GOLD analysis project Ga0209833, IMG submission 184797) | Pelagic marine microbial communities from North Sea - COGITO_mtgs_110506 (SPAdes) (version 2) | ecosystem: Environmental > Aquatic > Marine > Epipelagic ... | reverse complement strand
TCACAAATCCTCCTGGATAAGCGTAGCATGAGATGTTGCTGCCAAATTGCTTTTGAAGCGTTTTGCGTGACTGCCCCATTTCTTTCTGAAGGTAGGATTTGAACGTAGCTTCTCCTTTGGCCCGTTTTGATTTTACAGCTGCAGGGTATGGGTGGGAAACGGAGTGGCTGCCAATGGAGCAGCCATGTTTTTGCATTTCCTTGATCATCGATGTGGTGAGTGCGTTGCTGCCTCCATTGATGTAATTGGTGTAGAGGAAGATGGTGAATGGAAATCCCATTTCCTTAAGAATAGGAAAAGCATCTGTGTAGATTGATTTCCAACCATCGTCGATGGTGATAAGAACGGAGCGGTCTTCGATGGTTTTCTCTCCACGTTTCCACGCCGTAAAATCCTCTAAGCTAATTACATTTAGGCCAAGATCTTTGATCGCTTGCATTTGGCGTCGGAACTTGCCCGTCGAGATGAGCATCTCCGTAGCGTCTTTGGTTGAAGAAAAATCATGATATCCGAGCACGGTGACGCGTGCATCAGGATTTGCAGGAATGTTGACTGACTTTACCTGATCAGCTACCTTTGGCTTTGTTTGCGTTGTTGAGTTATTTGGGCTTTTTGGCGTAATCGCGATCGTTTGAGCTAAGGTGTAGCTCAAAAACTTGGCATCACCATTATCAAGCGGACCATGACCTTGCGATAAGCTAGCAAGGAGAGTCAGCATGGTGGCAATGCCTGAGAAAATACCTAAAAACTTCTTCATGATCAGTGGGGATCTAAAATATAACCCCATCGAGGTGGATGGAAAGTCCTGAGTCACCTGGGTAGGATGAGTTATGCTCGATTGGGTAATCGCTAGTCTCCATAGCCTTGATGCTAACTTAGAGGGCTGGGGTAGGTGCCTTGGTTGACTAGTTGCTTAATGGCATCAACGACATGTGGTTTGTCGTCAGGGTAGGTGACGCCAAACCAAGAGCTGGTGGTCTCAAGGAGGCGGCAGTCGGCTTTTTTCTGGCTGATCAAGTCGTCAACGAGTGTTGGGATGTAGCATTCGGATTTGAGCTCATTGCCAGATTCCTTGAGGAATTGAATGAAATGTTCTTCAAGCTGGGCGAAGAATTCATGGTTGAAGCCCCAGAAATTCATTGAGGCAAGAGCATGTTCATCAATTTCAATGCGGGTGCCGTCCAATTGGTTGCCGTAAATTTTGCCGTCTTGTTCCCTCTTGATTTCAGTGATTTCTTCGACTTCGCTGAGCAGGCCGTCATTTTCCGAGCAAATGCCGCGATTGACATCACCATGATCGGATAAAGTCTTGTTGATGTGGTAGCCGACCATGCAGTAGTGGGACATGGAGTCGTCGGAGTCACTGGACTCTCTGAAATAGGCTGCGATCCTTTGGTAGGCGTCAGCTCCGTAAAAATCATCTGCGTTGATGACCGCGAAGGGCCCGCTGACCGCGTTTCTCGCTGCTCGGATGGCGTGGGTGGTTCCCCATGGTTTTTCACGACCTTCAGGGACGCTGAAACCATCGGGCAGATCGTCAAGCTTCTGAAATGCGTAGTCCACTTCGATTTTACCTTCGAACCGAGCTCCTACGCCTTCTCTGAAGGCCTGGGCAAAGTCTTCGCGGATGATGAATACGACTCGCTTGAAGCCTGCACGGATTGCATCATAGACAGAATAATCGAGCACGGTTTCGCCATCAGGGCCCATCGGGTCCATCTGTTTGAGGCCGCCGTATCGGCTGCCCATGCCTGCTGCGAGGATGAGTAGTGTTGTTTCCATGGTTCAATAATTTTCGCTTAGTGATAAGGGAGAGCTTTTTATGCAGACAATGTCTAGCTAATGCAATGGTTTCTTGTAAGTAAGCCGTGGTTCTTTAACAAAGAATGTTAACAAAGAATGCTATTGCAGCTAAGGGCTTGCTGTCTTTAAGATGAGGTCGTGCCCTGAGAGTTTGTCATAACTCAGAGGAGGCAAATCTTCAATCTTCGCAGTCAGCGTAAGATACCTTACCCACCCAATAATACCCCCGCCTAGATTGTATGGACGATACCCCCAAAGATCTCGACCAAAGCTCAGAGCGTAATCACGTGCGGCGAGTATTTAATGCGATGCTCACGGCTCGTGTTCTTGAGAATAAATTGGGAAGTCTCTATAAGGCAGGGAAAATAGTAGGGGGAGTTTATCTTGGTAAAGGTCAGGAGGCTGTCAGTGCTTCGATGGCCGCTTGTTTGGAGAAGGGGCGAGATGTCTACGCACCTTTGATTCGTGACCAAGCAGGACGCACCGCATTTGGTGAAGAAATTTTAGATTGCACCCGCACTTACCTAGGTTCTGTCAAAGGGCCGATGCGGGGCAGGGATGGTAATATTCACCGAGGTCGGCCAGCTGAAGGAATGTTGGCGATGATTTCTCACCTAGGAGCGGCTATACCTGTTGTTGCAGGTATGCTCCTGGCAAAGCGCCTCAAGGGTGAATTAGATGGGGTGGTCGGTGCTACTTGCGTGGGTGATGGTTGCACCTCCACGGGAGCATTTCACGAGGGTTTGAATACTGCCGCAGTCGAAAAATTGCCCCTGATCTTAACGGTCGCCAATAATCAGTATGCTTATTCGACTCCGAATGACCGGCAGTTTGCCTGCCGTGATCTCGTCGACAAGGCTGTAGGATATGGGGTGCGTGGTCACAGTGTGGATGGAACAGATATGCTGGCCTGCATCAAAGTGATGAATGAGGCGGTGGCTCGAGCCCGTGAGGGTGACGGCCCTCAGCTTGTTGTAGCATCGATGCTCAGGCTCACGGGGCATGGCGAACATGATGACGGCTCCTATGTCGATGCAGCGCTCAAAAGCTCTGGGCTAGGGCGTGATAGTATCGAGGTTGGAATCAAACAGCTTATAGAGGGTGGTTTCGCAACAGCAGAAGAAATCGAGCAATGGCAGCAAGAGGCTGCCGATCAAGTGCAGCAGGCAGTGGCGATCGCTCAGAAGGAAGACGGCCCTGACCCCTACAAGGATGATTGGATGGCATACTCAAATCCTGAGATGCAAATGCAGAGATAATAATGAGTGATGTTACTTACATAGACGCTATCCACGCGGCCCTCGATGAGGCCATGGAGCGAGATCCTGATGTTTTCCTCTACGGGCAAGATATCGGTAAATTTGGTGGTGCCTTTAAGGCGACCAAAGGTTTGCAGGAAAAGTATCCTGGCCGGGTATTAGATGCTCCCATTAGTGAAGATGCGATGGCTGGCGTTGCCATTGGCGCTGCCATTGAGGGAGCGAGGCCCGTTCTTGAAATGCAATTTGCTGATTTTTCCTCTGTCGCGTTAAACCAGATCATCAATCAGGCAGCGACGCATTATTACCGAACGGGTGTGCCGGTGCCACTGACGATGCGCCTGCCATCGGGGGGAACCCCTGGTTCTGGACCTTTTCATAGCCAGAGCATGGAGGCCATCTACTCTCATTACCCAGGACTGGTTGTGGTCACGCCGGCAACGGTAGCTGATGCGCACAGTATGCTGCTGGATTCTATCGCGATGAATGACCCCGTGATCTATTGTGAGCACAAGTTTTTGTATCGTTGGCTGAAATCCAAAGATTTATCAGGAGACCGATTGCCCATTGGTCAGGCGAGAATCACGCGCCCTGGTAAACATGCGACGGTGGTCACCTACAGTGCGATGGTTCACGAGGCCGTTCGTGCCGCTGAGATGCTCTATAAAGACGGTGGCTGGGAAATTGAGGTCGTTGACCTGCGATCAGTCAAACCTCTCGATACGGACACTATTATCGCCTCTGTCGCTCGTACTGGCAGGTTACTTGCCCTGGGCGAGGCGTTTCCGTGGGGTGGGGTAACGGCCGAAGTGGTTTCTCGCGTCTGTGCAGACGGCTTCCACCTGCTCGATGCTCCTCCGGTAAGACTCAATTCTAAAGACACGCCGATACCGTATCATCCCAAGTTATGGTCATCACATCGCCCGACGCCAGAATCCATAGCTGAAGAGCTTCGTAAGTTGTTGGATTACTGATAATTACGTCTATTTTTACTAAAATTAAGCAACCCATAAAATCATGCCTAAAGTTCCTATTATGATGCCCCAGCTCGGCGAGTCGATTGCCGAGGCTACGATTATACGGCTTAACATTGCCGTCGGCGATAAGGTGGTTTCAGACCAAGAAGTTATTGAGGTGGAGACCAATAAAGCGACGATGGGGGTGACGGCGCTATGTGCAGGTGAGGTGACCGAAATTCTTGCTGAAGAGGGGGCGAGTTATGCCGTGGGCAGCCTTCTTGGGATTTTGGAAGTTAGCGAAGATGAGCTGGAACGCACCGGCGAGAAGTCAATGGAGGAGATGAATGCTGAGGAAGCTCAAGCTGCCGAACCTGATGCCAGTGACGACGAGCAGAATTTACATTTTAAAACGGAAGATGGTGGTTATCGCGAGCCTGTGCTGGTTGAACCCAGTATTAAGGGTTTACCGGTGCCAACGGGAAAGCAAGGGGCGCACTACATATCTCCCCGCATGCGGGCGCGGATGGCCGAGCTTGGGCTCAGAGCCGCCGATATTTCCGCCGTTTCTGGAAGTGGCGCGGGTGGTCGCGTTACCGTAGAGGATCTCGAGGGGTTTCTCGAGCACATCAAAACATGGCCCTACACAAAGGCGTCTCCCATGCGTCTTGCTGTGGCTGATGCGATGCGTCGGAGCTGGACTCGCCCGCTAGCAACGGTTGCCAGACCTCTGGTAATGGACAAGATCCTTGATCATCGCCGTCGTCAGGCACCCAAACCAGGCCCGGCGCTTTATCTGTTAAGAGCTCTGGCACTAGCATTGGCGGAGAACCCAACCACGGCTGGTTATTTGATTGGTGAAAATGTCGTTCACCCGCGTGCCTTTGATATTGGTGTGGCAGTTCAGGTCGATGATGGAGTCTTGGTTCCTATTATCCGCAACGCTGATACAAAGTCGCTGAGTGAACTTGTTGAAGATTACAACCGCCTTGTAGAGTTGGCTCGTTCGCGAAAACTTCCCGAGGATGCAACCAAACATGGAATTGCAACCGTGACCAACTTTGGTACTTTTGGATTAACTTGGGGCACACCTATTCCGCTGCCTAATGAAACCCTGATACTGGGCCTCAGCGCTGGTGTTAAGCGCCCCGTTTGGAGTGAGGAGACCAGCACCTTTGTCCCTGTAACGGAAGCGGAGATCGATTTGACCTTTGACCACAGGGTGGTTGATGGCGGTGGTGCCGGAATGCTGCTCAATCGTATTTCTGAGTTACTGCAACATCCAGAAACTCTCTAGGGGGAGTCCAAATTGCCGCATTAATCAGCCGCATTTCAGCTTGCTGGCTCTATGCCGAGCTGGGCATGAACGGCAGCCATCACACTGGCGTTGACCTCTGTGATCTCTGTGTTGGCATCGATTACGTATGCATACGTTTCATCCTTGAGGCTTAAGAAAAGCTTGCGACAAAAGTCGAGTGATTCACGCTTTTCAAATTCGTTGGCTTGACCATCTCTAACGCCGATACGCTGTAGCGCGATATCAACATCAAGATCGAGAATGATGAGCGTGTCGGGTTGGGGGGCGAAGGTCTCATTTTTTACGCGGATCACTTCAGGGTCGATGCCGCGCGCACCTTGGTAGGCCATGGTTGAAAAGTAATAACGATCAAGGATGACGATGCCGCCACTCTTGATGGTCGGAATGATGAGCTGCTCGACGTGCTCTCGACGGTCGTTGATGAAGTATTCCAATTCATCTTCTATGCTGAGCCTGCCCGTGGTTGCACTGCCTCTGAGTTTCTTTCCCCAAGGTCCATTGGTCGGCTCGAAGCTTTGCACAACCTCGCGACCGCTCTTTCTCAGAGCTTCGGCTAGCATGGTAGCTTGAGTGGACTTTCCAGTCCCATCGATGCCTTCGATGACAATGAGGTATCCTTTGGCTTCGAGGCTGTTGTGCTTGGTGGTCATGAAGATGAAAAATGATGGGTGTAAGGCATTCTTTAGCGAACAGGCTTGGGCAAGGCTTAGAGTTTTGACCAGGCATCCATGCCTCCGGTGACATTGTATACATTGGTGAAGCCTTGATCTACTAGGTAATCCATGACTCGACCGCTTCGGCCGCCAGATTTACAAATGATCAGTAACTCCTGGTCGTCGTCCATGGCTTTGAGTTCAGGCATGAACTCGGGTATGTCGCCCATGGGTATATGCCGAGCGGCATCAATGTGAGCGGCGCTGTATTCCCATGGTTCACGCACATCGAGTAAGAGGCCGTTAAAGGGTTCGTCTAGTTTGCTTTTGAGTTGTTCAACGCTTATTTCGTCTTGGTTATCCATCATGTTTGTGGGCTTAGTATTGCGGCAGAGTTGTTGGTAGTCAATTAAGTGAGTGATGCTCGGATTTTCACCACAAAGAGGACATTGGGGGTCCCTACGTAGGTTGAATTCTCGGAAGCTGGTATTGAGCGCATCATAATGGATCAGTCGGCCCAGTGGCGGGGTGCCGCAGCCTAGAATGATCTTGATTGCTTCCATGGCCTGAAGGCTGCCCATGATCCCTGGCAAGACGCCGAGGACTCCAGCTTCTGCACAACTAGGGACACTGCCAGCATCGGGAGGATCAGGCAGCATGCAGCGATAGCATGGCCCCCCAAGGTGTGGGGCAAAGACACTGAGTTGACCTTCAAAACGGAAGATGGAGGCGTAAACGTTTGGTTTTTTGAGGAAGAATGAGACGTCGTTGCTGAGGTAGCGTGTAGGGAAGTTATCGGTGCCGTCGACGATGACGTCATACTGGGATGCAATCTCCATGGCGTTTTCAGCATTGAAGCGGCAGGCGTATTGCTCAACCTTCACATGCGGATTGATTTCTCTAAGTCGTGCAGTGGCGCTATCAAGTTTGCTCAAGCCAAGACTCGATTGGCTATGGAGTATCTGGCGTTGGAGATTAGATAGCTCGACGGTGTCAGGATCAACAATACCGATGCGGCCAATTCCAGCGGCAGCAAGATAGAGGCAGGAGGGGGATCCTAGACCTCCTGCGCCGATGCAAAGTACCGATGAGTTCTTCAGCTTTTCCTGTCCTGCAACACCGACTTGCTGGAGAGAGAAGTGGCGTGCATAGCGGGCTTGTTCCTCTTGGCTGAGCATAATTGGGATGCCGAAAGAGGCTACAGATGAAAGGGTGGAGAAAATGGCCGACTCACTTCAAAAATGAAATCTAGTGGTGGCGGAGGGTTTGGTGTGAGAGGAGCTTAGCCCTTGAGTTTATTTTCCAAAGCTTGGTCAGGCTGAGCGCCATTATTGAGTGCTTTCTGGTAGTAGCTCAGCGCGTCCTGTTTGCGTTTTTGCTGCAGATAAAGAACAGACAAATTGTAATAAGCATCAGCTAATGAGGGATTAATTTTGATCGTGGATAAAAAGTGCTCCTCAGCCTGTTGGTATTGTTTAGCGGCTCCTGCCAAGTTACCCAGGTATAAATGTGCACGTGCGTTGTCTGGATTGAGAATGAGCGAACGCTCGAAGGAGTTTTGAGCATCATCGATCTCTTTGTTTTTGTATTGAGCAATGCCCATCATGAAGTGTGCATAGCCGCTATTTTCACGCATGGTGATGGCTTCGTCTAAACAATCGATCGCCTTGTCGTAATGTCCCAGTTTCATTTCAACTACACCGAGCTTACAAAGAATAGGATAATTGCCGGGTACCCTTTCATTAATATCGATAAGAACGGAATGAGCAGCTTGAGTGCGCCCCTTTTCTATGTGTCGGATTATCAGACCTTCGACATATGATGTTTCTGACTGAAGTGCATCTCCATGGGTGCGAGCGTGATCCACAGTGACTCTGTCAGGGTTGGTGAACTCTCCATCTGGGTGGCGGTGAGCTGAAGCAAACTCCTTTTCTCTATCCGTAAGGTTGATTTTGATATTTCGAATATCACTGATTGCTTTGGAGAGGCCGTCGATTTTGGCTATTGATTTTTGATAGGTATCCCAGAGAATTTTCTCTCCAATGCGGCGGCGTTCTTGTGCAGCAAGAAGGCGTTTGACGGTTCCTTGAAGGGTTTTGATTTCATCAGGGTTCGTGTAGGCCCCATCATTGGCATTAGGGTTTTTATTAGGGTTTTCACTGGCGGTGGAGAGGGCTGATTGGGCGTCACGAAGCTGAGATTCAAGAGATTGGATGGTCTCGCTCTGGATTGCTTGCTCTTTCTGATATTTTAAGATGCGAGTTTTAGCGAGGGCAAGGTTAGTGCGCGCCTTGGTGAGGTCATCCTTGGTGGCGTTTTGGTTTTCCTCAAGAAAATCAAGACGATCAAGAGCCTCTTTGAGTTCAGTACCCAGACGCATGTTTTCGGTAATGAGTCCTTGGACTCCTTTAGAGTCACTTTGTTTTAGAGTCTCAGCGAGCAGGTTTCGTTCTTTTAGGAGGCTGTCGCGCTCTTTGGTGAGTTCCTTGATGGTCTCTTGAGATTCGTTCAAGCTAAGCTGCATTTTTTCAATGCGGCTATTGGCACTGCCCAGCTCATTACGAGTTTGTTCCAGCATCTCGGTAACTGTTTTCAGCTCATCTCGCAGCCCTCTTACCAGCTCGTTATTAACGGCACCTTGTTGCTGCATGTTTTGCTGGATTTTTTCAGCACGGTTTTTGGCGAGTTCGGCTTCTTGGCGGAAGTTTTCAGCGTTTTGTTGCGCTTCTGTGAGTTTCTGCTGGGAAGACTTCAGGGCGCGTGCCGTAATTTTGATTTCCTGTTCGAGCGTTGTCTTTTGCTGAGAGATGCGGTTCATGTCTTGCTGCAGAGGTGCACGAGCAAGGACATCTCGTATCATCGCGATTTCTCTGTCTTTCTTGGTGATCAGCTCATTGAGGCGCTTACGCTCTGTGTCGTCTAGCTTGTTCTTGGCGTTTTGATCATTCGATGCAGCAGCCTCTTTGTTAGCAGTCTCTAGCTTTATTTTTAGCTCCTTGTTTTCTTTTTCGAGTTTATCAAGGCTAGCTACCGTCGAGGGATCGATTATGGTCCGACCGGTCGTGCTGTTATTGCGCGAGGAGGGAGCTGGTTGGTAGCCTGAGCCTGCGCCTGTGCCGCTTCCACTTGGCGAGCCTGGCTGAGGTCCCTCGATCAGGTCTTGGGTTTTGATTTTGTTGTTGGCAAGTTCAGCGGTAGCATTGGGCTCAACCCTTTTCATGCATGCCTCAGTGCTGGCGATGCGGCTTTGCACGAGGTTGGGTTTCCAGTTTTTGTGAGACTTATTGAGGACGCTGTAATAGCTGTACGCTTGTTGGTATTTTTGCCATGCATCACTAAATTTGCTTTCCCCTTCGAGTTTTTCGGCGCGCTTGATTTCAAGCCATGCCTGAAAAAAAATGTCTGAGGGGTCCAGTGCAGCTGGATTTTCTTGAGCATCTAGCTCACAAGTGAACGCTCCCAACAGCATGGGTATGATCAAAAAAAGCGGAATAATGCTTCTGGATATGCTTCTAAAGCCGGAGTGCCGTAGGAAACTCATGAGTTGCTCATATTAGTCAGATTTGAGTGGGCTTGCAATTGTAAAAGTATCTGTAGGGCATCGCTAGCAATGCATCAAACGCATTAAAAAGTGCCGTTAAGTTTACGTCCAATCCAGAAGCTGGCCAATAGGCAGATAAGGCAGGTGGCAGTGAACCAGTGCGACCAGAGTGGTGTGCGAGACTCTAGGGGCTTGGGCACCGGCAGGGCATTGATTACTTTGCCAATATCTTTGATCGTATCGCCCTCCATCAGTTGGCCTTTCGAGACTCGGGTCATTTCTTCGATAACATCAGCGCGGGCGGGCATACCTGTTTTCTCAACCTCACTTCCTTGGGCGATTAATGTGGTGTCTGTGCTGTGAGCTCTATCTTCGCCAATGGTGGCACGAATTTTCCAAGCTCCTGGTTGTGTTATTTTAAAGCGCCCAGAATAACTCCCCCAGGTTTCATCCTCTTTGTTGAGACTGATTCTTTTGCTTTCACCATCAGGCGAGTCGATGTTCACGTAGAGTTCG
>Ga0209833_1002850_pt1 | contig 10086 bp, 9 predicted proteins | sample COGITO_mtgs_1105_3_FD_184797 | JGI IMG/M metagenome (GOLD analysis project Ga0209833, IMG submission 184797) | Pelagic marine microbial communities from North Sea - COGITO_mtgs_110506 (SPAdes) (version 2) | ecosystem: Environmental > Aquatic > Marine > Epipelagic ... | reverse complement strand
TTAATGAGAATTCAATCTTTGGACCATAGAAGGCGCCCTCACCTGGCAGTTCCTGCCAAGGCAGGTCTTTAGCATCTAAGGCTTGGCCCAATGCTTCTTCTGCGCGATCCCAATCCTGATCGGAACCCACACGCTGTTCTGGGCGAGTTGAGAGACGGTAGATAATTTCAGCAAAGCCAAAGTCCGCATAAACCTCATGCAGGAAGTCGATAAACTGCGCCACTTCCGCCTGGATCTGGTCTTCAGCACAGAAAATATGCGCATCGTCCTGGGTAAATGAACGCACACGCATAATGCCGTGCAGTGAACCGGAGGGCTCATTGCGGTGACAGGAGCCAAACTCAGCCAGTCTTAATGGCAAGTCTCTATAGCTTTTTAGACCCTGATTAAACACCTGCACATGACAAGGACAGTTCATCGGCTTAATCGCGTAGTTGCGATCTTCGGTGGCAACGGTAAACATATCATCGCCAAACTTATCGGCGTGACCGGATTTTTCCCAGAGACTAAAATCGACAATCTGTGGGGTTTTAATTTCTTGATACCCCTGCTCGCGCTGTTTGTTGCGCATATAGCTTTCGATAGTGTTGTAAACACTCCAGCCTTTCGGGTGCCAAAAGATTGAACCCGGGGCTTCTTCCTGCATATGGTAGAAGTCGAGCTTCTTATTAATCTTGCGGTGATCGCGCTTCTCAGCTTCAGCAAGGCGATTAATATAGGCTTTAAGCTGCTTCTTATTGGCCCAGGCAGTACCGTAAATACGCTGCAACATTTCATTGTTTTGGTCGCCACGCCAGTAAGCACCGGCAACCTTGGTCAGCTTAAAGGCCGGTAATTTTGCAGTGGACGGAACATGGGGGCCGCGACAGAGATCGATAAAATCACCCTGACGGTAGAGACCAATCGGCTCACCGGCAGGAATGCTAGCAATAATCTCGGCCTTGTATTCCTCACCAATACTTTTAAAGAATTCCAATGCCTCATCGCGATCCCACTCTTCGCGGGCAATGCTGTGATCGGCTTTCACCAGCTCGGTCATACGCGCTTCGATAGCCTCGAGATCTTCCGGCGTAAAGGCGCGCTCGAAAGCGAAGTCATAGTAAAAACCATCTTCGATCACTGGGCCAATAGTCACCTGTGCCGTGGGAAATAACTGCTTTACTGCCATGGCCAGCAGGTGGGCTGAGGAGTGACGGATAATATCCAGCGCTTCATCGGAGCGATCGGTAACAATTGCCAGAGTCGAGTCACTCTCCATAACAAAAGAGGCATCGACCACTTCACCATCGACAACACCGGCGAGGGTGGCTTTGGCGAGACCGGCGCCAATATCGGCGGCGACATCGGCCACAGAAACAGGATTATCGAAAATACGTTGGGAACCATCAGGCAGGGTAATTGCGGGCATAGTGCTTTTCCTTTTCAGTGGTGACCCATACCAGGGGCCACTTGAGTTAAATTTAATAAGCGCGCATTTTACTCTGTATGCAAGGAGTTACAAGCCCGCTACTTTATAAACAAAGCAAAGGTTGCAATTGAATCTCAAGCGCCCTATAAAAGCCCCCTTAATAACTAGCCAGGAAAGCCTGTGAAAATTTATGTCGATGCCGATGCCTGCCCGACGGTGATTAAAGATATTCTCTATCGTGTTTCACAGCGCACCGGGATTGAACTGATTCTGGTCGCTAATCAGGCGCTATCAACACCGCGAATTCCAACTGTGCGCTCCATTCAGGTGAGCTCAGGTTTTGATGTGGCCGATGATCATATTGTGCAGCTGGTGGAGAAAGATGATCTGGTGATTACTGCAGATATTCCACTGGCAGCAGAGGTGATTGATAAGGGTGGTAAAGCCCTGAATCCTCGGGGTGAGCTGTACAGCAAGGCCAATATTAAAGCGCGACTCAATATGCGTGACTTTATGGACAGTATGCGCAATAGCGGCGTGCAGGTTGGCGGCGGGCCACCGCCATTATCCCAGCGCGATCGTATGGAATTTGCCAATGCGCTGGATAAGTATGTGGCGCAGTTTAACGCTTAAAATAGTTTATCCACTGCTGTCGATCATGCGGCCAATTTGCCCAGCGGTAAAGGGCCAGCCCTTCTCATCACCATTGGGCAGTGCAACAACCGGAATCCGAATTCCATACTTTTCTTTCAAGCTTTCGTCACCCTGAATATTCACCTCGACCAACTCCCAATCATTTTCCGTTAACAATGGATAGAGAATAGCCTTAGCCTGCTCACAGAGATGACAGTTCGGGCCGCTATAAATGGTTAGCCGATTAGCCAAAACTACTGCGCCTGGTGATCTTCCAAACATTGTGAATACGCGGATTTCTCTCAAAATCCATATCTAATGTCTGGGGGGTAATATTCTCACAGTCAAACTGGCGCAATGTAAGTTCATCCATCTTAAACTTGCGGAAGTTATTGGAAAAAATCAATACGCCATCATCGGCGAGCTTGGCCATAGAGTTGCGAATTAAATCGCCGTGATCGCGCTGCACATCCAACACCGAATCCATCTTTTTCGAGTTTGAAAAAGTTGGCGGATCGAGAAAAATAACATCGTATTTATCGCCATCAGTCTCCAGCCATTTCAGGCAATCAGCACGTAGTAGATGATGGTTTTTGGCACTGAGTTTATTTAGGTCAAAATTGCGCTGTGCCCAATCTAAGTAGGTATTCGACATATCGATACTCAGGGTGCTCTTGGCACCACCGAGGGCCGCCTGCACAGAGACCGCGGCGGTATAACAGAATAGGTTTAACAGGCTCTTACCCTTGGCCAATTCGGCAACCATTCGTCGCACTGGGCGGTGATCGAGAAACAGCCCGGTATCCAGATAGTCTGACAGGTTAGCTTCAAACTGCGCCTCGCCCTCATAGACAACCATGCTCGGACTGGCGCCTTCATTAAAGCGCTGGTATTGGCTATCGCCCTTTTGGCGGCGACGCTCTTTATAGTGAATCTGGCCCTCAACCTCTGAAGCAAACTCTTTAACCGCCTGCTTTACTTCGGCGAAACGCTCGCGGGCCACACGATCATCAATGGTGCCTGGAGGGGCATATTCTTGAACGTGCACAGCATCTTCATAGATATCGATGGCCACGGCATATTCGGGAATATCGGCATCGTAAAGACGGTAACAGCTGGTATCGGTTTTGTTTAACCACTTGTTCAGTCGGCGCTGATTTTTAATCAAGCGGTTGAGCACCATGGTTGCGCCTTCGGTTAACACCTGAGCCGGCGCTGGTGTGTTGAGACGCTCTTCGATCTTGGCCGATCGCGAGACCATATCTTCAAAGATCAACAGCTTGCAGGGAATGGTGCCATTAAATAGCTTGTACTGTTTGGTCGGCGTTAAATCGGTCTCGCGACCCAACTCGACATTACCGGTAAAGATACCGGCCTTCCAACCCTGAAAGTTCTTTTGCAGTACCGCGCCGAGCTTTTGGTAGATAGGGATCAGGCCATCCACATCACCGAGACGCTCACCGTAGGGAGGGTTGGTAATCAGCAGGCCATAATCTGCGGTCGCTTTACCAAACTGGTCTAAGGGTTTATGGGCGAGACGGATATGTTCATCCAGTCCGGCTTTTTCAATATTTAAGGTGGCGAACTCAAGCACTCGCGGATTGGCGTCGTAACCACGAAAGTCCAACTCAAGGGCCTCGAGTCCGGCAATTTTGCGCTGCTCAGCCTCATCGAAAACTGTCTGCCAGAGTTCCTGATCATGTTGCTTCCAGTCGCTAAAGCCATAGCGTTCACGCAGTAAACCGGGGGCGATATCGGCGGCCATCATGGCGCCTTCGATAATCAGGGTGGCACTACCACACATAGGATCGAGAAGTGCCGCGCCGTTTTTCATCATCTCGGGCCAGCCGGCTCGCAATAATAAGGCAGCGGCGAGATTCTCTTTGATCGGTGCACTGCCCTGCCCGGTTCTGTAACCGCGGCGGTGCAGACTCTCACCGGAGATATCCAGAGAGACAGCGACCTGTCCCTTGTGCTGACGAACCTGAATGCGAATATCCGGATTCTTGGTATCGACATTGGGGCGCTCGCCCTCTTCGCGGCGAATACGGTCAACAACAGCATCTTTAACGCGCTGGGAGCCATACATGGTGTTGTCGACTAGGCGCGAGGTACCAATAAAGTCGATGGCAATAGTTTGCTCATGGGAGAAGTGCTCTTCCCAGGGGATATCCAGACATTCTTGATAGAGTTGATCTTCCTCATTCAACATAAATTGATGCAGGGGCATAAGTATTCTATTGGCCAGATGCGACCAGAGACAGGCGCGATAAGCCAACTCGCGAGTGCCTTCGAAATGCACCGCAGCCACAGTCTCTTTAGTACTCTGGGCACCTAAGTCCTGTAACTCCTGGGCGAGCAATTGCTCAAGCCCTTTAGGACAGGTAGCTAGCCAGGATTGATCCAGTGAATCTGATGACACAAATATGACCCTTTTATTACTTTGAGGAATAAACGCGCTCTGTATAGACTAACAAAATCTTCGACAGGTTCGACAGAATTTGGTCAACTGTACTCAGCGTGCAAAAAAGGCGCTCATTCTATCGCTCTTTACACAATTTTGTTTGATAAAAACTGTTCTCGGCAGGTTTTTCAAGCTGAGTGCCAGTTTCCTACATTGACAGCTAGGAGAACTAAGTGAAAAAACACAAAAGAGATCCACAACATCGTTCATTTGTAAAAGGCTATCAAGCCGCCACTCAAGGACGCTCTCTCGCAGTAATTCCCTATCAAGAAAACACAACAATGGCCTACCACTGGACAAGAGGTTGGCGAGAGGGACGGGAAGATTATTGGAATGGATTTAATCAGGCCAGTTTTCAGCAAAAAGCGGCAAGTTTATAAAGCTGCTCTAGGACTGCTCTAAAAACTACTCTCCATTTTGGGCGAATGCCCAACAATACAAAGACCAAAATTAAGCGGGATAAGTCCCGCTTCCGGCTCACCAAATAATAACGTTTGCGATGGGCCAACACCAAGGCCGCAACTCATGCGAAGTTGTGGCCTTTTTTTATCTGCGCTAAAACCTGGTCGCCCTCAGTAAAACCTTATTCTTAAGCAAGAACAGCAGCCCTAGAATGGCCACCAACCCCTTACCGCCTTATCGAGACTTTTACCACATCGCTGCAACTGGGCATTGTAGGTTTCAGTCTGTCTTTTTACCTTGGCGGCAACAGGGCGTAAAAAGGCTTTCTTTTTATAAGAACCCCGCTTAAAACCACCCCAGCCCTCGTGATAGGCCAGATACTGCTTATAGGGATCCCATTTGGAAATGCCGAGGATTTTATGGCTTTTATGGGTATACCAGCCGACAAAATTTATCGCATCGGAAAACTCATCGCGGTCATGGCTCCAGTTGCCAGTGTCGCGCCGATAGTCATTCCAGGCCGGGTTTTGTGCCTGGGCATAGCCATAGGCAGAAGATTTTCGCGGCAGTGGAATAAACAAAAACTTCGGCCGATCCGGGCGCACATCCGCCCTGTAGCTCGACTCCTGTTTAATTATCGCCATCATCAAGCCGATGGGTGTACCCCAGCGCTTATTGGCCTTGCGCGCGGCTTTATACCAATCGGTTTCGCCGTGAAATATTTTGCAGACATCTTCAACCTGACTTGGCTTGTAGGTCGCACAACCAGACAGAGAAAAAATAAGGGCAAGAATAAGCAGTCGATTTATCGGCATAGGTTTTGACGCAAGTTAATTTTTGCCAAGTTTACAGCATTCTGTCTATTATTCATGGGTAATTGCATAGCTTTAATACACAGACAGCGGTTTTATCTTTGCGCTCCCGCCCCTATAATCAGCGGCTTAATGTATTTCTCAGGCGCTAATCATGACCACTATGCCAGAAGAGGCAAACAACTATATCTTTACCGGAACCTGCCGTGCCGGCAGTGGTGTTGTCGCTGCAGTCACCGGCTTTCTAGCCGACAGGGACTGCTATATCTGTGCCCTTGAACAATTTGATGACGAATCAACGGACAAGTTTTTTATGCGTGCAGTATTTCGCCCGCAAGAAAAGTCCCCGTCGATCGAAGAAATTAAAAACGGTTTTAGCCAGGTCTCCGAAGCCTTTGCCATGGAGTGGAAAATCCACGATCCCAAGGTGCCAGTAAAAACGCTGATTATGGTTTCCAAATACGATCACTGCCTGGACGATATTCTCTACCGTCGTCGCAAAGGTGAGTTCAATATGGAAATCACCGCAGTGGTATCCAACCATCTGGATCTGCGCCCAATGGTCGAGCGTGAAGGTGTACGCTTTATTCACCTGCCGGTCACCCCCGATACAAAGGCCCAACAGGAACAGCGTTTAATAGAAATTGTCGACGAAACCGGCACCGAGCTGATAGTGCTGGCGCGTTATATGCAGATACTCTCTGACAACCTAACCCAACAGCTATCCGGGCGCTGTATCAATATTCACCACTCATTCCTACCCGGCTTTAAAGGCGCTAAGCCCTACCACCAGGCCTATGATCGCGGTGTAAAGCTGATTGGTGCCACCGCCCATTATGTGACTTCAGATTTGGATGAGGGGCCGATTATCGAGCAGGTGCTGACTCGCGTTGATCACAACTACAGGCCGGAGCATCTGGTGCGTGTGGGACGTGACAATGAATGTATGGCACTGGCAAAGGCGATTACCTACCATATTGAACGGCGGGTTTTTCTCGACGGCAATAAGACGGTGGTTTTCTTAGCAGGTTAAAAAGAGTCGGTTAAGAAGAGCTGGTTAAACCAGCTCGACCACACCAGGTTTAAGCGCAACGCGTTTACTCTTATACAGAGTCCCCAACGCCTGTTTGTATTTTTTCTTTGAAACTTTAAAGACCGCGTAAATCTCTTCCGGAGCACTTTTATCGGTGAGCGTTATCTGCCCCCCAGAAGCCTGAAGATGCTGAATAATCTGTTCACCCAGATCGTGATCACCCTGCAGTGTCGCCTGGCTGATCAGCAGATCGATTTTTCCGTCACTGCGAATAGCCTTGATAAAACCGGGCAAGCGCTCACCAATTTTCAATGGTCTAAAAGCATCGCCGCGAAAGATTAAACCCAGGTACTTATCATTGATCACCGCCTTGTAACCCAGGTCGGTGCGACCGGCAATCAACAGATCCACCGACTGTCGCGGCTTGAGCCATACAGACTCTTCTTCGAGATGATCCTGCAATCTGGTGGTCGCGGCAATACGGTCACTGTCCTTATCGTGGAACACATAGACCACATAGGAATAGCCCTCTTCCATCGGCTTGTGCTGCTCGCTGTAGGGCACCAGCAGATCTTTTGGCAGCCCCCAATCCATAAAAGCACCGGCATTGTTGATATCTAACACTTTAAGCATCTCACAGTGACCCACTTCAACCTTGGGGGTTTCCGTGGTGGCGATCAACAGATCTTCTGAATCAAAGTAAAGAAAGACATTTATCCAGTCGCCAATCTCGCAATCTTCGGGGATATAGCGCGCCGGCAAGAGAATCTCGCCGAGATCATCGCCATCCAGATAGACACCAAAGTCTACTTCTTTAACGACCTCTAATTTATTGAACTTGCCGACTTCTACCATGCTCTAAACCGCTTTAAATTATTAAATACCAATACCTGAGTTATCAGGTCTTAATTTGCCGCGGCAGTATACAGGAGTTAGTGCCCATCAGGCACTATGGCAGAGAGGGATGCCAGGACTCAGCATCCAGATAAGATTTGTTAAGGTTGATTGGCAGCCAGATCGTCCATCAGGTCCTCAGCTGGCTGGCCATCAAGCACTTCATCTGTCGGTTCCAGAGAATCATTTGTCGACTCGGCGACAGCCTTTTCGAGATGGGTAATAAAATCGCCAACTGTCGAAAAATCCTCAATTGCTTCATCGCTGATATCAATGGAAAATTGATCTTCCAAATCCATGGCCAGAGCAAGTTTCTCCAGGGAATCTACTTTTAGCTCATCCAGAGACATTGAAGCATCAACCTGCTGCACCTTACCGGCCTTTTTGACGGCGTGATTATCAAGAACTGCCTCGAAGACAATGTCTGCGATAGATTGCTGATCGTTATTATCCATAATGTTTATGCCTTTTTCCCATGAGTAAGATATTATCTAGAGCAGCGGTCAGATAGACTGTGAAGTAAAGTTAGCCCATAAAACACAGCTGCACCAATTGAATTTAACTATTCCATCAATCCATAACTAAATGCTTAAATTTAAATTATAGTCGTAGATATTTATAAGCACGGATATATAAACGCCAACATTCACTATGGGAGTTACGCAGCGTAACTAAAACACCCCAGTGATTGAGATCATCAACATAGAGAACTCTTGTGAAAATATTTTCCACCCCCGGCTTTAGCAATGTATGGGCACTAAACCTGAGCAATGCACTGGCCGCCTCCATCATGACCCTAATGATTTTAGTCGGCAGCCTGGTTGGCGCCGAACTCGCACCCGCCGCCGAATGGGCCACCCTGCCCATAGCCCTGACCGTAATTGGCACCGCCGTAAGTATTCTGCCTGCCACCAGCTGCATGCAATTACTGGGTCGCAAGAATGCTTTCCTGGCATTTATGGCCCTGGGAACGTTTGCCTGCTGGCTGGCCAGTGCCGCCCTGGCGCAACAGAGTTTTAGCCTGTTTTGTATTGCCTCGGTACTGCTCGGCGCAACCAATGCCGCACTGGTGCAAACACGTTTTGCCGCGATGGAGTCTGTAGCCCCTGAACATGGCCCAACCGCAGCATCACTAATGATGTGCGGCGGTATTCTCGCCGCGATTATCGGCCCTGAACTGGCGGTAGCTGGCGCCCACTTAACCGCAGTAGATTATCAAGGCTCCTACTGGCTGGCCGCTGCAACAGTGATACTGGCCGCTGGCGTATTAACCTTTTATAAACCGACCGTCGCAGTCGTAAAACAACAGGCCACCACAGCCCGCTCAAGTCTCGACATACTGCGCAATCCAACCTTTGTATTAGCCCTTAGCAGTGGCGCCATAGCCTTTGCGGTGATGTCCTTCGTCATGACCGGCACGCCGATCAGCATGCACCATATTTATGGACACTCACTGATTGATACCAAATGGGTTATTCAGAGCCATATTGCAGCGATGTTCCTGCCGTCGCTAATTGCCCCGCTGCTATTCAAGAAGCTCGGCATTAGAGGAATGATGGTGGCTGGACTGCTGTGTTACTGCGTAACAATTGCCATCGGCTATTTCGACACGAGCGTCAAAGGCTTCTGGATACAGCTGGTACTACTGGGGATCGGCTGGAATTTTCTGTTCGTCTCGGGCACTGCACTTCTACCGAGAACCTATGAAGAGCAAGATAAGTTTAAGGGACAGGCGATCAATGACCTTACCGTGTTCACTTTTCAAGCCTTAGCCTCACTGTCTGCAGGATGGGCACTGGGCTTGATCAGCTGGCAGCAGATGCTGCTGATCTGCCTGTTGCCAATTGTAATGATGCTAGTGTTGTTACTGATTGAAACCAGAATCAGTCGCCGCGATAAACACAGCCACTAGTACAGGTCTCTTTGATCGTAATACAGCTAAGCAGAGGCAGCTGAGGCTTCAACTTGGCCCAAATCCAGATTGCTAGATTTTCACTGGTGGGATTCTCCAGCCCTGCAATATCGTTCAGGTAATGATGATCCAGCTGTTCATAGATAGGCGCAAAAGCCTTCTTGATATCGCCAAAGTCGATCACCCAACCACTAGTATCGCCAATCGGCCCCTCAACATGGATAGACACCATAAAAGAATGGCCGTGCAAACGCGCACATTTATGCCCATCTGGAACATTGGGAAGACGATGAGCCGCCTCGATATTAAATTCTTTGTAAATCTGCATTTTTACTACTTTAGAGGACTAATTAGGGGGCATATCTTAGGGCCGCACAAACTATATGTATATAGTGTTAGAAAATGTTTGACAGCTAACCTCAATTCAGTAGAATGCACTCCTTCTTTCAGGGGGTGGTTAGCTCAGCTGGTAGAGCATCGCCCTTACAAGGCGAGGGTCACAGGTTCAATCCCTGTACCACCCACCAA
>Ga0209833_1002848_pt1 | contig 10094 bp, 10 predicted proteins | sample COGITO_mtgs_1105_3_FD_184797 | JGI IMG/M metagenome (GOLD analysis project Ga0209833, IMG submission 184797) | Pelagic marine microbial communities from North Sea - COGITO_mtgs_110506 (SPAdes) (version 2) | ecosystem: Environmental > Aquatic > Marine > Epipelagic ... | reverse complement strand
CCTTTACTCACCTCCCTGAAGAACAAAGACGAGTCATCGAGCTGAGTTATTTCAAGGGCATGAACCAACAGGAAATTGCCAAACGATTGGATTTGTCTCTGGGCACAGTTAAATCGAGAACACGATTGGCGATTGAAAAACTCCGCAATTCATTATCCACCCTCCGACTATGAACCCAAATTTAGTTCCCGTTTTTTTAAGCCAATCAAAAATGCAGATTGATTTGAGAATATCCCGCCTACACAATAGTAATTAATTTTTTACCTCCTTGGACACACTTACTCAAAAAGCCCTCGATTACACCCTTGGTGTTCTGCCGAAAGAAGAATCATTGCTCTTCGAGGCAATGTTAGAAGAAAACGATGAAGCACGTAATTCATTGGCCCAGGCCCAGGAAGACTGTGCCAACCTTGCCCTTTCCTCCAAGCCAAAATCCTTGGGGAAGGAAGTCCGCAGTCGAATTTTGGAAAATTGCCAACCGAGCTTATGCTTTGATTCTTTCTTAAGTTCTGAATCCATTCAAAAGCTTCATAGGAATTTCTCCCGTCAAGACGAGCGATACCAGGGAGGCGGAGGCTGTGTTCCGCTCAAAGGGATTCAAAGTTTGCAGGTGCAAGATGAACTCTATCAGTTATACGAAGATTTACTAGTACTCAGTCCTTTAGTCGCGGGCGACTCCAATGCAGCCGCGGGTGACATGTCAGGACTGCAAAAAGTGCTTCATAAAAGCCCCTCTTTTTCCCAGTCCGTTGACTCTCTCCTTTCACATTCAATTGAAGATGACCGTCCAGTTGCTCAGTCCGTACAACGGTCACTCCTTTCTTCGATGCCCTCTCTCAGTTTTTTCTCGGATCGATTAAAAGGAGATTCTTTTGCGATGGGAGATGTCCGCCGTCTCTTTTATCTTTGCCGGGATCAACTTAAAATCATGCGGGCATCTTTTGGAGATATTGACCCTCCCCGCTTGGTGGAGGATGAAAAACTTCGACTGCACAGTGCCGGATTACTCAAGACTAAATGGTGGGGTGCAGAACACGCCTACTTTTCATCCCAGGGAAAAGTTCGGTGTGGTCATTTCTTTGATGGGCCGGTGACAGAGCGCTGTGTTGAATTTGCTGAGTATGACGCCAACATGTACTGCCTCGCCAATTTACTTTCTCCTCGATCTGCGAATGGCGAATTCCATATGGAACTAATCAAGGACGCAGTACCGGACTGTATTTTGGCAATTGCTAAAGCCGAGACAAAAAAGGAAAAGCATGAGGAAATCGAGGAAATCGTCCACGGAATAAACCCTCTAAATCCTCCCTTTCAAAACGATCAAGTTCTTTGGAATCTAATTGAAGAATCAATGACCCGGGCTCATCAGCACGCCAGTCTTTCTGAGTTACGGGAGGCCTGCCTCTTTGGTTGCCAACGAATGGAAAACTCCACTTATCTATGGTTTGCCTGGCCGGCAATTGAGAATGCCCATGACGGGGCAGAAGCATGAACCTTTAGCCCCTTGCAATAATGTCCCAACGTTGCCTCGTGGGTAGGCTCCGCAATTCCCTGGGAACTGAATAATTCCCCCTTGTAATGGATTTCTTGGGTACGAACCGCCTGGTATGGGGTATGGCGGACACGAGCTGAAGTCGATACAGTGGCCCACTTTCGTCTTGCCCAAAAGCGGTACCTTTCCAGCAAAAAATGATCCAATGTACTGCCGGAAAATTCAGTACCCGATTGAATGGGTGCAAAGGATGCTCCGAATTCCGAGCGTGCTCTTGCGTGGGGTAACTTTCGACGGGAACAAAAAGTAATCCGCTTCGAACTAACTCTGCCTTCGGTCAGAGAGAGATTGTAGGGTAATCCATACATTAGCCGAGCACCCAGAACGGCAAATACATCGGAAGAATCCAGCGAATAAAACCATACGCCTTTATTACCCTGCTTATCTTTTACATAGGTCCGCAGGTTAATCTCCCAGAAAGAAGGCCAGGGCATCCAACTAATCGGGTTTATCCGCAACCCGCTCAACCGAAAGCCAACCACACTTAACCACGCCTGTCCCTCAAAGGTATCAATTTCCAAATCATCGGGGATCGATTGCCCAAGGTCGCTTTTGTCAATTGGCCAATGCAAAAGAAGTAAATCCTCCCAGTTTTGAAGCATGAAGGATTGAAGAAAGCGATCAGTCATGAAATGCCTCGTTGATTAAAGAGGATAAAGTTCGTCCAATTTTTCTCTCCGGTATTGAAATATTTGTTGTAAAGTACGCTTCACAAATAGAAAATGAGCAATCGTTCCCAATATCCCAAATGGCATTTGATAACGAATTTCATCGGTCATTTTGGTTCCCTCCTCCACCTCTTCCAAAGTATGAGTATGAAGCCATAATTTGTAAGGTCCGACGCGTTGCTCATCCATAAAAGAAAATCCTTCTTTTACATATTTAATCTCGGTTAGCCAACTCGTCCAACCCAGAACCGGGATTTTTACCTTATATTCTAAAAGTAAGCCGGCATAAGCGGAACTGGGGAGTTCACCCACAATCTTAAACGCCATTTTGGGCGGTGTGATTTCATTCAAATTTTGTGGGACTGAAATAAAAGCCCAAAGTTTTTCCCGGGCAACAGGCAGAGTCTGAGTTTGTGTAAGCGTATGCATATCGATTATTGTATGGTTAACTTCAAAAATGTCCAACCCCTCCCTTGACGGATTCTTTTTTACTCCTAAAATAAAAATATGAAATTTATGAAAACATTACTTCTCGCTTTGACTTTAATTAGTCCATTCCTCTTTGAATTGCATGCCCAGGATTTCAAAAAAGAAATGGCGGCGATTCGAACAACTTATTCGCACACACCGGATAGAAGTATCGAAGGTACTGGTATAAAGTTAGGAATAGACCAATGGGGGATTATGAGTCCTATCTTTTTTCATAAAACCGAAAAATGGGCTTTGGGGGCAGGCTTTCGTTACGAATTGTCCAAGCTTGATATCTCGAATCGCTCTTTGCTCAATGAAAGTAGCCTAAACTCGATCGATCTCCCCATTTTTGCAGCACTGGATCAATCTGAACACCTGCAGTGGATTTTTCTTTTTAATCCAAGCCTATCGGGTGATTTTGATCATGTAAGCGGAGATGCGATGAAATATATGACTATGGCAGGAGGTCGCTACAAGGTAAGTGAATCCTTCCAATGGATCTTTGGGGCTTTTTACAGTACTGGCTTTAATGACAACACCTTCCTCCCAGGAATCGGTTTTTCATGGGAACCAACCGAAAACTCAGACTTTCTTTTTGCCGGGCCCTTTCTTCGTTATCGATACTCAATTACAGATTCAATTGATTTTATAATCGATGGGAAATATTCTAGTAATGATTGGAATACCTACGACTCAGGGGTGGAGAAGGATCTCTCCCTAAGTGGGTACCAAGTAACAACCTCATTACAATGGAACTTTTCAGAAAAACAGGCAGTATATGGAGGAATTGGATTTGAAGTGGCCCGAGAAATCGAAATTAAAAATGATGTCGGAGGAGTGCTCTATGAAAAAGATATCAAGAGTGCACCTTTATTCGAGATCGGGTATCGCTTCCGTTTCTAAAACTAAATTTGGTCAATAATTGCCTGGGCCGCATCCCAACCGGACATTGCGGCATTTTCAATTCGTTCGCCTCCAAAACTGTCTCCCGCTAGGCTCAACCGGTCCCAGGCGGATGTGTATTGAGTGGCTCCAAAGGTAACCAATGGCTTGGCAAAGCCCCAACGGTGGCATTTCCATTCAGTAATCTTGGCATTGAGACACTCTTCTGCGGCGGCCACTAATAAAGGTCCGCGTTCTTCATCAGGAGCGTCCCAAAATTGTTGGGAGTAAGAATCGACTGCATGAACAGTGCAGGCAGGAATCGGAGAAGTTCCCTTCATGTGGTTATCTGAAATCCAATCAATTTCCGTTGTCGGGTGAGTAATTGTTCCTGGGGAAGAAAGGGAGGAGGGACGGTCCAAAATTCCCAACAGGGCAAGACAGCGGGTGTAACGTACTGCTTCTAATTGATCCATTACCTTTGATTCTAATTCAAATTGGCTTCTTTGAAAAAGTTCCAGCATTTGAGGCACGGGAAGGGTGAGTACTAAATGATCTGCAAATAATTTTCGGTTCCCCCCCCCCTTTTCATTAATCTGCCATTCTTCATCAAAGAAAATAGAATCAACAAAAAATTCTTTTTGAAAAGAAAAAGACCTCGCCAAAGCCTTCGCAGGAGCAGTCATACCATTTACACCACGGTATCGAATACTTTTGGGAATATCTTCTCTCCCTGCGATTGAATCATACCACGGAACTACTGCGTCCATGGATTGCCATTTTGTAAGCAATTCCTTCATTCTAGAATCCCGCACGGTGAAAAATTGTGCACCATGATCAATTCGAGCCCCAGCCATCCTCCTGGTCGACATCCTGCCACCCACACCGCGGCCTTTTTCAACCAAAACAACATCATGCCCCTGTTCCGCTAAGCGATACGCACACACACAACCGGAAATCCCGGCACCCACAACAACGACTTTCATATAATTAGAAAACTTTTAAGGATACTTTACATTATAAATTAAAAAGATAAGAATTATTCTACATCCCAGGCAAACCAGCACAAACTCAATACAAATGAAAAATACTTCCGAAGATTATACGTTCATTGTAAATTCACTGAAAGGACAACTCCCCAGTCTTCCCTTGGTCATGGATGAATTAATGACGATTATCTCGGACCCTAATGTCGCTCTTTACGCAATCAAAGACATCATTAAAATGGATCCCTCTATTTACTCACAAACCCTTAAGGTGGTAAACACCGTACAATACCGGGGTGAGGGAGAGTCCAGAATTACCAACCTTGATGATGCCATGCAAAGACTGGGATTGGAGAAAGTAAAACGGATTGCCTTGAACACCTCTGTCCTCACGCTTTTCAGTGGTGCAGAATTTACCAATAATTTTAGTCCCGAGACCCTGTGGACTCATAGTGTGGGTGTGGCGGTTGCAAGTGCAAGTCTCGCAGATTTTCTCCACTTTCCAATGTCTGACCAGGCATATTCCTGCGGACTGATTCACGATATCGGAAAACTGGCGAAGTTAAAATACGATCAGCAAAATTTTTGTGAGGAATTAAATAAGGCGAATGAACTAGGACTGAGTAATTTTCATACCGAAGTGACCCATCAAAAAATTAGACATGATCTATTGGGGGCCCAAATCGCAAATTCATGGGGAATTTCTCCCCTCGTTGAAGCAGTTGCCAGATGGCACCACGAGGAGGACCGTTCCAAGCGAACCGAGGTGGAGGATCCTGACATTCACAAATTGATTGATGTGGTTCAGTTTTCAAATTCTCTGATTAAAGAAATCAAATTTGGAAACAGCGGACATTCTCAAAAAGAAGTGCCCTCTCCATCGATCATGAGAAGATTGAAAATCAGTGAGGAAGGTCTCGATGAATTTGAGGAAAAATTAAAAAATGAATTGGAAACAGAAAAGGAACATATTTCACTTTTGAATAGAAAGTGAAGCTTGATTCCTTGGGTTTATCCTACGAACTTTCCAGAAGATCCGCAAAACTGAGCATGTATTCTACCACATGTTCCCGTCGATTTCTTTCTAAGTAACGAAAGCCGCCATTTAAATTCCCCAAAACCTTCCGATCGGATAAATTTTCTAATTGAACGATATCGGAGTGCGACAAACCATGTTTTTCAATAAAAAGGAAAATGTCATCCACCTTGTTACCCGTGCACGAGCAGTAATCAATTGCATGCTCTGACCACTCGTCCAACTGAAAATCCACCGATTCCACAATTTCTAGACTGCTCATCCCAGTTAGAGTTTGGATAAGGTGCCCGGCGTTACACTGGCCCATATGCCCCCATTGGTATTGGACATCTTCCTGGTCGAGTCGCTTAGAAGTTTCACGAAGGGCATCAATTAAAAAGCGATTAGTGAAAGACTTGTTAATTGTGTGGGTGCTTGTGTTTTTCATCAATAATAATGGTTGTAGATAGTAATAAAAACTAAGTTTTCAGAAATTTCAAACTTGATCGATTTACATTTCAGGTTCGAAACTTGGATTTAGATGATACAATCTTTTATTCTAACTTGGTGCAAAATGGGAATAGTATATTTTATAGTTCAGTTCAGAAATATCCAACTTTGAAGTACTAGATATTTAACAACACCCCGCTCCCGAAAATTTCCATTATGATTCAATTTAAATTCAGACCCTCTCACGAACGCGGTGCTCGCGACCATGGTTGGCTTCAGGCACGATTTTCATTTTCTTTCTCGGATTATTACGACCCCGAACATTCCGGTTTTCATTCCCTTGTGGTAATGAATAACGATATAATACAACCCCAAGGAGGATTTGGTAATCACCCCCATGATAACGCCGAAATTTTCACCTATGTAATTTCAGGTGAACTCGAACATAGGGACAGTATGGGAAATGGCTCGGTTATTAAACCCGGAGATTTACAATACATGAGTGCCGGAGACGGGGTTCATCATAGCGAGTTCAATCCATCCGATTCGGAAAAAGTTGAGCTTTATCAGATTTGGATGCTACCCAATCAAAAAGGTGGCCAACCCATTTACGAGGAAAAAAAACTCGGGAAAGACCAGGTGAAGAATGAGGTCAAAATTTTATTCTCCGATGATGGGCGTGAAGGTTCCACCCCCATTCGACAAAATGCCACCTTTGGATTTGGTCAACTTGAAGAGGGTCATTCCGTCTTACTGCAACCGGATCAGGATAAACCAAATGCGTGGATTCAGGTGATCAACGGTTCTTTGACCCTGGGAGATTTTCAACTTGGTCAAGCCGATGGCCTGGGTATTGAAAAGATCGATTATTCCCTTCCTATAAAGGCCGAACAAAATTGTAAATTTTTCATCTTCCGATTATCTGAAAGTGAATGAATTCCTTCACCGAAGAACTTTTTAGGGAAAGTAAGATGGGATACGATCTACCCGATGCAGAAATTGAATATTTTCCTGAATTTTTCTCGCGGGAAAAGTCTCTCAATTTCCTTCCCCAATTACTTAATACCATTAAATGGAAGCAAAACACTATTAAGATGTATGGAAAGGAAAACCCGGTTCCCCGGTTGGAGGCCTGGTATGGTGACCCAGGCAAAAGCTATGCCTATTCCGGCATTCGCATGGAGCCTACTCCATGGACTGATGAACTGAGGGAAATTAAACGATCGATCGAGGCCGAAGTAGAGATCTCCTTTAATTCGGTCTTAATTAATTATTACCGGGATGGTCAGGACCGGGTGGCGTGGCACAGTGATGATGAAAAAGAACTCGGAAAAAACCCGGTAATCGGCTCGGTCAGTTTTGGAGCGGAGCGCACGTTTAAACTGCGGCACAAGCGATACAAGGAGAATAACCTCAAGCAAAGCATTGTTCTTAAAAACGGTAGTTTTTTACTAATGAAAGGGGCGACTCAGCACCATTGGATGCATGAAATCCCTCGAACTGCCAAACCCATTGGGCCCAGAATTAATCTTACCTTCCGGGTAATTAAATAAAGAATCCTCGCTCTTATTTTATAGTGCTGAATAGTGGCATTTGCTTGCCGACTTAAAGGATTCGATTCAGCATATTGTGAACTTTAGTCCGTTCTGTAACGATTTATTATTGTGAAGCTTTTCCTCATATTCCTATCCATTCCTTTACTAACAGCCACCAGTCTATTGGCTTATGATTCTATGTATGAAAAAACACCTGTTGGAGAAATCAAAGTGCTCGAACTTCCAACCCGCTTGGCATTGGAAGCCAAGTCCGGTAAGTCATACTTTGACGCAGATAACGGATTATTTCGAAAACTATTCCGTTTTATCTCATCCAATGATGTATCCATGACCACGCCGGTTGAAGCTGATATTAAACCTGGAAAAATGAGGTTTTTTGTCGGGGAAAAAGATATGAATAAAAATCTGCAGTCCAGTAGTTCTGTAAGGGTTACTAATATGCCTGCCCGTAAGGTCGTATCCATAGGCATCCGTGGAGGGTATTCGGAAAAGAGTTTCATTTCCAATCAGTCAAAATTGATGGAATGGTTTGCGAAGAATAATAAGTATGAACAAGATGGTCCTGCTTACGGGGTTTACTGGAATGGTCCATTTGTACCCGGTTTTTTGAAAAGGTCAGAAGTTCATATCCCCATTCGTACCCGAAAAAAAGATAATCTGGAAAAAACAAAATGAATTTACTTACTCAATCCACCTAAACTTATGAAACTACTCACACTTACACTTATGACTGCGATCAGCTCCTTACACGCTTCCAATTTATACGACCATAAACTCAAAACGATTGATGGGGAGGAAACTTCTTTATCGGAACACAAGGGAAAAGTGATCCTCATGGTCAACGTTGCCTCAAGGTGCGGTTTTACCCGCCAATACAAGGGACTTGAAGAACTGTACCAAAAATACAAGGAAAAGGGATTAGTAATCTGTGGATTTCCCTGCAATCAATTTGGCGGGCAGGAGCCAGGCTCTGAGTCCGAGATAAAAGAGTTCTGCTCAAGCAAGTTTGGGGTCTCTTTTCCCATGTACTCCAAAATCGATGTCAACGGTCCAACCCGTCATCCACTGTACGAAGAAATTATTGGGGATAACGGTCCCCTCAAAGGAAAAATCAAATGGAACTTTGGAAAAATCCTCATCGGTAAGGATGGAAAACCGATCGACCGTTTTGGCAGCATGACCTCCCCAAGTTCCGGAAAGCTTATTAAAGCGATTGAAAAATCGCTCGAAGGATAGAATTCCAGAAAACTTTTTTCCGATGCGTACTCACCTTTGTATTTCACTTTCTATATTCTTTTTCAACGGCTGTGTTAATATGGAATGGCGTGGGGGCATGATTCCCCATGTCGGATTAAGCAAGGATGCTCCTACGAATCGTCAAAATATCGTAAATAATTCAGAGCCATTACGTGAAAGTGCAAGCCAGTGGAATCAATATCGCGGCCCCAACCGGGATGGGCACATTCCTCCCCAGGGTATTGACATCAATTGGAAAGAAAAACCAAAAGCGTTATGGAAGGTATCAGCAGGAGCAGGCCACTCATCGATTTTAATCGCTGAACAAACGGTTTTCACGCTCGAACAAGATGGAAACAGTGAGACTTTATTCGCTCGCCACCTTTCAAACGGAAAGAAAAAATGGAAAATAGCCCAGCAAACCAAGTGGAATGATATGATGAGTGGAACCGGTCCACGGTCTACCCCCACTCTACTGGACGGAAAACTCTACACTCTTTTTTCAAACGGAGTTCTTTGCCGGGTCAATGCCAAGACCGGAAAACTGGATTGGGAGACCAAGACCATTGATTCAGACTACGAATTTCCAGAATGGGGAATTTCCTGCTCTCCGCTGATTTGGAACGAATTGATTATACTTAATTTGGGCGGGGAAAAAAGTGCGGTCCGGGCCTATTCCACCAAGGATGGAAAACTTGCCTGGGGGTCCGATTTACGCGGAAACGGAGTCTACATTTCATCCAGTGTTCTTAGCTTGCTAGGCGAAGATCACTTACTTGCCGCGGTCGAAGGAAAAATTGCCGGACTTAATCCCAGAACTGGAAAAACCTTGTGGGAAAAACCTTGGAAAATTTTTCTTAACAATGCCCAAATTGCCCAACCCATTGCCTTGTCAAAAAACTCATTCCTCCTTGCCGCAGGTTATGGAAAAGGGGCTGAGTGTTGGAATATTTCAAAACGAGCGAATGGAAAATATCTTATTGAAACAAATTGGAAGTCCAAAAACCTGAAAGCTAAATTTTCAAATCCTGTACTGAAGAACGGCTATCTTTACGGGCTGAGTGAAAATCTTTTGGTTTGCCTGGAAGCCAAAACAGGGGAATTAAAATGGCGCGGTAACAAATACGGGTACGGCCGAATTCTCGTATCCAGGGAGAAATTGCTGATTCTTGGTAACACGGGTGTTCTTTCTATTGTGGAAGCAACCCCGGACCAATTTAAGGAAGTTTTTTCCGAACAACTCCTGAGCAATGTGCGTTGCTGGAATGGCCCTGCGTT
>Ga0209833_1002841_pt1 | contig 10109 bp, 4 predicted proteins | sample COGITO_mtgs_1105_3_FD_184797 | JGI IMG/M metagenome (GOLD analysis project Ga0209833, IMG submission 184797) | Pelagic marine microbial communities from North Sea - COGITO_mtgs_110506 (SPAdes) (version 2) | ecosystem: Environmental > Aquatic > Marine > Epipelagic ... | reverse complement strand
CGAAGGATATTAGTTCCCGGCCCCCCGATTAGTTGGTCATCACCATCACCCCCCTGCAGGGTATCATTACCAGTTTGGCCTTTGAGCCAATCATTTCCAGATCCACCACTGATGGTATCATTACCATCACCGCCATGCAAAACATCGTTGCCTGCATTTCCTGACAGTATATCATTTCCCGCCTCGCCACCAAATACATCAATTCCTGCACCGCCCGTAAGCGTATCATCTAAATTTGAACCAGTTAGATATAGATTGCCATCACTATTGGTAAATACAGCCTGAGATTCAAATACGAGGCGATTAACGTTAAAAACATTTATATTTGTTGCATTTATAGTAATCAGATCATCACCATCATCGGTAACATAGACTCTCGGTATATGGTTTTGAATTCCTAAATCACCTGATATGACTCTTTCAAGAAACTGCGAATTAGTATAGGATATGTCATAACGAGCATCAATTGTGTCGAGTTGATTTATCTGTTCTTCATTAAGTCGGATTCTGCGATCGTAGTTATCAAAATTATTACCTAGTAGAAGATCTTCAAAACCTGATATTGTAGATTTCGAGAGATCAATATTTATGTTGTAACTATTCTGAACCCAAATCTTATCGGTGCCATCGCCTCCATCAACCGTGTCAAAAATTGCGGAAGCGCCCCACGAACCGTAAGCAGCATTTAATACAACTTCATCATCTTTAACTATCCAAGTGTCATCACCTACGCCTAGATTTATTGTATCTGTGCCTTTGCCACCCGAAACCGTGTCGTTACCCTCGCCAGCGTTTATTATATCCGCACCATCATCTCCAACTATAGTGTCGGACCCACCTTCACCATTTATAGTATCGGCCCCGGTTGTACCCGACAGCGTATCGTCATCATCTGTTCCATTAAAATCTGTCATGTCTATAACTCATTTTGATACTACCATTATTGGTTATATTCTAAAACAAGTAAAGAAGCATTATACATCAGAGACAATAATTGCCTATCCAGAGTAAAAGTTACTATGTAAATAATAAACCTAGCAAAAAATTTTTAAGTAATGGCTTACTTTAAAACCATAACTTACCGACATGTACCACATGTCAGATAACTTAGTTTGGAAAATACAATAAATACAAAGCATTTACTAAATAGGAATAGGTATAAAAAGATAAACACTTTTTCCACTAGTCATATAGTGTTTATTATCAATTAGGTAAAATATGTAAGTATTTGATAACATAGTAGTAAGTGTTCAGTAGCTTAACAAATTTAAACTCTCTCATTAGATAAATAATATAAATAACCACAATGATTTTAAAACTAATTTTGCCTGAGAAGTATGGACTATAATTCCTTAAAAAACGACCACAACAAATCAAAACTTACTTTTTTTGCCACTAATATTAATTAAGCCTTCAGATTTAGCCATTAGTAGTTTGACACGTATTATAATCCTAAAACTTAAAAATTATATCCAACCTTCATACCAAAACTTGTTATTGAATTGTCACTAAAGCTGCCCTCAGGAAAACCAGTAGGTTTTACTTTTTTATCGCCAAGTTGAGAGTAATTCAAACCGGCTGATATTGTAATGTTATCATAACTATATTTACCACCAAATGTTACCCCCATAACTCCGTCAGTTGTTGAAAGTAAGCTAGTACCAGAGGCCTCGCTGGGAGCTTCATAATTTAATGAAGAGGAAATTGCCCAATTATCAGATAATTTTCGGCCAACCCCAAGTGAAAATGATGTTGTATCAGTCCATGTTGTTTTTTTAACATAACCCTCGCCACCACCAATACCATTAGTACCACCAAGTGCTGGAGTTGACCAAAAAGAAATATGTGCATCATCCCATAAAGCATGGTGAATTGAACCAAACAAAAGTGTATCAGCGGCTATTCCAGTTTGAAAGTCAATTGTAAAACTTTCAGGCAGAGCAGACTTAGTATTTTCAAGATCATCACCATTAATGTTCGCAGTACTTGCTGCAAGATGACTCATTTCTTGCTTTGCCTGATAAATACCTGAAATACGCAGTGCTATTTCTGGATTTTCATAGCTGACACCAATAATGCCACCAACTGCAGTGTCTTCTGAAGCAGTAACAACACCTTGAGGCGCATTCAATACGTTACCACCACCTGAACCAACAGAATATTTCAAACCTCCTAGAACTGAAAGACTTTCAGACACTTCGTACCGCCCTAGAAGAGCCATTGTTTCAATAGTCAAGTCAACATAGGGACTAACAGTGGTAAAAAAATTAGTCGCTGGAGTATAGTCTAACTGGATTTCAGCTGATTTGTAACTTGCGAATCCTAATGATACTTTATCATTAATTTTAGTTTTAAAAGTCGCTGTTATTGCAGAACGATCCTTATACATAGTGCCTTTAGTTGCATATGTATCATCTGTCACATCAGGTCTAAATGTACCATATGATAGAGAGGCATGTGTGCCTTTTTCAAACATCATTGCAGTAGGCAGCTTTGTCACTTCCATTCCACCTGCATGTACACTAGTTGCACCCATCGTAAACACAGCTAAAACCGCAAAATTATATTTCATTTTTCTCTCCCTGTTTTGAAATCTCAAAAACTAAAAATAATATAAATTTATTCAAATTTAGTGTTAGAATACATAAAGCTAATAATAAGGAAACTAAAATTTATAAAAGTTAATATCAAATACATCATTTTAATTGCAACAATTTATCTAAAATATAAAATTTAATAAGTAATTCTGACACTATACCTCTAAAAAACCAGTTTTGGCTAATTAGAAGCCTTTTGAATTGAATGGTTAAATTTAGAATTTTTCTTACACCTCATAACAAAATTCTTCACATTATGTAAAAGTTTTGAAGTGTAGAGAATTTTTCAAAATTCTTTGCACATTTAAAATACGAAAAAACACAATGTAAATAATTCTTTAGAAGTTGATTGAATGTTATCTAGTTCTACTAATATTTGAAAACAGTGTTAAAATAATACTTAAATATGGTAGTAAACAATTCTGAAGCAATTTTTTTTAAACATTTTGTAAATTAGAACAAATTAGAATGTATAAAATGGCTATCAAAAACATAAACCATAAAATTAATACTAGAAATTAAAATCTAATTATTTAATGATTAGATATGGATAAAATTCTAACTGCAATCAATCATGCGTCATTGATTAGCCCTGACAAGCTCGCTCTACATGGTCATGATGGCAACTATACATATGCCCAATTGCAAGAAGAAAGTGACAAAGTTGTCTGCTGTTTATTAATAGAGGGTTTGAAAACTGGCAACAAAGTAGCTTGTTTGTTTTCTCCTGGAACTAAAAAAACAATAACATTTTTAGGAGCTTTAAAAGCTGGTATTACTTTTGTAAATATTTCCCTTGATTTACCCACCTCTACTATTCAAGAGCTTCTTAAAAATCTCAATGTAAGTGCAGTAATTGGACCAAGTGATTTGCCAGACTATGGCCCAAAACAGATATTTCCTGATCGTATCAAAAATTGTAATAAGTCCTCATCTTACAACACTCAATCAAATGAAATAGCTGTTGTTACATTCAGCTCTGGAACAACTGGATTACCTAAAGCAATTCCAATATCTCGTGCCAATCTTGTATCAAGATCAAAAACTCTAGATCATGACTATATTGAATTTGGCAAGAATACATTACATTTCACTCAATTTTGGGCACATAGAATACTGCGCGTATTTACCGAGGGTCATACATTATTTGTATATGATCCAAAATTTCAAGGCATTTCTGGTATTCCTTCGTTTTTAGTAAAATATAAAATCACCTTAATGGTCAGTTTCATAGCATTATTTAGAGAAATAGAGTCAAACGACGACATAGTCTTAAATGATCTACAGGCAGTTGTAATACTGGGTGAAAGAGGCCTACCATCGGATATTGCAAAGTTTGAAACCCTTACCAAACCCCATGCATTATTGATGGTTGCATATGGATCAAACGAATACCTTGGAGTTTGTCGATATATTCACCGCCATGGGCAAGCTATGCCTCACGGATCCATTCCATTAGGCCATGCCTTTCCAAATGATGACTTACGTGTAGTTAAACCAAATGGTTGCACTGCTTCAGCTAATGTAAAGGGCGAGATCATCATTGTAAGTGATGTGATACCGACACGCTATCTGAACAACCCTGAACAATCCGCTGTAGCTTTTCGTACCTTATCACATTCTGGAGAACATGCATATTTCACAGGAGACATGGGATATTTCGACTCTAATGGAGTCCTACATTCAGCTGGACGAAAAGATGACCAAGTTAAGATACGTGGAAACCTCGTGAATATCCTAGAAGTTGAGCACGTTTTGTCTTCTTTTTTTAAAACTGATGAAATGGCAGTTTCAAGCTCTGTGAGTAATAATAACCAGAACCAAATTGCCTGTTATTACGTTGCCGATGATCATGTAGATAAAAAAGAAATAACAGATCAATTACGAAAATATGTTCCCAATCACATGATCCCTTCTTATTTTCATAAGGTAGATAAATTACCAAGAACGGCTTCTGGGAAAGTAATACGTCGCGAGCTCTATAAAATACAACCCGAGACAAAGAATAGAAATTTCTCTCAAGCAATCACCAGACATGAAAAAATTGTCAACAATGTAATGGTAGAAGTTTTAGGCCATAAAGATTTTAACCGTGATGATGATTTTTTTGACATCGGGGGTGACTCTCTTTCTGCACTGACACTTACATTAAGACTAGAAGCAAAATTTGGTATAAGCTTACCACTCGAAGGTCTTTTTCTTGAGGGTGCAAGCGTAGAACTTGTAGCAAATAGAATTGTTAACCATACGAGAGACAATAATACAACATCACTTGTTTCTTTAAACTATGCAGCTTCAGATTGCGTCTTTTATGCATTGCCAGTAATTGAGGGTCATTTATCAGATTACGTAGTGTTGGGGGAAGCAATGTCTACCTCAGCAAATCTCAAAGGTATTCGATTTAACAATTTATTCTCGCCCATATACGGGAAACAGATAAGTATAAAAAAGCTCGCATCCGAAGCAGCTGATAAGATACTTGAGCAAAATGGTAGTGGAGAAATAAACCTAATTGGATTCTCGGCAGCAGGACTTTTTGCTTACGAAACTGCGAAGATGTTATATAAACGTGGCCATGAAATAAATACTCTAATCCTGATTGATTCAAATCCCATCGTCAAAAAACAAAAATGGCCAATTCCCCTTAAATTTTTTGCAAGAATCGTCAGAAGCGTTTTTCGCAGAATCCGGCGTAAAGAAGACTGGGCTTTGCATAAAACTTATTCTTATCTGTACTTACAAAATCAATTTGCAAAGCAGTGTATCAACCCAATTGAAATAAATAGGACGATGCTTTTTGTGGCACGACTTGGCAGCCTAACTAAAACTGAAATTGATCTTTGGAGACGTGTAACAACAAATGATTTGGAAGTTGTAACTATTGCGGGTAAACATATTGGTTTGAGGCAAATGGATATAGCCATGAATATTGTTCAAAATATATTAAAAAAATGAGCGTTTTGATACTATACTCAAATCAAGATCACAAAGGACTTCTTAGCCCCAATAATATATTTTGCTATATTATAGAAAACGGTTTTTAAGCCTCTGACAATTCCTCAGTGGAAATTAAAATAGCCTTTATTTACGTTTTGGCTTCCAACGCAACTTTCGTCTTGAATTAGGTGTCTCAAGGCTTTTGTAATCAGCATTTGGGAATAGTGGAATATCAAGAGCTAATTCCATTTTTACCATTTCAGCCGCTAAATCCCTTCCATCTGGTAAGAAACACTTAGCTACAATACGATCATAGGAAGTCTCACCCTTTGGGTAAGCTGTAATTATTTGACCCTTACAAAGAGCCACTAACGCCCACTTAGCTTGTTTCCCATATGGTTCATTTAGTTCAGGGGCGTTCATACCAGCAAAGCGTATTTTTTGATTGCCAATAACAATAGTATCTCCATCAATAACATGACAAGTGCCTGAAAGTACCTTTGTGCTTGTATCTTGCTGTAAGTCGATTGAAGACGTTGTTCTTATAATCTCTCCACGCTTAATAGGTTTTAATGCCTGTTTAACCTGAGTTCGAACTGTCCATTTTAATATACGCTTTATGCTAAACATTGGTTTTCATCAGTATTTTAGACTTTACTTACCGTTGTCTTGCCTCTTGGGCTTTGCGGCCTCTTCTAGAGAATCGGCAATTCGTCTTAAGTCTTCTGCTTGTTTTCTTTTGTTCTTAGAAGGCTTGACTAGCGAAACTATAAAAGCAACAACCAGAGCTAAGAGTATTAATCCAGGCAAAACAATATATGTATTTATAATCCTCTCCCAATGACATCACACTCTCACTATGAGACATTTTTATCTATTTATTTTATATATAGCAAGAGATCTTATGATCGATGCCTTACAGGCTGACCACGGCTAACTATTTTCTTAACTTGGATTGGTATGTGGAAACCAGCGCGATCTAATTACTTGCTGTATGATTATATGGGTACCCTAGATACTGTTTGACTTGCTTCACTTCATATATTTACTTCGCGCAAATTGAAAAGTATTATATTGAAACACTATTCTTAAGTATCGAAGCAATACCAAATTTAATACAAAGCATTGGATATAATGTGGCAAAACCTACTATAAAAATTTCCAATCTTGATGGCATAAATGATTTCACAATTAATGGTATTGATGAAGGTAATTAAAGCGGTAGATCTATATTCTCTATAGGAAATGCAGTTGATTTGAAATGGAATAAAACATTGCTCAGGATGATTTAAAATAGCTTATAATAGTACAGTTGATGAAAGATATTATGGCGGATTGTTACAGTATTCCGCCGGCTACCTTGATGCGCCATCTACATTGAATGAAGTAACAGTTTTGGCCGATGGTATTACAGGATACGGTTTCTTGACCGATGCTTATATATCTGGTGACATCGACATATACTCATTAGGTATTCTAGACGCTGGCTATTACTCAGTGGACGTTGACGGATACCCTTGGGATATTAATGAATTTGGATTTGGAAGTGTTTCAAATTTTCAAGTTCTTAACAGTTACGGTGGCATCGTTTACACTAGTTATTCGACATTTTCAGACATTGAATTCACCGTGCCTAGTTCTTCAACCTATTATGTAAAAATCGAGGGCCCAATCATTGGGACTGAACAATATAGTGTGGAATATACAAAAACAGGCAATTTGCAGAATACGAATTCACCAGCTGTTTTTTCTGGAGCTTCAATCACTGGTGATTTTGTAGTAGGTGAAACATTAACGGCGAATTTGACTTACTTTGATTCTAATGGAGTTTTAAACGCCAATCCTATTACTTTTTGGTACGCTGATGGTGAAAAAATTACATCCGGCGCAAATACCTATATATTAACTGCAAATGACGCTGGCAAAGTAATAACGGCATGGGTGGGTTTTTATGATGACGCAGGAAACCTTGAGTATTCCGACCAATTTGGTCCTAGTACCGTGGTTGCTGCACCGAATTCTTCTCCAACTGGATCAATATCAATAATCGGAACTACAAAAGATGGGAATATACTCACTGCCGATACCACCAACTTAGAAGATACAGATGGCCTTGGGATCCTAATGTATCAATGGAACCGCGATGGAACCGCTATTGATAAAGCAAACTCAGCCTCTTATGAGCTGATCCAAGATGATATTGGATCTCAAATTACTGTAATTGTTAATTACACTGATTTGAAGGGTGCGGACGAAAGTGTTACGAGTAATCCCACTGAAGTAATATTTTCTTCCTCCAACTCTATTTTAAATGCTGTTGAGGTCAGTCTCATTGGGGATAACGTCATTGACGGACTAACACATGGCTATAAGTGGGATCTTGACAGTTCCAGAGTTGTCGATTGGACGATTTCTTCTGGATTTAATGGTGAGTTTTGGACTTCACCTCAGGAAGTAGTCGACAAAGCAACACTAGCTCTTGAATTATTTTCATCTTATGCAGACGTCTCGTTTAACTACCTAGGAAATTTTGATAATCCACTTGTTGCTTCTGCGAACGGTTCCGAGATTAACTTTTCGATGGATGGTAGCGGTCTTATTTTTAATAATGACAATATTTGGGCCATTGCAAATTTTCCTAGTCCGGACAATGGGCATAGTGGAGACATTTATCTCAACTTAAACAGTCAGGCAAATTACTTATCTTCATATGAAATTGGAAGTGCTGGTTTTTTTCTTATTTTGCACGAACTTGGTCATACTCTTGGGCTCAAACATCCTCACGATGATGGTGGCAATGCACGGCCCACTTTTGCCGAACTTGATTTAGGTGGGCTGGATGAAGACTTTATGACGATTATGTCCTACGAAGATGGATATAATTGGAATTTGATTAATTGGGATCCAGGCACTCCTATGTTCTTGGATGTTCTAGCCTTACAGTATCTTTACGGCAAAAATGAAACTCTTTTCGCTGATGATAGTGAGTTTAGTCTCGTTAAAAACGACTTGTACGCTACGATTTGGGACCCAAGCGGGAATGACTTGATTGATCAATCTGCGGCGACCGAGGGTTGGTATGTTCAAATGCCAGACTTTGAACCCTCTACAGTAGTAGACACAAAGGTCGGATTGGCGGCGCCTGCGGACGAGCTATTATTAGAAACTCCATTGAACCTGTATTGGCTTATGGGTGATTTTGAAAACATAAATGGTAGTGATTTCATTGATACTATTTTTGGCAACAGTTTTGACAATCTAATTAGAGGTAACGACGGCAACGACACCCTAAACGGTGGTTCCGGTAACGACACACTGACAGGTGGAGCTGGCGATGACGCATTTCTGTTTGCGGGTGACTTCGGACATAACGTGATCACTGACTACAACAGTAATGAAGATATACTAGAGTTCTATGCCAATGATGGTTCAGCAGTTAATATTTCTGATCTGATTGAGACAGTGAACACTGATGGCGATAGAGTTTTATCTACTGCCGATGGATTATCATCCGTCACATTAGAAGGTACCGGTAGCAATGTGGCCATAATTGAGAAAATATTCACTGTTACAGTGGGTTCTGCAGTTACAGGTTTGGGAAACCGTTATTTTATCAACGGCAGTGAGGCACCTGAGTTAATCCTAGAGCCAGGGCACATTTATAAGTTTGATCTCTCCCATTCCAGCACATCCAATCATCCTTTTAATCTCGACGTATCAGAATTAGATTTCAATCTAGGGATAACCACAACCGGAAGTCGTGGCAGTGATCAAATAATTACAGTTACTGTTCCAGATGATGCTTCTGGGGCAATCGACTACTTATGTACTTTACATGCAGGTATGGGCAACACAGCAAACTTTAAATTCGCACAAGAGATTACAATTAGCCATAATGACAGTGAAGCCAACAGTTCTCTATATGAACATCAATCGTTAGTCTTTGTCAGCAGTGAAACGGAACACACAACTGTGGCTATGTCATCAGGTAGCTTGGGAACTCTCTCGGAAGACTTAAGTTTTACGCATGTAGAATTAAGCAATTCTTCCTATGATCAAGGTATTTCAGTAAGTGATGTTATTTTACAGTTACGAGATATTGTGGGTTTAAGCACCCTTGATGGTAAGCATAAGATTGCTGCTGATATTAATAGAGATGGCGAAATAGCTATCAATGACGTTGTGTCTAACCTGCGCCATATCGTGGGTCTTGATACGATTGAGGAATGCGCTCTTGTGAATAGTGCGGATGAAGTGGTTACAAATCTCACAAACTCAACAATCGCTGATCTAAGCATTATCCAATATGGTGATGTGGACCTCTCCGCTACATTCTTGATTGCTTAAGATGCTATGTCTATCTGAAACGCATTTAGTCTCTTAGGTAGTCAGTTAACCTGATAGAACTATGGACTTTAGATCACAGAACAAGAGATCTTATGACCAACGCCTTACAGGCTAACCACGGCTAACTATTTTCTTAACTTGGATATGTATGTGGAAACCAGCGCGATCTAATTACTTGCTGTATGATTATATGGGTACCCTAGATACTGTTTGACTTGCTTCACTTCA
>Ga0209833_1002827_pt1 | contig 10144 bp, 11 predicted proteins | sample COGITO_mtgs_1105_3_FD_184797 | JGI IMG/M metagenome (GOLD analysis project Ga0209833, IMG submission 184797) | Pelagic marine microbial communities from North Sea - COGITO_mtgs_110506 (SPAdes) (version 2) | ecosystem: Environmental > Aquatic > Marine > Epipelagic ... | reverse complement strand
AAACCGCGGTTCATGACGTGTGTAACACGGAAAGAGGTTGAGCGAAGCGAACCCTTAAAAAGGGCTTGACCTCAAGTCCGTGTGGGGGCACCACTTTTAATCAGTTAGGCATATATCTGAACGAGTTAAAAATCGTTTGCCGCGACCATTATCAAGTGAAAACATACCACCGCCACCTTCGATTGCATCAATAATTAATCGGGTGTGTTTCCATGCTTCATATTGAGCTCCACCAATATAAAATGGTGAACCATTTATATCACCCATAAGTACATCATGATCTGCAATTATCAAATCACCTTCTGCGTAACACATCGGTGCAGAACCATCACAACATCCACCTGATTGATGGAATATTACTGGGCCATGTTCTGCAACGATTTCTTTTAAAAGTTGTAGGGCTTCTTCTGTTGCTTCAACTTGATTTTCCATAAATATTAACTCCAGTTAAAAAGGGCGCACTTGCATGCGCCCATCGTGATTCTTAAAAGAAACCTAATTTATTTGGACTGTAGCTCACTAACAGATTTTTTGTTTTCTGATAGTGTCCCAACATCATTAGGTGGTTTTCACGGCCAATACCTGATGCTTTGTAGCCACCAAATGCTGCATGCGCTGGATAAGCGTGATAACAATTTGTCCAAACACGACCAGCTTCAATTGCACGGCCAAAACGGTAACATTTATTAGCATCGCGGCTCCATACACCAGCACCTAGGCCATAAAGTGTATCATTGGCAATTTCCAACGCTTCTTCATCTGTTTTAAAGGTTGTTACTGATAAAACTGGGCCAAAAATTTCTTCTTGGAAAATCCGCATATCATTCGTACCTTTAAATACAGTTGGTTGGATGTAATAACCACCTTCCATATTTCCAGTAGTCTCTGCGGCACCACCACCAATCAACAATTCAGCGCCTTCTTTTTTCCCAATATCCATGTACGATAGAATTTTTTCGAATTGCTCACGCGATGCTTGCGCACCAACCATTGTATTTGAGTCAAGTGGATCACTTTGAACAATTGCTTTAATGCGCTCCAAACATCGAGCCATGAAGTCATCATAAATATCTTCATGGATCAACGCACGGCTTGGGCAAGTACAAACTTCGCCTTGATTAAATGCAAACAATACTAGACCTTCAATAGCTTTATCAAAGAATGCATCATCTTCATCCATGATATCTTTGAAGAAAATATTTGGTGATTTACCACCTAATTCTAATGTGCATGGAATGATATTTGCAGAAGCATATTGCATTATCAAACGACCAGTTGTTGTCTCACCAGTGAAAGCAATCTTCGCAATACGAGTACTTGAAGCAAGTGGCTTACCAGCCTCGAGACCATAGCCGTTGACTACGTTTAAAACGCCTGCAGGCAGTAGATCACTGATAAGTTCAAGTAGAACCAATATGGATGCGGGCGTTTGCTCGGCTGGCTTTAATACAATACAGTTTCCTGCAGCCAAGGCAGGTGCTATTTTCCAAACCGCCATAAGAATTGGAAAATTCCATGGAATAATTTGTCCAACTACCCCAAGTGGTTCTTGGTAGTGGTAAGCGACAGTATCTCCATCAAGTTCACTTAATGACCCTTCTTGGGCGCGAATGACACTTCCAAAATAACGAAAGTGATCTACAGCCAATGGTAGGTCCGCATTTGTAGTTTCACGGATTGGTTTACCATTGTCCCATGTTTCTGCTTCGGCCAATGTGGCCAAGTTATCTTCCATCACCTGCGCGATATTGTGCAAGATTTGGCTGCGTTCAGTAACACTTGTAGCACCCCAGGCATCTTTGGCAGCATGTGCTGCATCCAGCGCCAGATTGATGTCCTTTTCATTAGAACGGGGTATTTGACATAATACTTTTCCGTTTACAGGTGTTATATTATCGAAATATTTGCCATCTACAGGATCGACAAATTTGCCTCCAATATAGTTTCCGTATTTAGCTTTGAATTTAAAAGCCATAGTTTCCTCCCTAGTTTTATTTATAAAATTCGTCCTCTGTAAGAGATTATACACAGGCTTTAGGCAGGTTGTGAGATGTCGCCGAACTCCTGAGTGTAATACAAATGTTTGATTATTTATTTAAACACTTTATCCCTAGTCACTAAGATGTAGTATTAAACTTTATGATGACCAGTAAAATCATCCAGTGATTTACTTTGTATGCACGGCCAATAAATAATAACCGCGGTTCGTGACGTGTGTAACACGGAAAGAGGTTGAGCGAAGCGAACCCTTAAAAAGGGCTTGACCTCAAGTCCGTGTGGGGGCACCAGAATTATCCTGAATTTAATAATTACTTCAGTTGGTTAGCAAATGTGTAAAGCTGGTTTCCGTGTACATTTCAAATTTACAGAAAATTTTTAGTTGTGCAAAAAATAATAATAACACATTATATCATAAAGATACTAACATTTATAACTTAGAAATAGGATAAACTGATGTATAAAATAATTATATTCGTAGTACTTTCTTTTATACCTTTGATTGTTTCTGCTGATACTATTACTGCAGATGCGCAAAGACTATTAAACAGTTTAGGTTTAAATGCTGGTAAAGTTGACGGATCGCATGGAGCAAAAACAAGCGCAGCGATTAAGAGATTCTATAATGAACTTGGATCTGATTTTGATGGTCAAATTGATGAAAAAGAGATTATTGATCTTAGGGTTGCAAATGCAAACTATAGGAATTTTGGCAACAAAGACTGGATGCCCTATATACGCACTAATCTTCATACGATTTCTATTAAAAAAGCATCATTTTCCTATGTAAATGAGAATTTGATAAATGCATTAATTCCTTATCAACTTGAAGCCGACTCATTACCTAATCTTGGATTTCATCCAATTGGAGACCCTCCAGATGTGAAATGGGTTAAAAAACCAATGGACATGGATTGTAAACTAGTTCTAAGAAATATGAATCCACCTGATATGAGCAGATGGGACGCACCGCTTTATGCTCAGAACTGTAATTACTATTTTAGACAAAATTTATTTTCTGGTGGTGTAGATAATTTACAAGAAATCTTTAATTACTGGTCCAATCAGCCATTTGGTACTTATGATTTACAGCCTAATGGTGATGATCAGTACTTTATTTCCAGCCTCATGGCGCAATTAGTAACTACCTACGCATTATTTTATGAAAAATTTTCAAATAATAAAAAGATTGACGAATTTTTCTTTGATTGGTTACTTAATAATCAAACATTGATTGGAAAAAAAACATGTCCCTTCAATAAACCTGCTTTTTACACTCCAGGTACTTTTAGTGTGGATGCATGTGGAAGTAATCACTGGCGATTGGCAGTTGCAAACTTTGCCTTAGGCTTACGGCTTGGAAAAAGACAATTGCTTATATCTGGGATTAAGCATTTGGAGATTAACTTATCGATGTATGATAAGAATGAAATATTCACTCCTTATGCGATGCGAGGTTGGGACTCTCCTGGTTATGCTATAGACAATAACGAGTATATAAATAGCATAGCAGTGATGTTATCAGAAGTTGGTATAAATCTATACGATTTTAAGATCCATGACGGGCGAAAAATTAGGCAACTTATACGTGGACATAATGAATGGCTGACAAACCCAACTTTAGCTGAAAATTATATAGTAAGAAGCTCTACTTGTAATGGTGGTAAATGCACCCAAGCCAGTAGTATTGATGATTTTGGATCTATTAAACAATGGAAGATTGACAGACAATTTGAAGACTTCGATATTCTTTTGAGAAATTTTCATTTTGAAATAACCGAAAACTCTATAGATCCAATCGATTTAGCTAATTTATATCCAAGGGATAGGTCAGAAAGATTACCAAACATGTATGTTTGGGGTCAAACTTCAGCATTCCCATTTATCTTTGCATCGCTTGAGAGGCTTGGTTTGCTAAACAAATATTTAAATCCTCCTGTAGTTCCGGTAGACATTAGCAATGTTGAGTTGAGTGGCGAACAGTTGCAATGCAAAATTAAAATACTGAGAAAACTAGATGATGGTCAGAGTGAAATGAAAATAGGCCAAGCAATATTTAAAGCAACAAATGGAATTGTAGAACTATCCCAACTTGAATTAGGCACTGGGCCCAAAGGTAATTTAAATAGACTAACAGAGGATGCAGAACTTTATCTATCAAAAGATGGTGCGATAATTGGAAGAATTTCGATGTTTACAATGTTTGGTAACGATCGACTAGATGTTTTGAGATTTGAATCAAATTTTACACCAAAAGTTGGGGGGTATGGTCCAGAAGGTAGGAATTCTTATCAAATCAGATCTGGGTTAGATGTCGCAATTGTAGTCGAAAATTGTGTCGAAAATTAGTGTTGAAATGTTTGTGAAAAAATTCTTTTAAATTAAAATTTGTATTGATATAGCCTAATGTTGTTTTTTCTGCAGTGGCTAGTTTTATTCCTGTGTAAGGTTGTATAGCCAAATGGTGATGTTTACCATGGATAAAAAAATAAACTGCTTTTCAAAGGTTGTGTAATGCTAAACTTTCATTCAAATTACATTCTGCGCTACAGGCTTGTTTGTCTTTTGCTATCTGTGGGTTTCTTCACTTACCAATTTATGATTGCAAATTATGAAAATTTTGGAATCCAATTCCGTTATTTAACAATCTGGGGTTTAACAGGGGCAACGATATCTAACTACTTGTTGTACAGATCAAAACGAAATAATCTGCCCGAAGCTTATCATGCATTTGTTTCGGCTGCAGCAGTTCTTAATGCTATGGTTGTTTTTTTGTACTGGAGGCTATATTTTATCGATCCTAGTTTAGTGAATTCTTCGGACTCAAGCGTCTGGTTTCAGGAATATTACCTACATGCGTTTGGGCCATTATTACTAATTCTTGACGCACTTTGTTTTAACAAATCATTTTCACAGTTTACAAAAGGTACGTTAACTATTTTGGGTATTTGCTTACTTTATATATTCTGGACGGAAGCTTTAACTGCACCACTCAATTCAACACCTGAGGGTTCTGTGACTAATGGTTTTCCTTACCCATTTTTGAACAACATGGTGCTTTCAGAACGGCTTAACTTTTATGCTACGACCATACTGACTGGGCTTGGGTTGTATTTTTTGAGTTGGCTTTTGACAAAAACTAAGTCTCTATTTTTACCTTAATAAAGAGAAATTTTTTCTAACTTAACACAAAGACCAACAGAAATCATTTTGGAGAATTGCCAAATACGGCTCTGAGGTGAGGCCAGAATTACCCAAATTTAATAATTAGATTACTTGGTTATAGAGATGCCTGTGCTATTTCTAATATATATTTTCATTATAAAAAATTAACTTCTGGTTGTTCTATAGAAATAAATAAATAAAATCTCTTAATATTTCTGCCATCTCATAAAGAGATATTTTACGTAAGTATGTTAAGGAAGATTAGTATGAAAAAACTATTATTAACTATATCATTTATCTTATTTAGCATTCAAGCGAATGCTGGAATGTTAGAAATCTATTCTATCGACCAAATGGATGATCAAAGAGGTTTTTGCATTGACATAAGAGGATACAAATCTAAAGCAAGAATTAATTCAGCGCTTCAGGTGCATACATGTTACTCATACCAAGGTAGTATTTCCATTGATCAGGGTTTTGACTCTCTTAAAATGGGAAAAGGCCAATTTTATTTGCCAGCCTTTGATGTTTGTATGGAAGCCACTGCAAATACTGCATCAGCATTGTTGATCCTAAGTAAATGCCAAGATGTGGAGCTTCAAAAGTTTAAATGGGGAAACAACGGAAGAATTTATCTAATCAGTAATGTGAAACTATGCCTAACTATTGCGCAAGGTAAGCCTAGGCAAGGTGGAGGTGGATCGCCTAAACATCTAATAAGGAATCTCTCATTAGAATTTTGCGATAATACCCAAAACATATTTCAAATGTGGGGCAAAAGAGTGGAATATAAAATAGTAGATAATAAATATAAACGCTGATCGGCCCCAAAGAATTAAGGGTTCACATATAAAAGTAAAGCAACTAATTCCTGGGCGCTAATAACTATATATCTCCAAGATAAAAAATAGTTAATAAGAGCTCTATGTGGATAGTAAAACTCATATTGACACAAAAACAATTTTAAACGTACTATAAATTATAGTTTTGATGTCAGTGTGAGTCTCATGGTTAAAAAAATTTCTCTAGCTTTACTTGTATTTTTTGGTTTAACAAATTGTAATCAGAGTAGTTATGCCACTGGCAGCACTGATGCTAGGAATGCATTAGTTTTAATAATTATGCCTGAACAAAACTGCAAAGAAAAAGAAATGGGACGTATCTTAATTGATGAAAAGATTTTACATCCAGCTCATAAAGAATGTTATTATAAATAAATCCTTAACTGCGGTGTGATACGTGTGAAACACTGAAAGAGGTTGAGCGAAGCGAACCCTTGAAAAGGGCTTGACCTCAAGTTCGTGTGTAGGAACCAGAAATATGCTGAATTAAGTAACTATTTCAGTTAATAAAGAGTGGCCTTTTTAAGACCAATCTAGGGCCACCTGGCCACGATAAGCTGTAATTTTTACCTCTGCCATTATTTCACCATACTTTTCAAAAAACTCTTCACCATTTTTTTCCCAGATTTTATTACAATCTTCATATGCAGCCATATCTTTATATTCAAGCCAGTTACCCATCATTAATTTTCCTTCAGGGAGAAATAGACGGCTCGAATGAAATCTTATCATTCCTTGTGGTCTTAGCTTATCAGCAAGTAAAGCCATTTCATTTTCAAATATTTCATATGATTTATCCATAATTTCTTGGTTGGGATATTCAATTGTTGTAAAACTAATTATTGTATTGGACACCTTATGCTCTCCTTGTATCAAATATTAACTTATGTATTTATTTCTACATACTTTTTGAGTGAAGTGAAGAATTACATAAGGTAATATCAAAGGAGGAATATATTGGAATAATATTAGTAAAACCCATAATTGGTTTTAGCTTGAATTTTAATAAACTTTATTTATGATTATGATGTGGTCGGTCACTAGCCCACATTAAAAAAAGGCCCTGTCAAAAATTTGATTAGGAGCCCGTATGTATTCCAAAACAAATATTCTATCTGATGATTTAATTTATATTTTTGATAAAAAGACTGGTGAGAAATTTTTTAAACAATCTTCTATACAGTTCTGCCAGATAGTTCATTATAAAATAAAATCAGAGAAATCTGGTGAAACACTTTTATTATCAGCGGATGGGATAAAACGTCGTTTTACCCAAACCCCGTATACAGAACATAAACAATTAAAATACATTTTTAGATGGCTGAAAAAAATTTGATGATTAACGTGATTCAAAGTATTTAGTGAAGCGGTTCATCACCAATTTCAGCCATTTTTTTATCTAATAGCGCTCTCATTTTCTTTTTAATATTTGTGTATTTTGGATTATTAATTTCGTTAAAAAGTTCCAAAGGATCTTTTTTACAATCAAATAACTCCCATTCACGATCTTCACCGCCGTGATTTGTTCCAGGTAAGTTAAAGCCCTCGTTGTACCAATAAATCAATTTATAATTCTGATCTCGGATCCCGTAATGAGAGTATGCATTGTGGTCAGGATCTTTATGCATCCAATATCGGTGATATGCAACTTGTGGCCAATTTTCAGGAATAGTATTCCTTAGTAACGGTTTTAAACTTTTTCCTTGCATATATGAGGGAGATTTTAAGCCTGCAAAATCTAAGAATGTTGGAGCAAAATCTACGTTGCAGCAAATATTATCAGATATTTGACCAGATTTTATTTCAATTGGATAACGACATAGAAAAGGCATTTGAAATGACTCCTCATAAATAAATCGCTTATCAAACCAGCCGTGTTCACCTAAGAAAAAACCCTGATCTGATGTATAGATTACAATTGTATTTTCTGTTAAATGATTTTCATCAAGATAATCCAAGAGTTGACCAACACCTTCATCTATCGAAGCAATGGTAGCGAGATATCGTTTCATGTATCTTTGATATTTAAAATGGTGAAATTCTTTTTGAGTTTCAAAGCTAAATGATTCACCAGTGTGTTTATCTATAAGTATTAGATCTTTTACATTGGAAGGGTTTGGAATTTTGCGTTTTGAACTTTTGGGTCTTGTACGTAAACCAATTTCTGATCCACCCTCTGGTTGAACCAAGCCAAGGTCGTCATAAGTAACGTCATCTTTTATTCGCATCTTAGCCTCAACAGCGGCTTTGGCTCGGTTCTTGTAGTCATCGTCAAAGGTACTGGGAACTTTAATATCAGAATTAAAAAGCTCTCGATATTTTGGATGAGGTTCCCATTCTCGGTGAGGAGCTTTGTGATGGCACATTAAAAAAAATGGTTTTTTAGAGTTTCTTGATTTGAGCCAATCTAAACTTTTCTCTGTTACAATTTCTGTAACATAACCATGTACTTCAACCTCCTGACCCATTTCAATGAAATGGGGGTCAAAATAATCTCCCTGACCTGGCAAAACAGACCAATAATCAAAACCAGTAGGTTCATGGTTTTTGCCTTCTCCAAGGTGCCATTTACCTATGATTGCAGTCTGATACCCTCCAGTTTGAAGGTGTTTGGCAACGTTAGGCATCTTATTGTTCATAGGGGTATTCAAAGTAGTAACACAATTTACGTGATTATAAGTTCCCGCAAGGATCGCTGCTCTACTTGGTGTGCAAATTGAATTTGTTACATAACAATGATTAAGTCGAATGCCTTCATTTGCAATACGATCAATATTTGGAGTTTTGTTAATGCCATACCCATATGCACTAATGGCTTTTGAAGCATGGTCATCAGCCATAATGAATAAAATATTTGGTTGTTCAGACAAAGCAATCCTATCAATTGTATTATCTAAATCTAATCAAATAAATATTGATAAAGCAATTAGTTAATATTAAGAACAGCAGCCAGTTGTGCACTTTGGTTTTTTAATTGGCTGGAGATCACTTTCAGCTACAGGAAATTCACCTGTCAGTGTCATGGTAGATATTTGTAATGCTTCTGATAGACGAGAAACTGCATTACTAGAGAGTTTGGCAGTCTCTGATTTTTCAATTTTTGCTAGTTGTCGTTCTGTTATACCAACTTGTTTAGCTAATTTGGGGCGTCCTATTTTGCGTGCAACTCGAATTGATTTTAATTGCCCTGTCTTTATTTGAAGTTCTGTCATCTTTATGCTTTCTAGAAGTATACTCATTAATTGAGTTTTTATTTATCACATCCCGAATTGATACTCTACTAACAATCAGCCATTTGTGAACCTCGTGCCCTTAATCTTCTTTTTATTAAAGATACTATTGGGCTGATAAATTAATTTTATGAGACTTTTTAGTTGAGGTGTTGAAAGCAACCATTTCACCTGATGCTACATTTTTCTTAGTGATTGCTTGTATATTAACTTGATGTGTTACAAAAATTACTAGTTTATTTAATGAAATTTCAGATAATTTTCGTTCTAATTTTTGCAGCGTTTCTCTTCTAGATACAAAATTTTGGAAAATAGAATTTAAACCTGCAAATTCATGCACTATACCCAAATCAAGTAAAGTTGCAGTTTGATAACAACGACACCACTGGCTTGAATATATCTTGTTAAATCGAATAAAATTTTCTTTGAGCTGTTTACCAATTGAAATTGCTTGAGCAATACCAATCTCATTGAGATTACGTTGTGTGGAACAATCGTCAATTTTAAAGTTTTTTGGATCGCCAATTCCAGGTGCTAAAGCGTGTCTCATAAATATTACATTTGCATCAATATCTTCAATAATTTTTCTTATGCTATAATTTTCTGCGTGTGCTTTTGTAAGAAGATTTGATAACCCAAATATAAGAATTATAGCTATACATTTATATATAATTTTAACTTTTGAGTTTATGTCCATACAAGCATTCTTTTAGTTTAATTGCCAATAATAGTAGTTCAAAATACTTGCAAACGAGACCCAAGCCAAGTACGGCATCATCATTACACTTGCCAATCTATCAATACGCCAGCACACAAAAATATAGGCAATAATAATTACCCACAATATAATAATATAATAAAACGCTACCTCTAAATTTTGTGCACCACTAAAGATTGGTGTCCAAATAA
>Ga0209833_1002821_pt1 | contig 10158 bp, 7 predicted proteins | sample COGITO_mtgs_1105_3_FD_184797 | JGI IMG/M metagenome (GOLD analysis project Ga0209833, IMG submission 184797) | Pelagic marine microbial communities from North Sea - COGITO_mtgs_110506 (SPAdes) (version 2) | ecosystem: Environmental > Aquatic > Marine > Epipelagic ... | reverse complement strand
GTGGTAGTTTATAAAATGGATAGCAAGTGGTCCAATGTAAAATTGCAACCTAGTATCCGTTGTGTTCCCCGCCCTATTTCTTAGATCAATACACACAACACCAACACTTTGAACACACCTTCGACAAAACACCAACAATTATCCTGTTAGTTTTTTGTGGTTTATTATTGCTCACTTTTTGTTACTCAGTTATCTTGATGGTATGTGTTCAAATGAGTATCTACACAATAAGGGTGGTAGTCCTGCTAAAACTAAAGCAGAGCACTTGCCAAGGTCACTTACTGAGAGTGTTTTTTGGAGGAACTACCTGACACTTTTGGCAGATCGAAAAATCCCTCAAGTTCAGTATGCCTATTTTGGTAGGCATCTTGAGCGGTGGGGCAATTACTTGAGGCGTCATGGTATCGCAAAAACCGATACAGTGGAGGCTGCTACTTTAATTGCATGGGTAGACTCCATGGGGGTGGTGATGCAAACCTGGCAGATCAAGCAAGCGATTCTTGCAGTTTGCTGGGCTCATAGAGATGTCATCAAGAGCAAGTGGGCTGAGGCGATCAACTGGGAAAGTATCAACAATCATGTGGATCGTTTTGAACCTCTGCATGAGGATCTCACAAGGCAGCTAACTATGCAGGAGCGACTTAGGTTAATGCAAAGAGCAGGGGTAGCCCTGAGTAAGAGATCTGGATCCGCCAGTAGTGGCTCCGCAGCGGATAGCAGAGAGTCCTCTTCTGATGATCTTGGCGACACGAAGAGAGAAGATGTTGTCACCTGGCTTGAGGACTTGATCGGCAAGTTACGTATAAGAGGTTATGCACTAAGGACAGAGAAGACGTATCTTCAATGGTCGCTTGATTTTTTTCGCTGGTGTCAAAACCAGGGAATTTCAGAGAAGCCCGATGAAAATGCCGCATCACAGTATCTAACCTATTTAGCAGTCGAGCGTAATATTGCAATTAACACACAAAAGCAGGCGCTGAATGCATTGGTTTTTCTCTATAAGTCAGTTTTTCTGTTGGGAGAGGTAAACTTTGGTGAGTTTTGTAAAGGTTCGAGCCGAAGGTGCTTGCCGGTAGTGCTGACGGGGTCAGAGGTGGCCTCCGTTCTTAAGCACATTGATGGTATAGCACAATTGATGGCAAAGCTGATGTACGGTGCGGGTCTTCGACTTATGGAATGTATGCGTCTTCGGGTGAAGGATATTGACTTTGGCAATGGCTATATCGTGGTGGTGATGGGCAAGGGTGGAAAATCAAGAAGGACTCCCCTACCCCATTCTCTGGTCAATGATCTTAAGGTTCAAATTGCCGAGGTAAAAGAGCTTCAGCTCGATGATGTAAAGTCTGGTGTAGCGGGAGTTTGGATGCCGGATGCAATGGCTCGCAAGAATCCCAATGCAGCCAAGTCTCTCAGTTGGATGTGGTTGTTTCCAAGTAGAAGGCTATCTAAAGATCCACGCGCTCAGCTCATTAGACGGCATCATATCAATGAGAATATAGTTCAAAAATCGATCAAGAAAGCAGTAGCGCAAACCAACATTGTGAAGCGGGTAAGCTGCCACACGTTACGGCATTCTTTTGCCACTCACCTACTTCAAAAGGGCCAAGATATCAGAACCGTGCAGGAGTTGTTGGGACATGCAAATGTGACTACTACGATGATTTATACGCATGTATTGGATCGCCCTGGTGACTCTGTGAGAAGTCCATTAGATACTTTATAGGTATGGGGCAGGTCGAATGAATGCGCCTAAATCATCTGGATGATATATTGATTCGGGTCGCCCCCACTCTCCCCTCACCTTCATCATAAATTCTGAAGGCACGTCGCTTTCAGGCGAAAGCTCCTGTCTAAATAATTTTTTGGGGGACGCGTCCGCACTCGGTCGATTTACACACCTAAGGCAAAAACCATACTTTAGATTAGACAATCCTACGCCGAGCAAAAGCATGAATACGTTGAATTTTGATTTTTGGGCTTCGTCCCCCACCCCATGATGCGCTCATCATTTGATCATGTCTACTTCTCTACTCCCCTGCCCTTGTTTTGATGAATTTTAATATAGGTTTATATTTCCAATAATATGAAAATGTTTAGTTCGCAGGTGGTTTTTCTGGCAAACAAAGAAAAACGGGAGTCAAGGGGTATAAATGGGTCTGCCCATTTCGATTTGTGCGGCTTGTCGGCTTTATTTTTACGGTCTGAGATTGTATTGGTGCGGGTCATCCACCAGCATATGATATTTGGCGCTATTCTCAGGGCCTTAAATAAGGCTTTTTATGGTCTTAAGTAACTCACCAAGAGTAATATATACCCACATCAATAAATTGGGGTTTTTTGCAGGTTTTTAGCACATGTTGTGCTGTTTTGATAAAAGCATACTAGATGTGCTATTTCCTGACTGAAGTTCGACTTTTCAGCAGAATGACGCGCTCAAAGGCGGCTCGGGTGACACCAAGGAGTGTTTATTTCCGCAAAGCGATGGCAACAATAGCGAGGTCTGCCGGGGTGATGCCGGAGACACGAGAGGCCTGACCGATCGTGGCTGGGCGGATGGTGTCAAGATGATGGCGGGCCTCAGCCTTGAGACCGGAGACCTTAGAATAGTCGAAGTTTTCCGGTATCTTTTTGTCTTCCATGCGATTGAGCCGCTCAACTTGGATTTGTTGGCGATTCAAATGGCCTGCGTATTTGAAGTCAGTCTCAATCAGGGGCCAGAGCTTGGCTGGCGCCTGGGAGAGGATTTCAGAGGGCAGGGTAGTGTGGGAATTTTTAGATCTGCGGAACCAGTGATCGAGCTTCACACCCTCATAGGAGAGGGTAGGGATGTGCGCTTTAGCGGTGGCCAAATCCGTTATTTTTTGCTCAGTGCGGCTAGCTCGAGTGCCTGTAACGAGGCCGTTTTCGATAGCGAGGGGCGTAAGCCGCAGGTCTGCATTGTCCTGACGCAGTAGTAAACGGTATTCAGCACGGGAGGTGAACATGCGGTAAGGCTCGGTGGTGCCTTTGGTAACAAGATCATCAATCATGACTCCAATATAAGCCTGGTCTCGGTGGAGGATGAATTCCGATTTGCCGAGCACTTTCAAGGCTGCATTGGCACCTGCCATGAGGCCCTGGGCTGCGGCTTCCTCATAACCTGATGTGCCGTTGATCTGACCGGCAAAATAAAGGCCTGAGATTTTTTTGGTCTCAAGGGTGGGTGTGAGCTGGGTAGGGGGGCAGTAGTCGTATTCTACGGCGTAGCCAGGGCGGATAATCTGAGCGTTTTCGAGCCCCGCAATAGAGTGAATGAAGTCGAGCTGAACATCATAGGGTAGGGAGGTGGAGACCCCATTGATATAATACTCACGAGTATGGCGACCCTCTGGCTCGAGGAAGACTTGGTGACGCTCTTTCTCAGCAAATTTGACCACTTTATCCTCAATAGAAGGGCAGTAGCGTGGGCCAGGGCCCTCAATTTTCCCCGCATACATGGGAGATTTATCGAGGTTGTTGCGAATGATGTCGTGGGTTTGGGGGCTCGTGTAGGTGATGTGGCAGGGGATTTGTTCCACGTGGAACTTTTCATCTGTTGTTTCAGCGCAATCCTCAGCTTGCTGATCATCTTCAGACTTAATCAGGCGACCATTAAGACTATGAACATCATCTGCGGTGCGCGTCAGTGTATCAGCCAGATAGGAAAAGAAGGGTGGGGGAGTATCACCATGCTGGGCTTCTGTTTTAGAAAAATCAATGGAGCGCCCGTTAATGCGGCAGGGGGTGCCGGTCTTGAAGCGTTCCACCTGGAAACCAAGCTCATACAGGCAGTCAGATACCGTTGAGGTGGCATCCCCCATGCGGCCTCCTTTTTCGTTTTTCATGCCGACGTGCATTAACCCGCGCATGAAGGTGCCCGCAGAGAGGATCACTGAGTGGGCGTTAATCTGCATCTGCAGTGAGGTGGCCACACCGGTGATCGTGTCGTTTTTGGTGAGGAGTTTGGTGACATTGGCCTGGTGAAGGTCAATACCGGGGGTGGATTCCAGGGTGTGTTTGATGCGGAACTGGTAGGCTTTTTTATCACACTGCGCTCGAGGGGCACGAACGGAAGGTCCTTTGCTGGCGTTGAGCATACGGAACTGGATCCCAGTAGCATCTGTATTCAGGCCCATAGCACCACCGAGCGCATCAATTTCACGAACCATGTGCCCCTTTGCTAGGCCACCAATCGCTGGGTTACACGACATGGCACCCATGGTATCCAAGTTCTGCGTAAGCACGGCGACTGAGCACCCGAGCCTGGCAGCGGCAAGCGCGGCCTCAACTCCAGCGTGACCGGCGCCGATGACAAGAACATCGTATGTTTGGGGGTAGGTGAACACGGTGGAGTCTTTACCCTTAAATAGAGGAGATTCAAACTCGAAATATCAGCTCTCATGCAAAAGATGATGGCCGCGGTGGTTGATCTCTTGGCAATAAGTTCCACGTGGAACTTATTGCTCGGCGGCACAGTATAATGAGGGGGATAGAACGAGATGCCTTATGATCTTGATCCTCCTGAAGCTTTGTGGTAATGGTTTATGTGATGAAAGAGATTATTGCAGCAGTTGATTTTTCGGATGTCAGTGTGCCAGTCCTTGAGGCGGCAGTGAAGATAACCCAAGCCCTGGGTGGGCAGCTTCACCTCGTGCACGTGGTTGAGGCGGAGCCAACCTACGCCGCCTACGGGTTCTCCCCAGATGATTACCCCGCCATGCACGAAATACAGGTTGAGTCAGCATCTCGGGCTCAAATCAAACTCGGTAAAATGGCTGAGCAATCTGGCCTAGCGGGGGTTCAAACCAAGGTTGTACAAGGGCAACCACTGCATGCACTACTTCAATATGCTAAAGAGGTAGGCGGTGAAATGCTGGTAATTGGTTCTCATGGACACGGTTTTTTAAGTAGCTTGCTGCTGGGCAGTGTTGCTGAGGGTTGTGTGCGTAAGGCTGAGCTGCCCGCTTTGATTGTGCCGATGAAGCAATCAGACGATTCTTAGTGCTGATACGGTGACGCACCCCGATAAGTGGGGCTTGTTGATCCATTATGTTGCTTGCCTTGTGCTGTCACTTGGGGCATTGATTGGCGCATATGTTTGAGGTCAGGGACAAGCCGGAAATGGTGGAACGGGCGCTACTGATCCGGATCTACTCGGATAAGCGTGAGGAGGAGGAGGCTATTTCCCTACTAGAGGAATTAGGTGAACTCGTGAAGACGCTTGGTATAGGGGTGATAGAATCCTGTTTGGTTCACACCCGCTCTCTGCATAGGAAGTTTTTGTGTGGCACGGGTAAGGCACAGGAGATGGTTGATCTCGCTAAGGCTCATGAGTGTGATTGCATCGTTTTTGATAATATGTTCCTTCCCTCCCAGCAGAGAAACTGGGAAGAGCTTGCAGATACTTGTGTAATCGACCGCGAGGAGGTGATTTTAGATATATTCTCTCAGCGGGCTCAAACTCGTGAGGCAAGGTTACAGGTTGATCTCGCCAAAATGCAGTATTCATTACCAAGGCTCACTCGGATGTGGGGTCACCTAGACCGTGAGGGTGGTGGCGGCGGTGATGGCGGTGGCGGCAAGGGGGGCGGTGGTGCCTCCCGTGGAATGGGTGAGCAGCAGGTCGAGGTGGACCGGCGCCTAGCCAGGACTCGCATTGACCAATGTAAACGTGAGTTGGCAGAAGTCAGAAAGCAGCGCGGCACTCGCCGTAAGGAGCGTGAGAAACAGGGGGTCCCATGCGCGGCAATCGCTGGATACACCAATGCAGGTAAATCAACACTGTTAAACTGCCTGTCAGGGTCTGATATAATGGCTAAGGATATGCTGTTTGCCACTCTCGATACCACCACCAGGGCGATCGAACTCCCAGATGGTCAGCCCTTATTATTAACGGATACGGTTGGTTTTGTCAGAAATTTACCACACCGCCTTGTGGAAGCATTCAAAGCAACCCTAGAAGAGTCCGTATTAGCAGATTTCATTATTCATGTGCTTGATGCCTCTTCTCCTGAGGTGGAGAAATATTACGAAACCACGATGGAGGTTCTCGAGGAACTAGGGGCAGGGGACAAACCCGTCATCACGGTGCTCAATAAAATCGATGTGCTCAATGACCCAGTCAAGCTAGCTGGGCTTGAGGTCTTATTCCCTAATACCATCTCGGTGAGTGCCATCACAGGTAAGGGCTGCGATGAGTTATTGGTCAGGTGCAGTGAGATGCTGGCCGACCGAGTATCCACACAAACCTACCGGATCCCACAAAGCCGTGGTGATTTGTCAGGTTTGTTACACCGTGACGCTAAAGTTTTGGAAACGGAATATGATGGTAATGATGTAATCGTGAAGGCGGTTGTGCCTGCGCGAATATCAGGTAAGCTACTCGAATACAAGGAGTTGTAGTTTTTTCTGCAAGGGAAAGCTGTTGGCTTTAGTCTACTAAGGCGCCATATGAGTCACTAAAACGCCGGCCAAAAGGGGTGTGATGCGTATGATTCTATTACTGTTTTAGGGGTGATGTCTTAAAAAGTTGGCTTGAGTTGTGCGCAAAGCTTTACAAGTGCATCAAAGTCAGCATAAATCCTACAAATTTAGCAACACCCGATGCCCAAAGACGAAAGTATCAAAAAAATTCTGGTGATCGGCTCAGGCCCGATCGTGATCGGACAAGGATGTGAGTTCGACTACTCTGGAGTGCAAGCTTGTAAAGCTTTGCGCGAGGAGGGTTATGAAGTCATTCTAGTAAACTCAAATCCGGCAACGATTATGACGGATCCGGAGTTTGCTCCCAAAACGTTCATTGAGCCCATTACTCCAGAAATCGTAGAGAAGATCATCATCAGAGAAAAACCAGATGCCTTACTGCCAACACTAGGTGGACAAACCGCTCTTAATACATCCATGGACCTCTTCAAGTCCGGAGTGTTAGATAAGCATGGTGTCAAAATGATCGGTGCCAACGCCGATGCTATCGACAAGGGTGAGGATCGTTTACGCTTCAAAGAAGCGATGCTAAAGATCGGCCTCGACCTTCCTCAAAGTGGTGTAGCTCACACTATGGAAGAAGCTAGGGTGATTTGCGCTGAGATTGGATCATTTCCAATGATCATTCGTCCCGCTTTCACCTTAGGTGGTGCCGGTGGTGGTATAGCATACAACAAAGAAGAATTTGAAACCATCGTCAACCGGGGTATCGACTTATCTCCCGTTGATGAGGTATTGGTTGAGGAAAGTCTGTTAGGTTGGAAAGAGTATGAAATGGAAGTCATGCGTGACTGCGCTGATAACTGTGTTGTGATCTGCTCGATCGAAAACTTAGACCCTATGGGTGTGCACACAGGAGACTCCATCACGGTAGCTCCTGCACAGACACTCACAGACCGTGAATACCAAATCATGCGTGATGCATCATTCGCATGCATCAGAGAAATCGGCGTTGAGACAGGAGGATCTAACATTCAATTTTCTGTTGATCCAAAAACAGGGCGCTGCATTGTCATCGAGATGAACCCCCGGGTATCACGATCATCAGCACTGGCATCTAAAGCAACCGGATACCCAATCGCAAAAATTGCTGCCAAGCTCGCCGTAGGGTACACGCTCGATGAGCTTCCCAATGATATCACTCGCGAAACACCGGCCTCCTTTGAGCCAACCATTGATTACGTTGTCACCAAGCTACCAAGATTCACTTTTGAAAAATTCCCAACCGCAGACCCTGTTCTAACAACACAGATGAAAGCTGTGGGAGAAGCCATGGCGATTGGGCGGACCTTTAAGGAGTCCATGCAAAAAGCGCTACGCTCTCTGGAGACGGGCCGCTTTGGCTTTGGTTTTGATGGTAAGGGTAAAGAGAACCCTACTCATGAGGAAGTTGAGCGCATGCTACATGTGCCAAACGCAGAACGCATCTTCTGGCTTCAAACCGCCTTTGAACAAGACTGGACCGTAGAAGAAGTATTTGAAGCAACCTCGATCGATCCTTGGTTCTTGGAGCACCTCAAGATCATCGTTGATGAGGGCAGGAACTTGGCAACGATGGATCTGCGTAAGGCGAAGCGCCTCGGTTTCTCCGATCATCAGATTGCTCATGCGAGGGGTGTTTCTCAGGATGAGGTCCGTGCAGAAAGAAAAAAAGCCGGCGTCATTCCAACCTATCGTTTAGTCGATACATGTGCTGCCGAATTTGAAGCTCACACACCTTATTATTACTCCACCTATGGTGATGAGAATGAGGCTAAGGAAACAGACCATAAGAAGATTGTGATTCTTGGTGGTGGTCCTAACAGGATTGGTCAAGGTATTGAATTTGATTACTGCTGCGTGCACGCTGCCTTTGCCCTTAAGGAACTCGGTTATGAGACCGTGATGGTGAACTCCAATCCTGAAACAGTATCCACAGACTATGATACTAGTGACAAACTTTACTTTGAACCCCTCACTCTCGAGGATGTATTAAACATCTGTGATCAGGAAAAACCTGATGGTGTCATTGTTCAGTTTGGCGGACAGACACCTCTTAACCTAGCCGCTGATCTTGAAAGACACGGTGTGCCCATCATCGGCACCTCTCCCAAATCAATCGAACTTGCTGAGGATAGAAAATACTTCTCCGCACTACTTGATAAAATCGGCTTAAAACAAGCAGAAGCTGGAACAGCGGTGAATGCTGAAGAGGCTGTCGTCGTGGCTGAGAGAATCGGCTACCCGGTATTAGTCAGGCCGTCCTTTGTTCTGGGTGGTCGTGCGATGATGATTGTCTACAATAGTGAAGACCTCGTCGGCTACATGAACGAAGCGGTTGATGTATCACCAGACCGACCAGTGCTTGTGGATCGCTTTTTAGAGTCCGCTATTGAAGTTGATGTAGATTGCATTTCAGATGGTGAGACTTCTGTCGTTGGAGCTATCATGCAACACATTGAACAAGCTGGTATTCACTCAGGTGACTCAGCCTGCGTGATTCCTGCATTCTCACTGTCAGAGCCCATCAAGACACAAATCCTCAAGGCGGCCAAAGATCTCGCGAGTGAGCTTGGTGTGCTCGGTTTGATGAACATCCAATTTGCGGTCAAGGACGAGGAGCTCTATGTCATCGAGGTTAATCCTCGTGCCTCACGCACGGTTCCTTTTGTCTCCAAATCCATTGGTGTTCCTCTTGCAAAGCTTGCTGCCAAAATCATGGTTGGTAAAACACTGAAGGAACTTGGTTTTACAGAAGAAATTCTCCCAGCACACTACTGCGTCAAAGAGGCTGTGTTCCCATGGCCACGCTTCCCGGGCATTGATATTGTTCTTGGACCAGAGATGAAATCCACGGGTGAGGTGATGGGTATTGATGAAGACATGGGCATGGCATACGCCAAGGCTCAGATTAGTGCCTTCAACCCACTTCCAACTGAGGGCAATGTGTTTTTCTCTGTCAATAATCGTGATAAAGACCGCGCCGTGCCTATTGCTCGCGAGTTAGCTGAGCTTGGTTTTTCTATTGTTGCAACCGGGGGCACCTATAAACGCCTCAAAGCTGAAGGCGTCGAAGTAGAGAGGCTTTACAAACTGGCTGAGAAAAAACGCCCCAATGTAATGGATATGATGAAGAATGGTGAAATCCAATTTATCATCAACACTCCAAGTGGACATGAGGCTAGGGAAGATGAGGTAACCATTCGATCAGGAGCGGTGGCCAATACCATATCTCACTGCACCAACCTTTCTGCGGCAGAGGCATCCATCCTAGCCATTCGCTCTCTCCAGGAGAACGAACTCACGGTAACGACGCTTCAAGAATATCACGCCTAGTGCTTTGTTGGCTTAAGGCATAAAAAACCGCCACAATAATAGCTTGAAGTTGAGTTGTTGACAAATTTCATTTTTTCTGTATGTTGCCGTGCCTGATCAACATTACTGAGTTACTTTACAAGTTTCAAGGTGGTGGTGGTATCAGGCTTCTGCACAATAATGTCAGAAACTTCTCGATTGGTGAGTGCGCTCCGTTGGTCGGTTAAAATAATAATAATGCGCAACTTTATACAATAATGAACATCTACGTAGGTAATCTACCTTACTCCGCAACTGACTCACAACTACGCGACCTCTTTGGTCAGTTTGGTGCAGTCAGCAAAACAAACGTTATCTCTGACC
>Ga0209833_1002805_pt1 | contig 10179 bp, 8 predicted proteins | sample COGITO_mtgs_1105_3_FD_184797 | JGI IMG/M metagenome (GOLD analysis project Ga0209833, IMG submission 184797) | Pelagic marine microbial communities from North Sea - COGITO_mtgs_110506 (SPAdes) (version 2) | ecosystem: Environmental > Aquatic > Marine > Epipelagic ... | reverse complement strand
GTTTGCGCAGTTCCTTTTTCGCAATTTTCCCTGTTGCTATACGCGGCAGTTGGTCGTGCTGAAAGTAGAATCGAGCGGGGACCTTAAAGGCCGCGAGTCGATTGCGGAGAAAGGCTCGCATCTCTGTCTCGTCGAGAGTCGCCTCTTTTTTAAGCATCACCGTGGCACAGGGGACTTCGCCGAGTCGAGTGTCGGGAATGCCGTAAACCGACACTTCGCTCACGCTCGGGTGTTCGGCGATCGCGTATTCAACCTCGGCGCAGCCAATGTTCTCGCCGCCTCGAATAACGATGTCTTTCGCTCTGTCTAATAGGATCAAGAAGCCGAGTTCATCGAGCATCCCAATATCGCCGGTGTGGAACCATCCGTCTTTAATTACTTGGGCCGTTGCCTCGGGCTGATTCCAATAGCCGTGCATCACGGTGGGGCCCTTAATGCAGACCTCTCCGATGCCCCCTGCGGGCAGTTCGCTTCCAGCCTCGTCAACAATGCGCACACTGGTGACAGGTGGGGTTGGGCGGCCTGTACTGTTAGGTCGGGCGAGATAGAAAGGACCCGAAATAATCGCACCTATCGCGTTAGTTTCGGTAAGGCCATAGCCTAGACCCGGTATCGCTTTCTCAGGAAATTTAGCCGTAATGAGATTCAGGTGTTCGGGTGGACGCGGCGCGCCTCCAGCTTGCACGCTACGTAAGCTGCGCAGGTCAGTGGTGGCGAATTTTTCGGACTGCATCACCTCCCATGCCATGGTAGGAACGCCATGCAGAATTGAGATGCGCTCCTTCTCTATGAGATCGAGCGCGATGTCGGGATCCCATTTAAACATCATGACGAATTTGCGGGCGTACAGAAAGCTCGCGAGGAATTGTGCGTGGCTTCCAGTGCAATGGAATAACGGTACGTTGGCGAGCAGCGCCGGTTGAAATTCTGGGTTTTCATCGACTAACTCGGGCCGCAGCGTCTCGGTTATGTCTTTAACAAACTTCCATGTGTAAAGCGCGCTAAGCGTGTTGCGGTGACTCGACAGCACGCCTTTTGGGTTGCCAGTTGACCCCGAGGTATAGAGGATTGTTGCGCGATCATCGGGCGCCACATCAAACTGTGCTATGTCTGCGTCTGTGTAGGGTTCGAAGCTGTTAGCAACGGAATAGAACTCCGGATAGTGAGAATCGTCTTCAGGCTTCGCAATGACTGCATCGATTCCCAAGCGCGTTAGCGAATCTTGCATCTGTGCGAGGCGCGGAGGGTCGGTGATAACGAGCTTGCTGCCGCTGTCGGTTAAGCCGTAGTCGATTTCACGACCCTGCCACCAAGAGTTCATAGGAACGGCAATCGCGCCTATTTGCGTGATAGCCATAAAGGCGAGACACCACTCGGGAGAATTTCGAGCGCAGATGGCGACACGGTCGCCTTTCTGAATCTTGTATTTTTCGATTAACGCGCGGGCGAAGCGTCGCGAAAGAGTGAGGCTCTCACCGAAGGTGAATCGCTCGTCTTGATAGACGAGAAAGCAGTCGTCTTTTACTCCATTGGCGAGTGTGTAGTAGGCGCCGAGAGTCGGGGGGATGTTGCTGAAAACATCCAGCTCGGTGCCCATTACGTTTTCGGTGTGTGTTTCGTATTCGCTCCCCACCGCCTTTGTCGCGAGGGCGATATCCTTAAGTCTCTCTAGGTCTTCCTTAATCTGCTGGTCACTGAGCATGCTTTGGCCTTGGTTTCTTATTCTGTGTTGTTTTTTGCGGCGCACTAGCAAAGCTCAGCGCCGCTCTGGTTGCAGTCTCTTTTGCTTGAGGTTACACCTCTGTTTTGATCTCGAGAGTGACCTTGCCCATGACCTTGCGCTCGGTAAACACGTTGAACGCGGCTTCATAGTCTTCGAACGCGAAGGACTCGGTGACGATCGGCTTGAGTTTACCTTGCTCGTAAAGACTAAAGAGCTCGGCGAAATTATTTTCATAGGCGGACGGTTCTTCTTTACGGAAGCGGCCGAGAAAAACGCCTACCATCGAAGAACCTTTAAGTAGAGCGAGGTTAGCCTTGTATTCGGGGATACGGCCGCTGGCGAAGCCAACGACAAGCAAGCGGCCGTTCCAGGCGATGCAGCGACAGCTTTGGTCGAATAGGTCTCCACCGACGGGGTCGTAGATTACATCTGCGCCTTTGCCGCCGGTGAGAGCGTTGACCTTCTCTTTGAGTTCTCCGTCGCCATAGTTGAGTAGCTCATCGGGCTGTGCCGCTTTGACAAACTCTAGTTTCTCATCAGAACTTGCTGCAGCGATGACACGCGCGCCCATTAGCTTACCCAGCTCGACGGCGGCGAGCCCGACGCCACCGCTTGCGCCCAAGACCAAAAGCGTCTCGCCTGGTTGAAGATTCGCTCGTTGCTTGAGCGCGTGATAAGAGGTGGTATAGACCATGGCAAAGCTAGCGGCGCTCTTGAAGTCCATACTATCGGGGATTTTACGAAGCCCCTCTGCCTTTACGCTAACCTGCTCGGCTAGGCCGCCGATGCCAGGCGTTGCCATGACTCGATCGCCGACAGAGAAGCCCGCGAGCGAGGCACCAACAGCAATGATTACACCGCCGACCTCAGAGCCAGGAGAGAAAGGCATGTCGGGTTGGAATTGGTATTTGCCTTGAATTTGCAGTCCATCTGGAAAATTGAGTGCCGCCGAATAGACTTCGACAATGGCCTCATCCGCTGCAGGTACAGGGTCGTCGACCGTTTCGAGGCTGAGATTTTCGGCCGGTCCGTGTGATTTACAAAGTATTGCTCTCATTACTGCTGCCTCATGGATAGGGTGGAATTTGGAGAGTTAATCGCTCGACGATCACTAGGTCGAGACGCAAGAAACTAGCAGGATTCAATCACGAAAAGGCGACCACTTCAAATGCCTCTCGGTTGTGTCAATCGGGGTCCCTACGTTGTTGAAAGCTTGGCTAACTGCTACTCTTCCGCTGTCAGAGACAGCCGGATTCTTTCGCTGGTTATTGGATAGCCTGTAAGCAGCTTTTAAGTCGGTCTCGAGTCGGTCTCGCGTCGGTCTCGAGTCGCTTTCGAGACGATTTCGAGCAGTATAAAAGTAGCTTCGAGGATGAATCACCGGGCGCTCTTTGACACGAATTAGAGGTTAGTGGGCCGCCGGTCCAGCCGAAGACGAGCGAAGTAAACGAAATGGAAGAGACGAGTCGGCAGGCTTATTTGCGCGCCATGGGCGTGCAGGTCTATTTTCCACGTTACGTATTGGACGGCGCTAAAGCTTCGCCTGAGTATGATTTTCTCGCTACGCCCGACTTGTCTGTCGGCACCTCAGAGCCACCAGAGCCACCAGAGCCATCAGAGCCCGGTAAGGTCGCACCGCTCGAATCCTCGTTACCGAGTGCGCCCTCCACGCATCAGGAAATACCGCGTTTCCGCAGCAAGAATCCCGATAGGCCTGTCATCGACTTAGGCAATCACGCCAAAGAACGTACAAGGGGCGTGTCGGTTAACCAGAAGCCATTGGCGAGCGCGTCCGAAGCGCCGGAGAGCGAAGCGGCTGCGGTGAAACCTCAGGCTCGGGAGAGGCGAGAGGCTGTGTCGGTCGCGGGCACTATGCGATTCGATCTTGGCTATTTTATGACGGCTCGAGGCGTTGCGATTCTTTACGAAATTCCGCCGCTGGCAAAAGACGAAGATAAGACGCGCGCTAAAAAACTGCTGTCGGCAATACTGCTTGCCTGTGGGTTGAATGCTGATCAGCACAGCCCGAGACCCGTTCATGAGGCCTTTAACTGGCCGCTCGAAAATGACCTTGGGCTATCGAGCAGCGACCAAGCTGGCGCGGCTGCGCTCGCTGGATTTATTCGTCGTCGGCACGATGGTGACCGGTTCGAAGAGCTCATTGTTTTCGCCGGTGTCGTGGAGCCTTTAATCGCTGAGATTGGTTTGAACATGCCTTTTAAGCAGACGCTACTGGCAAGTTTGTCGGCGATGCTATCGTTCGCCTCGCTAAAGCGCGAGGTGTGGGCCGATCTGCAGCCGGTATTGGCGCGTATAGAAAATCACAAAACCTAGGCTGGCACGCAGTCTGTCTCAAAAATGCAGTGGCGTGTCTATAAACTAACACCCAAATAACGCCCAAATGGTTTATCAGGAATTAGTTGCTCTCTTCATGTTACCCGAAACCCCGGCAAACGAATTCTTCGCACGTGCGATGCGCTCTAGCGACCTTGATCTGGTTGTGCTGAATGAGGCTGCGGCCTATGTTTCTCCTTGGAGTAAACGAATTTTTGTCGATTGCCTAAGATCGGGTTATCAATGCTGGGTACTTGCTAGCAAAAACCAGATTGTCGCGCATGGCGTGATGTCAGTCGCTATTGGCGAGTGCCACCTCCTCACGCTCTGCGTCGCGCCTGACTTTCAACGGCGCGGCTTAGGCAAAAAGCTGTTTAAACTTCTTTTAGAGAAAGCAGAAAAGCTCGAGGCAGAAACGTGCTTTCTTGAAGTGAGGCGTTCGAATGTCGCGGCTATTAGCCTTTACGAATCTCTTGGATTCAGTCGTATCGGCGAGCGCAAGGGCTATTATCCCGACGGTTATGGTGCGGCGGGGGGCGACCGTGAAGACGCGGTGGTTATGTCAGCTGCGGTGAGCAAACGCCGAGACTAGCGGCGAAAGCGACTGAGAATCAGGCCAATAAATGCTGCGACGCTCACTATGATGAGCAGTAACAGGGCAACCGCACCGAGCTCGTGAGCGAGTGCGATGAAAGGAATATCCTGCCATAAAGACAGGCCCCACAGACTGCCAGCGCCGATAAGTATTCCGCTTAATGCCGCTGCTGTCTTTTTCCTTAGTTTTAGAAACGAGAAAATCATAAAGCGGGTCTGCCCTCTAGGTCATTGTAGCTTGCGGTGCAAACCGGGTAGCTGCTGCAGCCCCAAAAAGGGCCGTTTTTGCCTTCGCGCTTCACGAGAAGCTGCCCGCATTTTTTGCAGCGATGCGCTTGTTTAGGCCTGCCTTCATGATCATCAAGCTTCACCTTGCAGCCCTTGTTATAACCACTGCAAAACCAATACTCACCTTTGTCTTTATCGGCGCGCACGAGCTTTCTCGTGCATAGCGGGCAGCGATAATCGGGGTTGATGTCGGCGCTGGGTTTGCCGTCGACCTCGTTCAGCGTCGCTCTGCAAGTAGGGAAATCGCTGCATCCCCAAAACGGTCCCATGCGACCATCGATTCGGCGCATCGGCTTTTTGCAAGACGGGCAAGGGTGAACTCTGTCAGCGCCATCACCTTTGTCTGTCGTTGAATTTTGTGTCGTAGTCATGCTCTGACTGCCCATTCAATGAGGCTGTTAACGAGTCGCGTCTAGGACTCACTTCGGCAGAGGTCGGTTAAGGCCTGAATGAGTCGGCTGTTTTCTTCCTCTGTGCCAATAGATATCCGCAGTTTGTCGCGAAGCCTATCTTGATCGAAATAGCGCACCAAGACACCTTTCTCTTTGAGCGCAGCGTAAGCGCGGGGCGCGCCAATGGACTCGGGAATCGTGCAGAGCAGAAAATTGCTTTGGCTAGCAAGACAGGTAAGCCCCATTGAGGTGAGTTCGGCAAACATTTTTTCTCTGCTCTTTCTTACCTTGTTCCAAGTGCTCTTAGCATAGGACTGGGAGGCAAGAGCGGCAGCGGCAAGCCGCTGCGAGATGGCATCGGTGTTGTAACTGTCTCGCGTTTTAAAAAGCATCGGCGCAGCGAGTTTTTTTGCCGCAAGGCCATAGCCGAAACGCAGGCCAGCGAGCGAATAGCCTTTGCTCATTGTGCGCAGTATTAACAGATTGTCGAAGCGCTGCAGAAGCGGCACGCAATTGTGTTCGAGGTCGGGGTCGACGAAATCGATATAGGCTTCATCGACGACGAGTACGCCGTCGAAATTTTCGGCGATTCCGGCGATTGTGGCACTCGACACTAAGCTGCCTGTTGGTGCATGCGGATTCACGAGAATGAATGCCTTCGCCTTAATTTCATGTAGCTGTTGTATCAGGTCGCTAGGTAGTCGCCACTGCTCATCAAGGTCGATCTCGGAGAGCTTTGCGCCTTGAATGGCAGCGAGCACCGGATAAAGCGAATAGGTTGGCTTAGTAGTCGCCACCACCTCTCCTTCGGCAACGAATGTGGTAAGCATGAGGCGCAGGAGCTCGTCGCCGCCATTGGTAGGAATCACATTGTCGAGAGATAGCCCGTGGAGGTCGGCAGCAATGAGGCGAAACTCGTCGGCAATAGGGTTTGGGTAGCGCCGCAAACTAGCTACATCGAAGGCAGAGAGCGCCGCCGCCACCTCAGGGCTGGGGGGGTACGGATTCTCATTCGTGTTGAGTTTGATAGTCGTTAGGTCTTGTGGCTGCTCGCCGGGCGCATAGCCCTGCATTGCAGCGATGTTCGATCTTTCGAGAGTCATTTTACGCGCTCTGTTACTGGTTTAGTTCCAATGCCTTTCAGCGTGCAAAGAGTAAGGGATTACGGCTAAAGGTCAATCATTGTTCTCGCAACGATCTATAAAACAATGAATTGATAGTAGGCGCATTAGAGCCTCTACCTACAGTCGCCACGAGCAGTTGGCAGCGTTGCCGCCGCAAGGTAGGTGTCTATACGATTATGCCAGCCCTTTAGCCAGCGCTGCTCTCTTCGCTCGATCGGGGCATTGGCTACTCGCCGTTCAAGGGTTGCTTTTGCTGCTGATGCGAAGCTATCGAGGGCGGGCAGGTCGTCGCTCATAGCGCTGAGCACTTGCTGTAGTCCCCACCCTTGGCCTGCGTAGCGCTCCCCTTCGGCGAGCCCTGTGCCTTTAAAATGCACATAGTCGATAAGCGCATAAAGTCCAGCGGGCGAATGACAAGTCGAGAGTTTTTCTACGCGTCTCTGTAAGCGCTCACGCTCGGCAGACGGAGCCTGCGAAACTATACCCCCAATGCTGTTTTCAAGTCTCGCGATGATGAATTGCGCCTGCTCTCGCCGCGTCGTATCGAGCAGTGTCCTGAGTTCTTCCATGCGGGGGCTGTCGATGTCTTGGTAAAAGTCAGCTCGCGATTCCCATGGCGAGTCTTTGCCCTCAGAGGGTGTTTCTCCGGATATATCACGTGAGAAATCCCCTGCATGAATATCACCATCGGGCCCGTCGTTATTGGTGATTAGATTATTCGGCTGTAGCCACTTCGGCAGCGTTATGCCTGTTTCGTCAAGGTAGGTTAGGAGGTCTGGGAAGGTTTCTGCAAAAATTTCGTCCTGATTTCGCTGAAACCAAATGAAATGGCCTATACCAAGTGAAGGGAAGTCTTCGCCTTCGTTCCAACTTGTCAGGCACGCACGCTGCGCTGCGCACTCGTTCGCGAAGATTCGCTCTCCCAGCCACTCTGCGTCGGCGGTGCTGAGTCGTGGCAGGACAGTGTCGGATGTTTCTTGGCTAAAACCCGCATGGCTAAACAGTGCAGCCAGAGTAGCGAGGGCCACGAGAGCAAAAGGTAGGGCGGTTTTTGTCGTGTTAAGCATATGAAAATTCCTCGCCGTAAAACCAATGAGCGTCTGCGCCGGCAGTGCTCATCATATCAAGCCTAGCCAACTGAGGGCAGGTCAGTGTCATTCGACTCGAGGTAATAGATGATAGTGCAAGGCATTAGGGGAGTGGAGCGCCTTTCAGAGGAGCAGTTTCTAGCAAGACTCAATGCGATCTATCAAATAATTCGTCAGTCGAAAACGCTAGAAGTGGCTCTCGAGACTGTTGGAGAGGGGCTGTTAGATATTTTAGGCGTGCGCCTGTTTACGGTTTATCAGTGCGTAGAGAACGGCAGAGAGCTTCTAGCGATTTATCGAGGAGGGGACACCGAATACAATTTCTCGAATGAGATACGCGTCCACTTTAGCGCTACTTCGGTTGCCGGCTATGTCGCATTAAGTCAGCGTCCTATTCTCATCAATGATGTAAACGATACCAGCGAGCTTGTTGATATTCACCCCCGTCTCCAATTTGATCGGCGCTTTAGCGACGAGCGAGGCTGGCCTATAAAACCGATGATCGCGGTGCCAATTAAAGATGAGGTCATGCTTGGTGTCTTGCAGCTAATTAATTTTGAAGGAGACCCCAGTTTCGACTCAAGCGATTTAAAACGAGCGGCGTTTGTTAGCCAGATGCTCGGGCGTCAGTTTCGGGAGTCGCTTCAGAGTAAGGGTGGTCCGTTCGATCAATTGCTTAAACAGGGGAGTTTAAGCAGCAGAGACCTTGCCGACGCGCAGGCCAATGCGTCGCTTCGAGGAGCCTCTGTGTCTAGTGTGCTCATGGACAACTATAGCCTCTCAGCAGAGGCTATAGGCAAGTCGCTTGCGCATCACTACCGCGTCCCTTTTATGGCCTATGACCCAGCGTTGATTTTGCCGCTGCGATTACTCGAGAATATTAGCAAAGGGTATTTGCGCAAAAACCTGTGGCTCCCTGTTGCCGGGGACAAAAACGAGGCGGTCATCCTTATCGATGACCCTTCGAATCATCAACGTATTATGGAAATCCAAGGCGTTCTCAATGCGCGAAATTACGTTTTCCGCGTTGGCCTGCCCGAGCATATCTCTCTGTTTCTTCGTGATGACTCCCCTCCTGAATCATCAACCAGCTTCGAAGATCTTTTCTCCGTCCTCGCCTCTCAGAGCAAAGCGGCGCAGCCCGAACGCCTCGATGACGAAGACCATGGCAGTGAAACATCGGGGATGATTCAGCTTGTTAATCGGGTTATCGCCGAGGCGGATAGGCTGGGCGCATCTGATATCCATATCGAACCGAGTCGAGAGGGTGCACCTGGCAGTGTCAGGATTCGGGTAGACGGCCTCTGTCGACAGTTGTTAATGATACCCGAAGAGCACTGTGCAGCCGCAATCGCGAGGGTCAAAGTTATTTCGCGATTAAATATTGCCGAACGGCGGCTTCCCCAAGACGGGAAGTGCAAACTGAAACTCGCCGATCGTCATATCGAGATGCGGGTCGCAACATTGCCGACGGTGCATGGCGAGAGCGTGGTTATGCGGTTGTTGACGCCAGGCAGCCCAATGCAGCTAGAGACTTTAAGTTTGAGTGTGGCGAATCAGCGCGAAATTATGACAATCGCGACACAACCCCATGGGTTGTTTCTTGTTGTGGGCCCAACAGGGTCGGGCAAAACAACAACCTTGCACGCCGTTTTAAGCAAGCTCAACACGCCTGAGAGGAAGATTTGGACCGCCGAGGATCCTGTAGAGATCACTCAGGAGGGTTTACAGCAGGTGCAGGTGCAATCCAAAATCAATTTTACCTTCGCCATGGCGATGCGCGCGTTTCTGAGGGCTGATCCGGATGTCATTCTGATTGGTGAAATGAGGGACAAAGAAACGGCAAATATTGGGATTGAGGCCTCCCTGACTGGACACCTCGTGCTGTCGACCCTGCACACCAATTCTGCGCCTGAAACGATCACGCGGCTGTTAGATCTTGGCCTTGACCCAATCAATTTCTCTGACGCGCTGTTAGGTGTTCTGGCGCAGCGACTCATGCGGACGCTGTGCGCTAATTGTAAACAGGCCTACGAGCCAGACGAGAGCGAAAGGCTCCGTTTATTGGAGTGGTATGGAGAGGAAGATTTCGTCAATCACGGACTTGAAACTAGGCAATGGACATTGTGTAAGGCCGTTGGGTGCAGCGAGTGCGGAGGCACGGGTTACAAAGGGCGTATGGCTATTCATGAGATGCTTGTGTGCGGAAGTCGCCTGCGGGGCTTGATCTACCGGCGCGCAAGCCTTGATGAGCTGCGTCATCAGGCAGCACAAGATGGTATGCGAACTATGCGCCAAGATGGGATTGAGAAAATACTGTCAGGGCACAGCGATTACAGTCAGTTAATTCAGGTGGTGGGTGTGGCGATCGGCTAAAAAGCGCCCCGTAAGCTAGCTTGATAGCGCGTCTGCGAGGATTGAGAATTGTGTAACAAGCCATTCATCGCCGCTGCGAAGGTAGGTGATCTGAATGTCGGCAGGGCCGCTTTCAAACGTAGCTTGCACTGTATGGCTCGCTGTTGACTCCGCTGAGTCGCTGTCAAAAAGGGGGGTTGCAACCGTGCTGCGCAGTGCATCAATGCTCGTCAGGCTTCCTAGTCGACCGCGCAAGTAGTAGAGGTGGCTCGGCCAATCGA
>Ga0209833_1002799_pt1 | contig 10193 bp, 9 predicted proteins | sample COGITO_mtgs_1105_3_FD_184797 | JGI IMG/M metagenome (GOLD analysis project Ga0209833, IMG submission 184797) | Pelagic marine microbial communities from North Sea - COGITO_mtgs_110506 (SPAdes) (version 2) | ecosystem: Environmental > Aquatic > Marine > Epipelagic ... | reverse complement strand
CAGGCTGGTTCCCACAGGCACACCCAGATAGTAGAGCCCTACCGCTGTGCCGCGCTTTTGCGCGGGAAATAAATCTGCCAGCATCGACATCGAAGTTGGGGTCATGGTCGACTCGCCAATACCGATAAATAATCTCGCCAGAGCGATTTGAGTAAAGTTTTTAGCGATGCCAGAAACCGCCGTTAGGGCACTCCACAAAATAAGACCTGCGGCAATAAGTCGCGGACGGTGAAAGCGATCGGCAAGCGCGCCCATAAACAGTCCCATCACCACATAGCAGACCGTAAATACCCAGCCATTTAAGAGCCCAAGTTGGGAGGGACTGAGGTTGAGGTCATCCATTATTGTTTGAGAAAAGGCCGCAATAAGACTGCGATCAAGCATACTGAGAATATTCAGCAGCATCAGAAACATTAAAACACCCTTCGCGCGGGGCGAGGATTTAATAACCTGCATAATTCTTTAACCCCTTCTACATCTTATAATTATGTGTAGTTATTCTGGTCTGAATCTTTCTAAGCCACCGCCGCTAAAGAGCTGACTTGGCAATCAACTGGCGGCAGTGCTCACCCAGATGAGTAACCACCTGACCATAGCTGGCAAAGCGCTGATCTTTGGTCATCTTATTGGCATAGCGGTAGTAGAGCTGCTGTAAAATCCCCACCAGCCGCCAGTAGCCATAGACCTCATAGAAATCCCAGCTCGAGGTATCAAAGCCGGTCTGCTCGGCGTAGTAAGCGAATATTTCCTCGCGGCGCATCATGCCCGGTGCATCTGATGGCTGAACTTTCATCGCCTGCAGGGCTGGCGCATCATCGGCATGCACCCAATAGGCCAGTGAGTTGGCTAAATCCATCAGCGGGTCGCCCAGTGCCGCCATCTCCCAATCCATTACTGCAATAACATTAAACGGATCAACGGGGTCAATCATCACATTGTCGATACGAAAGTCACCGTGGATAAGCGCAGCGGGGATATTGCTAGCCTTTGAATCAGGTATATTCGCCTCAAGCCATTCACGGACATCTTCAAACCCTGGTACATCTGCCGTCTGAGCATTGGCAAAGCGTTTATTCCAACCCAGTATCTGGCGCTCGGCATAGCCAGCGGGCTTGCCAAACTCGGCCAATCCTGCGGCGGCATAATCCACCTGATGCAGCTGAATTAATTTATCAAATACGGTTTTGCAAAACTGATAGCGGTCGGCATTGCTAAAATTCCATGCCGAGGGCAAGCTGTTTTTAACCAGAACACCCTCAATCTTTTCCATCAGATAAAACTCGGAACCGAGAAGAGATTCATCATCTGTGTAGTAGATCGCTTTCGGCACTGAGGGATAGGATGACTTCAGTGCACTGATAACCCGATACTCGCGAATCATCGAATGGGCACTGGCGGCTTTTACACCCGGTGGCGGTCGTCGCAATACCAGCTCGCGATTTCTGTAACTAATCAGGTAAGTGAGATTGGATGCGCCCGATGCGTACTGCTGAATAGATGGACTGCCCTGCAATTCTGGAATAATTTCTCTGAGCACTTTATCCAAGCGCTGAGAATCCAGCTCTTCGCCACTGCGCACGTCAATCGTTGGATTAGATAAGGTCATCGAGTTTCCATTTATTATTATTGATTATCTGACTTCTCAAGATATTCTTAGAATTACAGTGTAATTCCAAATTCACACCTCTGCTGTGGCAATACTGACAAAAGTTGATAGCTAGCGCTGATATTATCTTTTGGCAGTCATTATGTCTTGATTTTTTAAGCGCAGATTTTTACAGTAGAACAACAAATCGAATATAACGAGCGTTCAAACAGGGTCGTTATACAAAAAATAAAAGAGGAATATCCATATGTCATTAGAAGCAGTTACAGCAGGTTTAAAAGAAAAGGTCGGGGAAGACTGCGGTTTGGGTTCAGTCTTGAAATTTGATTTTGGTGATGATGGGTTTCTTACTTTAGACGCTTCTCAGGTTCCAAATGTGATCAACAATGATGATGTAGAAGCCCAATGCACCATGGTTATCAGCTTGGAAAACTTTATGGCGAAGCTCGATGGCACCTCGGCCTTTATGACCGGTAAACTAAAGATTCAGGGTGATATGGGTATTGCTATGAAGTTAGGGCCTATACTTTCGTAGCCGTATTTATATTCAGATCATTATCTACAATCGAAGAATGCCCTGCAGTTGCAAAACTGCAGGGCATTTTTTTGTTCTAGGCATTTTCCCTAAGCTAATAAATCACTTCAGCAGGTTTATCCTAACAAAGTAAAAAAATCCCTCAGATCATCCGTTATTGAGAACTCAAACCGCTACCTAAGCCCCACAAGCTCTACCCTATTAAAAATTAAAAGCATTTAAATTAATTGTCATTTGACAACCTTTTGTTTACACACTAGTCTTAGGGTATTGAGAAATGAAGCACCCCAATAAGGAAATCAATAAAGTAGTTCAACACGCACTTTCAAACGGTTGGACTTTAAGAGTAGCAAATGGACATGCTTGGGGTGTTTTGCGCTGCCCGAAAAACAAAGCCGACTGTCGCTGTGGACGGTTCTGCCAGATATCGGTTTGGAGCACCCCGAAAAATCCCGGCAATTACGCTAAAAGACTAAAGAAAAGTATTGATGGCTGTATCTATCCAATCATCAAACTATACGAGGTGAAAAAATGAACGACTACGAATTTACGCTGACCTTTTCATTACCAGCTTCTTCATTACCAGCTTCTTCATTACCAGCTTCAGGAGGCAACCCAGAGGCGTACCTGGATGCATTATTTGAAGCAGGATGTGACGACGCAGTAATAGGCATAGGCGGAGTCGGCTCAATAGCACTCGACTACGGGCGTCAGGCTGAGTCAGCCGCAAGCGCAGTTCAAGGGGCTATCGCACAGGTGCAGTTAGCTATCCCAGGTTCGGAATTTCTCGAGCTTAAACCTGATTTGGTCGGCATTACAGATATTGCCGAACTGGCCAACTGCTCTCGACAAAATATCCGCAAATTTGTCACTGATTCAAAAGCGCTTTTCCCACAGCCAAGCGTCTCTGGCAGCGTTCCCCTCTGGCACTTTTATGAAGTGGCTAACTGGCTGATAAATAATTCGCGGGTTAAATCAAAACCACACCCTGAATCTATTGAGATTTCCAAAATTGCCTTTGAGATAAATATTGCTGCTCAGCGCAAACGCTTTAAAAGAAGTATCGCTGAAGCCAAGGCTGATTACACACCTAAATAATCCGACTTCTCAGCATTCACAACCTTCATCAACCTCCCTCAATCTTCATTCAAAGTAAGAACACTATGCTCCTGAAATACTTTAATTTAACGCTTGGCACGATTACTGCACTACCAATTTATACCGATGGCAAAAACCGCACCATTTAATTTGGTGCGGATGCACCAAAGCCGCCATCAACGCAGTTTTAATAGGAAATAAGGGAATTTTAGCCAGTGATACTGGGGCAAAAACACAGTTATTCCAGCTACGAGCGCACCAAGTCGGTGCGCCCAACAATTTTCTATTCGGGTCTTGCCGCTTATTTTGCAACCAAACAACAGCAAGTCTCGGAGCATGGAAACTGTGAATAATGCGTCGCAAATAGCAAATCTATTTAGCTTACCTGTGAAGCTTATTTTTACTGATCTGGATGGCAGCCTCCTCGACCACCATAGCTACAGCTTTCAACCGGCGGCAACAATGCTTGCCGAATTGGAACAGCGCGGTATTCCGGTTATCCCTATCACCAGTAAAACCAAGGTCGAACTGCTGCCTTTGCGCAACCAGCTGAATAACCCGCATCCTTTTATTATTGAGAATGGCGCAGCCATCTATATTCCCTGCGGTTACTTTTCTCAACAACCAAAAAATTCTAAAACCGTTGATGATTTCTGGGTTCTCGAGAACGCAGCCTCACGTTCAACTTGGCAGACATTATTGGATAGCCAAGCTGCTGAGTTTTCGGCCGAGTACCAGACCTTTGATTCTGCCTTTAGAGAACATGGCGCAGAGGGCATTACCCAGCTAACCGGCCTGAATCATCATCTGGCAAGCCTCGCCAATCAGCGTGATTACAGCGAGCCAGTGCACTGGACCGGAACCGCTGAACGGAAAAAATTGTTTGTCGAAAAGATGCAATCTCTTGGAGCTACGGTTTTGCAGGGCGGACGGTTTCTCAATATTGGCGGCGATACCGATAAGGGACGCGCCCTTGTTCAACTTGAAAAACTCTATCTTCGGCAGGCCGAGCAAAGCGCCTGTCAGACCCTCGCGATTGGCGATAGTGGCAATGATATTTCCATGCTTGAACAGGCTTCAAATGCACTAATTATTAAATCTGATCATCATGCACCACCAGCATTAACTCGCAGTGAAAATGTTTCTATCAGCGCCCAAACCGGCCCTCAGGGCTGGGCGACTGGCGTCGCTGATTGGCTACAAATTCACGGCTAAAAATCGTAAAAAAATTGTTCGATAAACATCAATAATAAAAGAGAATTAAACATGGGCGACTTTCACCAAAATGGCGTTATAACAACTTTACACAACCTCTCTAACCGCTCAGTTGAGGAGATGGAAACAGAGCTTCTCGAGTTCTCCAAAACACGACCTATGGCACTGATTCTGCCATCGCTCTACTCCGAACTTCAGGGCGATGCCCTGCCGGAAATTATTAATCATTTAAAACAGGTGCCCTATCTCAACCAGATTGTTATTGGTCTTGATCGCGCTGATCAACAGCAGTATCGCGACGCGCTTGGGTTTTTCTCCGCCCTGCCCCAGCATCATCGAGTACTGTGGAATGACGGCCCGCGACTAAAAGCACTGGATGCAAAACTTCAGGCCCTGGGCCTGGCGCCCAAAGAGCTCGGCAAGGGCCGCAATGTCTGGTACTGCATGGGTTATACCTTAGCTTCAGGAAAAGCCGAATCTGTGGCGCTACACGACTGCGATATCACCACCTACGACCGTGAACTGTTGGCACGACTGATTTATCCGGTCGCCAACCCACGCTTTAACTATGAATTTTGTAAAGGTTATTACGCTCGAGTTGCCAATGGCAAAATCAATGGTCGCGTTTCTCGACTGTTGGTCTCACCGCTATTGAGCGCGCTAAAGAAAACTGTCGGCCATACAGACTATCTCAACTATATGGGCAGCTTTAGATACCCGCTCGCCGGTGAGTTCTCTTTCCGCCGCGATGTCCTCAGTGACCTGCGCATCCCCAGCGACTGGGGTCTGGAAATTGGTGTTCTCTCAGAGATGCATCGCAACTTTGCCAGCAACCGTCTCTGTCAGGTGGATATTGCCGATAACTATGACCATAAACACCAGAATCTTTCTCTCGACAATGATCAAGATGGCCTGTCAAAAATGTCGATCGATATCACCAAAGCACTGTTCCGCAAACTGGCCACACAGGGTGTTGTCTTTAGTCATGAAGCATTCCGCTCCTTAAAAGCCACTTACTTCCGCATGGCATTGGATATAGTCGAAACCTGCCATAACGATGCAATTATGAACGGCTTAACGCTGGATATTCACGAAGAGGAAAAAGCCGTAGAGATGTTTGCCGAAAATATTATCAAGGCCGGTGAAGTATTCTTTAACAGCCCCATGGAAAAACCCTTTATCCCGAGCTGGAACCGCGTAAGAAGTGCGGTGCCAGATATATTTGAACAACTGACTGCTGCGGTTGAAGCGGATGCGGCTGAATTTGGCGGACAGTAATAATAACCATGACTAAAGATACTGAAAAAGATTCCAGCCAGTTATTTAAAAGCGTCAGACACCATATCGAAGCTATCTACGATATGGTTGAGTCGGTTGATTACAGCAGGCTCAGTGATGAGCTGATTGAGATTATGCGACTGCAGGAAATCGACACTGCGCCAACCCGCTATATCAATCACTGGGATGAAAGTGACTGTCTGGTAATAAGCTATGGCGACAGTATTTTGCAGGAGGGGGAATCGCCCCTTCACAGCCTAAAGCACTTTCTTGATAAGCAAGTAAAAGGCCGTATTAATGGCGTGCATATACTGCCCTTTTATCCCTTTACCTCAGACGATGGCTTTTCAGTTCTGGACTACTCAAGCGTCAATGAATCACTGGGTGAATGGGCAGATATTGAAGAGATAGCAGCAGACTACCGATTGATGTCGGATTTGGTTATTAACCACTGCTCGGCGCGCAGCCCATGGTTTGAGAATTTTATTAAAGGCCGCGATCCCGGGCGAAACTTCTTTGTCACTGCAAGCCCCGAAGATGATCTGAGCAGCGTTGTTCGCCCACGCACCAACCCACTTTTACGTGAGGTAGAAACCGCCGAGGGTACTCAGCACGTCTGGTGTACTTTTAGTCATGACCAGGTTGACCTGAACTTCAGAAATCCCGAAGTACTGAAACAATTTGCCAGCATTATTCGTCAGTATCTCGACAGCGGCGTGCGACTATTCCGACTCGATGCCGTAGCCTTTTTGTGGAAAGAATTGGGCACCAACTGCATTAATCTCGACCAGACCCATGAGGTTGTACGGCTGTTACGGACACTGATTGAACATGCCCAATCTGACGCCGTGATTGTTACCGAAACTAATATTCCCAACCGCGAAAACCTCGCCTACTTTGGCAACGCCAACGAAGCCCACTGGGTGTATAACTTCTCCCTGCCACCATTATTAGTTAATACGCTGGTAACCGGTGACTGCAACTACCTAAAACAGTGGATGATGAGTATGCCGCCAGCGCGCAATGGCACCGCCTACTTTAATTTTATCGCCTCCCATGACGGCATAGGTCTGCGCCCTGCCGAGGGGCTACTCGACGACAGCGAAATAAATACGTTGGTGGAAACCATGCAACAGTTTGGCGGGCGTGTCTCCTGGCGTGCCGTAGACGAGGGCAAAAGCAAACCCTATGAAATTAATATCTCGCTGTTTGATGCACTGCAGGGAACTCAGGCGGGGCCGGATCAGTGGGCGCTGCAACGGTTTATCTGCGCCCATGCGATTATGCTTGCCCTGGAGGGCGTTCCGGCTATTTACATCCACAGCCTGATGGGTACCCGCAATGATTATCAGCGGGTTGAAAACGCTGGCCATAACCGGGCGATCAATCGTCACCAGTGGGACTACCCTGAACTGGACGCGCGGTTATCAAATGCTGACAGCAACGAGTCACAGGTATTTTCTGGTCTTAAAAAGCTGCTTGAAATCCGTCGACAACAGTCGGCATTCCACCCCAATGCGACTCAGTTTACGCTGCATCTGGGCAGTAAATTGTTTGGCTTTTGGCGACAGAGTATTGATCGTCAGCAGAGTATTTTCTGTGTTAGTAATATTAGCGACTCGGTGCAGAGCTTAAATCTCTCCGATATCAATTTGATCGACAATGAAAGTTGGGTTGATCTTATTAGCGGGTTGAGCTGTAACCAAAAAATGCAGTCTATTCAGATGCAGCCCTACCAGACATTATGGGTTACCAATCGGGTTGATGGTTAACTTGTTATTTCCTAAAAGTTAGGTAAGACTATCTGCTGAATTTTTTTATTTAACCGTATAAAAACAACTAAACCGGATAACAGGAATTAGCAGATTATGAAACTTGAAACTCAGGCAATCCATGCTGGATTTAACGATGACCCAACCACCCGCGCGGTGGCTGTGCCGATCTATCAAACGACTTCATACAGTTTTCGCGATACCCAACATGGTGCCGATCTGTTTAATCTCGCTGAGCCGGGAAATATTTATTCACGAATAATGAATCCGACCTGCGATGTGCTCGAGCAGCGTGTTGCGGCAATGGAAGGCGGCGTTGCCGGACTCTGTATGGCTTCAGGTATGGCCGCAATCACCGGCACTATTCAGACCCTGTGCCGCGCCGGCGACAATATGGTGAGTGTCAGCCAGCTCTACGGTGGCAGCTACAATTTATTTGCTCATACCCTACCCCAGCAGGGTATAGAGGTGCGCATGGCCTCCGGTGATGATATAGCCGCTCTGGAAGCGCTTATCGACGACAACACCAAGGCTATTTTCTGTGAGTCGATCGGCAACCCTGCTGGCAATGTTGTAGATATTGAAGCTCTGTCGACTATGGCTCATCGCCATGGCCTTCCAGTTATTGTCGATAACACCGTTGCAACACCCTACCTGTGCCGACCATTCGAACAGGGTGCAGATATAGTTGTGCATTCTCTGACCAAGTATATTGGCGGCCACGGTACCAGCATTGGCGGCATGATTGTCGACAGCGGTAAATTCACCTGGAAAGATAATCCACGCTTCCCACAGTTCAATACCCCAGACCCCTCCTACCACGGTGTGGTCTATGCAGATGCCTTTGACGCGCCATTTATTGGCCGTGCTCGGGTAGTACCTCTGCGCAATATGGGTGCCGCTATTTCGCCGTTTAATGCGTTTTTAATTCTTCAGGGACTCGAAACTTTGGCGCTGCGTATGGATCGTCATGTGGAGAATGCTATGGCGGTTGCCAGTTATCTTGAAAGCCATGAGTTGGTCAGCTGGGTAAACTATGCTGGGCTCTCGAATGATAAATACTTTGAACTGGCTAAACGCATTTGCTCTGGCAAGCCCTCCTCGATTATCAGCTTTGGTATCAAAGGTGGTGAAGCAGCCGGTGCCAAGTTTATCGATGCACTGCAGATGATTAAGCGTCTGGTCAATATTGGCGATGCCAAGAGTCTTGCCTGTCATCCGGCCAGTACAACTCACCGTCAGCTAGACGAGGAAGAGTTGGCTCGTGCAGGTGTTAGTTCAGATCTGGTTCGTATCTCGGTGGGTATTGAGCATGCGGATGATATTTTGGCGGATATAGAACAGGCCTTAAAAGCCACGGTCTAGTAGCTTAGATTTAGGAACTTAGGTCTAGTCGCTTTTTAGCAACTGGTTTTATTGGCTCTGGCTATTGATGGCTCTGGCAGCAAAATATTCGCTGCCAGAGTCAACTTTCAGAGTAGGCTACTCTAAACCGTTACCGCTTTCTCTTCAGTATTGACCAAAGTTAGCAGAAAGCGCTCTGTTGATCCGCTCTTATCATCAAGGCTTTCCCTACGCACCAGTATCTTTTCACCGTAGTACGCAGCACAACCCTGAATAAGCCCCTCAGCCACATCACCCATACAGCGGGGTGACTGATAGATAACTTCCATACTGTTGTCGGTATAGTCAGTGCACTTGAAAGTTGGCGGCGACGCATCCGGGTAAAGTTTTTTTACCTCACCATGAATAAAACCATCGACCTTGTGTAACAGCGCAAAAGAGGAGTGAAGACCATCGATCCACTGGGGATAGGCGGCAATTAGCTCGGCAAACAGATACATGCCAAAGGTTTTGGTCAGGTGTACCACCGAGACATTAATCTTTTTGCTCAGCACCACAATCATATCGATCAGCTCAGTGTGATCGTAATTGCCAACCGTGGTGTAAATACCCCCGCTTGCAGGGGCGGCTTCGGCGATAACCTCATCAACCATCTCGAGTCCGTACTGTTCTTCAACCAGATACAGAAACGATGTAAATAACATCCCTTTCATAACCCCTCACCATTCGCCAAAAATTTACAGTCAAATCAGCTTACATTCTTTAATAGGCAATCTCATCATAAGCTTGCCTATAAAGATTAGCATAGGTTTTAATTTAAGGGTTTTTTTATTTACAGCCGCACCAGCGCTATCTATTTGCTGCGCACCACCTGATAGTTACGGCGTAAATACTTAACCGGCACACTCCAAATATGCACCAAGCGCGAGAACGGAAAGAGTACAAAAATACCCATACCGAGCAATATATGCAGCTTGTATATCCAGTGAACCGACGCAATGCTTGCCGCCGCCGTGGTTGGATTAAAGATCAGGATATTCTGCGCCCAGCTCATCAGCTTAAGCATCTCCTCACCATCCATATGCCCCGCAGAGACAAAAATTGAAGCCAAGCCGACCACCAACTGTAAAAACAACAGCAACAGAATACCTATATCCATAGCCGAGCTGGTCGCGCGAACCCGCGGATTGGTTAAGCGCCGCACAATCAAAATACACATGCCATAAAAGCAGATAACCCCAAACAGCCTCGAAGCCGCTCCCTTTTATACCTGACTGTACTCCGATAGTTCAGATAGCCCCTGCCTAGACCCTTGAGATCAATCAGGGCCCGGCTTATTGGTACA
>Ga0209833_1002787_pt1 | contig 10230 bp, 9 predicted proteins | sample COGITO_mtgs_1105_3_FD_184797 | JGI IMG/M metagenome (GOLD analysis project Ga0209833, IMG submission 184797) | Pelagic marine microbial communities from North Sea - COGITO_mtgs_110506 (SPAdes) (version 2) | ecosystem: Environmental > Aquatic > Marine > Epipelagic ... | reverse complement strand
CATAAGTATTGTTTATGCCTTGTTGGTGCACTGCGTCATTCTACAGACCCTAAATTATGTCATTCCGCCAGAGCCCAAATTATGTCATTCCGCCAGAGCCCAAATTATGTCATCCCGCCAGAGCCCAAATTATGTCATTCCGCCAGAGCCCAAATTATGTCATCCCGCCAGAGCCCAAATCATGTCATCCCGACGGAGCGCAGCGACGAGGGATCTCCCTGCCAGTTCATGAGATCTCTCACTATGTTCAAGATGACAATATTGTATTAACGGCGGAGACTTAAAATATGCTGCCCCGCAGAGCCCTAAATTATGTCATCCCGTCAGAGCAAAGCGACGAGGGATCTCCCTGCCAGTTCATGAGACCTCTCACTATGTTCGACATGACAATGTTGTATTAACGGCGGAGTCTTAAAATATGCCGCCCCGCAGAGCCCTAAATTATGTCATTCCGCCAGAGCCCCAAATTATGCTATCCCGACAGAGCCTCAAAATATGTCATCCCGACAGAGCAAAGCGACGAGGGATCTCCCTGCCTGCTCATAAGATCTCTCACTGTGTTCGAGATAACAATGCTGATTATTCTACCAAAACCCATTTACACGCCATCCCTCAGCACCCTCAAGCTTGCAGCGCAGCCAGCGTGACCCTTGGAGATCAATCAGGGCCCGCCTATGGATTTGTTATTTTCAGATCAAGAGAGCGCTCTGATTGAGCGAAGCGAGTTGCGCGAACGCTGAAAATGACAACTCCATGGGACCGATCGAAATGGGTCACCCTGGCTGCGCCCACGCAATAAAATCAGATTCTGCGTACCAGTTTTAACTGATATGCGTCAGCCCATTCATCAATGGCTGCAACACAGCCGGAACCTCAATCGATCCATCTGCCTGCTGATAATTCTCCATCACCGCCAACAGCGTGCGGCCCACAGCCAAACCAGAACCATTAATCGTATGTAACAACTCAGGCTTACCCTCAGCATTTCTAAACCGCGCCTTCATGCGTCGCGCCTGGAAATCAGCAAAATTACTGCAAGAAGAAATCTCACGATACTTTTCTTGCGAAGGTAACCAAACCTCAAGATCATAGGTTTTCGCCGCAGAGAAACCCAGATCACCACCACAGAGAATCACCATGCGATAGGGTAAATCCAGCTTCTGCAAAATAGCCTCGGCATGACCCACCAACTCATCCAATGCATCCCAAGACTTATCCGGGTGCACAAACTGAACCATCTCAACCTTCTCAAACTGATGCTGACGAATCATGCCACGGGTATCACGGCCATAGCTGCCCGCCTCACTGCGAAAGCATGGTGTATGAGCAACAAACTTAATCGGTAAAGTATCGACGATTTCATTGCGGTAGATATTCGTAATAGGAACCTCAGCCGTCGGAATCAGATAGAACTCACGTTCATCATCCAACTTAAACAGATCTTCCTCAAACTTAGGTAACTGACCGGTCCCATAAAGCGATTCACGGTTAACGATATAAGGTACGTAGACCTCCTCGTAACCATGCTCATGAATATGGGTGTTCAACATAAACTGGGTAAGGGCACGGTGCAGGCTCGCCAGTCCACCGCGCATTTGCGAGAAACGTGATCCAGTAATTTTAGCCGCCGTATCAAAATCTAAACCATTCAGGGCATCGCCCAGATCCACATGATCCTTCACCTCAAAATCAAAGGTCTTCGGTGTGCCCCAACGGCGTACTTCCACGTTGTCTTCTTCGTCATTGCCCGCGGGCACAGACGCGTGGGGAATGTTAGGAATACCCTGCAACAGCGTATCAAGTTCCTCCTGCACAGTGGCCAACGCAGCATCGGCTGCCGCAGAATCATTCTTAATCTGCTCACCCTTGGCTTTCAAAGGCTCAATATCCTCGCCCTTCGCCTTGGCTTCGCCAATCAGCTTACCCATGGTTTTGGAATAGCTATTGCGCTCATGCTGCAGGCTTTCAGCAGCCAGCTGCAACGCTTTGCGCTGGGCTTCCAGAGCAGTAAAGGCAACGGTATCAAGATCGTAGCGCTTGGTTTTTAGGCTAGTGGCAACGGCATTTAAATCCGAACGTAACAGCTTCGGGTCTAGCATGGTAACTTCCTTAAAATTAGATCAACAATAAACGAGTCAGCCAGACCGCAACAGTAATTGCCGCCAAGCATAAAACAACAGTACCCAGCGCGTATACCAACGCCAGAAAAAGGTGGCCATTTTGCCACAGACCAAGGGCATCAAGCGAGAATGTTGAGAAAGTAGTAAAGGCACCCAGAAAACCAATCATCAACACACCGCGCCATTCCGGCGGTAACAGGCCCTTCTCAAGAATTAGCACAAACAGTACGCCCATCACAAAGCTACCCAACACATTTACCGATAGCGTGGCATAGGGAAACTTATGGCTGGTCGAATCAAAAATCCAGGTACTTATCGCGTAGCGTGCAACTGCGCCAAAACCCCCGCCTACTGCTACAGCAAACCAATGCATTACTGTTTATCCTTTTCTGAACGACCGTCCTTATCTAGCGACCGCAGATAACTCAGCTTATCGCCAATCTTCTTTTCCAGCCCGTTGTCCGTGGGAAAATAATACTGTTTATCCGCCAGCTCATCAGGCAAATAACTTTCCCCAGCCGCATAGGCGCCCTCTTCATTGTGGGCATATCTATAATCTTTGCCGTAATCTAGTTCTTTCATCAGTGTAGTCGGCGCATTGCGTAAATGCATCGGCACTTCATAACTCGGTAGCGACTGCACATCCGCCATGGTCGCCTTGAATGCGCTGTACACAGCATTACTCTTAGCAGCCACCGCACAGTAAGTCACCGCCTGCGCCAAGGCCAACTCACCTTCTGGACTGCCAAGTCGCTCCTGAACCGACCAGGCATCTAAGGCTAAGGCCAACGCCCTCGGGTCAGCATTACCAATATCCTCACTGGCAATACGCGCCACACGGCGGGCAATATATAACGGGTCACAGCCGCCATCCAACATACGACACAGCCAATACAGCGCCGCATCCGGTGACGAACCACGCACCGACTTATGCAGCGCGGAAATTTGATCGTAAAAATACTCACCGCCCTTGTCAAAACGCCGGCTATCACCCACCAACACCTGCTCAAGCACTGACGCATCAATCACAGCGCCATCCGCCTGGTCACTGGCAAGGTCATTCGCAATCTCTAACAGGTTCAAGGCACGCCGGGCATCGCCATCCGCCGCATTGGCCAATAACTCTAACGCCGCCTCATCTAATTGCAGGTTACGTTGGCCAAGGCCAGACTCAGCATCCGCCATGGCCTGGGCAATCACCGTCTTAATATCGGCGGCATCCAAACTCTTTAGCACGTAGACCCGACAGCGCGAGAGCAATGCATTGTTTAACTCAAACGAGGGGTTCTCGGTCGTCGCACCAATAAACACCACCGTGCCATCTTCAACAAAGGGCAAAAAGGCATCCTGCTGAGACTTGTTAAAACGGTGCACCTCATCCACAAATAGAATCGTCTTGCGACCGCGTAGATCTCGCTGTTCCTGAGCCTTAGCAATCGACGCCCGAATTTCCTTAACCCCAGACAGCACCGCTGAAATACTTTCAAAATGCGCATCCGCCGAGGCCGCAATAATCTTCGCCAACGTGGTTTTACCCACCCCAGGCGGCCCCCAAAAAATCATCGAGTGCAGCGTTTCACTCTCAATCGCCTCACGCAACGGCTTGCCAGGACCAATCAGATGCTGCTGACCATAAAAGCCATCCAGCGTATCTGGGCGCATACGCGCGGCCAGAGGCTGATACACCTTTTGGGTAAACAGATCAGTCATTGCGAATCACATCAACATCGGCGGGAATCTCAAACACAAACAGTTCATCGGCAAGCACCGGGTTATAGGCCACCTCAGTAAAGGTGATACGTGTAACCTGGCCAAGCCCATCGGTCAGCGCAATCGACGATGGCACGCCATCCGCAAACCCAATCTCCAAACCAGCAAACAGACTACCGCCCTGCTCCGGCGTTAAGGTAAAAACACCCGCCGACAGCTGTTGTATAAAGTAAGCGCGATCAAGGCGCTCTAAATCACCCGAAAACAAAATCGCCGGCGTAGACTCAATATTGGCATCAAAAGGCTGAATAACCACCTGCTCCAAATCCGGATCAAACAGCCACAGCGTCACCCCATCCGAAATCACCTGCTGAGGCATCGGCTGGGCAACAACCCAGCGCAGCTTATTGGGCTGGGCAATCTGAAATAGACCTTCCGACGCCTGTATTTCAAAACCATCGGCATCGGTAATCTGCTGCTTAAACTGGGCAGACAGGCTAGTAATTGGCTGCAGTAGATCCCGCAGCTGCTGAATATCTTCAGGGCTGCCGCCGGCGTGGCCAGCGAAGCTAGTAACTAGGGCAAGCATGGCGGCGATTGATTTGATAAGGCGCATAGTCGGTTTATCTCAAGGTCGCGGGTCGACAGTAAATAAGAGCTGCGATTCTACAGGGTTTGGGGGGAATGTTGGAGGGGTTCGCGCGAAAGAAAGTATGGCAACTGCGCCCAAAATTCATTGAGAAAACCTCAGATGTAGGCGTAATACCTAGCGTAACTTTCTGATCTAAACTAAGGGACAAAGCAATATAAGTTAAAGGAACAGACTATGGAAACTCAGCGTTTAAAACTGCGGCAATGGATAGCGTCCGATAGAAAGCCTTTTTCTAAACTGAATGCAGACCAGCAGGTAATGGAATACTTTTCAGACGTGCTATCAGATACCGAAAGTAACGCACTGGCAGATCGCATCGAGTTTCTTATAAATAAGAATGGATGGGGTTTTTGGGCTGTAGAACTGAAAGCTAGTCGTGCTTTTATTGGGTTTGTGGGCTTACATAGCCCTAGAGTGAAACTTCCCTTTAACCCTTGCGTAGAAATTGGCTGGCGCCTTGCTAAGGAACATTGGGGAAATGGCTATGCGACTGAAGCAACTCAAGCCGCATTATACTATGGGTTTGAACATCTAAAACTTGATGAAATAGTTTCCTTTACCTCAGTCGTCAATAGACCGTCTCAAGCGGTAATGCGAAAAATACACATGACTAATACCAATGAGAACTTTATGCACCCTTCTATACCCGAGGGCAATGCACTAGAAGAGCATGTTCTTTTTAAAATCACCAAAGCAGACTGGGGTCTTACACGCAGATTCCAGCCTTCGCTGGAATGACGGTATCTATGAATGCTGGAATGACGGTATCTATGAATCCTGGAATGATGGTGTTTATAGACGCAGGAATGATGGTACCTGTAGGCGCGGGAATGAAGGCACTGATAATCGCTGGCGTAACGGTATTTATAAGCCCCGGAATGGCGGACTCATTATCGCAGCGACGTCTTGTCACGCCAAAAATAAGAGCGTCACATAAAAAATCGTTACGTCATCCAAACCTTAATTCCGTCACCCAAACCATAACTATGTCACCCAAACCATAACTATGTCACCCAAACCATAACTATGTCACCCAAACCATAACTATGTCACCCAAACCATAACTATGTCACCCAAACCATAACTATGTCACCCCAGCGAAGGCTGGGGTCTCACAGAAAGATTCCAGCCTACGCTGGAATGACGGTGTCTATAAATCCTGGAATGACGGTGTTAATAATTTCTAGAATGGCGGTATTAATAACTTCTAGAATGGCGGTATTAATAACTTCTGGAATGACGGTACTTATAATCGCAGGAATGAAGGCACTTATAATCACTGGAATGACATTTATTAGATTCTCTTACGAATGCGGTGAGAGTATTTCTCGGCTGCCGTTGCTGCTCATTGGGCTGACTACGCCGGCCATTTCCATCTGTTCGATTAGACGTGCGGCGCGGTTGTAACCCACTCTTAATTTACGCTGTACAGATGAGATTGAAGCTTTGCGGCTTTCCAATACAAAGGCGACAGCTTCGTCGTACAGTGGATCGGCTTCTGGGTCTCCGCCCTCTTCTCCGCCTGAATCAAATCCTGGCACCGGTATTGTTGAGTTTGTGGCTTCGTCGGTTATCTCGGTTAGGTAATTCGGTGTGCCGCGACGTTTCCAGTCGGCTACAACTTTGTGGACTTCGTGGTCGTCTACGAAGGCGCCGTGAATTCGTTCTGGCACGCTGGTGCCTGGTGGCAGGTATAGCATGTCGCCATGGCCGAGTAGCTGTTCTGCGCCACCCTGGTCGAGAATGGTTCTGGAATCAATTTTTGAGGACACCTGGAAGGCTATTCTGGTGGGCACGTTGGCTTTGATGAGGCCGGTGATTACGTCTACTGAGGGTCGCTGGGTGGCCAGTATTAGATGGATACCTGCGGCACGGGCCTTTTGCGCAATACGGGCAATTAGCTGCTCTACCTTTTTGCCGACGATCATCATCATGTCGGCGAATTCGTCTATCACTACTACTATATAGGGTAGTGTTTCTAAGGTGGGTGCTTCTGGAGCTTCTTGGGTTTCGTCCCAGCCTACAGATGCTGGGTCAAACACCCACAGCGGATCGACGATTGGTGTGCCGGCTTTGATGGCGTCTTCGACTTTGCGGTTGTAGCCAGCTAGGTTTCGTACGCCCATGGCGGCCATAAGTTTGTAGCGGCGTTCCATTTCTCCCACACACCAGCGCAGGCTACCTGCGGCGTCTTTCATGTCGGTGATTACCGGCGTTAGTAGATGGGGTATGCCGTCGTAGACGGAGAGCTCCAGCATCTTTGGGTCGATGAGTATTAGGCGCACTTCTTCTGGTGAGGCTTTAAACAGCAGGCTTAGGAGCATGGCGTTTATGCCTACAGACTTACCCGAGCCGGTGGTACCTGCTACTAATAAGTGAGGCATGCGCGCGAGGTCGGCGACGGTGGGTATGCCGGCGATGTCGTTACCCAGGGCTAATGTGAGTGGCGAGCTGGAGCGATCGTAGGCTTCTGATGAAAGTACTTCGCTGAGACGTACCATCTCGCGTTTTTCGTTGGGTATTTCGATGCCGACGACGGATTTACCGGGTATTACTTCTACGACTCGAACGCTGATCACGGCCATGGAGCGGGCTAAATCTTTGGCTAGTCCACTAATACGGCTGACTTTTACGCCGGCTGCTGGCTGGATTTCAAATCTTGTGACCACGGGGCCTGGCAGTACTTCAACAACGTCGGCTTTAATGCCGAAGTCTAGGAGCTTGAGTTCTAGTAGGCGTGACAGGTGCTCTAGGGATTCTGCGGAATAGCCGGTGGTTTCGTTTTTGTCGGCGGGATCCAGCAGGTTAATCGGTGGCAAGGTGCCGACGAGTTCGCTGTCGGTAAATAATGTCTGCTGCTTTTCCCGTTCTATTCTGGGGCTGATAATCGGCTTAGCTTTGGGCGGTACAATGGTCGGTGGTATGCGGTCTTTGATACTTTTGGCGACCGTTTCGACTTTGGCAATGCGTTGGTTTATAGCTACGTCTGCTTGTTTCTTTTCTTGATTACGAATTTTACGCTCGATCATGAACGTGCGGAATCGGTTTATGCTGCCAAGGGTAAACCGGCCGAGCTGGTCGGTTATGCGGATCCAAGAGATGTCGGCAAATACGGTGAGACCAAATAGGAACAATGCCAACAATATAATCGTGCTCCCGGTATAGCTAAACACAGCGAGTGTGGCCTCGCCTATTTTGCTGCCGAGTATGCCGCCAATGCCTATTGGGTAGTCGGTGGCGAGTTCGCCATACTGGATGCTGGCCAATGAGGTGGCACTGATCATTACTAGTACAAAGCCAATAACGCGCAGAATAAAGGTCACGGAGTCGAAGCTGTCGGCTTCGCGCAGGTAGTAGGTGCGCAGTATCTGTACGGCACGCAGTGCGAGTAATACGGGAAACAGGTAGGCCATGGCGCCAAATAAGGCGTAAAACACGTCGGCGACCCAGGCGCCAGCTGGGCCTGCTAGGTTACTGACGTCGGTGCGTGATCCGGTGTGGGACCAGCCTGGATCGCTGGAGGAATAACTTAACAGTGCTAGAAGCAGAATAACGCAGAGAATTATCCAGCCGAACAACCCACCTTCCGCAACCACTCGCTTGGTGCGCGAGTCTGTGTTGTGGTCAATATCGGTGGATTTTTTAAATTTTGTTTTGTCGGTGCTCAACGGGTGAGTTCCCTGTATTTTTTCCGTGGCCAATTGTAGCTGATTCTCTCGTAAACGCCATGCCACTGGGCCTGATATTAGGCAACTATCTGGTGTATATACAAAACCTATTTGGCGATGGGGTGAGTATTCATTATGATAGCGCCCATGTTCGATTAGTGTCCTAGATTTGTATTAGCCGCTACCCCTTAACCTTTGTTATTTATTGAGATCCTATATGTCTGAGTTACAACATTATCCATTGATTATTCTTGGTTCTGGCCCTGCTGGCTGGACCGCTGCTGTTTATGCTGCCCGCGCTAACTTAAGCCCGGTGGTTATCACGGGTATTCAGCAAGGCGGTCAGCTTACGACCACTACTGATGTAGATAACTGGCCTGGCGATCCTGACGGCGTTCAGGGCCCTGAGTTGATGGAGCGTATGCAACGCCATGCGGAACGTTTTGAAACCAAAACAATTTTTGATCACATTGATAAGGTTGATGTGTCTGAGAAGCCGTTTAAGTTAACAGGTTCGGCAAACTATACCTGTGACGCGTTAATTATTGCGACGGGTGCTTCTGCCCAGTACCTGGGTCTTCCCTCTGAGGAAGCGTTTATGGGCAAGGGCGTGTCTGCCTGTGCAACCTGCGATGGCTTTTTCTACCGCAATCAGAAAGTAGCAGTAATCGGCGGCGGCAACACGGCTGTTGAGGAAGCACTGTATCTGTCTAACATCTGTTCTGACGTGGTTTTAGTGCATCGTCGTGATGCTCTGCGCGCTGAAAAGATGCTGCAAGATAAGCTGTTTGAGAAGGTCAAGAACGGCAACATTACAATCGAGTGGAATCATAATCTGGGTGAAGTACTGGGTGATGATGCCGGTGTGACTGGCGTTGAACTGTACGACACAGATTCTGGCGACAAGAAGCAGATTGATGTGACTGGCGTGTTTATTGCCATTGGCCACAAGCCTAATACTGATATCTTTACCGATAAGCTGGCCATGAAAGACGGTTACCTGACCATTACTGGCGGTCTATCGGGCAATGCCACTGAAACCAGTGTCAAAGGTGTGTTTGCGGCGGGCGATGTGGCTGACCATGTCTATCGTCAGGCAGTTACATCTGCTGGCAGTGGCTGTATGGCTGCTCTGGATGCTGAGCGATACCTAGACCAGTAAATGGATCTGCATTTTTTAGATCCAGATTCACCGCAATTTCCTGATCCTTGCACCGCTGCCGAGGAGCCTGATGGGCTTCTCGCAGTAGGTGGCAATCTTGAGCCCACCACTATTTACGATGCTTACCGCCGCGGTATATTTCCTTGGTTTAGCGACGATGACCCTATTCTCTGGTGGAGCCCTTCTGTTCGCTGTGTGATTCGCCCTGAGCAGTTTCATATTTCTAAAAGTCTGCGCAAATGTCTGCGCCAGAATCAGTATCGAATTACTACTGACACTGCCTTTGAGCGAGTGATTGAGGCCTGTGCTGCGCCTAGAGCCGACGACTTGGGCACATGGATTATTCCTGAAATGATTGATGCGTATTCGGCACTGCACAGTTTGGGTCAGGCCCATTCGGTCGAGGTGTGGGACGAGGGTCGTTTGGTGGGGGGCATTTATGGGATTGCTGTTGGTGGCATTTTCTGTGGTGAGTCGATGTTTAGTCTGGTGCCTAACGGCTCTAAAATTGCGATGGCGTATCTCTGCAATTGGATTCAAAGCCAGGGGTTTGAATTGCTAGACTGCCAGATTGAGAATCCCCATTTGATGAGTATGGGGGCGATTTTGATTCCTCGCGAGGAATTCTTGGCTCAGCTTGCGGGCTGTAAAGATAAGGTGCTTGGGTGGCCCGCTGGTAAGGGTTTAGGTTCGCTGCCAATCGCTGGAGATTTCTCCCTCCGGTCGAAATGACAGATTAGTTGTCGAAATGACAGATTAGTTGTCGCAATGGCAGTACGTCTGCGTCATGGCGGCAGAACCCTAAAATGCGTCATCCTGAACCCGCAACTGTCATCCTGAACCCACAACTGTCATCCTGAACCCACAACTGTCATCCTGAACCCACAACTGTCATCCTGAACCCGCAACTGTCATCCT
>Ga0209833_1002781_pt1 | contig 10245 bp, 10 predicted proteins | sample COGITO_mtgs_1105_3_FD_184797 | JGI IMG/M metagenome (GOLD analysis project Ga0209833, IMG submission 184797) | Pelagic marine microbial communities from North Sea - COGITO_mtgs_110506 (SPAdes) (version 2) | ecosystem: Environmental > Aquatic > Marine > Epipelagic ... | reverse complement strand
TAAATAAATTTTAATGAATAAATTATTTTTCCCATTTCTGGGAACACTCTTGCTATGCACCACTTCTAGCATCGCGCAAGATTCACTATGGACTTCTTCAAGACCTGATGGTCACGCACCAATGAGCGTTATGGGAGATCATACGCACCATAAAGGTGAGCTTATGTTTTCGTACCGAAGTATGCTAATGTCAATGAAAGGCACAATTTCTAACAGCAGCCGTGTCAACAATGAAACCATCTACGAAACCTATATGGTGAGTCCTCAAGATATGCAAATGGAAATGCATATGATTGGCGCTATGTTTGCGCCATCAGAGAAATTAACATTGGCAGTCATGGCCAACTATCGTTTAAACACCATGGATTTAAAAACTAAAATGGGGGTCGATTTCACAACGGAATCCGGCGGTTTTGGGGATGTTTTATTAACGGGTTTATTCCAAGTATTCAATAGAAACCGTCAATCACTTCATGCCAATATCGGTATTTCTATCCCTGTAGGCGACATCAACCAACGCGATGCAACTCCAGTGACGTCAGACACACCATTGGCCTATTCTATGCAATTGGGCAGTGGTACTTTTGATCCTTTTCTGGGTGCAACGTATCTCAGCCAATGGGATCAGTTTTCTTTGGGGGTTCAATCGACCTATCGATTTAGGCTCGGAACCAATTCTCAAAACTATTCTTTAGGCAATCGATTTGATTTTGTAGGATGGGGAGCCCTCAAAGCGACGGATTATTTGAGTGTGTCAACAAGTGTTAGTTATTTTAATCTAGGTGAAATAAACGGAAAAGATTCTGATTTGAACCCACTGATGATGCCTTTATTTAATACGGTCAATTCTGGAAGAAGTCAATGGGATTTAGGGATTGGAGCGAATGTTTTATTTTTAAATGAAGCCTTGAAAAACCTCCGAATCGCTGCAGAAGTCAAAGTGCCAATTGCTCAAGATGTTTCTGGTATCCAGATGCGCAAAAAATGGTTGGTTACTTTAGGAATTCAATATGCTTTAGGACACAATTAGTAGTTCCGGACAAAAAAAAAGCCTCGAGATAGTCTCGAGGCTTTTTTTTTAGATTTAAAATAGATGTTATCCTAGAGATACACGTTTAAAACCAGTGATAGATACATCACCAAAACTTTCAACATATTTTGCAACGCTTATCTTATCGTCTTTAATAAAATTTTGATCTAATAAACATTGTTCTTGATCTAAAGTGGTATTGTCCGAAATGAAACGCTCCATTTTACCAGGTAAAATTTTGTCCCAAATTTGTTCTGGCTTTCCTTCAGCCTTCAATTCTGCTTTTGCAGCGTCTTCAGCTTGTGCTAATGCTTCTGGCGTTAATTGAGCCATAGATATGTACTGAGGAATGTTTTTAAGTGTTTTTCCCAAACGACCTAACTCAATATTGTCTTTTTCGATCACTGCAATTCTAGCTTCTGTTTCAGAGGCAATGAATGCAGGGTCAAAATCTTTGTATGAAAGTGTAGTAGCTCCCATAGAAGCGACTTGCATCGCAACGTCTTTTACTAAAACGTCAGCGTTGTCAACTTTAGCAGACAACCCTACAACCGCAGCAATTTTATTGATATGTACATAAGAACCCACATAAGCAGCTTCAATTTTTTCAAACGCTGTAATGTCTAGTTTTTCACCAATTACACCAGTTTGTTCGATCAATTTTTCAGCAACTGTCATGCCTCCAAAATCCGCCGCTAAAAAGGCTTCTTTAGAATCTTGATTTAGAGCAATATCTCCAAACTGACTCGCTAGGGCTAAAAAGTTTTCGTTTTTTCCAACAAAATCAGTTTCACATCCCAAAACGATGGCTACACCAACCGTATTGTCCGCATTAATTTTTGCAACGGCAGCGCCTTCAGAAGAGTCACGATCGGCTCTATTAGCAGCTACTTTTTGACCTTTTTTGCGAAGGTTATCTATTGCTTTGTCAAAATCGCCTTCGGCTTCAACTAAGGCTTTTTTACAGTCCATCATTCCTGCGCCAGTCGCTTGTCTTAATTTATTTACTTCTGCAGCTGTTATTTTTATCATGATCTAATAGTTTAAAAAAAGTCGTTAAAATTTTCCGTGAGAAGAACTTAACGACTTTATTATTGCTTAATTACTTATAATTGATTTGTTATTCTTTTTCTTCCTTTGCAGCTTCAACAACTGGTGCTTCAACAACTGGTGCCTCAACTACTACCTTTGCTTCTTTTTTAGCTTTGACTGCTTTTTTAGCCTTAGGCGCTTCTTTAGTTTCTACTTTTGCTTCAGTTTCTTCAGCTTTTACTTCTGTTGTTTCTGCTTTTGCTTCAGTTGCTTCAGCTTTTACTTCTTTAGAAGCTTCCGATGCTTTTACAGCATCTTGGGTATCCTTTTCAGCTTTTCTTGCCGCTAAACCTTCAGCAATTGCATCAGTTACATTGGTAAGGATTTTTTCGATTGATTTCGAAGCATCGTCATTTGCAGGGATTACATAATCCACTTGACGTGGGTCGGAGTTGGTGTCCACCATTGCAAAGATTGGAATGTTTAATTTTTGTGCTTCTTTAATCGCGATGTGTTCACGTTTAATATCAATAACAAATAAGGCACCTGGAAGACGTGTCATGTCAGAAATTGAACCTAAATTTTTCTCTAACTTAGCACGTAAACGATCTACTTGTAAACGTTCTTTTTTGGAAAGCGTTAAAAACGTACCGTCTTTTTTCATACGATCAATCGTTGCCATTTTTTTAACGGCTTTACGGATCGTTACAAAGTTAGTTAACATTCCACCAGGCCATCTTTCTGTAATGTATGGCATGTTGACGTTTCCTGCTTTTTCAGAGACGATGTCTTTTGCTTGTTTTTTAGTCGCAACAAATAAAATTTTACGACCTGAGACTGCTATTTTTGCTAAAGCTTCAGAAGCTTCTTCAAGTTTTGCAGCTGTTTTATATAGGTTAATGATATGAATACCATTTCGCTCCATATAAATGTAAGGAGCCATGTTTGGATCCCATTTTCTAGTTAGGTGACCGAAGTGTGCACCGCTATCTAATAATTCTTTTACTTCTACTAATGCCATTTTGTAATAGTTTACGTTCTGTTGAATTAGCAATGATTAAGTGACTTTTATTTTAGGCCTTAATCATTTAGATGCTAAACTAAGTCTTGGTAGTTGGCCCACCATAGACAACAATAACTGGTTTAAATTTAAAATATTAACGTTTAGAGAATTGGAATTTTTTACGCGCTTTTTTCTGTCCGAATTTTTTACGCTCCACCATTCTTGGATCTCTTGTTAATAAGCCTTCTGGTTTCAGAACTCCTCTGTTTTCTTCATCCAATTCGCACATGGCGCGAGACAAAGCTAAACGAATTGCTTCTGCTTGACCTGTAATACCACCACCAAATACATTTACTTTTACATCAAAAGAACCTTCGTTGTCAGTCAATGCTAACGGTTGGTTTACTTTGTATTGTAAAGTTGCAGATGGGAAGTAGTCATTAACATCTTTTTTGTTGACGGTTATTTTTCCTTTACCAGGAGATAAATAAATACGTGCAACAGCCGTTTTTCTACGACCAATTTTGTGAATAACTTCCATTAGTTAATTTCGTTTAATTGCATTGTTTTTGGCTTTTGAGCTTCATGAGAATGCGCAGCACCAACAACAACGTTTAGGTTACGGAATAAAGCAGCACCTAATTTGTTTTTAGGGAGCATTCCTTTTACTGATTTTTCAACTAACCTTGCAGGATCCTTAGAAAATAATTCTGTAGCAGTTAGCGATCTTTGACCACCTGGATAGCCGGTATGACGAATGTAAGATTTGTCAGTCCATTTGTTTCCAGATAGGTTGATTTTTTCTGAATTGATAACAATGACGTTATCTCCACAATCTACGTGTGGGGTAAAGTTAGGCTTGTGCTTACCTCTTAAAAGTATTGCGACCCTTGAAGCTAAACGCCCTAACGTTTGTCCTTCAGCATCTATCAAAACCCACTCCTTATTTACAGTAGCTTTGTTGGCTGAAATTGTTTTGTAACTTAATGTATCCACACTAATTAGTTTTTACTTATTAAACATTCCTCCCTTAAAAAAGAGTTTGCAAATCTACAATTATAAATTGTTATTAACAAAATCTATTTTGGGTTTATTTTTAGATTGATTCTTAAGTGTTTTGCCTTTCAATTTAAGAGGATAAGTTCTTTTTTTAATCCGATCTATTTAAACTTTAACAATTTTTTTCGGTTATTTATAAAATACATTTTTCATATTTGTATCCCCAGCTATCTTAAATATCACTTGATGCAGCCTTGCAAATCCATCTATTATCTTTTATTTTTTTCTTCTTTTAATCTGATAGCTCAACAGCCTCCGGACGCATCTCCCAAAAAATATGATACTCTAGAAATTAAGCCGTCCTCTGCTCCTGTGATTGATGGAGCCCTTAATGATTCTGTATGGAATTCTGTTAAATGGGGAAGTGATTTTATTGAGGTTGACCCCGATGAAAACACGCCAGCAACAGTACAAACTAAATTTAAGATAGTTTACGACCAAAAGTATATATACATCGCGCTAAAAGCCCTTGACCCAGAACCAGAAACCATTACTAAACGACTTTCGAGGCGTGATGGATTTGTAGGCGATCGAATCAATGTCCTTATAGATAGTTATCACGATTTAAGAACCGCTTTCTTATTCACAGTTACCGCAGCAGGTGTTCGAGGGGATGAATTTGTCACCGATAATGGAGATGATATTGACGAAAGCTGGAATCCTATTTGGAGTACGAAAGCACTTATAGATGACCAAGGTTGGAGCGCCGAAATGAGAATTCCTCTAAGTCAATTGCGATTTAGCAACGATCAGAATCAGGTTTGGGGGCTCAATGTCGTTCGAAACTATTTTAGTAAAAATGAAAGTTCTGCTTGGGATCGAATCCCTTTAGGGTCTGCAGGCTGGGTAAGTGAAGCAGGAGAACTGCACGGACTTAAAAACATAACCCCTCAAAAACAAATTGAAATTCAACCCTTTACAGTCGCCTTATTAGATCGTTATGAACCAGAAACAGGAAACCCTTATAAGGATGGAAATGATTTTAACATCAACGCTGGATTAGATGCCAAGATTGGGATTACAAATGATTTGACGCTCGACGTCACTATCAATCCCGATTTTGGACAAGTCGAAGCAGATCCTGCAGCCATCAATTTGGACGGGTTTGAAATATTTAACCGAGAACAACGTCCATTTTTTGTAGAAAATAAAAACATCTTTGACTATCAATTTGCACGGAACCGTAATAACTTATTTTTCTCTCGACGTATTGGAAGATCCCCTCAGGTCTCTCCCGAAATCCCAAATGGATCCTTTGTTGATCAACCTCAAAACACCACCATTTTAGGAGCTGCAAAATTTAGTGGGAAGACCAAAAATGGCTGGTCCATTGGGCTTTTAGAAAGCATGACTTCTAAAGAGTATGCAGCTATTAGCGATGCTGGCCAAACCTCAAAAAGTCTTGCAGAGCCGTTTACCAACTACTTGGTTGGACGTGTTCAAAAAGATTTAAATGAAAAAAACACATTTTTAGGCGGCATGTTTACCGCGACGAATCGACGTCTCACACCTGAAGTGTCTGAATTAAGGAAATCAGCCTATTCTGGGGGGGTAGATTTTAAGCATCAATGGAAAAACAGAGCCTATTTTATAGAAGCCAATATGGTGATGAGTCATGTTATAGGGAGTAAAGAAGCAATCAAAAACACACAAGAAAACTTAACCCATTTATTTAATAGAGTCGATGCAAGTCATTTAAAAGTAGATCCAAATCGAACCTCTTTAACAGGGACAGGAGGTCTTTTTGCTATTGGAAAAACTGGTGGACAGCATTGGAATTATAACGGAGGATTCAAGTGGGTCTCTCCAGAATTAGAGTTGAATGACATTGGGTTTTTAAGGAGTGCAGATGAGATGATTCAATATTTGAACTTGAGGTATAGAACCGGAAAACCTGTTGGAATTTCGCGTAATATTAGTTTAAGCTTTAATCAGTTTACAGCCTTCGATTTTGAAGGGAATTACAATCGGATACAATATGAGGCGAAAGGGGATATTAGTTTCACTAACAATTGGGGGATTGAATTTGGAGCGGCTCACAAACCTCGTATTTACTCAAACAGCATTTTAAGAGGTGGCCCACGATGGCGTTTTTCGGAAGAAAATTTTCAATACTTTTTTGTGGGAACCGATCGTCGTAAAAAATTACAAGGGGTTATTGGACTGATTAATTCACGTGCCAAAGAAGATAATTTTTCGTTCACAAAGTTTGAGTCCGAGCTAAGTTACCAGCCAACCAATGCGCTTAATATTTCATTAGCCACCGAATATAGTTTGAACCCAAGTAAAACACAATATGTCACTCAGAAAGATTATAATGCCTCCACTCGATATGTTTTGGGAACCATAGACAATCAAACCCTCTCAGCATCGATTCGATTGGACTATACGATCAATCCTAATTTATCGATTCAATATTACGGACAGCCCTTTATTTCTCGGGGACGTTATAGCGAATTTAAATATGTAACCAATGCAGTGGCAGATCATTTAGAGGATCGTTTTCAAAGGTATGATGCTGATCAAATCAATTTGAATAACGACGACTACCATGTTGATGACAATAAAGATGGCACGATTGATTATAGTTTTGAAAATCCAGATTTTTCATACGTCCAATTTAATTCTAATTTAGTTTTAAGATGGGAATACATCCCTGGATCCGAATTATTTTTGGTCTGGTCCCAAGGAGTTTCAGGAAATGTTTCAACATCAAAAGGGTTATTTGAAGGCTTTGAGACCGGAGTTTTAGAACAGCGTCCACAAAATATTTTCCTAGTTAAAGCCACCTATCGATTTATTTTGTAAGCAAAAGAAAAAGGGTTCAAAAAGGGGGTGTTTATTTCTTATATTTACATTGCCAAAATAGATTTTAGAAGTATCTTTGCAGTTCAAATGTGAAGAAATTTCACCTTTATGTCGAACAATACTTACACATCAATTACAGCAAGCACCTTTCTCTCCAATTTTAAGGCGGTGACTAAAATGGGTTTGTCTATAAGTGTCGTTTTTTCATCTGTAGCAGGGTATTTATTAGCGGCAGAAACCATCCATTTTCAAACCTTAATTCTTTTGGCGATTGGGGGTTACTTTATGGTTGGTGCTTCCAATGTGTTTAATCAAATTATAGAACGCGATTTAGATGCACTCATGGATCGCACTAAAAACCGGCCAATACCCTCAGGGCGAATGTCGGTGAATTATGCCTTTGTTTTAGCGATCGTATTAACCATAGCTGGCCTGTCTATTTTATACAGTATCAATGAGCGCACGGCTATGTTTGGCGCGATTTCCATCTGCCTTTATACAAGTGCTTATACGCCCTTAAAAACAAAAACACCACTTTCAGTCTTTGTTGGAGCCATCCCCGGAGCCATTCCATTTATGCTAGGATGGGTGGCCGCCACAGGAACGTTTGGGATTGAACCAGGGGTTTTATTTATGTTACAATTTTTTTGGCAGTTCCCTCACTTTTGGGCCATTGGTTGGTTTTTACATGAGGACTATCAGAAAGCGGGGTTTAATATGCTGCCAACAGGAAAGCGCGATAAAGGCACCGCACTCCAAGCGATTATTTACATTGTCTGGACGCTTCTAATTTCTATCATACCCGTATTTGGGTTCACAGGACAACTTCAATTGTCTATTGTTGCGTCTGTCTTGGTGTTTGCTTGTGGCCTCTGGTTTTTGTATTATGGGTTTCAGCTTTTTAAAAATCAAACCGATAAAGCAGCACGTCAATTGATGTTGGCGAGTGTTGTCTATATTACATTAATTCAAATTATATACATTTCAGATAAATTTATCAGACTATGGATTTAACTCAAGGGACTACTCAAGAAAAACAAAAGCGCGCCAAAAAAATGATGTTATGGTTTGGGATTATTTCCTTAATCATGTCTTTTGCAGGGCTTACAAGTGCATTCATTGTGAGTAGTTCAAGAGAAGATTGGCTTGTTGGATTTGTGCTTCCAAACGCATTTATATACAGTACTCTAATTATTCTTTTGAGTAGTATTGTCTTGTACGCAGCCAAACGAGCCTTACGAAAGAATCAAGCCACCACGACAACGTCTCTTTTAATTGGAGCCTTAATTCTTGGAACCGCGTTTATTTATTCTCAAATCCAAGGGTTTAATCAAATCATTGATTCAGGCTATAATTTTACAGGGCCCACAAGCAACATTACAATGTCCTACATATACATTATTGCAGTGGTTCATATCCTGCATGTTTTAGCGGGGATTGTATGTTTAATAGTGGTCATTGTTAATCAATTAAATAAGAAATATTCAGCTGAAGATAGACTCGGATTTGATCTTGCTTCTAGCTTCTGGCACTTTGTAGATGTTTTATGGATATATCTCTTTTTCTTTTTATATTTCTTTAACTAAATAAAATTCTTATTTTTGCACAACTCAAAAAAAACAAATCTCATTTATGGATTCTACAGTAGTTAGCACCGGAACAGAAGTAAAAACTTGGGGCGGAGGGAATCAACCTCTTAAATCAAGTTATGGAAAAATGATGATGTGGTTCTTCATCGTGTCCGATGCATTAACCTTTTCAGGCTTTTTAGCCGCCTATGGATTTTCAAGATTTAAGTTCATCGACTATTGGCCAATAGCTGATGAAGTTTTCACACACGTTCCATTTTTACATGGACAAGAACTTCCAATGATTTACGTGGCCCTCATGACCTTCGTTTTAATTATGTCATCTGTAACTATGGTATTGGCCGTAGATGCAGGACACCAAATGAAAAAAAACAAAGTCATCTGGTATATGTTCTTTACCATTATTGGCGGCGCAATTTTTGTAGGCTCTCAAGCATGGGAATGGGCAACGTTTATACAAGGCGATTATGGCGCAGTGCAAACCAAAGGGGGTAACATTTTACAGTTTGGAACCTATAAAACAATCGATGGGGAAGAGGTCTTTAAGCGAGTCGCTGTAGAGGAATTCGCAACAGCATCTCATAAAGATCGTACACAACACGAAGCTAAAAACGGAATATGGTTTGTAGATGAAGGCGCTTTACCGGCATTCTCTGTGAATGATGTATTTCATGGTTTAGAATCACATCCCGATATTTTGGTCAGAACGCAAACAATCAACGAAAAAGGACAGAAAACAGTTCTCTCTAGAGAAGCATCCTTAGAACAAGTTAAAAATAACGGAAGACGGTATGTAAAAGGTGCAAACTTGGAGGTCAACGAATACGGAACACCTTTATTTGCAGATTTCTTTTTCTTTATTACAGGTTTCCACGGATTTCACGTATTATCGGGAGTTGTCATCAATATCATTATCTTTTTTAATGTAATTATTGGAACTTATGAACGGCGTAAAAACTACGAAATGGTAGAAAAAGTTGGTCTTTACTGGCACTTTGTAGATTTAGTTTGGGTCTTTGTATTTACATTCTTCTACCTAGTTTAATCATATAATTTTTTTGAAAATGGCAGATCACGCACATAAATTAGAAATTTTTAGAGGCTTAATTAAATTTAAGTCCAATACTCAAAAAATTTGGGGAGTTCTTTTGTTGCTTTCCATTATTACACTTGTTGAAGTTGTTTTAGGTATCTACAAACCAGCCTCACTTATGACACCGTCCATGACCCCTTTTGAGGGCGGATTTGGAGCACTGTTAGCAAACATTATCTTTTCCGGGTTCATTTACATGAAAAGCCTCAATTTAATATTTATAGTCTTAACCATTGTGAAAGCCTATTATATCACTTGGGATTTCATGCACATGCGCGATGAAACCAAATCACTACGTAGATTAGTAGTTTGGACGACCATCTTTCTAATTTCGTATCTTGTTTTTATATTACTCCAAGAAGGCGGATATATAGAATCTGTTTATACCAATGGATTTGTGAAACGCGATTTTTAAAAAATAGCTTAATATTAACACTAAAAAGACGGCTATTCATGCCGTCTTTTTTATTTTTGTACTATGAAAATTACTAGTTTAAAAAAGCCATTCGTACTTTCGGTACTGTTTTTTTTACCCGTTTTGTTTTTATTGTTTTTATACCCCTCAAAACATAATTACAAAACCTTGGATGTCATTAAAAAGAACATCCCAGAGCTTTCTAATTTTGTAACC
>Ga0209833_1002778_pt1 | contig 10254 bp, 9 predicted proteins | sample COGITO_mtgs_1105_3_FD_184797 | JGI IMG/M metagenome (GOLD analysis project Ga0209833, IMG submission 184797) | Pelagic marine microbial communities from North Sea - COGITO_mtgs_110506 (SPAdes) (version 2) | ecosystem: Environmental > Aquatic > Marine > Epipelagic ... | reverse complement strand
TTACACTTGCCAAAGAAATCCGTGAAAAAAATACTGAAATTCCTATTATTTTCCTCACTGCTAAAGCGCTGAAAGAAGATGTTTTAAAAGGTTACAAAGTAGGGGCAGACGATTACTTGAATAAACCCTTTGACAGCGAAGTCTTGCTAATGAAGATCAAAGCAATTATCCAACGCAAAACGGTAGATACTCTGGCGGACAGTAAACAGTTTGAGTTTACAATAGGTGAATTTAGTCTTAATTCGAAACTTCGTTTTCTAAGTCACAAGGGTGATAAACCAGCTAAGTTATCGCCAAAAGAAAATGAATTACTTCGGTTGTTGATTTTACATGAAAATGATTTAATGCCCAGAGAAATTGCACTGACCAAAATATGGAGAGATGACAATTATTTCACCTCTAGAAGTATGGATGTTTATATTGCCAAATTAAGAAAATATTTAAAGTTAGATCCAAAAGTAGAAATCTTAAATATTCATGGCGAAGGCTTTCGACTTGTGGTAAATAAATAAGCATTTAAAAACCAACTATTCGTTGGTTTTTTTTATGACTTTATTTAAAAATTCTATGATATTTTGCAGATCGGTATCATGCTCAAACCATTTGGTTTCAGGATTTTTTCGAAACCAAGTCATCTGTCGTTTGGCAAAACGGCGCGAATTTTTTTTAATTTCAGACACCGCAAAATCCAACGTCCATTCTCCATCAAAATATTGAAATAACTCTTTATAGCCCACCGTATTGAGCGCATTTAAATCTCTATGTTTAAATACAGCTTTAGCTTCTTCTAGCAACCCATTGTCTAACATTTGATCCACTCTTTGATTAATCCGCTCATAAATTAAAGGTCGCTCTGCTTTTAATCCAATCGAAATCGTATCAAACGGTCTTTGTCGTTTGTCTTTATTTAAAAAACTAGAATAGGGGATTCCGGTTCCTCTATAAATTTCAAGGGTTCTGATCACTCGGTGCGGGTTTTTTAGAGCAATGGTCGCATAGCTAATCGGATCTACTTTTTTTAATTCTTCTTGAAGAAATTCGAGTCCGTTAGTCTCTAGTTCAGTATTGAGTTTGGTTCTGATTTCGGGGGCAATATCCGGAAATTCATCAAAGCCTTTTGTAACTGCATTTACATACAATCCAGACCCGCCAACCATTACAATAATTGGGTTTTTTTGATGAAGTTCTTCAAGTTTTGCGATTGCTTCTTTTTCAAAAGCGCCCACACTAAAAGGATCTTTTATAGATTTATGGTGAATAAAATGATGTGGTGCAGTGGCTAATTCAGAATTGGTTGGGGCGGCAGTTCCGATAGGGATTTCTCTATAAAATTGACGCGAATCTGCGGAGATGATTTCAGTTTTAAAATGCGTTGCCAATTTTAAACTAAGTGCAGTTTTACCAATCCCAGTTGGGCCAACAATTGAAATAAGTGTCTTAGACATCATGAATTTTATGACCACATTTATGACAGTATTCGGCATTGTCTTGGTGATAGGCCTCATTACAACTTGTACAAGCTTGTGTGTTATTTGGAATCAGCTTTTCTTCTATTTTTGTCATTTCGGAAGTGACTATTCCCGTTGGTACTGCGATAATGCCATACCCTAAAATCATAATTAAAGAGGCAATCAATTGACCCAAAGCGGTGATGGGGGCAATATCTCCATAGCCAACAGTTGTCAGCGTTACAATGGCCCAATATACACTTCTTGGAATGCTTGTAAAACCACTATCTTGATCACTTTCAATAAGGTACATGACAGTCCCTAAAATGATACATAATACAACAACAAAGGAAATAAATACTGCTATTTTTGCTCGACTTCGTTTTAATGCTTTTCCAAAATTGGCACTTTCACCAATGAATCGAGTGAGTTTTAAAATCCTAAATACACGTAATAAGCGTAAAGCCCGAAGCGCGATTAAAGAGTGCGACCCTAAAATAAATAAGGAAAGGTATTTAGGAATGGTGGATAACAAATCAATGATCCCATAAAAACTAAAAATGTATGCTTTTGGGTTTTTCACCGATATAATTCGAGCGATGTATTCTAGTGTGAACAAAATGGTAATCACCCATTCCGAAACATCAAGGAACAATGCATATTGAGTTCCAATACTATCGACACTTTCTAGCATCACCAAAATGATGCTAATAAGAATCACAATTAATAGAAGCACATCAAATAACTTTCCCGCTGGAGTATCGGCTTCATAAATAATTTCATGAACTTTTTCTCTCCAATTTTTTTCTTGATTTGATTTTGACATATCTCAAAAATACTAAAAAAGTTTAGTCCTTTAGTTTAATTATTTTTAATCTTTTGTGACGACGCATAAAACTTTGAATGATATGCTGCGCATCTTTATTATGTTCCATCGGAGTTAGAATCGATTTTAACACTTCTGTGGTATGGATTTGAAAGTTTAAATTGAAATAGGCATAGCCTTTAAAAACACCGTTTTCAATTAAAACAGCACTGCGTTCGTCAACAGCACGACCATAATCAATCAGAATCATATTTTGATTTTTAAAGGTATGTGATTCAAGCAGATTCATCACTCTTTTATTATAAATTTCGACGGGTTCTTCTGAAATACAGGCACCTGCACAGGTTTTGATATCGTATCCAAAACAAGAATTTGCCGTTTTATACAGCCCACATAGTTTTTGACAGAGTTGATAATGTTCCACAATTTTATTCAAAAAGCTTTTACCACTCTCCCGATTTGAAAAGGTAGTAATCGGTTTTTGATTGCCTTTTATTTTTTCAACTTTTAAATTGATATAGCCTTCTTCATCTTTGAAACTAAACAATCCATGCGTAAAAATAGTTCGCCGAAGTGCGCGATTAAACTTAGGTTTGTTGCGTTTAATTTCTTCACTTTCTTTTAAAAGTGCGACCAATTCACTGCCGGTTTCGTCATAAGTGACGGCTGCGACTTCGAGTTGTATTTTTTTTGATTTAGCCGTTTGACCCGTAAAGTGTTGATTGATTCTACTTTTAATATTTTTACTTTTCCCTATATATACAATTTCACCTTCGGCCTTATGAATATAATAAACGCCCGTAACAGATGGTAATTTAGAAATTATATCAGTTAATTTAGGTTCCATTTGATGCTTTGGATCCAAACGAATCGCCGCTTTTATAATTGTTTTTTCAAGATCTTTATCCAGCAACATCTTAAAAAGCTTAACCGTAGCTGTGGCATCTCCTGCCGCACGGTGCCGATCACTTACAGGAATCCCCAAAGATCGCACCAGCTTGCCCAAACTGTAGGAGGGAAGGTCTGGGATCAATTGTTTAGAAAGTTCAACAGTGCACAAATTTTCACGCTCAAAATCAAATCCGAGACGCTTGAACTCTGTTTTCAAAATACGATAATCAAACTGAGCGTTATGCGCTACCAAAATACTGCCTTCGGTAATTTCAATAATCCGTTTGGCGACTTCATAAAATTTTGGTGCAGACCTTAGCATTTTACTATTAATCCCCGTAAGGTTAACGACAAACGGTTGGATTTCCCGTTCCGGATTGACCAGACTGATAAATTGGTCCACAATTTTATGACCGTCAAATTTATAGATAGCAATTTCGGTAATGCCCTCTTCATTAAATTTTCCTCCGGTGGTTTCTATATCTATTATTGTATAAATAATCTCGATTTAATTAGTGTAATTTCGAGCTCCAAAGATACGACTTCCCACGCGAATCATCGTACTTCCACATTCAATAGCTAATGGGAAATCGCCACTCATTCCCATAGAAATTATTTCAAGTTCTGGGGTGTTCTTTTTTAAGCGTTCAAAAGTATTCTTTAAATCGGTAAACTCTTCTTTGATTTGCGTTGCGTTATTGGTAAAACTAGCCATACCCATCACACCAACAATCGATATATTTTTTAAACTCTTAAAATGATCTGAATTTAATAACGCATACGCATCTTCAGAAGTCATGCCAAATTTGGTATCTTCTTGCGCTATTTTTAGTTGTAATAAACAGGAAATGGTACGTTGGTGTTTCTCGGCTTGTTTGTTAATTTCATTGAGCAGTTTAACGGAATCAACGCCATGAATCAAATCGACAAACGAAGCCATATATTTGACTTTATTTCGTTGTACATTTCCAATCATATGCCATTGGATATCTTTTGGCATTTGCTGCTGTTTTTCGGCCATTTCTTGGATTTTATTTTCGCCAAAAATCCGTTGTCCTGCCTCATAGGCCTCCATTAAGTCCGCTACAGGTTTTGTTTTAGAAACAGCGACCAAGGTCACTTCATCTGGAAGTTGCGATCGTAGTTGAGATAAATTGGTGTTTATAGACATAATTAAAACTCGTATATAGTGATTCCACTTCTTAGTTTTGGATAAATATAGGTGCTTTTTGGGGGCATGACATCCCCTGCATCTGCAATGGCTTTTAATTCGCTTGTTTGCACGGGAAAAAGTCCAAACCCAACGGCGTGATCTCCACGATCCACAGTAATTTTAATCTGTTTTAAACTATCAGATCCATGGATGTAATCAATCCGTTTATTGGTTCGAGGGTTAGTAATTCCTAAAATTGGTTCCAAGAGATGTGTTTGTAAAATATAGGTATCTAATTGATGGATTGCAGATTGACTCTTCTCCATTGGTTCACGCAAAGATAAGCAATAAAACTCACCTCCTAAATACATCGATAGTTCGTTTTTTTTAATGCTTTTATAAACGCCTTTTCCTTTTTTTTCTACTTTAAAATAGTGGCTTAGTTTCTCTAAAAAGGTATCGATACTTAGGTTGTTCAAGTCTTTGATAACTCTGTTGTAATCTTGTATTTTAAGTTGACTTTCAGGAATCAAATAGGTTAAAAAATGATTATGAGAACTGTTTGTTGGAGTCTTTTGTTCACCGTTCATCTCTTTCGCTAAAAGCGCTGAGGAAGCGGAGCGATGATGACCATCGGCAATATAAAGACTATGAATGTTTTCAAAGGCTTTTTGAATAAAACTCACCTCTTTTTTAGTTTCAATTCGCCAAAGTTTATGGGTTTCATTTTCCGCATGCCAAGAGTTTATTTCAGTGGCGTTAGATTTTGCACTTAAAACCACAGTTTCAACAGTCTCGTTATCTGGATATGTTAGAAGCACTGGAGCCGCATTGAAGCGTACTGTTTTGAGATATGTTTTAAATTTGTTTTCTCGTTTCGAAATAGTTGCTTCGTGTTTTTTAATTACATTCGTTTCATAATCATCCACATGAGCGGCGGCTAAAATGCCACAAAATCGGAGTCCGTTTTCTTGTTGAGTTTCATATATATAGAATGCAGGAGTAGGGTCTTTAATGAGAACTTTAGTGGTTTTAAAATCTTCATATTTCTGTTTGACTAATTCGTAACGTTTTGCAGATTCGATTGCAACTTTGGTGTTTTTTTTTAGATTAATAATACTCAAGAATGAATCTGGATTATTTTTTAAATTATCCGCTAATTCTATTTGAGAATAGGTTCTATACGACTTTGAACTGAAATTTGGAAGGGTCGTTTTTGATGGACGAACCGCTCTAAAGGGACTGATTTTCGCCATTTTTACAATCGGAGTTTTAGGGAGTTTTTTAAGAAAATTGGGCAGCGACCTTGATCGCTTTACTTTCGGTCGAATACTGATAAAACCCTTCTCCTGTTTTTTTACCGTATTTTCCGGCTCGCACCATATTTACTAACAATGGGTTTGGGGCATATTTAGGGTTTTTAAATCCGTCATTCATCACTTCTAAGATCGATAAACAAACGTCTAGTCCAATGAAATCAGCTAGTTCTAATGGGCCCATAGGGTGAGCCATTCCAAGTTTCATAACGGTATCAATTTCTTTGACCCCTGCCACTCCAGTGTATAACGTTTCGATGGCTTCATTGATCATTGTCATTAAAATTCGATTGGCTACAAATCCAGGGTAATCGTTTACAATTACGGGCGTTTTACCAATTTCTTCACTTAGTGAAACAATAAAGTGTATCACTTCTTTTGAGGTATTATAACCGGCTATGATTTCCACCAATTTCATGATGGGCACAGGATTCATAAAGTGCATTCCAATCACGCGTTCTGGTCTTGAAGTGGCCGCTGCAATTTGTGTGATGGAAATAGAGGAGGTGTTGGTTGCTAAAATGGTATCTTCTGGACACGCTTCATCTAATTGTCTGAAAATTTGAAGTTTTAAATCTACATTTTCAGTTGCTGCTTCTACAACTAAGCTGGCATATTCAACCCCTTCATTGATATCGGTAAAGGTTGAAATGTTAGCGAGTGTTTTAACTTTGTCAGATACCTCTATTTTCTCTTTAGCGACTAAACGATCCAAGTTTTTTGAAATTGTTTCAAGTGCCGATGAAAGCGCCGTTTGATTGAGATCAATTAGCTGAACTTTATAACCTGCTTGCGCAAACGTATGCGCGATCCCATTTCCCATGGCTCCCGCTCCAATAACTGCAATATTTTTCATACCTATTTTATTTAAAAACAATCTATAATTTGATGGGCAACCCTCAAAGCATCCGTGCCATCCCTTAGTGTGACTACTGGTTTTGAGTTGGTGTTGATTGCATTTGCAAAGCTTTCGAGCTCTTCTAAGATCGCATTATTTAGTGAAATTTCTGGATTTTCAAAATAGATTTGTTTTTTGAGTCCTTCTGCATTTTGTAGGATCATATCAAAATCTCCTGGAACTTCTGGGGCATTTTTCATTTTGACAACCTCCACTTTTTTTTCTAAAAAGTCAACACTGATATACGCATCTTTTTGGAAAAAACGACTTTTTCGCATATTCTTCAGCGAAATACGACTTGCTGTAAGGTTCGCAACACAACCATTTTCAAATTCAATTCGTGCATTGGCAATATCGGGCGTTTCACTTATGACTGAGACGCCACTTGCGGTGATGTTTTTGACAGGAGATTTCACGACACTTAATATAATGTCAATATCATGAATCATCAAATCCAAAACCACAGGGACATCAGTTCCGCGAGGATTAAATTCAGCCAAACGATGGGTTTCTATGAACATCGGAGCTTGAATGTCGTCTTTAACCGCTATAAACGCTGGGTTGAAACGTTCTACATGCCCAACTTGACCTCTAAGATTGTTTTCAGAGACTAAAAGACGAATATGCTCGGCTTCTTCGACCGTATTTGTCACAGGTTTTTCAATAAAAACATGTTTCCCTTTGGTGATCGCTTTGATCGCACAGTTATAATGTGAAAGTGTTGGTGTAACAATGTCTATGACATCTACCGCATCTATGAGTGCTTCTAGTGAATTGAAATAAGTGTGTCCAAGTTCGAATTCAACCTTTTCACCGTTAGATTGATCAGGGTCATAAAACCCTATTAGTTCATATTTTTCAGATTGCTGAAGTAATTTAAGATGAATTTTACCTAGATGACCTGCACCTAATACGCCTGCTTTTAGCTTCATTTTATGAATTTTATGTAAAACTATGATTTTTTTGTAGTTAATTTTAAAATACACCCTTAAATAAATCAAAAAATTCGTTTTTAAAACCGATGTAGAATGTGTTATTAAACGAATGAATAGCTGTCATTTAATTTTTTTAGGACAGATTCTCGATTTTTTTTGTGGTGTAATTATCCATTTATAACACAAATTCGACCGCTTATTACGTCATTACGCTGTTTGTTACACAGCTACATTAAATTATAATACAATACTTTTGTTGTATTAATTATTGAAATAAATAAACAAATGTCACATAATATTCAGTCCATCATTGCGATTTGTTTTCTGTTTTTAACGAATATTCTTTTACCACAGGAATCGTTATTTCAGTCTCCAACAGTGGTAAAATCTGTATTGACATCAGCGGGTTCTAGGGCTGTATCGCATCAATATACCGATGCCACTGGCGTAGAACGAACGACAAAAATTCAACAGAGTATTGGTCAAAATGGGGTTGTAGGATTGTCGTTCTTATAGATTTTCATGATAACACATCAGGTGTTCTTCATTTTACTTTCACCGACGGTACAAATACTCCATTTCCAGCGAGTTATGAGGGAACAGCTGTTATGAATAATAGTAATAGAACCTACGGATCAGTACCGTCAAGAGCCTATATAACAATTACAGTGAATACTACGGTACGATTACTTTGTACTGGTACAGCTGGCGGGGGGACCAATAGGGGTAGAATTAAATCAGATAACGGCCAGAGCAGGATTATCATAAAAAAAATTAATTAAGACAAGAAAGCGGATAAATTTGACAAAATTTAGGGTTTACACTATCTTTGTTTTTTAAATATGAAGATTAGTCTTCTGCTCAAACTCATTTTTGAAAGATACGTTTAAACATAAAGGACTTCGCAAACAATTGGTGGCAACGTTAGTGGCTAAAGGAATTTCAAATTCAGCGGTCTTAGAGGCTATTGGATCGATTCCACGGCATCTTTTTATGGACTCTAGTTTTTTGGACCATGCGTACCAAGACAAAGCGTTTCCTATCGCAGCAAGTCAAACTATTTCACAGCCCTATACCGTTGCATTTCAGTCTGAATTATTAGAAGTTAAGCCTGCCGATAAAATACTTGAAATAGGCACAGGAAGTGGGTACCAAACCGCTGTATTGTGTCTGTTAGGAGCCCATGTGTATAGTGTTGAACGTCAGTTAGAACTCTTTAAAAAAACCAGTAAATTTCTACCCAAAATTGGCTATATCGCAAAGCGACTCATTTTTGGAGATGGTTACAAAGGACTCAAAGACGAGGCCCCGTTTGATAGCATCATCGTCACCGCTGGAGCACCTTTTGTTCCAAAACCATTGTTAGCACAATTGAAAATTGGAGGCCGATTAGTGATCCCTGTTGGAGATGTTGATCAAATTATGACCCTTTACATTCGAAAAGGCGCTAAAGAATTTGAAAAACACGAATTAGGGAATTTTAAGTTTGTTCCGCTTTTGGAAAATAAAAACTAGAAATTAATCCCAAATAAGACCCCGTCATTCACAAATCCACTTTGATACGATCGCACATAGTCCACTCTTAAAAAACGGTATTTTTTCCAACCGATATTATTAATTCCGATGCTCACTTCTTGATACGGGCTTTGAAGTTTTGTTGAAAATCCATGTAGCCCTACAATCAAGTTGTAGTTGAGTTTATTAATCAATGGGATCTTCCCTAAAATATAGCCATTAAAATCGTGCTCCACATGGTATTCTAAATAATTTTCGGACGTACTAAAATCATAATACGCTAAGTTTTTAAATGACGTCAAATAATTACCACTCAAATTCACATGGGTCTGATTGCCATTAAAATGCTTAAAATCCATAAACGCTAACTTGGAGTTCTCAAAAAAGGTGCCTCCCAAAATATTGTAACTAAAATCCCCTTTGTTTTCAAGGTTAAAGTTTTGAGATAAATTAACACTTAAATGGTCATAATTATAATCAGAGTGGGTAGCACCCATTCCTTTTTCAAAACTAAAATTTAACTTCGGGTATTTAGGTGTGTTTAGGTTGTATTTATTCCCTGGATAGCTGAGATATTTTTGCCCAAATCGAATAGCCCCATCGAATTTAAATTTTATCAGGTTATGATTTTCAAAGGGTGCAGACACAAAATTCATGGCATCTTTTGGATTGTTACTTGTGTATGATTTATCATCCTGATTTAGAGTTGTGTAATCCGTGCTATTAAACAATGCCCTTCGGTTTTCAAAACTGACAGAAGTCCCAATCCTGAAACCATTAAAAAGTTCTTGACCATAGCGTGCTTCTACAAATCGTTTTTCAAATAATTTCATGTAATTATCTTCAAAAAATAAACTACTTACTTCGTTCACAAGCTTCGAAATAGGTTCTTGATCATTATACTGTTGTACTTTAATTCCTGCACTAAGTCCCACATTTAAATCATCGATATTGTTAAATTTATATCGAAATCCAAATGTGCCAATAAGCTTATGTGTATCAAAACTGTAATTGATCTGACTTTGAATTTTAAGGAATTTTTTAAACTCATCATACCGTTTGGTGTAGTCGATCTCTAAGTTTGAATTGAACCCTTGAACCGTATTAAAATTGAACCCTTTTAAGGGACTACTGATGCTAAATTCGTTGTGTTCAAAAGAATTTTCATACGTATATCCTGAAATTAAATTACCAAACTTAAATGTATTGTTTTTGGTGTCTACCGAATCGAGATAGATTTTGGATTTTTTTAAAGTTTGAATACTATCTTTT
>Ga0209833_1002773_pt1 | contig 10270 bp, 9 predicted proteins | sample COGITO_mtgs_1105_3_FD_184797 | JGI IMG/M metagenome (GOLD analysis project Ga0209833, IMG submission 184797) | Pelagic marine microbial communities from North Sea - COGITO_mtgs_110506 (SPAdes) (version 2) | ecosystem: Environmental > Aquatic > Marine > Epipelagic ... | reverse complement strand
GCAATTAATTTATACAATGAAATAAGATTACATTTATCTTTAGACTATAAAACACCGAATATGGTATATTTAAAAACAGCATAAATTCAATTTTAACCTGTAGCCATATTTCAGGACAAGACATTTGAAATGAACAAATTTCTCATAACTATTCAAGGATTCTTCATTAACTCAAAAACATATAAACGAAAAAAATCGTCTAATTAGTTGTAGTATTAAGAATAATACTCTATAAACTTAACAAATAAGTACAAAACCCTTTCCATGTATATTTTTAATTTCTATGGATTTATCACGACTTAAATATTGTCGCAATTTTGAAATAAACACATCCATGCTTCTTCGATTGAAATAATCATTATCACCCCATATTTTTTTTAATGTCTCATCTCTTGAAACAATTTGATTTTTATTTTTGCATAGCTCGGCTAAAATCAAAGATTCTCTTTCAGTTAATCGCTGAATGTTATGATCAACTTGTAGTATTTGATTTGAATGATCGAAGGTGTAGTTCCCAATTGAATAGACTTCTTGATTAGTTTGAGTACTCCGCTTTAAAATCGCATGAATTCGTGCAATTAATTCTTCTTCATCAACTGGTTTCACCAAATAATCATCTGCTCCTAACTTAAAAGCTTTTAGTTTATCAACTTTTAACGATTTTGCAGTTAAGAATAATAATGGTATTTTTTTTGAAATATTTCTGATGTGTTTTGCAACTTCGAATCCATCTCTTAAAGGAAGCATTAAATCCAAAATACATATGTCTGCATCTGTAAAATGATCTATCGCTGTTTGTCCATTTATTTCAAGTTGAACTTTGAAGTCGTGTAATTCTAAGTATTCTTTCAGGATGTATCCCAAATTGGTGTCATCTTCTACAAGATAGATTTTTTTCATATTACTGGAAATTCTATTTTTATTTGAGTTCCATTTGTACTTTCGACCGAAACTGAACCATTAAATTTTTCTACAATCATTTTCACATATGATAGACCAAGACCAAACCCTTTTATGTTATGAATATTTTCTGTGTTCACTCTAAAAAATTCATTAAATATATTCTTTTGATCCTTTTTTGAAAGTCCAATCCCATTATCTGCAAACACTATAGTAACTTGTCTTTCAGTGCTTTTTGTGCTTATATTAAAGTCTAAGTTTTTATCTGAATATTTCAAAGAATTATCAAAAATATTATATATCACATTTTTCAGATGTAATGGATCAATTTCTATATGATAATTTGTTGCATTTAATGTTTTTGAAATCGTTGCATTCTCGTCAATTAATTTTAATTCTTCGCAAAGAATATTGAGAATGTTATGAACATCAACAACTTCCTTCAAAAATTCTATTTTTTCAGATTTTAATAAACTCATTTCTAATACTCGTTTTACATTATGTTTTAACCGTTCATTTTCACTATAAATAAGGTTTAAATACTTTTTTAGTTTTTCATTTTTATCAAACACATCAAATTTAAACATTGTTTTAGCTGCAATAGAGATCGAAAATATTGGAGTTTTTAACTCATGAGTCATATTATTTATAAACTGTTCCTTCATTTTAGAAAGTCTATTTTGTTTTATTAAAGTGAAAATAGTGTAGTAAGATGATACAATTAACAAGCTTGTAAAAATAAACGATACCAAAATTTGAATCCATATCTTTTGAAGATGATAACTCAGATTATAATCAGGAAAACCAAGTTTTATAATAATATTATTTGTTCTCAAACGTATAACGTATTCAGATTCGAAATCACCTCCCAAAACAAATTCAGGTTCAGACTTATAATAGATTGAATATCTAACATTCTTCAATTCGGAAAGCGTAGCTATTTTTTCTTCGAGTAATGGAAAGGTTTCTTTATAACGTTTCTCTGAAAGTAATAAATTAAACTCTTCAGGAAGCTTATCTCCAGGATCTAAAGCTTCTCTAATTTTTCTTAAAAGTAGCGAAACATCATTTTTGAAAAGACCTTTTTTCGTTTCATATGTTGTTATTAGGAATAACATTTGAAACACAATTAAGACTATCAGTGAAATAGTTGTTATGCTATATAGAATTTTTATTTTATTCATTGTTAACCCTTAATTAGATTTAACAATATACATTTTTTCATTAAACAATAAGGTACTTAACATTTTACTAACACTGTTTAACTTCTTGTTAACCTCTCATTAACCCACATTCATAAAAATGACTTATATCTTTGGCTTTTAGCAATTTAAAAGTTCTTATTATGAAAACACTACTTGTTACAATTACAATCTTCCTTTTTACCATTACGGCAAATGCTCAAAAAGAAGGAACAGAAAACAAAGCAATTAAAAAAACAATTTTAAACTATATTGAAAATTTTTTTGAAAACAACTTTGATGAAATGAATAAATCATTGCATCCTCGACTTTCAAAAAGAGGTTTAAATCAGAACGGTACTACGTTAAGCGGTGATTTTCCTCCTAGAAAATTAAAAGAACTTATGTCAACGAAACCAAAGTTTGTATTAAAACGTCAAAACAACGTTGTAGAAAATATTTCCGTCTTTGGAAATATGGCTAGTGCATCACTATTAACGGGATACCCTAACGTTAGATGGGTTGAATATATTCATCTTGTAAAACTAGGTGGTGATTGGAAAATGATTAATGTGTTTTGGGAATTCGAAAAGAAGAAACAGTAAAGTCAGTATATAAAGCTGTATAAGTTTTATGGAGTGACTAAGTAATAAACGTTTAACCTCTTGTTAATCCACACTCTCAAAAAAGACATATACATTTAATAATCAATAAATTACATTAAAAAACTCTTTATGAAACACTTTTATATTCTATATGTAGTTATAACACTTACCTGTTCTCAATCAACGATCAGTTCTCAATCAACTTCAAGTAAAATTAATGAAGTAATGAAGTTATACCATGAATACGGTTTGTTTTCAGGAGCAATTTTAGTTGCTGAAAATGGAAAACCCGTTTATCAAAATTCGTTTGGTTTGGCCAATTTAGAATTGGATGTACCTCATACGTCTGATATGAAATTTGTCATTGGGTCGATGACAAAACAATTCACGGCTGTATTAATTTTACAGATGGTAGAAAACGGAAAAATGAAGCTCGATGATCCTATTATTAAACACATTCCAAACTATCCAACCACACGTGGAAATGATATTACAATACATCATTTACTGAGCCATTCTTCAGGCTTGCATCATTGGGGAGGCATTGATGGCTTTATAGGAAGTAAAGATCTACATCATTATGAAAAAGATTCCATCATGAATTTGTTTACAACTTTAAAGGAACGAAATAAACCAGGCGAAAGGTTCAGATATAGTAGCATTGGGTATTATCTACTTGGAATAGCCTTAGAAAATGTGTCAGGAAAAACATATAAAGAGTTACTTCAAGAGAAAATATTTGATCCATTAAAGATGGTAAACTCTTCATTATATAATTCTAACGAAATCATAAAAAACAAAGCAACTCCTTATCGCTACAATTTTCTTACTGCTAAATATGATAATGCTGAATATAGAGACCCTTCAACGACATTTTCAACTGGAGGAATCATAACTACAACTAATGATTTGTTAAAATGGGATCAGGCACTTTACACTAATAGTTTATTATCAAAAAGTTCTATTGAGTTATTATTAAAACCAAATTTCGATAGATATTCATACGGATTTAACGTGAATCTTAGAGGTCAGCATTCTGATTTAAATGTCAGATGGCATGGTGGTTTAGTAACAGGCTATAGGTCTCAAATTGTTCGATTAATCGATGAAAATAAAACAATTATTTTTCTTACAAATAGAAGAGATACTGATGCAAATGGAATAACAAATAAACTAGTTAGTATTCTTTTTAATAGAGAATATGAATTGCCTAAAAAATCATTATTCAAATTAATATTAGAAAAAACAGCAAATGAATCTGTTGAAGGTGCAATTTCTGAAGTGAATCGTTTGCATAAAATTAAACCTGAAAACTATTCATTAAACGATATACAAATTATTCGCGCTGGATTAGAATTAAAAAGTGATGGTGCTTATAATAAGGCTATAAAATTAATGGAGGCTGCCTTGGAACTTTATCCAGAGACATCATATAAAATATTTTCACTCTTTCAAATTGCTCAATGTTATTCTGAATTAAAAAACAGTAACAAAGCTAACGAGTTTGCTAAAAAAGTATTGGCAATTGATGAGAATCATCAAGGTGCGAAAAATCTTTTGACAGAACAATAGTAAAAGCAGATCGAGTTCAATTGCTGTTGCATGTAAAACAATTTGGAATTACAATGAAAAAAACGAAACATATTATAACGTTATTATTACTGACTACTACATTAGTTTTTTCTCAAACTACAAAGATTAATCAACCAGTAGAAAATGATACAATAAAAATACTATTCATAGGTAATAGTTATTCCTATTTTAATAGCCTATCCCAACTTGTAAATGGCATGGCAAAGGATAAGTTTCCTTCTAAAATCGTTAAAACTAAAATGATTTCTCAAGGAGGAATAACTCTAAAAAAGCATTGGAAAAAAAGTAAGGCCTTAAATGAGATTAAAAAAGAAAAGTGGGATTTCGTTGTACTTCAAGAACAAAGTACTCTTGGAACGGGAGTATCTATTGATTCAAAAAATTATTTCGGCGAAATGGATACTTTTTTTGAATACGCTAGAAATTTTGATTCAGAAATAAAAAAGATTGGAGCTAAAACGGTTTTCTATATGACATGGGCAAAAAAAAATAGCAAAAAACAGCAAAAGTATCTAACCTATGCTTATATGACAATAGCAAAAAAACTCAATAGCCTTGTTGCTCCAGTAGGACTAGTTTGGGATAAACAACGTGATAATAATGCATTTGATTTATACATCTACGATGGTGCACATCCCTCTATTTATGGATCTTATTTGGCTGCAACAACTTTATTTGCAACCATATTTAAAACAAACCCAATTGGTCTTTCTGAAAAGATAGAGGGCTATAAATTAGAGAGCTCTGGAAGGCCATCAACTAAAATGGAAACTTTGGCTAGTATTACAAAAACTGATGCCAATACAATTCAAACTTCGACATGGAGTATTATTAATTCATTAAAAAAAACAAATGGTTATTTAGATATTACAGAACCTAAATTAGAATATTCCGTTCCAACTTTGCCTACAGGTATAAATATAACAAATAAAAACATTGAAGGTAGATGGTATGGGAAAACTAAATATTTACGCTCTAATAATATTGGTACAATCATAGACATTAAGAACTTAAAAGGTACATGGGAGGTTAATCTTCTACTTTATAGTCCTGATGAAGTAAATCGTATAAAAGCTGAAAACATTAAAATTGTTGGAGATAAACTATCATTTACTTATAAAGGCTTCAGGGAATCAGAGGTAAGCTTCATTCTTAATGGAAATGAACTTCTAGGAATATCTACATTAAAAATTGAAGATTATGTCTTTTATAATAATTGGAGACTCTCAAAAAATAAGATTCAAAATTCAATCGATTTAGAGGCTCATTCTAAACTTGTGGGGTCTCTTAATTCTAATATTGAAAAAATAGGTTATTTAAAAGCGATGTTAAATCAATATAAGGAGTATGGAAAATTGATAGGAGCAGAATATAAACCAATGTTAAATAACTTAAATACTAAAGGATATAATTTGTTGAATGCAGAAAAACTTCAAGAAGCTTTAAATATATTTGAATTAGCAATTGCTCTTTACCCTGAATCTGCAAATCCTTATGGTAGTTATGGTGAAGCACTAGTTAAATCAGGAAATAAAAAAAAAGCATTAGAGATGTATACAAAAGCTTATAGTATTGCAAAAAAAACTAATCATGAAAGTTTATCATATTTCAAAAAAAATATGATAAATTTAAAAAAAGAAATAGGTAATTAGGTTGTATCCAAAAGTTACCCTTATTAATGATCACATAAAAATGCTAAAGAAAACACTTTATAGTTATTATTCTAAAACCTCCGCTCAACGGCAAAAGGATTCAAATCTAATGATGATTTTTGTTTTCATAAAGAATCTTTTACCAAACAACAAGTAATCTACTGTTCTAGAGAATAAAAAATGAGTATCTTTAAGTAGACTCATTTTCATGAAAATACTACTTACAGGCGCAACTGGTTATATTGGTAAAAGAATCCTTCCATTGTTAATAAATGAGGGACATCATGTAATTTGTTGCGTGAGGGATATATCAAGGTTTCACCCTCCAAAATCTTTTGCAAATCACATCTCTATTATTGAGATTGACCTTTTAGATGAACTTTCTTTACACAAAATCCCTGATGATATTGATGTGGCTTATTATTTAGTACACTCGATGTCTTCATCTGGGAATTACCAATCGTTGGAGCATAAATCTGTTATTAATTTTCGGTATCAGCTTTCAAAAACAGCTGTAAAGCATGTCATTTATTTAAGTGGAATAGTGAATACTTCCAATCTATCCAAACATCTACTGTCAAGAAAATCTGTTGAAGATGAACTTCAAAAAGGAAGTTATCATCTAACATGTCTTAGAGCAGGAATTATTGTGGGGTCTGGAAGTGCCTCTTTTGAGATCATTAGAGATTTGGTTGAAAAACTCCCAATAATGATTACACCTAAGTGGCTTTTAACAAAATGTCAGCCCATAGCAATTAGAGATGTTCTTCGGTTTTTAACAGGTTGTTTACTCAACAAAAAAACCTACAATCGGAATTTTGATATTGGTGGAAGTGATATTCTAACCTATAAAGAAATGTTGCTTGGCTTTGCTGATGTTAGAAATTTAAAACGACTCATTATCATTGTTCCTGTAATGACTCCAAAACTGTCTTCCTATTGGTTGTATTTTGTAACCTCTACTTCTTATAAATTAGCGAGTTCTTTAGTGGATAGCATGAAAATTGAAGTCGTTTGTAGAAACGATGAAATCAATAAACTACTGAACATTCAACCTATATCCTACAAAGAATCATTGGTTCTTGCTTTTGATCGGATTGGAAATAACCAAATTAGCTCTAGCTGGAAAGATTCCTACGCGAGCAGTGGAATGAATATAAACATATCCGATTTTATTAAAGTTCCAGAATTTGGTTGCTTTATAGACAAACGAGTAATGAGTGTGGAAGATCGCACAGCATCAATAGAGAGAATATGGAGCATAGGAGGAGAGAATGGATGGTACTATGGAAATTGGCTTTGGAAACTTCGCGGTTATTTAGATAAACTGTTTGGAGGTGTTGGTTTAAGAAGAGGTCGTACAAGTCAAGTGGCTCTTTCACCGGGTGATTCTCTTGACTTTTGGAGAGTGCTATACGCTAATAAAAATGAAGGAAGATTGCTATTATTTGCAGAAATGAAACTCCCAGGAGAAGCATGGTTAGAGTTTAAAATTGAAGGAAATAATTTAATTCAAACTGCAACTTTTAGACCTTTAGGATTGGCTGGAAGACTCTATTGGTATGCGGTATATCCTTTCCATGGGCTAATTTTTAACGGAATGATTAAGAATCTTACAAAAGGATAACAGTCGAACATAAATTTACCTGTGTTCCTTGATTCAAAACTCACAGTAATTCCAACATTTTTATTATCTACATCAAAACCTCCTCTCAACATCAAAAGGACTCAAATCCAATGATGGCTTTTGTTCTGAAATAATTTCGGTAATTAGTTTTCCTGTGGCAGGTCCTAGACTCCAACCCATCATGGCATGTCCTGTGGCAATGGTTAGGTTTTTATATTTCGAAGAACGACCAATATAAGGCAATCCGTCTGGGGTAACAGGACGTAAGCCACATTGTGCCTCCGATTTTTCTTCCTCAGTAATTTGCAATCCTTTATAATAATCTTGTCCAGCTTTGGCAATGGCATTAACCCGAACAGGATTCATTTTATGATTAATGCCTGCAATTTCCATGGTGCCTGCAAAGCGCGTAAATCCGTCCATTGGAGTCACTGCTACTTTGGCTTCTAATAAAACCGTTGGCATGGTAATATTTGTTTCTCTTGGCACATTAATTCGGTAACCCTTCCCCGCTTGTAGTAGCATTTTTATTCCGAGTTTTTGAGTCAACAACGGACTCCAACTTCCTGCCGCCATCACAACCTCATCGGCCTGAACTTCTCTTTTGTCTGTGATGATTTTTGAAATCGTGCTGTTCGAAACTTCGATATCTTTCACCTCTTCATTTCCTAGAATTTCAACACCTTTGGTTTTCAAATAACTCAACATTTCTTTCATAAAGTCACCCGGTGTCATATGCGCATCGGAATGAAAATAGACAGCCCCTTTAACATCTAAATTGGCTTTGGGTTCTAACTCAGCAACTTGCTTCGCAGACAAGTTTTCTACTTTTAATCCGAGTTCCATCGCTTTTTGTCCCACTTCCCATTCTTCCTCGCCTGCTTTTTCATCTTTATAGGCCATTAACAAGCCTTTTCGTTCGTAGTGGAACTTCATGTCGCCCGAAGCTTTCATGTCTTCATACAGCTCTCTACTAAAGATGTTGATGTCTTTAATCACAGGAATGGATTGTACTACTTTCCTTTTATTTGCAGAACGTTTAAAGGCTAATCCCCATTTTATAAAATCGGCATCCAATCTAGGTTTCACGTAAAACGGACTCGCAGGATTCAACATCCATTTCAATCCTTTGGTAATAATTCCTGGTGCTGCCAACGAAATAATATGACTCGGTGTAATATAACCCGCATTCACATACGAAGCTCCGCTTGAAAAATCAGATTTATCAATAACTGTTACTTGATACCCTTCTTTTTGAAGATAGTATGCTGAAGATAATCCGATAATTCCGCCGCCTATGACAATAACTTTTTTCAATGATTTAATGTTTTGTTCCTGAGTTTTCTTGCTTTTGATATTTCTTATAAATATTTAAAAAGACCTCTCGACTCCGCTCGAGGTGACATCTTATGAATAATCTAAATTACCGAAAATCCGTGTGCATACGGATCGTCTTTATCATCAATAATAATGGTGTTGTATCCATAAATCTTTGCCCAACCTTTTACACTTGGAATTATTGCAGGAAAATCACCTATGTTCGTTTCTTCTTCTACGCATCCTACAAAAGTGCTTCCTATAAAGCTTTCATGAATATACTCCTCACCTTTTTTGAGTTTTCCTTTGGCGTGTAATTGTGCTAGTCGTGCCGATGTCCCTGTTCCACAAGGAGAACGATCGATGGCTTTCTCTCCATAAAATACGGCGTTTCTACCATCTGAATTTGGGTCGATTGTATTTCCTGTCCACAATAAATGCGTGACATCTCGAATGCTTTCATCTTCTGGATGAATGAATTGATCTGGGTATTTTTCTTTGATTCTATTTCTCACTACTTGAGAATATTGAACAATTTGACTTGCAGTAAAATCGTGAATTCCAGAGAAGTTCTTTTGAGGATCTACAATGGCATAAAAATTTCCACCATAAGCAACATCAAATGTAATTTCTCCTAATTCTGGGCATTCTACTGTTAAGTTTTCAGCCGCCAGATAACTCTTTACATTGACCAACTTTACCCAATCTACTTTATCTCCTGTTTGTTGGTATTCTATTTCTACCAAACCAGCTGGGGCTTCCATTCTAATTTTTCCAGGGATTTTAGGTGTGATTAAACCTTCTTCTAATCCAATAGTGATGGTTCCAATAGTCCCATGCCCACACATAGGCAAAGAACCCGATGTTTCTAAAAATAAAATAGCAAAATCATTTTCTGGATTGTGAGGCGGATATAAAAAAGAGCCGCTCATCATATCATGACCACGAGGTTCAAACATTAACCCAGTACGAATCCAATCGAACTCTTTAATAAAATGTTGTCGCTTTTCACTCATGGTATTTCCAACCAATGGAGGATGTCCACTTTTTACAACCCTTACTGGATTACCACAGGTATGTCCATCAACACATTCAAAAACTGATCTACTCATTTAATTTTTTATTGATGTAATTCCCAACTCTGGTTTCCAAAATTGATAAAGTAACCGTTCCTTCTCCTAAAATCACTTCATGAAAATCTCTCACATCAAATTTTTCTCCAAGATCCTCTTCAGTCTGCTTTCTGAGTTGTCTTATTTTTATTTCTCCAATTTTGTACGAAAGCGCTTGTCCTGGCCAAGAAATGTATCTGTCTGTTTCTGTAGTTACTTCATGAATAGACAATGCCGTGTTTGAAGCCATATAATCAATGACTTGCTGTCTAGTCCAGCCTTT
>Ga0209833_1002746_pt1 | contig 10324 bp, 18 predicted proteins | sample COGITO_mtgs_1105_3_FD_184797 | JGI IMG/M metagenome (GOLD analysis project Ga0209833, IMG submission 184797) | Pelagic marine microbial communities from North Sea - COGITO_mtgs_110506 (SPAdes) (version 2) | ecosystem: Environmental > Aquatic > Marine > Epipelagic ... | reverse complement strand
TCTTAAGAAAGTCAATACAAATAATGTATTAAATAGTATTGTCCGTTATCTGCCAATTTATGTTATCTGGACGGCTATTGTTATTTTCTTATTTCCAATTATTTTTAATTTTAAATAAGATGAATTTAAATTTTATTATCAGATTAATTAAAAAATTATTTTTTTATTTTTTGTTGTTTACAGGCATTATTCTTTCAACATCTCATTTAGGGGATAATTATATGGGAATTAGCGATGAGGAAGGATATCTTTTGACTATTGGCATATGTTGTTTAGTTGCTTTCATTTTAGAATATTTAATTCCAAAACTTAAACCATAGGCATATCTTCTTCTTTTAATTCAGCTATTTCTAAACCACGTAAGTAGGTTAAAATTAAAATGTATATTTAAACTTGAGATTTTGTATTTTAGTGTTTAAAATATACGTAATGAAAAAAATAATATTATTACTCCTAATGATACTCCCTGTTGTATCATTTGCGCAAGACAAAAGCACCTACTTTATTCACTTGAGCTCAGACCCTATGATTAATCCAAGTGCAGCAATAATGTCAATTAACGCTGCTAATGAGGCACTAAAACAAGGTCACAAAGTCATATATTTTGCAGCTGGTGATGGAGTAAGAATTTTAATGAATGATGTTTTAAACAATTTACATACCGTAACACCTCATGGAGGAGGATTTGGTAAAATTAGCCAAATGGCAAAGAAAAAATTATTAGAGTTTTCTAATAATGGTGGAGTAATTCACGTTTCAGAAGGCTCATTTAATACTTTTGGCATCAATCAAAATAATTACAGTAACCATTTGATTGAAGTTAAAAATATAAATTGGAGTTATCCAAAAGAACTAATACAAGAAAGTTCGAAAGCAGATATTGTTTTTTCCTACTAAACCACAGGCATCTTCTACAGATATTTTAATTAAAAAACTAAATGTTGTAAATTGGGGGATATAAATTAAATTTAAATATTATGAATAAGTATATAATCAAAAGAGAAATTCCGAATGCTTCAGAAATACCAAGAGAAAAACTTGATGAAATCGGGAATGCTTCAGAATCTGTTTTAACCGAAATGAGAAGCGAAGGAAAACAAATTGAGCAAGAAGTAAGCTACGTAGCTGGAAATAATGTTTTTTGTGTTTACAATGCTGACTCAGAAGAGACAATCAAAGAACACGCTAATAGAGCTGGAGTTCCAGCAAATGAAATAACCCTAGTTCCGAATATCTTAAGACACAATACCAGCAAAGGTTAAACCATAGGCATATCTTCTTCTTTTAATTAAGTAAATCTTATATTAGTTTAATGTTTAATAACTCAAGGTCTATTTCTGTTACTCAAAAAATAGATTCTTCAGCTTTAGGACTTTGGGAAATAATTTCAAAACCAGGAAATCTAAACCTTACCCATCCATTCTGTAAAAAAAATGACATAATTAAATGGGATGGCAAAGGGTCAAAAGATATTCTAATTTATTTGAATGGATTGACTTATTTTAGAGAGATCACAGATTGGAATAATCAAAAGGGTTACAGTCTGATAATTGGTAGAAAAAGAGGACCAAAATCAAAAGTAATCTGGCAAATAAACTCAACTAATAATTCAGTTTTTTTGACAATTACTGTTTATCCTTATCTATTGAATAATTGGCCAAAAATTATTTCTTGGTTACCCTTTGTATTATACATTAAACCAAAATTAGAAAATTACTTAAATTCAGTTATTGGTGGGATTAATTGGTATTTAATTAATAATAAACCAGTTCCAAAAAACTACTTTGGAACTCACTCCTGGTTTTCGAAAATTTAAACCCTAAACCATAGCTATCTTCTTCAGATAGTTTAAGTAAAAACTAAAACATTAATATTTTTATTACAAATAAAAAGCAAATATTTATAATATATTTTTTTAAACACTCTTAATTTTAATATTATTAATCAAAAATTATATAAAATGAAAAAACTATTTACACTTTTATTATTCGGCTTGTTTGTTAACACGGCCATATCACAAACAAATACATTTAATGTTTATTATTTTGATGTTGAACCGGGGATGGAATCATCCATTGCTGATGTTTTTGATTCTTTTTACGAAGGAGTCGAGTTTAAGTCTGGAGGAGTTTATTTAGAAAGAATGCAACGAGGTGATGTTTTAGGGACTCATAGAGTTGTTACATTTGGCGAACTTGGAAAATTTGGAGTTGCTGACGGACAAAAAACTAATCAAGATTGGCAGCAATTTAGGACTAATCGACTTAAATTTGTTAATGAAAGAGGTCCTAGCTATTCCGGTAGAATTACGCTTTCTAATGGTGTTGACCCTTTTAGTAAGGGTTATTTCCAGTTGTATGACGTCAAAGCTTACGAACCAGAAAAACTTGTTGCTGCACACTCTAAAGCAATGAAAGAAGTTTGGGACTATGAGGGTAATGCAATGTTATTTGGAACATATGATGTTGGAACACCTGGAGGAGCCACTCATTTTGCTGCTTTTGGTACTGATAATTTAGAATCTTTAATGCTATGGAAAGTTTACGTTGAAGGAAATACTAAAGGTCAGGCTGAATATTTCAAAAATAGAGGTAAAGTAGATGACATTACAAATTTTAGCTTAAGAATACTTAAACAATATGGTGGTTTTTAATAAAAATTTATCAGAAATTTTTGAAGGAGGTAGTATAATTATTACCTCCTTTTTTATTTAAACATAGCTATCTTCGCCAGAAATTTTAAGTAAAAACTAAATGTTATAAATTAGGGGTATGAAAAAACTACTACTGATTTTAGTAATTATAATAGCTTCATTAAATTTCTTATATACTTTTGGCTATCAAGGTGAGCCAATGAGTCAATTAGAGTTTTTGTCAAGAACACTTGGAAGTATCATTGTTCTCGTATTTTCATTAAGGCAATTAATGAAAAAATACAACCCTAAACCCTAGGCATATCTTCTTAAGGTAGTTTAAGTAAAAACAAAAGATGAGTTTGATTAAAATGAAAACAAACTTTTTTATGCAAACATTTGGGATTTTTGTTTGTCGTTCAATAAGAAGAACTATTAAAACCAACATTTCTAAACCATAGCCAAATAATTAAAATATTTACCAAAAAAATTAAAACAAATCTTTTTGAAACATTTAAATGATGTGTTAGGTTTGTGAATAAAACAAATAATATGAAAAATTATATCTACTTATTATGCTCAATATTCGTATTGACATCTTGTAAAGAAAGTGTAAAAACTGCTGGATTTTCTAACCTTGATGTATGGCAAAAAGGAATTACAATTGGAAATCAGGCAGATGTAGACACTTGGTTGGAATATGTCGAGCTACACAATCAAAGAGACTTAGACGGAATAAAAGCCTTAAATTCTAAAGAAATTCAAATATATGATGCCTGGGGAGGACTAACTCAAGGAAGTGAAGCGCATATTGAATTTTTAAAAAACTGGTTTGAAGCATCTGAACCAAAATTTAAACCAATATGGGGCACTGCTGTAACAGAGTTGGGCTACGAAACTGGAAGTATGGTTAAAAGTGTTTATGAAATGAGCTATAAAGAAGGTGATTCAACAGTTTATGTAAATCAAAATTATGACACTTGGATTGAAGACGGAAAAGTAATGGCTTTTTGGGTAAATCATAGAATGCTGACTGATAAAGAGCTAGAATCTTTAAATAAATAAACCAATTTAATTATGAAAAAGAACTTTTTTACATTTCTCCTGTTGCTAACTTTAATTGTTAGTTGTGATGAAACAAAAACAAACCTTTACAATCAAAATGAATTGATTTTTGTTGTTGAAATGAATTCAACTGAAAACAAATCTGCTGATGACATTGCAAAATTTTCACAGTATTATACTGATGCAATAGACAAAACAGAACCTAACTCACTAGGATGGGGTTTTTATCAGACAGGAGAAAAAATAATATTAATTGAAAGATATTTAGATTCAGAGGCAATGATGCAGCATGGTAAAAATGTTTCAGAAGGTGGTCCACTCGAAACACATTTTACAAAGTTTATGGAACACTTTGAAATTAATAAAATAGATGTTTATGGTAATTCAACTGATGAACTTAAAGAGTTTGTTAAAGCTTTTGGGTTACCTTTTTATTTCCACCCAGCATATGCGAAGTTTAGTAGAAATTAAATAAGCTTTAAATGCAATGGTATCTAAAACACAGAAAAAAAATATTGATAGCTACTATTAGTTACGTAATTTGTAGGCTAGTTTATTTATCTATGATATAGATTAATAAATTAAGTTTAATAATTAAAACAGATAAAAATGAAAAGAAAAATAAATGCAATTTGGTCAGGAGATGGTTTAGACGGTACGGGAACTTTAACTGCTCAAAGTGGAGCTTTTAATAATATGCCGTACAGTTTTAAGACCCGCTTTAAAAATGATGATGGCCAATTAGGAACTAATCCAGAAGAACTTTTAGCAGCTTCGCTTGCAGGTTGTTTTAATATGAAGTTAAGCTTTGTTTTGAATGAAGCTAACTTTAATCCTGAAGAATTAAGTACTGAAGCATTATTAAGTTTTGAAGATGGTGAAGTGACCTCAATAGACTTAAAACTTAATGCAAAAGTGCCAGGAGTAACAGATGAAAAATTTAATGAATTAGCAAATGAGGCTAAAGAAAATTGTCCAATTTCTGGGATTTTGAATTGTCAAATTAATTTAAATTCACATCTAGTTTAACTTCATTTTTTTAATATCTACATTTTAATTGACACAGATGTTACCATAGTTTTAATAAATAATTCAACTTTTTTATTTTTTTTTTAAACAAGTGTTAAAATAAATACAAAGCATAATTTTTATTATTTACTAGTTTTATGACTTAACTATTAAATTTTTAAAAATGAAAAACAACGTATTATTTATTTTATTATTTACATCTACATTTATTTTTAGTCAACACATTAACACTAGATTTATTGCTGTAGATAAAGGAGCAACTGAAAAATTTGAAAAAGGAGTTGCTAAAAAAACAAAGACTTTTAACTCAAAAGAAGGACAGCTTAGATTCTATACTTTTCAAGTAAACACAGGGTCAAATATGGGTAATTATATGAGAGTTAGATACGAAGACGAAATGAAGGGTTTTGATGTTAATCCGTCAAAAGAAGCTATGAAGCTTTGGAATGCTGAAGTTTCTGATATCATGACTAATATGGACGGAAGAATGCAATCTTTAAATAAAAATGCATCTCATGTAGTAGTAAGTCCATTCTCTAAACCATTAAGAACTGTAATGGAATATACATACAAAGGTGGTATGTCGGATGAGTTTTGGAGATTTAGAAATAATGTTGCCAAAGCGGTTAAGGAATCAGGAGCTGATATTTTTATGGAAGTATGGGGTTGTGCATCTGGATGTGGAGGAAACTCTGTAATGGTTGTGTTTGGACATGATAATTATGAAGGTTTAGCAATTGATAATTCAACTGAATGGGAAAAGGTTTACAATAAGTATAACGAACTAAATGGAGAAGGAAGCTATGATAAGGACATTAGTAATTATGGAAAATCATTAGAAATGTATGGCAGAAGTACGTACACTATGACTTTTAGACCTGAGATGAGTTCACCTGAAGTAATGTCTATAGATAATCTATACACAAATTAAGCCAATAATTACAAAAGCTCTTTTAATTTATAAAAGGGCTTTTTAATTTTTTAAAATGATTTAAGATCTTTTAATATCTCTTTTGATATCTTTTCTAACTGTTTTCAAGTATTTTTCTCGTTTTTTGTCCGAAACAAAAGGCACAGACCAAAATTGCTTGGTCTTAGTAAATAGGGATAAACTCCATCCAAAAACAAAAGAATAAACACCCATCACCAATCTCAATTTTACAGAATTTAGATAAAGAGTTATTACAGGAAGCGCAGGAGCTCCATGTGTTACATAAGTTCTAACAATTTTGTCACTTAAAAAAGGTTTTGGATATGCATAAAGTTTTGTAATATTAACAAATTTGTATGCAAAACCAGGTTCAAAAACCTCATCAAAAAATATTTCCATTCTTGGAGTTAATCTAAACCACCACACAGGAGAAACAAAATACATTCTTTCAGACCATGTTACTAGATCTTGATATTTCTTAATTAAATCAGTCCTAGGTCTGCTAAAGTCATCACGATATAAATCTATAATTTCTATCTCTTCATTATTGTTACTCAATTCTTCATTTATAGTTTTAAATATTCCATTGTAGCAAAATGATTCAATATTTGGGTGCCCAATTATAATTAGATTTTTCATGTTTTATTATTTTATTACAATAATGCAATGCAAAAGTAAACAACCATTATTGAAATACTTATTTATACTAAAAATTTTATTTTATTTTAACACTTAACACAATATTTATTTTCTAAATTTGCCTTTTAAATTTTCTATGCAAAAACTAAATATCCATCAAGAGTTACTTAAAGAAAGAGCCAAAAATACGGACTCCAATCAGCTAAGTGAAGTGTTAAAAAAAATCTGGGTAGAGAGTGATTTAAAATCTACTAACATTAAGGAAACTCTAAATTCAAAAAACGATAATAGTTATAATAGTCTGGATTTTGATAAAATGGATTCCAATAAAATTTTTCACGAAAAGACTATTGAAAAAATTTGTGTTGATTATAGGCTAAGATTTTTAGATACTAATTACTTTAAAGGTGAGTACCCTGATGATCTTAATCGTATTGTTTTAAACATTGAAAATAAGCACAACACGATTTTAAAAAACTTTAAAATCATAGCTCCATCTAAACTTTTTAAGTTACGCAGCCCTGATGATCCTCTTTTATTTGTACCAATTGGAAATGGGTATTATTACTTAATCCATAAATGGGGTAACGAAATGAAAAAGCTCAGAAAACTGCTTGTTTTGCCCTTTAAAAATTTAAATAACCTTTTGATTTTTTCCATTATTTTCAGTGCATTATTTACCGCTGGAGGTAAAATGATTTTTAACACTATGACAGATGCAGAGGTCTTTACCTTGTTTTTGTTTGCTGTAAAATCATTTGTATTTATTTTCTTTTACCTATTCTTTTTAGTTGGGAAGAATTTCAATCAAACTATTTGGAATAGCCGCTTTACGTCATTTTAATAGGTCAATAATATTAATCCAATTATTGTTATAATAAAATATACTGCTAATGTCATTGCCCCTGCATAATCTTTAGCTAAACGTTGACCTATCAATAAAAATATAAGGCTAAGACCTGAAAGTATAACTCCTAAAATTGCCATTTCCTTTAATCCAGAAGTGTGTAATTGATAAATCCCAATAATCATTAATAGACTAGCTAAAATTTCCATAATTAATATTATTGCTAACAATAAGGGGACTGAGTTTTTTAATGGAGAGTTTTTAAAATGAACTTTAATAAATGACAAATTACCTTTCCAATCAATAAGCTTATCAACTCCTGATTGCAAAAAAGTTACAATTAGAAACAATAGGATTAAAGTTTCTGCTGTGTGATTTAAAAAAACATTCATAATTATTTTATTTTCCTTAAAGATAGTATAAATCTAGGATGATATCTTTTAAGTATTAATTATAAAACTTTTATATTTAAAATTTAATACTACAAATTATTAGTAATAAGCCATTTCAGTTTAAAAATTTTATTGTTCATCAAGACAAAACTGCTATGAAAGTAGGAACAGATGGTGTTCTATTAGGAGCGTGGTGTTCATTAAATAACTCTCCCAAAAGAATATTAGATATTGGCACTGGTACCGGAATTATTTCCTTAATGCTAGCACAAAGATCAAGCGCTGTAACTATCGATGGAGTAGAAATTGATAAATCAGCATATGAGCAAACTGTAAATAATTTTGAGAATTCTAATTGGTCAGACAGATTATGTTGCTATAACGCTTCCTTTCAAAAATTTGCAGAAGAAATAAATAATGAAAAAGTAACATATGATTTAATAGTCTCTAATCCACCATTTTATAATGAAGATTATATTACTACAAACCCCTCCAGGAACAAAGCTCGTTTTACTGCATTTTTAACATTTAAAGAATTAATTCAAGGTGTATCAAAAATATTATCTAAATCTGGATTTTTTTCAACAATTATCACATTTAAGGATGAAAGTACATTTGTCAGTTTAGCACAACAACACAATTTATATTTAGATAAAATTTGTAGAGTAAAGGGGAATAAGAATTCTGACATTAAAAGAAGTTTGCTCACTTTTTCTTTTATTAAAAAAGAAATTAATGAAACTAATTTAATTATTGAAAATTCTCGTCATAAATACACTAAGGAGTATATAGAACTAACAAATAGTTTCTATTTAAAAATGTAGCTAAACCCACTCTTTATTTAATAAATACGTTGTAAAAAATTATGAAATTTAATATAGCATAAAAAGTTGCTGGTAGGATATTAACAAACTTATCTTTAATATCAATTCTTACAAAAATAGCTCCAACCATCATAATTGTTAAAATTAAAGAACTCCCAGCAAGAATATTATTGCTGTTTATTAGCGAATCATTACTATCAAATGTATTTATAACAAAAAGAGATCCGAATATTAAACCAGCTCCGCCAATTAGTTGAAAGCATCCAATCAACTTACGTTGATTACCATAACCCCACCTTTGAAATTCAGATATCATTCTTTTTGATCTAAAAGAACTAATTCCGTAAACTATAAATGAAATACCCGAGAAAAGAGAAATAATTAAAGTTATGTTCATTCCTTAAATTACCCCATAATTAAATGCAGCAATAAATAGCGACAGAACTAAAAAGATAAATGATGGCACATATTTAATCAATGGATTTTTCACTTTTATATGAGCTATTTGAGCACAAATCATAAAAAATGCCATACCAAGAGAAGCCTCAACTATAGGTAATCCCTCATAACAGATAGCTAATAATAAAATTGTTGCTAATGATATTTTAGAAGCGCCAACAATGTTTCTTAACAAGTCAGAAATGCCGTATTGTTTAAATTCTACTACTATATTATCATATCTGAACACCCATACTATAATGACAGATACAGAAACCACAAGTTGCGCTAAAGTTGCTAAATTTTCCATTAAATTAAATTTAAATATTATATCTAAATATATAAATTAAATATATAACATTGTAAAAAAATAACTACTAGATTAATTTATAATGAAATTTAAGCAGGTCACATTATTTGGAGCCACAGGACTAATAGGGAGCTATTTATTGGAATTTCTTTTAAAAGATTCTGATATTCATTTAATCAATGTTGTTGGAAGAAACCCCTTTCATCTCGAGCACGATAAGATTAATAATATAGTTATTGATTTTGAAGATGTTAGCTCAATTTCAAATTCTGTCACTGGAAGTGAAGCTGTTTTTGTATCAATCGGAACAACTATGTCTAAAGTAAATGGAGACAAAATAAAATATAAGAGTGTTGATTTTGATATAATATTTAATATAGCAAACGCTTGTAAGCAAAAAAACATTAACCAATTTATTTATGTGTCCTCCCTTGGTGCAAACGCCAACAGTTCTAATTTTTACCTACGCTTAAAAGGAGAAATTGATGAAGCTGTAGCAAAATTAAATTTAAATTCAACCTCAGTATTTAGACCATCTGTTTTATTGGGCAAAAGAAATGAGTCTAGGCCAGGCGAAAAAATCATGCAGTTTATAATGCCACTATTGGATTTTATGATACCATCAAATTCCAAAGCTATTAAAGCAAAAGATGTTGCTAAATCAATGTTTAATACTTCTAAAAATTATAAGAGTGGAGTTCGTATTTATCACTACAATGAAATTAAAGAGTTATAAGGTTTTTTTGTAGTAAACTTTCTTTATTTTTGTGTTTTTAAGAATTCATGCTAAAAAGTATATTAAGTATAATATTTGTTTTTTTACTGAGCTTACCAAATTTGATAAGTTTAGAACACTTCTTTGATGATAACCATCATCAAGTATGTGTTGAAGGTAAAGTACATTTTCATGAAAAAGAATCGGTTTGTATTAGCTGTGATTTTATTAGAAATTTACAAGAGGTCAAACTTTACCAAAATCATTTTAGTTTTATTGACAACCAATATATTTCTGTTAACTTTATTAATAGAAATGTAATATATTCTTCACAACATTTTTTAATTAGTTTTTCAAGGGGCCCACCTGTAGATATTTTTATCTAAAAATATTTACAATAAATCAATAAATTTTTATTCCAAAAAAAATAATTTATTAATGCAACACTGTTGCATTAAAGAATATTTTGTTTAAGTTTGCACCCGGAATAATTTTATAAACT
>Ga0209833_1002719_pt1 | contig 10393 bp, 10 predicted proteins | sample COGITO_mtgs_1105_3_FD_184797 | JGI IMG/M metagenome (GOLD analysis project Ga0209833, IMG submission 184797) | Pelagic marine microbial communities from North Sea - COGITO_mtgs_110506 (SPAdes) (version 2) | ecosystem: Environmental > Aquatic > Marine > Epipelagic ... | reverse complement strand
TACCCAGCTCGACATGCTGTTTCAAAAAAGTCAAAGACTCTTGGCTGCTCATATTCCACTCAGCCATTCGCCAGTAGCCTTGGATAAATTTTGAGAATTGCAGACCACTATCGGTCATTTGAATCTTTTCTAAATTAGCCATACGGTTCCATAATAATTTTAAACAGTTATCGCGCCACGCGACCATTTGACGAGTTTCAATGCAGCCGCTTCACGATGGAGTCGATTTAAAGCCCTAAGCTATTATCCAAGCCAGGACGCATATGCCCTGACTGCGTTAGCTTCAATGAAGCGGGGTGGGAGTTTTTATACAGTTTTTATACACCCAGGAAAGAGCTTTAATTATGAATAGCGTAACTGTATGTTTTATAAGGGAAAGTTGGTCGGGACGGCAGGATTTGAACCTGCGACCACTACACCCCCAGTGTAGTGCGCTACCAGGCTGCGCTACGCCCCGATTTAAGTGGCGCAATGATACAGGGACGGGCTGCTTTTGCAACCAGAATAGTCTTTGGCGGTTACTCTTTGTCGAGTAATGTCATTATGCCTTCGAGCTCGGAGATGGTTTGGTCGATCAGTTGCTTGTAGGGGGTTTGTTCATCTTTGGTTGATTCACCTTCAATACGCTGGCGAGCTCCGCAAATGGTAAACCCCTGTTCATAGAGTAATGAACGAATCTGACGAATTAGCACGACGTCTTGGCGCTGATAGTACCGGCGATTACCGCGGCGTTTAACTGGGCTCAAACTGGGGAACTCTTGCTCCCAATAACGCAGCACGTGCGGCTTTACCTCGCAGAGTTCAGCGACTTCGCCAATAGTGAAGTAACGCTTGCCTGGAATAGCAGGTAATTCGTTATTGTTACTTGGTTCCAGCATAGCTCTCTACTCGTGCCTTTAATTTCTGGCCTGGCTTAAAGGTCACTACTCGTCGTGCCGAAATGGGAATTTCTTCACCAGTCTTTGGATTGCGCCCTGGCCGACTGCTTTTGTCACGCAACTCAAAATTACCGAATCCAGACAGTTTAACTGGATCGTTATTTTCCAATGCTTGAGAAATTTCACTATAGAACATTTCGACGATTTCTTTGGCCTCTCTTTTGTTGAGACCCAGTTCATCAAACAACATTTCAGCCAAATCAGCCTTGGTTAAAGCACCCATTTTCTGCACCTAACTTATATGCATGGCACTGCCACGCAATAGTAGTCTCGACTCTAAACCCTTGGTTTTAATTAACCGCGGAGTTCAGCCTTAAATTTAACGTCGAGTTTCTTGACGACTCGATCGATCGCACCATTAATTTCTTCGTCTGTAAGAGTGCGTGAACCGTGCTGAAACGTCAAGCCCAACGCGAGACTTTTTCCTTTGTTTTCAATATCTTTGCTGACATATACGTCAAACAACTTTAAATCGACAAGATATTCTCCTGCAGCATCATGAGTCGTAGACATCAAATCAGCTGAGGCAACTTGAGAATCCATCAGGAATGCCAGATCACGGCGAACAGCTGGAAATTTGCTCACTTCTTTAACTTTCGGTAACCGACTTTCGCTGATCTTAGCCATCTCTACCTGGAACAGATAGACCGCCGTATTAAGATCTAATTGCGCTTGGAGCTTAGGATGTAACTGCCCTATCCAGCCGACCTGAACGCCATGTCGCGAAATCATTGCCGATTGGCCGGGGTGCAACGCAGGGTGATGGGCGGCGGTGAAACAAAACTGCTCGGCTAAACCGGTCAATGCCAGTACCGCTTCGAGATCACCCTTAATATCGAAGAAATCCACTTTGTCCTTGCCCGCGGTCCAGCCGGTCGGCGTGCGCGAGCCACAGATCAATCCGGCCAATGCCATATTCTGGGTTAACTCGCCATCGTCTCTAGGCACAAAACACTGACCCGCTTCGAAAATACGCACGCGAGTTTGTTGGCGATTGAGATTATAAATAGCCGTCGCTAATAAGCCCGGCCAGAGGCTGGTGCGCATCACTGACATATCCGCAGAGATAGGGTTCTGCAGCGCTACACCGGCTGTATCAGGATCAACCAACCTTTGTAGGTCTGGGTCAACAAAACTGTAGGTCACCGCTTCTTGATAACCGCTGGCAACCAGCTGCTGTCTAAAGATGCCTAGATCTTGTTGACGCTCTGGCTTAGCTCGCAGCTCAAGTGCCATCGTTGGGGTCGAGGTCGGCAGGTTGTTATAACCATAGATACGAGCAACCTCTTCAACCAGGTCCTGCTCGATGGCGAGATCAAAGCGCCAGCTCGGTGCTACCCAAGTGGAGCTCAGATCATCACGCGCTACAAAGACCAGCCCTAAACGGGTCAAAATATCATCGATATCATCTGCGTCAAACACCACACCCAACTGCTGTGTCAGGTGTTTGTCGCGCAGCTTTATCGTTGCTGGCGCAGGCAGATGCTCGATAGACTCGTTAATAACAACCGGTCCGGCCTGGCCACCGCAAATCTCCAACATCAGCGCTGTAGCGCGCTCAATCGCAGCGACCTGCAATTGCGAGTCAACACCTCGCTCAAAGCGATGCGAAGAATCAGTGTGTTTGCCATAGTTGCGTGCTTTACCGGCAATCGCTAGGGGGTTAAACCAAGCGCTCTCGAAAAGAATATCCGTCGTGTCATCGCTAACTGCAGACTCATCGCCACCCATAATCCCGGCCATCGCCAGTGCCTTGCTGTGATCGGCAATAACCAATGTTTGGCTATCTATGACGACTTCAGAGTCATCAAGCAGTTTTACTTTCTCGTCGCGACCCATGCGCACAACAATGCCGCCATCAATTTTTGCCAGATCGAAGGCATGCATCGGCTGACCTAACTCTAGTAGTACATAGTTCGTCACGTCCACTGCCGGACCGAGACTGCGCACACCACTGCGGCGCAATTTTTCCTGCATCCACTGCGGTGTTGCCTGGCGCAGATCAAGATTGCGTATCACACGCCCGACATAACGCGCACAACCTTCCGCTGCCTCTAATCTGATATCTATACTGTCATCAATGGTTGCCGCGACAGGAGCGCAAGCTTGCTCTATGACCGCCGCTTTATTGAGCACGCCCACTTCGCGAGCGAGACCACGAATGCTTAAGCAGTCACCGCGATTGGGCGTCAGGTCTACTTCGATAATATTGTCATTGAGCTCGAGATACTCAATCAGATCACTGCCTACTGAGGCATCAGAAGGAAGCTCCCAGAGACCTGCATCGTCGTCACCCAACTGCAATTCAGTCTGCGCGCAGAGCATACCGAAGGATTCAACACCTCTGAGCTTGGCTTTCTTAATCTTGAAGTCGCCGGGCAGCTTGGCGCCCACTGTGGCGAATGGCACTTTAATACCAGCGCGAGCATTTGGCGCACCACAGACTACCTGTGCGATTTCGCCGCCACCGGCGACCTGACAGACGCGCAGTTTGTCAGCATCTGGGTGCTGCTCTACTGCGATAATTTCACCTACCACCACACCAGATATTTCTGGAGCGGCGCTGTTCACAGCATCCACTTCCAATCCGGCCATAGTCAGTTGGGCGACTAAGTCTTCGGTTGAGATGCTCGGGTTGACGGTTTGGCGCAACCAGGATTCACTAAATTTCATTGTTTACCCAGCCTTAGAATTGTTTGAGAAAGCGCAGATCGTTTTCGAAAAATAATCGCAGATCGGTGACGCCGTAGCGCAACATCGCCAGCCGCTCAACGCCCATGCCAAAGGCAAAGCCGGTGTACTGATCAGTGTCGACATTACAACTCTCGAATACATTGGGATGCACCATGCCGCAACCCATCACCTCCAACCAACCCGTCTGACTGCAAATACGACAGCCTTCGCCAGCGCAGTTGGTACACTGAATATCGACCTCGGCCGATGGCTCGGTGAACGGAAAGTACGAGGGGCGAAAACGGACCGGTAAGTCTGCTTCGAAAAACGCTTTTAAAAATTGATCGATCACACCTTTAAGGTCGGCAAAGCTAATATTTTTATCGACTACCAAGCCTTCAACCTGATGAAACATCGGTGTGTGAGTAATGTCGGAGTCACAACGATAAACGCGACCGGGACAGATTATTCGAATCGGTGGTGCCTGCTTTTCCATGGTGCGAACTTGCACTGGAGAGGTGTGCGTGCGCAGCACCGTGGACGGGTCAACATAAAAGGTATCATGCATCGCTCGCGCTGGGTGGTGGCTAGGAATATTCAGCGCTTCAAAGTTATGGTAGTCATCTTCAATTTCCGGCCCAGTCTCGACGTCATAACCAATACGGGTAAAGAATGCTTCAATGCGCTCCATGGTGCGAGTCACTGGATGCAGGCCACCGACTGCTTCGCCGCGGCCTGGCAGAGTAACATCTATGGTCTCACCCGAGAGCTTGGCATTCAGTGCCTGACTCTCCAGTGCTTCTTTCATTTCATTGATACGTGCCTGCAGCGCTTGCTTAACCTCATTGATCTTGGCGCCAGCAGCCGGCCGCTCTTCGTTAGAGAGTGCGCCCAGACCTTTTAATAGCCCGGTCAGTCTGCCTTTCTTGCCCAGATACTCGACGCGTAAATCGTCCAACACACCCAGATCTGTCGTCGCCGTAATCGCGGCTTCTGCTTCACCGGCAATCTGTTCCAACTCAATCATTATTGGTCACCACAATATCTTATTCGGCTATCTTATTACTGATAAAAAAATAGGGAAAGAGCGCTGGCCCTTTCCCTATCCGATTAGCTTTTTACAACGCCTGCCTGAGCAGGTACAACGCTATTAAGCCAGGGCAGCTTTGGCTTGGTTTACTACTGCACCAAAGGCTGCTTTATCGTGTACAGCCAAATCGGCCAGTACGCGACGGTCGAGCACGATACCTGCTTTGCTCAAACCATTGATCAGTCTGCTGTATGACAATCCTTCTACACGAGACTGCGCGTTAATACGAGCAATCCAGAGTCTGCGGAATGTACGCTTCTTGGCACGACGGTCACGATAAGCATATTGACCCGCTTTTGTAACAGCCTGAACCGCAACGCGATAAACGCGACTGCGCGCTCCATAATAACCTTTTGCCTGCTTAAGGATTTTTTTGTGACGACGGCGTGCTTCCACACCACGTTTTACTCTAGCCATTTTATTCTCCTACCAAAAATCTGTTTATTAAATTGAACTACGCAGCATGCGGTTAACACGTGGTACATCAGCAGCATTGAGAATGCTGGTGCCCCGCAGTTGACGCTTGCGCTTAGTAGTCATTTTGGTAAGGATGTGGCTTTTGTGCTGATGCTTATGCTTGTAGCCTGAAGCGGTCTTTTTGAAGCGTTTTGCCGCCCCACTGTGTGCTTTTGCTTTTGGCATTTCTGTTCTCCAAGTTGAGAGTTTAATTAATAATCAAGAAGAGACGCCCGGACAGCCTGCCAAAAAATGTGGCTGAACGCGGGTCGTACTAATTACTTCTTCTTGCTTCGTGGGGCCAGTACCATGATCATTTGGCGACCTTCCATCTTTGGAAACTGCTCCACTTGCGCCAGCTCTGAGAGATCCGCTTCAATGCGTTTCATCATATCCATTCCGAGCTGTTGGTGAGCCATTTCACGTCCGCGAAAACGCAGCGAGATTTTAGCTTTATCACCATTTTCCAAGAAGCGTACTAAATTACGCAACTTGATGTCGTAATCGCCCTGATCGGTTCCCGGGCGAAACTTCATTTCTTTCACTTGTGTCTGTTTCTGCTTTTTCTTCTGCAGAGCCACTTTCTTCTTAATATCAAAGACATGTTTGCCGTAATCCATGATTTTGCACACCGGAGGCTCGGCATCTGGAGAAATCTCTACCAGATCAAGGGTCTCTTTCTGTGCAGCTTCAAGTGCAGCTTCAAGGCTGACAACGCCAACCTGACTACCATCTGATGCAACCAATCGAACTTCGGGGGACGTGATGTCGTCGTTAAGACGTGCCCGCTTGCTGTCTTTTTTAATAAGCTTTACTCCGTTTCAACACAAATACGCCCACGCCGCTCCGTCTCTGAGGTAAACATGGCTTCAACCTGTTCCAGCGGCAAGCTGCCAAGGTCTTTACCATCTCGAGTTCGGACCGCCACGGTGCGCGAATCTTTTTCATTATCACCAACAACGAGAATATACGGCACTCGCTGCATCGAATGACCGCGGATTTTAAAGCCGATCTTCTCGTTTCTCAAGTCACAATTCACTCTAAAGCCTTTATTTTGCAGTGATTTAGCAACTTCTTGCGCATAATCGGCCTGCGCGTCGGTAATATTGGCCACAACCGCCTGTTCCGGTGCCAACCAAAACGGGAAGGCGCCTTCGTACTGTTCGATCAAAATACCGATAAATCGCTCAAATGACCCCAGTATCGCGCGGTGTAACATCACCGGCACCTTGCGACTGCCATCTTCGGCAACATACTGTGCGTCGAGGCGACCAGGCATCGAAAAGTCCACCTGAACGGTACCCAACTGCCAGACCCGACCGATACAATCTTTTAACGAAAACTCAATCTTGGGACCGTAAAATGCACCCTCTCCCGGCAACTCCTGCCACGGCAGCTCTTTGGCATCTAAGGCTTGGCCCAGCGCTTCTTCTGCGCGATCCCAATCTTCATCGGAGCCCACGCGCTGTTCTGGACGAGTAGAGAGTCGGTAGATAATTTCGTCGAAGCCAAAGTCAGCGTAAACCTCGTGCAAGAAGTCAATAAACTGCGACACTTCCGGCTGAATTTGTTCTTCGGTACAGAAAATATGCGCGTCATCCTGAGTGAATGAACGCACTCGCATAATGCCGTGCAACGATCCCGAGGGCTCGTTTCGATGACAAGAACCAAACTCAGCCAGCCTTAAGGGCAAGTCTCTGTAACTTTTAAGCCCCTGATTAAACACCTGCACATGACAGGGACAGTTCATTGGCTTAACCGCATAATTGCGATCTTCCGTTTGCAAGCTAAACATATCATCGCCAAATTTATCAGCATGACCAGACTTCTCCCACAGACTCATATCAACAATCTGTGGTGTCTTGATTTCTTGATAGCCCTGCTCGCGCTGTTTGCCACGCATATACTGCTCGATTGCGCTGTAAACACTCCAACCTTTGGGATGCCAAAAGATCGAGCCCGGCGCTTCTTCCTGCATATGGTAGAGGTCGAGTTTCTTGTTAATCTTACGGTGATCACGCTTCTCAGCCTCGGCCAGACGATTGATATAGGCTTTGAGCTCTTTCTTATTGGTCCAGGCAGTGCCATAAATACGCTGCAACATTTCATTGTCACTGTCGCCACGCCAGTAAGCGCCGGCAACTTTGGTTAGCTTGAAAGCGGGCAAATTTGCCGTAGAGGGCACATGAGGGCCGCGACAGAGATCGATAAAATCGCCTTGACGATAGAGACCAATCGGCTCTCCCGCAGGGATGCTGGCAATAATCTCAGCCTTGTATTCCTCACCGATACTTTTAAAGAATTCCACTGCCTCATCGCGGTCCCACTCTTCACGAGCGATGCTGTGATTCTGATTAACCAGCTCAGTCATGCGTGCTTCAATGGCTTCCAGATCTTCCGGGGTAAAGGCTCTCTCGAAGGCAAAGTCATAGTAAAAGCCGTCTTCAATCACTGGGCCAATGGTGACCTGCGCAGAGGGGAATAACTGCTTCACCGCCATGGCCAGCAAGTGGGCTGACGAGTGACGGATAATATCCAGCGCCTCATCGGAACGATCGGTCACGATAGACAGCGTTGAGTCCTCACTCATCACATATGATGCGTCTACGACATCACCATTAACTACACCGGCGAGGGTCGCTTTGGCGAGACCAGCACCAATATCGGCAGCGACATCGGCTACAGAAACAGGCTTTTCGAAAATACGTTGGGATCCATCAGGCAGGGTAATTGCAGGCATTGTCTTTTCCTTTCCAGTGGTGACCTATACCAAAGGCCACATGAGGTTGAAATTGGTAAGCTCGCATTCTACCTTGAATAGCCCTGTTTACAAGACTATTCAACCGTTACAATGAGTCAAGTCCAAACCGGGAGAAACACAACCTTTGAAAATTTACGTCGACGCCGATGCCTGCCCGACGGTGATCAAAGATATTCTCTATCGAGTGTCTCAGCGCACCGGAATTGAACTAATCTTGGTCGCCAACCAAGCATTAAATATACCCAGAATACCCACAGTGCGAACCATTCAGGTGAGTTCCGGATTTGATGTGGCGGATGACCGTATTGTTGAACTGGTGGAAGCAGATGATTTGGTGATTACCGCCGACATCCCGCTGGCGGCCGAGGTGATTGATAAGGGTGGCAAGGCGCTCAACCCACGGGGGGAGTTATATTCCAAGGCGAATATTAAAGCGCGACTCAATATGCGCGACTTTATGGACAGCATGCGCAATAGCGGCGTGCAGGTAGGTGGTGGACCGCCACCGTTGACCCAGCGAGATAGAATGGAGTTTGCCAATGCGCTGGATTCTTATGTGGCGCGGTTTATAAAGACATTTGAATAAAATCACTGCCAGCCCGACAGAGCAAAGCGACAAGAGGATCTCTATACGTCCAACAACCGACCTATCTGCGCCGCAGTAAATGGCCAGCCTTTTTCATCACCGTTAGCGAATGCCACAACCGGAATACGAATGGCGTATTTTTCTTGTAGGCCAATATCCTGTTGAATATTCTTCTCAACCAGACGCAATCCCCTTTGCGTTAATAAAGGATAGAGCAGTGCCTTGGCCTGTTCGCAAAGATGGCAGTTGGGGCCGGTATAAAGTGTCACTTCAGAATCATGCATCGACATAACAACTAGCCAAAGGTACTGCGTCGAGTAATGCGCCAGGCATTATGAATACGCGGATTGCGTTCAAAATCCATATCCAATGTCTGTGGGGTAATATTCTCGGCGTTAAACTGACGCGTGACCAATTCATCCATTTTAAATTTGCGGAAATTATTGGAGAAAATTAATACGCCATCCGGCGCCAATCTTGCCATCGCATTACGGATTAAGTCGCCATGATCGCGCTGAACATCAAGCACGGTTTCCATCTTTTTTGAATTTGAAAATGTCGGCGGGTCGAGGAAGATAACATCGAACTGCTCACCATCGCCCTCTAGCCATTTCAGGCAGTCGGCACGCAACAGATGGTGATTTTTTGCACTGAGCTGATTGAGATCAAAATTGCGCTGCGCCCAATCCAGATAGGTATTCGACATATCGATACTCAACGTTCGCTTGGCGCCACCAAGAGCCGCCTGCACAGATACCGCCGCGGTATAACAGAATAAGTTTAAAAGACTCTTGCCCTTAGCCAGTTCAGCAATCATGCGCCGTACCGGGCGATGATCGAGAAATAAGCCAGTATCGAGATAGTCTGACAGATTAAGCTCAAACTCTGCCTGCCCTTCATAGCCCGTTATTGTATGGCTCGGGCCTTCGCTAAAACGTTCGTACTGACTATCGCCTTTCTGCCTGCGCCGTTCTTTGTAATGAATGTGGCCACGAGCGTCTTTAGCAAACTCCTTGACGGCAAGTTTGACTTCAGCGAAGCGCTCCCTGGCGACGCGATCGTCAACTGTCCCCGGCGGCGCATATTCCTGCACCAACACCGAGTCTTCATAGATATCGATGGCAACCGCATATTCAGGAATATCAGCATCGTAGACACGGTAGCAGCTGACGCCGGTTTTGTGTAACCAGCCATTTAGCTTGCGTTGATTTTTAATTAACCGATTGAACACCATTTTGGCGCCTTCGGTGAGCTCCTGAGCCGGGGCCGGTGTGTTTAAACGCTGTTCGATTTTTGCTGAGCGTGACGTGAGGTCTTCAAAGACCAGAAGCTTGCAGGGAATGGTGCCATTAAACAGCTGGTACTGTTTGGTCGGTGTCAGATCGGTCTCGCGACCCAACTCGACATTGCCGGTAAAGATCGCGGCTTTCCAGCCTTGGAAGTTTTTTTGTAACACTGCGCCGAGCTTTTGATAGATCGGAATCAGACCATCCACATCACCAAGGCGTTCGCCATAGGGTGGGTTGGTGAGCAGCAAGCCATAGTCAGCCGTGGCCTTGCCAAACTGATCTATGGGTTTGTGGGCCAGACGAATGTGTTCATCTAATCCGGCTTTTTCAATATTTAGCGTAGCGAACTCAAGTACCCGTGGGTTGGCATCGTAACCACGGATATCCAGCTCAAGCGCTTCAAGCCCAGCCACTTTGCGCTGCTCAGCCTCGTCAAAAACGATCTGCCAAAGTTCCTGATCATGTTGTTTCCAATCGCTAAAGCCAAAGCGCTCACGCAATAGACCCGGGGCAATATCCGCCGCCATCATGGCGCCTTCAATAATCAATGTGGCACTACCGCACATGGGGTCGAGTAGTGCCGCGCCATTTTTCATCATC